>Ga0233438_10000277_pt1 | contig 69602 bp, 67 predicted proteins | sample SI_123_September_FD_182720 | JGI IMG/M metagenome (GOLD analysis project Ga0233438, IMG submission 182720) | Seawater microbial communities from Saanich Inlet, British Columbia, Canada - SI_123_September2016_10_MG | ecosystem: Environmental > Aquatic > Marine > Inlet | place: Canada: British... | reverse complement strand
GATGCGAACCTTGGAAATAGATTTTGTTGATGTAGGAGAAGATTTTTTAATCGCCCGTATGCCAGTAACATCAAAATTATACCAGCCTGACGGTGTTTTACATGGGGGAGCAACTTTTGCACTAGCCGAAAGTGTTGGCAGCGCAGCTGCTTATTTGTTTAATAAAACTCAAACCCCAATGGTTCGCGGGATTGAAATGTCAGGAAACCATTTGAAGGGTATAAGCGAAGGTTTTGTCTATGCTAAGGCAATAGCTATTCATAACGGAAGAACTACTCAGATTTGGGAAATAAAAGTGACTAACGAGGCTGGAGATTTGATTTCTAGTTGTAAACTAACAACCCTAACCTTACCCAAAAAATAAATGCTAGAAGCATTACACGCTCTAACTAAGAATAAGCAGCCTTTCGTTGCATTCAAACTTCCGAATGCAAAGGAAGTGAATCTCTATTATCAAAAGGATGATCAGTTGTATATGACGTATGATTTTTCAGAAGCTGGATTTTTGATGGCTCCTTTTGCCGACACGGATTTCTATTCCTATATTCCGAGTACCTATAGTCATCGTTTCGATTTACCCTCAAGCGATTCTGTACTCCGTTCGGATCTGACTGTCCTTGATGAAAATAAAAAACCTTTTGTTGCATTGGTGCAACAAGCGTTGACTGAATTTGAAAATTCAGACCTCAAAAAAGTTGTCGTTTCCAGAGTTTTGGTTGTAAATGCATCGGATAAGAATTCGGCACAAACTTTTCAGAATTTAGCATTGCTTTACCCAACAGCTTTTGTGTACTATTGGCATCATCCAGCAACAGGATCTTGGATGGGAGCCACACCAGAGCGTTTTGCTAATTTAGAAGATAATCGTTTGCATACTACTGCTTTGGCCGGAACTTCTACCGCAAATGAAGGGCAAGAAGCGGAGTGGACTTCAAAAGAAATGCAAGAACAACAGCTTGTTACAGATGCGATTGAAGTTGCTTTGAAAACTACATTTCCTTCCGTTCAATTAAAAATAAGCGCAGTGGAGTCTATTCGAGCAGGCGCTTTGTGGCATTTGAAAACAGATGTACTGGCCAAAAGTTCAGACTTATCGATTGCAAAAGTGGTAAAAGCATTGCACCCTACTCCTGCAGTAGGCGGAGTGCCAAAAGATGAAAGCACGATTTTTATTTTAAAAAACGAAGGCTACGACCGGAAATTTTATACAGGCTTTTTGGGGCTCTTTGAAGGTGATTCTAATGCAGACTTTTTTGTTAATTTGCGTTGTGCAGAAATAACCGAAAAAGGGTATAATGTTTTTGTTGGCGCTGGAATAACATCTAAGAGTGATCCCATTAATGAATGGAAAGAAACCCAACGTAAAGCAAAAACTTTTTGCCAAGCACTTTGAATTAAAAGGCAATAAACTTCTTTCAATCTTCGACGTTTTGTATTTTTGTTAGGCAATGAAAGAATCCCCTCAACTTATTTTTTCTGAAATCCCTTTAGCACAAACTGTTGTTGGTTTTTGCGCACTAAAAAAAATCCAACACATTGTCATTTCACCTGGTTCAAGAAACGCTCCCTTAACTCAAGGTTTCACTCAAAACAGTGTTTTTAAGACGTACAGTATAGTGGATGAACGTTCGGCAGCTTTTTTTGCTTTAGGCCTTGCGCAACAGTTAAAACAGCCTGTAGCCCTAGTGTGCACCTCAGGTTCTGCCTTGTTGAATTATTATCCTGCAATATCAGAGGCCTTTTACAGTGATATTCCGTTGGTTGTTATTTCTGCAGATCGGTTGCCACATCGTATCGATGTCGGAGATGGTCAAACCATTCGTCAGCCAGAAGTTTTTGAACCCCATCTTGAAGCTGCTGCTTATTTAAAGCCAGATGTTATTCATGCAACTGAAACACTACTCGCAAACCCATCTCAGAAATTAATTGCAGCAAATGCTACTTCAGCCATGTTGTTGGAAGAACAAAAGCGCATTCAAATATTCAATGAAGAACAGTTGAACTCTGTTCTGAATAAAGCACATTCGCAATCTGGTCCTGTACACCTAAATGTTCCTCTAGAAGAACCTCTATATGGAACAACGACTTCAGAAATTATACTTCAAAAAGTTACATCTTCTAATCTTTCTGATATACTCAGCGTTGGAAAATCAATTGTTGATGTATGGAATACTGCTACCAAAAAAATCATTTTAATTGGAGTACTTGATCCGCATTCAATTTCCGAAGAAATTATAAATGCATGGGCGTTGGACCCTTCTGTTATTGTGATGACTGAGAAAACATCAAACATAAAGCATCCGCGTTTTATAGATGCAATTGATAGTTTGATTGCTCCTCTTGAGAATGGATTAGAAGACTTATTGCAGCGTCTTCAACCCGACCTATTGGTTTCGTTAGGTGGAATGGTTGTTTCCAAAAAGATAAAAAACTTCTTGCGAAAATTTCCACCAAAACATCATTGGCATATTCACCTAAAGAAAGCATATGATACCTACTATGTGTTATCGGATCATATTAAAACGGAACCACAAGCATTCTTTGAAGAGCTTCTTTCAAAAGCATCAAATTCAAATCAAAGTAGGTACAACAATCAGGTATCATCGATCTACAGCAGTAATCGGCTGAAAGGATTAAATTACCTGAAACAAATTCCGTTTTCAGATTTAAAAGTTTTTCAAACTATTTTTAAGTCCATACCAGACCAACTTCAGTTACAACTTGCCAATAGTTCGACTATTCGCTATGCACAATTATTTGACCTCCCAAAAACCGTATCTGTTTTTTGTAATCGAGGCACTAGCGGAATAGACGGTAGCAGCTCAACTGCTGTAGGAGCTGCTTTTGTTTCTAAAATTCCTACGCTACTAATTACGGGCGACTTGAGCTTCTTTTATGACAGTAATGCGCTATGGAATGCTTATTTAAAAAAGAACTTTCGCATAATTATTATAAACAATCAAGGCGGAGGTATTTTTAGGATTTTGCCCGGTCAAAAGGATACGCCAACCTATGACGAATATTATGAAACTGTTCATAAGCGCAACGCAAAGGATCTTTGCAAATCGTTTGGTGTTGGATACAGCAGTGTGCACTCAGAATGGCGTTTAAAAAGGAAACTAAAATCCTTCTTTAAACCCTCAAATTGCCCTCAAGTTTTAGAAATATTTACACCCAGAAAAAGTAACGATCAAATATTGTTGAATTACTTTAAAGCAATGCAATAAAACCCTATTTTTAATAAAAAAAATAAACTATTACATATGAAAACAGTCGTTTGGGAACCCCTGAAAGAATATTCAGACATTTTATTTGAAATCCACAAAGGTATCGCCAAGATAACCATCAACCGTCCAGAGGTGTACAATGCCTTTCGTCCAGAAACAAACAATCAGATGTTAGAAGCTATGGACATCTGTAGAGAGCGCAATGACATAGATGTCATCGTTTTTACAGGGATTGGCGACAAGGCATTTTGTAGTGGAGGAGACCAGAATGTTAAAGGTGTTGGAGGATATGTCGGCGAAGACGGTGTACCTCGCTTAAATGTATTGGATTTGCATAAAAAAATAAGAGACATTCCTAAGCCCGTAATTGCGATGGTCAATGGATATGCAATTGGCGGTGGACATGTACTACATGTAGTTTGCGATTTAACAATTGCTAGCGAAAATGCTATGTTTGGACAAACCGGACCTAAGGTTGGTAGTTTTGACGGAGGCTTTGGTTCTTCTTATTTAGCGCGTCATGTTGGTCAGAAAAAAGCGCGTGAGATTTGGTTCTTATGTCAGCAGTATACTGCTAAAGAAGCTGAAGAAATGGGGATGGTGAACAAAGTTGTTCCCTTAGAAGATTTAGAAGCAACTGTAATCGAATGGTGTCAAATTATGCAGACAAGAAGCCCTTTAGCCCTTCGTATGGTTAAGCGTTGTTTGAATGCAGAGTTGGATGGTCAGCACGGTTTAATGCAATTAGCAGGAGATGCAACCTTGATGTATTACCTCATGGATGAGGCTCAAGAAGGTAAAAATGCCTTTTTGGAGCGCCGTGAACCTGACTTTAAACAATACCCAAAATTTCCATAATCAACATATAGACCAATGCCGTTTATCGAAGGAGAAAAACTAGCAAAGCTTTACAAGGAAATTGACGACGAACGTAATGCTTCTTCCTATTTTAGAGCGCTTAACCAAAGTACAAAGAAAAAGATAGCATACGTCAAAGTATATGCTGTTGGATTTTATATACTTCTTCTCACGGTAATTGTGTTGGGAATTCTTTTTCTTTCTGATCTTACACCGATTGATCAAAGCAAAAAGCAACCACATTCAGGAGAAACAGACCCTACGGTAAGTATTCATGAGAAACACGATGTGCATGATATTAAGAGTTTAATGGAGGGTATTCGGATCTATTCAGTTCAAATTGCAGCTAATAATGATGAATCGTGGCTACTGTTTTCCGAAAACTTTGTCAATTTCGGACTGCACGAAGTAGGAGAACTTAATGCGTATTCCATTGGAAGCTTTGCAACTGAAGATGAAGCAATTGTTTTTCGAGATAAAATAATTGACATGGGAATTATAGATGCATGGGTGATTGCTTATGAAGACGGGGAACGCATAATTTTACATAAATAAATGAATTCAAAATTTAAAATTTGGTTACAAGCTGCACGATTAAGAACCCTGCCCTTATCACTTTCAGGAATTATAGTTGGAAATGGTCTCGCATATGGAAGTGATCCATTTTCGCTTGTGATTTTATTTTTGTCATTGGCAACAACGATTGCTTTTCAAGTGCTTTCGAATTTTGCAAATGATTATGGAGATGGCGTTAAGGGGACAGATAATGAATCAAGAATTGGCCCAGCTCGTGTATTACAACAAGGTTTATTGACCAAAGAAGAACTTAAAAAAGGAATTCAAATTTGTGCAGTTGTATCGCTATTACTTGCTTTTGCTCTAATTTATGTTGCCTTTGGCACTTCTGATTTACTTTTTTCGCTAATATTCATCTTGTTGGGAATAGCATCCGTTGTTGCTGCAATCAAGTATACCGTTGGCACCAATGCCTATGGTTATCGAGCCTTAGGAGACTTATTTGTATTCCTCTTTTTTGGTGGAGTAAGTGTGTTGGGTTCCTATTTTTTGCAAGCACAAGAGTTTCAAATTAACCTCATATTGCCTGCAACCGCATTGGGTTTATTGAGTGTTGGAGTTTTGAATCTAAACAATATGCGAGACATACATACGGATAAAGAAGTCAATAAAATTACAATGGCAGTATTGCTTGGTGCGAGTCTTTCAAAAGCATATCATGCTTTTTTACTAATTGGTGCTGTCCTAACATGTGTTTTTTATGTTAAAATGGATACCCAACCTGCCTACCTTTTCATGATCGCTGTATTACCGATGATGATTCACCTTAGACGTGTACTCGGCTATACAGATCCAAAAGAATTTGACCCAGAGTTAAAACGTTTAGCCTTGTGTACTTTCTTGTTTTCTATCTTGTTTGCTATTGGTCAAAACCTGTAATATGAAGGCTACTTATTCACAATACATATTAGACTTTAAACAAGCTAGTGGTACTTCGCGTGGCGTATTGAAACAAAAAGAAACTTGGTTCATAAAACTTGAAGATCAAGGTGAATGGGGGATTGGCGAGTGTGGAATTCTTCGTGGCTTGAGCTGTGATGATCGACCAGATTATGAGGAGAAACTGCAGTGGACTTGTGATCATATTCATTTAGGGTTTGAAGTTTTATACTCCGAATTGAAAGAATTTCCTTCCATTCAGATGGGGCTAGAAACAGCTTTTCTTTCTTTAACATCAAAAGACCCCTATTGTTTATTTCCATCAAAATTTACAAATTCAAAGGACTCACTTCCAATCAACGGTTTGATTTGGATGGGAGATCATGCTTTTATGCTGAAACAATTAGAGCAGAAGTTAGCAGCAGGGTTTGATTGCATTAAAATGAAAGTAGGCGCTCTGGATTTTGACCAAGAACTTGCACTTTTAAAAACCATACGAGAACGTTTTTCTAAAGATGAAATAGTTTTGCGTGTAGATGCGAATGGTGCTTTTTCTCCAGACGAAGCTCCTTCTAAATTAGATGCCCTCGCTGCTTTTGATATCCATTCCATTGAGCAGCCTCTTCAGGCGAGACAATGGGAAGCTATGGCTACTTTATGTAATAATACGCCTATACCAATTGCTTTAGACGAGGAGCTTATCGGCGTTTTTGATACCAGTCAAAAACAAGCCCTCTTGGACGAAATAAAACCGCAATACATTATTTTAAAACCCAGTTTTATTGGTGGTTTTCGTGGATCACAGGAATGGATAGATTTAGCTAATGCACGTAAAATTGGTTGGTGGGTAACGAGTGCTTTGGAAAGTAACGTTGGCTTGAATGCGATCACACAATGGACCTATACACTCAGTCCAAAGGGGCCACAGGGTTTGGGAACCGGAAGTTTATACACAAACAATATCGATTCACCTTTAGTGGTTGAAAATGGCTATATTGGCTACGATAAAACAAGAAATTGGAACACAATATAATGAATACATTTTTAGAAAAGGAGCTAGATAAACGCCTACCATTTGCATGGTATTTACTTGGATCCATGATTGTTATTATTTTTAGTTTTATGGGGCAAGTGCCCATGCTGTTCTTCCTGTCAGAAGAATCTGCTACCACAATGGACCCTAAGAATCCCATGAGTATTTTCGCTCACCTGGATCCCAACCTAACCTTATTTCTCCTCCTTTTTTCTTTCTTTATTGCTTTTTTAGGCTTTCTGTTTGTGCTCACAAAAATTCACAAACAAAGTTTTGTTAGTGTTACAACCTCACGAAAAAAAATAGATTTTAACCGCTTTTTCTTTGCATTCAGCTTTTGGGCAATTGCTTCGATCCTATTTGTTGGAATTGACTACTATTTTTCCCCACAAAATTATGAAGTTACATTTCAATTGAAACCCTTTTTAATCATGTTTGGAATATCAGTAGTGCTTATCCCGTTTCAATCTGGACTTGAAGAATATCTCTTTCGTGGATACCTGATGCAGGGTTTTGCAAAACTCACCAGAAACCGTTGGCTTCCCCTTATACTGACATCAATTATTTTTGGAATGCTTCATATTTTTAACCCAGAAATCGAAAAACTGGGTATGGGGCTTTTATTTTATTACATAGGAACAGGATTCTTTTTTGGTATCATGACCCTCGTGGATGAAGGGATTGAATTGGCATTGGGCTTTCATATAGCCAATAATCTAATCACCGCATTACTTGTAACAGCCGATTGGACTGCATTTCAAACCTATTCTGTTTTTAAAGATATTGCAGAGCCAACCCTTATTCCAGAATTGGTTTTGTCTCTATTTATTCTCTACCCAATAAGTTTATTCATTCTTTCTAAGAAATACGGATGGACTAATTGGAAATATAAACTAACAGCAAGAGTCGATGAATCAAAAGCCGAATTATAGAAACGTCCACAATCGTTTTAAACTGAATGGAAACAATTATTCTTTCAATGATCTTTTTGAAGTTGCATACAGTTTTATAAAAGAAGGGAAACCGCATGAGAAAGTAATTGGTGATTTTTTGATGGATTGGTTGGATCCAAAAGAAGAACTTATTTTGAAAACCTCAGGCTCTACTGGTACTCCAAAACAAATGCGATACGCTAAACAAGCAATGGTTAATTCTGCTTTAGCTACAGGTGATCATTTTGGAGTGCAAATTGGAGATCGAGCACTGCATTGCCTTTCGGCTGATTTTATTGCTGGAAAAATGATGTTGGTTCGCGCAATGATTTTAGGTCTAGAATTGGATATCGTTTCACCTAATGGAAATGTGTTAGAGGAAAACCCTACAGTTTATGACTTTGCTGCAATGGTCCCAATACAAGTTGTGAATGCGATGAGTCAAATCAGTCAAGTGAAAACATTATTGGTCGGAGGAGCAGCTCCATCGACATCACTTTTACAACAATTACAATCACAAAAAACTAACAGCTTTGTTACCTACGGGATGACCGAGACTCTTACGCATATCGCTTCGCGTTCTGTTAAATCAAAAGATTCAGTATTTAACGTTTTACCGGGTGTAAAAATCACACAAGATGCGAGACAATGTCTCAACATTGAAGTGCCGCATTTAACTAAGGATACCGTTGTAACGAATGATTTAGTTACTTTAGTGTCTGACACAAGTTTTATCCTTTTAGGGCGAGTAGATCATGTTATTAATTCTGGGGGAGTGAAAGTTATTCCTGAAGCAGTAGAAGAGAAAATAAGTTCTTTAATTACATGTCCATTTTTTATTACAAGTATAGCAGATGAACAATTAGGACAAAAAGTTGTTTTGGTTTTTGAACAAAAAGAAGACACCCAAAATATACTGGGACTAATAAAAGAAAAACAAGTTCTGAGCACCTATGAGCTTCCTAAGAACGTTTTCTTTTTAGATGCGTTTGAATATACCGAAAATGGAAAACTTAAACGCGAAGCAACGACTGCTAAACTTGAAGCACGCCCATATTAAAGGCTTCCGTTATTGGAGCATGGTTAGCAGCTTCAATTCCCCTGCTGATCCATTGTCGGGTTGTTAATGGGTCTATAATGGCGTCTGTCCACAAACGAGAGGCAGCGTATACAGGTGAAGTTTGTTTGTCGTAGCCTTCTTTTATTTTTTTGTACAATCTTTCTTGCTCCGCTTCATTAATTGGGTCTCCTTTTTTCTTTCTAGAAGAAGCTTCGATTTGTGCCAACACCTTTGCCGCTTGCGATCCGCCCATTACAGCCATTTCGGCACTTGGCCAGGCTACAATAAGCCTTGGGTCAAATGCTTTTCCACACATAGCGTAATTACCTGCTCCATATGAATTGCCCATAATTACAGTGAATTTTGGTACAACAGAATTCGAAACAGCATTGACCATCTTGGCACCATCTTTTATAATTCCACCGTGTTCGGCTTTACTACCTACCATAAAGCCTGTTACATCTTGAAGAAAAACAAGAGGTATTTTCTTTTGATTACAATTGGCAATAAAGCGAGTTGCTTTGTCTGCTGCATCTCCATAAATTACTCCACCCAATTGCATTTCCCCATCAGCAGATTTCACCACCTTTCGTTGATTTGCAATAATACCGACAGACCAACCGTCAATTCGTGCGTATGCCGTTATAATGGTTTTACCGTATCCTTTTTTATATTCTTGTAATTCAGAATTATCGACTAAACGTTCCAAAATAGGGTAGGTGTCATAAGGTTGATTTCTTGACGCAGGTAATAATCCGTAAATTTCCTTTTCATCTAACTTAGGAACAACAGCTTCAATACGGTTGAATCCAGCAGTATTTGGGGCTCCAACTTTATCAATTAAAGCGCGAATATGATCCAATGCAGCTGGATCATCTTTTACTTTATAATCTGCAACACCACTAATTTCAGTATGTGTAGTAGCACCACCCAAAGTTTCATTGTCAATGGTTTCTCCAATGGCGGCTTTTACAAGGTAACTTCCAGCTAAAAAGATACTCCCGGTGTTATCTACGATTAATGATTCATCCGACATAATTGGGAGGTAAGCACCACCAGCAACACAACTACCCATTACAGCAGCGATTTGAAGAATTCCTTTACTACTCATTCGAGCGTTGTTTCTGAATATACGTCCAAAATGCTCTTTATCTGGAAAAATCTCATCCTGTAAGGGTAAAAATACTCCAGCACTATCAACTAAATATACTATGGGAAGGCGGTTTTCTAGTGCAATTTCTTGAGCTCTTAAATTCTTTTTTCCACTCATTGGAAACCAAGCACCTGCTTTAACTGAAGCATCGTTAGCCACAATAACACACAAGCGTTTGTGGATATAACCTAAAATAACTACTACACCAGCAGCTGGGCAACCGTTGTGTTCTTCGTACATGCCAGATGCGGCAAAAGCTCCAATTTCTAGGGCTTCTGAATCCGAATCGACAAGGTATTCAACACGTTCTCGTGCTGTCATTTTTCCTTTGTCTCGAAGCTTTTGCAACTGTTTTTTTCCACCACCTAAGGTTATGGTAGCAAACTGTTGACGTATAGAAGACCATAAGAGTTTGTTGTGATCCTCATTTTTGTTGAAGCTTAGGTTCATGTGTGAAATTTAAATCAAAATTACAAAATATTAGAAGGTTCGAGACTGCGATTTATGGGAATTCTTTCTAGGGTTCTCTTCTTTAATTCTACTAAATTTAAAATAAATAAGCGATATTTGCTTTTACACGATAAATAAATAAACATGAGCTTAAATAAAAATAAAATCTTTGGTTATACCGCTCTGGTAATTATGATCCTAGGAACGGCACTAATTGCCTTAGGGTTAATTAAATATCCGGAGTATGCTATTGGATTTTGTGTAGCTGGAGTTGGGTTCTATGCAATTGCATGGGCTTTTAATGCTTTAAAGGGAAGAATATAACCATGTCAGACGATAAAAAAATAATTTTTTCCATGTCGGGGGTTTCAAAAACCTATCCTTCTGGAAACAAGCCCGTGCTTAAGGATATTTACTTAAGCTTTTTTTATGGCGCAAAAATCGGTATTCTAGGACTCAATGGTTCTGGAAAATCAACGCTTCTTAAAATTATAGCTGGTACAGAAAAAAACTATCAGGGAGAGGTAAATTTTTCATCTGGATACAAGGTTGGTTATCTCGAACAAGAACCCCTTATGGATGAAGACAAAACTGTTCTTGAAGTAGTAAAAGAAGGAGTAGCCGAAACGGTTGCTATTTTGGATGAATACAATAAAATCAATGATCAGTTTGGTTTACCTGAGGTGTATGAGAATGCAGATAAAATGCAACAACTCATGGATCGACAAGCTGAACTTCAAGATGAGATCGATGCTGTAAATGCATGGGAACTTGACACGCAACTTGAAATTGCAATGGACGCTCTAAGAACTCCTGCTGGAGATCAAAAAGTAAGTGTCCTGTCGGGTGGAGAACGTCGCCGAGTTGCTTTGTGTCGTTTGCTTTTACAAAAACCAGAAATCCTTTTACTCGATGAGCCAACCAATCACTTGGATGCAGAATCGGTACATTGGTTAGAGCACCATTTGGCACAATACAAAGGAACCGTGATTGCGGTAACGCATGACCGGTATTTCTTAGATAATGTTGCTGGTTGGATTCTAGAGCTTGATCGCGGGGAAGGGATTCCTTGGAAAGGGAATTATTCTTCTTGGTTAGATCAAAAATCTACCCGTATGGCTCAAGAACAAAAAACAGCATCAAAGCGTCAAAAGACATTGGAACGTGAATTGGAATGGGTACGTATGGCTCCTAAAGGACGTCAGAGTAAACAAAAGGCGCGTTTGTCGAACTACGATAAATTAGTGAGTCAAGATCAAGGAAAAACTCAAGAAAAGTTAGAGATTTTTATACCCAACGGCCCACGCCTTGGAACCAATGTGATTGAAGCTAATGGGGTGAAGAAAGCCTTTGACGATAAATTACTTTATGATGATCTATCATTCAACTTGCCACAAGCAGGAATTGTTGGTGTTATTGGGCCGAATGGTGCTGGTAAATCTACAGTTTTTAGAATGATAATGGGCGAAGAAACTCCAGATGGGGGAAGTTTTTCGGTAGGTGAAACTGTCAAACTTGCTTATGTAGATCAATCGCATTCCAATATTGATTTAGATAAATCCATATGGTCAAATTTTAGTGATGAGCAAGAACTCATTATGCTGGGCGGAAAACAAATCAATTCGAGAGCATTTTTAAGTCGTTTCAATTTCAGTGGAAGCGATCAGAATAAAAAAGTATCAACCCTATCTGGGGGAGAGCGTAACCGACTGCATTTGGCAATGACGCTGAAAGAAGAAGGGAATGTTTTGCTTTTAGATGAGCCAACCAATGATTTGGATGTAAACACCTTGCGGGCTCTTGAAGAGGGCTTGGAAAATTTTGCTGGCTGTGCTGTTGTTATTTCTCACGACCGGTGGTTCTTGGATCGTATTTGTACCCACATCCTTGCTTTTGAAGGGGATTCACAAGTGTATTTTTACGAAGGTTCTTATTCCGATTACGAAGAGAATAAGAAAAAACGTTTAGGAAAGGATCTTATGCCCAAACGAATTCAGTACCGTAAATTGACACGAGACTAAGCTTAAAATATTGTTCTACTAAAACCTAATAAAACCCTCAATTTGAGGGTTTTATTTTTTTATTTATATTTGATGTAACTCAAATCTTAAATAAATCATGAAAAATCAAATCCACTCAATTAACTGGTTTGAAATCCCAGTTCTCGATTTCAATCGCGCGAAAACATTTTACTCAACTCTTTATGCCTTCGAAATGGAAGTAATGGAAATGGGACCCGATAAAATGGGAATCCTACCTACAGATCCAGAAAAAGGCGGCGTTTCGGGCGCAATTATTTTTGGAAAAGACTACAGACCCAATGCAGACGGTATTAAAATATACCTCAATGGCGATCCTGATCTCAATAACATTCTGGGTCGAGTTCAAGCTGCTGGTGGTAAGATAGTTCAAAAGAAAACACAGATAACCCCAGAAATTGGTTACATGGCTGCATTTCAGGATACAGAAGGCAATATGATTAACTTACATTCTCATGCTTAGAAAGGCCGATTTAGTTAAGAAAAACATACCCTCATTTTTACTATTCTAAATAATCACAATAAATCTAAATCTTAGCAGCATGAAGAAACTACTTAGTCTATTTGTAATCTTAATGATTTCTTTTCTTAGTCATGGTCAAACAAGCCTTTATGAAAACCCTCAATTTGATCAAATTGCCGCGGATCATAACGTTATTGCAATTTTGCCTTTTAACGCTACTGTGAAACTAAGGCCAAAACAAATGAAAGAACTTTCTAATTCTGATATTGAGAAGTTGGAAGAGTCTGAAGGTTATTCAATTCAAAGATCAATGTATTCATGGTTTTTAAAAAGAAAAGCAAGGGGTACTTTAGCAATCAATATTCAGGATATATCCCTAACAAATTCAATTTTATCTAAAGAATCTATTTCAATTAATTAATTCAGTAAATATTCTCCAGCAGAATTAGCACAAATACTTAATGTAGACGCAGTTATTATGGGAGATTTAAATACAAATAAACCTATGTCAGAAGGAGCTTCAGTTCCTTTGGGACTGTTGATTGGTTTTTGGGGAACTACAAATGCAGTCATAGTTAATATGTTTATTTACAATGGTTCAGATGGTCAGTTGTTAATTAACTATCATAAAAAAGTACGAGGATCTATAGGAAGTACACCTGATGATTTAGTAAATATTATAATGAGAAAAGCATCTAGAAGAATTGCCTATACTAAGAAGCAACTTAAAGTAAGTCGTTACTAAAGATCCAGTATTTAAAAACTATATAATTTTGAATTTACTGATTCAAAGCTGCATCAATCAAATCGGCTACATCGATTCGAGCTCCTTTGCGTATCGTATCTGAAACGGTAAGCAAGAGTAAGTCTTTACCGGGTGTTTTTAGTAGTATTTTTTGACCCCAAGGTAATTCAACACCACTTTGAGAAAAGGGAGTCAATTTTGGATTCATAATTCCAGGAATTAAAATAGGGAGGGTTTGCGCAGTTGTGTTTACCAAATAAAACCCAACAGTACGATCCACAACCGTTTTCTTTTTCTTTCCTGAGCCCAATTTAAAAAGGGTATATTCTACTTTAAGTGGGGCAATGAAACGATTTTCTAACTGTAGATAGTGTTTTTCTGCAACCTGAATTGTTGCAAAAGAACCTTTGTTCAATCCAAATCCCTTACGTAGAGAATCTGTCTGATGCTCGCGGGCAGATACTCCTAATTCAAACTTGGATTCATTCCATATTTTAACACTAAACCCTTTCATATAAGGGTAGTCTATACGTACAACTTGCTTTGGCGGAATAATTATAGTAGATTTTGGAAGTGTTTTCTTTGTTTGTGCTTGTAGAGATATTCCACAAATCAGCAGCATAACGCATAGTATTTTGTGTCGCCTTTTAATTCTCATGACTTCTTTCCAATTCTAATTCCATTTTTATGTTTGAACGATTGTAAGGCAGGTTTTTTTCTAGTGGAATTGTTTTGAAACCTACTTTACGATAAATGTAAATTGCATTTTCGAGTACGGTGTTTGAATAGAGAATAAGTTTCGACCATTGTTGTTGTTTTGCAAAGTCAAGTAAATACTGCATCAACTGTTGACCCAGTTTAAGTCCTTGAAATGTTGGTTCTACTGCCATTTTGCCTAATTCATATATCCCTTCTGACTTATAAATGAATGCAGCGGTACCAACTATTTGATCTTCAACGCGAACAAAAAAAATAAAGCCTCCTGGTTTTATAATACTTTCTTCACAGCGGCTAAGTAATTCAGAATCATAAGGCTCAACAACGAAATACTGCTCCAACCAAGCTTCATTAAGTCGCTTGAAATCTGCTGCATACTTCGATTCAAAAGGAATAATCTCCATAGTAATTAGTGTTCACCTGTCATATCTTCGGGTTTTACCCAAGCGTCAAACTCTTCAGAAGTTACATAGCCTAGCGATACCGCAGATGCTTTTAGTGTTGTTCCTTCTTCGTGGGCCTTGTTTGCTATTTCTGCAGCTTTGTAATATCCTATTTTGGTATTTAGAGCCGTTACTAACATTAATGAGTTATTCACTAATTCATCAATTCTTTTGTGGTTTGGTTCTATTCCATCGACACAGTTAGCGGTAAAACTCACACAGGCATCGCCAATCAATTGAGCAGATTGTATGATGTTGGCAGCCATTACAGGTTTGAATACATTCAATTCATAATGTCCTTGAGTTCCTGCAACACTAATGGTTACATCGTTCCCCATCACTTGCGCACAAACCATGGTGATCGCCTCGCATTGAGTTGGGTTTACTTTTCCGGGCATTATGGAACTTCCTGGCTCGTTTGCCGGAATTATGATTTCGCCAATTCCTGAACGTGGTCCAGAAGAAAGCATTCGAACATCATTTGCGATTTTATTTAACGACACTGCTATTTGTTTTAAAGCTCCGTGTGTTTCAACGATTGCATCGTGGGCTGCTAGTGCTTCAAACTTGTTATGAGCTGTTATAAAGGGGAGTTCGGTAAATTCAGCTATGTAATTTGCTACAAGCTCAGAATAACCTTTTGGAGTGTTTATTCCTGTTCCCACAGCAGTTCCTCCAAGTGCAACTTCTGACAAATGCTTCAGAGTGAAATTTAAGGCAGCTAATCCGTGATCTAATTGGGAAACATAACCCGAAAATTCTTGTCCTAAGGTTAGGGGAGTGGCATCCATCAAATGGGTACGTCCAATTTTAACTACCGCTTTAAAAGCCTTTGCTTTTGCATCCAAAGCATTTCGGAGTTGGGTAATTCCTGGAATTGTATTGTCAATAATTTTTTTGTAGGCAGCAATGTGCATTCCTGTTGGAAATGTATCATTCGACGATTGTGATTTATTTACATCGTCGTTAGGCGCAAGAGTTTTATCTCCTTCTCCCAGTGTATTACCAGCAAGTACATGAGCACGATTGGCAATCACTTCATTGACGTTCATGTTGCTCTGCGTACCCGAACCGGTTTGCCAAATCACCAAAGGAAATTGGTCATCTAGTTTTCCCTCTAAAATTTCATCACATACTTGTGCAATTAAATCACGCTTATTAAGATCCAAAACACCTAACTCATGGTTGGTGTAAGCAGCAGACTTTTTCAAGTAAGCAAAACCTTGAACAATTTCAATTGGCATAGAAGCTGAAGGTCCAATTTTGAAATTGGAACGTGAGCGTTCAGTCTGGGCCCCCCAATAAACGTCTGCGGGTACCTGTACATCTCCTAATGTGTCTTTTTCTATGCGGTATTTCATTGTTTGTTTACTTTAAATTGTTCGTTACAAAAATACTTAATTTTTATTTTAGAGCAAGCTGATGTGATCTCGGATTGAAAATATAAAAGTGCAATTTGATTTTACACGTTTTCACTAAAAAAATAAAAAGATAACTGGGATTAGAATTATAAAAAACTTAATTTTGTTTAAAATTTTACAACAATGTTCGAATTCGATCAATATTTAGGTTTTCTATCTTTTTTAACCATCTTATCCATTGGGTTTTGGTTGATGATTTTTTTATTAACCTTCGTAATTCCTTACTGGTTAGTTGGATCGTTTTTGGAGTGGTTCAAAGAACGTAAAGAAGCTAAGAAAGCAGAGCTTCAAGAATAATTAGTACTACTACTATCTAAAGTCGTTCAAACGGTTTTCTATCATATAAAAAAACCTCACAATCTAAAGTTGTGAGGTTTTTTTATGGATTATATCCTTTGGTGTTTAAAAGTCAAAACCTTCACCGCCGCCGTCACCACCACTTTGTGCTGCACGTCTGCGCTTACTGGCTTTACTCTCGTTTATTTTGTAAGTAAAAGTCAATACATAACTTGGAATTCTCCATTGAAATTCAGTGTATGTTGAGAAGTTTTCACTGGTTGTTGTACTTTTTCTTCTTCTAGAATTCAAAAGGTCACTAGCGCGTAAAGAAAGGGTTCCTTTCTTATTTAGAATAGTTTTGTTGATCGCTCCAGAGAGTGAAAAGACACCTTTTGATGTAGTTTGTGCATTGGCTCTCGGGCCAAAGTAGAAGGCACGTAATTGAGTATCAAACCCACCGGGTAGTTTTACACTTGCATTAATTCTACTGAACCAACTGATGATTTCTGCATCAAAACTTTTCCCCGCATAATCTCCAATAGTCTGAGAGTTGAAGATGTTGAAATTTCCACTTAGGCGAACTTTTCTTGAGGGCGTATAGGTTAAAGTAAACTCTGTACCCGTACGATTGTTTTCTGAAAGATTGACAGAAATAGAACGCAAAGCTGGAACTAAAGATTTATTTCCGTTTTCATCTGTAACTTCAACGATATCCCCTGTTTCTTCGGTGATTCGCTCAATGTTTTGTGTCGACTTTTGGAAATATACAGATCCATTGAATGTAAATTTCTCCCAACGTTTCAGGTAGCCCAAATCAAACGTATTGGAGTACGACGGATCAAGATCAGGATTTCCTTGTCTAAAGAAGGTAATACTAGAACGAGACGGGAAGGGGTTTAATGACCATCCTCTTGGACGTCTTATTCTTCTACTGAATCCGAGCGTTACATTTTCTTTTTCATTCATCTCATACGATAGGTTAACCGTAGGAAACCAGTCTGCATAATTCTTCTCTACTTTAACATTAGTAGTTCGCTGGTCTATGATGATGTTCGAATGCTCCATTCGAAGACCTAATAAGTAAGAAAACTTGTCAATTTTCTTTCCAAACTGTGTGTAGGCAGCATTTACATTTTCTGTGTAGGCCAATATGTTTGAGAGGTCTGTGTTTCTAACAAAAACATTATTATCCTCAATTGATACATTGTAATCATTTACCTGTGTTTTAAAGTTCCCACGGTAACCAATTTCAAATTGTGTGTTTTCGTCAATTGGCCAAACATAGTCCAGTTGATATAAAATTCTTTTTTGAGATTCTGCAGTAAAAACTTCTTCAGGTATAGCGCTTGTGATATCAGAGTCTTCGTCTTCAGTGCTGGTTTCATATTGAAATTCAGCAACCAATTCATGCCCCTTGTCATCGAACTTTTTGGTGTAGTTTGCTGTGAATTGTTTTGTTTCGTCAAGCTCTACTTCATTTTCAAAACGTTCTGAATTAAATGTTCCAGAAGCATTGATAGACTCGATATAGGTTGACACTAAACTGTTGTTGTCACTTTTTCTATAAAAACCAGTAACCGTAAGCGATGTTTTATCATCTACAATATATTCTAAACCGAGATTCGTGAAAAAGTTTTTTCGACCTCGATCGTAGTTTCTACGTTCATTTGAAAAGTTACTAGGATCGGTGCCGTTAAAATATTCACTATTGAAAAGTCCACCGCCTTCAGATTCAGAGTCTCCAACCGAAGTTGTAGTAAAGATATTTACTTTTTCAGTTCTCCAGTTTAAAGAAGCACTTCCTCTAAAGTTTTTTGGAATTCCACCATTTACAACGATTGATCCGTTAAAACCATCCAATTCGTTTTTCTTTAAAATGATATTCAAGATACCAGCTGTGCCTGCTGCATCGTATCGAGCAGAGGGAGAGGTAACTACTTCAACCTTTTCAATCGACTCTGCGGGTATCTGACGCAAACCTTCTGGACCAGATAAACCAACAAGACCCGATGGTTTTCCGTTGATCAAAATACGAACATTATCATTTCCACGTAACGAAACAATACCTTCTACATCTACAGAAACCGAAGGCACATTATCTAAAACATCAGAAACACTCCCACCGCGAACGGTAATGTCTTTCCCAACATTGTAAATACGTTTATCTAAACGTATTTCTACTGTGGTTCGTTCTCCAACCAATTCAACTCCATCTAGGGCTGAGGCTTCGATTTCTAAATTGATCGTACCCAAATCCTTGTTAGAACGAATCATAACGCCTTCTTGGGTTATGGTTTTAAACGAGATGTATTCTGTACTAATATTATATTTTCCCGGAAATACTTCAATAGAAAAACTACCATCAGCTTTTGTAATTCCGCCTTGTAACATCTCGGGACGACGTTGATTTCTTAGTGTAATGGTTGCATATTCGAGTGGTTCTTGAGTTTCAACATCAATAACTTTTCCTGTAATTATAAGTTTTTTGAAATCCTGAGGACGTTGAGCAAAAGTTTGACTAACTGTGAAGAAGAATAAACCCAACAAAGCGAGTTTACTAGTAAGAAGCTTTAGTTTCATTAAAAGTTTTTTTATATGACAATATATAGTGGTAAAGGTTTAATTCGATTCTAAAAATTGAATTAATTTGTCAATTGGTCGTCCGATTAATGCATTTGTTACACTCGTTATGATTGGTCTTTCAATTAATTTTGGGTGTTTGGTTAATAGCGCAATTATTTCAGGATTTGAAAGAGTTTTTCCTTTGTAATTTTCTTTCCAAATTGTTTCGTTTACTCGAACCAATTGGATTGGATCAATTTTCAATAGTTGGATTAATTCTTCAATTTGTTTTTCACTGAGTGGATTTTTTAAATATTCAATAACCTCAGGTTCTAATCCTTTTGATTCTAGAAGTTCCAGTGCTTCTCTAGATTTTCTGCAACGTGTATTGTGGTATATTGTAAGTTTCATTTCTTATTTTTTTATAGCGTGACATAAGTAGCTAAATCTTGTGCCAATTGATCAGGATTATGAAACTGAATGGAATGAATCCCTAAGGCACGAGCCGCTTCAATATTCCGAAGGTTATCGTCAATGAACAAAGATTCATCTGCTTTGATGTCAAAACGACTTAAAGTAAGTTCATATATTTCGGCAAATGGTTTTCTGGTTTTTTCTTCCCCAGAAACTAAGATTCCTTCAAACCACTGTAAAAACTCAAATTTAGCAATAGCTTTTGGGAAAGTTTCGTGACTCCAATTTGTAAGTGCTACAACCTTGTAATTTGGATTGTCAGTACATTGTTTTAAAAGATCAACTGTACCTTGAATTTGATCTCCTAACATCTCATCCCAGCGACCGTAAAACATTCTGATTTCCTCTTCATATTCTGGAAATAAAGCGACACGTTCTTCGGTAGCCTTTGCCATTGGATAGCCAGCGTCTTGATTTTCGTTCCAATCTTGAGTACATACTTCATTAAAAAAATGAGCCATTTTATCTGGGTCATTTTTAAAAACATGCTTGTATACTTTGTCAGGATTCCAATCAACAAGCACACCGCCGAGATCGAAAATTATGTTTTTAATAGTTGGGTTTGTTTTCATAGAATTCTTATTTAGTAGTTATTCAGATTCGTTTTGCCCCATCATCATCAAATAGGACTTCAGAAAGGGGTCAATAGCGCCATTCAAAACGGCATCGACATTTCCTGTTTCGAACTGTGTTCGAACATCTTTTGCTAATTTGTAGGGGTGCAATACATAATTTCGAATTTGCGACCCCCATTCGATTTTTTTCTTAGATGCTTCAATTTCTTTTCGGGCAGAGAGTTTCTTTTGTAATTCTATTTCATATAACTGTGACTTCAACAATTGCATGGCTTTGGATTTATTGTCCAATTGTGAGCGTGTTTCAGAATTCTCTATTACTATTCCAGAAGGTTCATGTCGCAGACGTACAGCAGTTTCTACCTTATTTACATTTTGACCCCCAGCACCACTAGATCGCATGGTTTCCCACGAAATATGAGCAGGATTAATTTGAATTTCAATGGTTTCATCAACTAAAGGATAAACGTATACGGATGCAAAGGAAGTATGTCGTTTTGCATTGCTGTCAAAAGGGGAGATGCGAACCAAACGGTGAACCCCATTTTCGCCTTTCAACCAACCAAAGGCAAAATCGCCTTCAATTTCTAGAGTAACGGTTTTTATTCCTGCTACATCTCCGGCTTGATGATTCAATTCTTTGATCTTGTATCCTTGCTTTTCTGCCCACATCAAATACATGCGCATTAGCATTTCGGCCCAGTCACAGCTTTCTGTTCCGCCAGCACCTGCAGTTACTTGAATTACTGCACTTAGTGAATCTCCTTCATCTGAAAGCATGTTGCGAAATTCAATATCTTCTAGATGTGAGATTATGGAATCGTACAATGCCATAACTTCTTCTTCTGAAACATCGTCAGATTTATAAAAATCAAGCAGTACTTCTAGGTCTTCGTTTTGTTGCTCTAGAGACTCGTAATCGCTTACCCACTTTTTGAGTGTCCGAAGCGATTTCATATGAGCTTCAGCCTTGGTTGGGTTGTTCCAGAAATCAGGATCAAGAGTAACCTCTTCTTGGTTGCGTATTTCTATTTGTTTAGCATCAACGTCAAAGATATCGTCTTAGTGCCCCAAGGCGATCCAAAATACTCTTATGTTGATCTGTAGTTAGCATATTGTAGTTTTATGTAAAAGTATAATTAAACTCCAAATTTCTCTTTTATTAACATTATTTTTTTAGCTTAGATTCAAAACTATTTACAATGAAATCTATATTCAATTACCTAACAGTTTTCTTAATAATGTGCTCCTTAACAGCGCAAGCTCAGCGCTCTAAGAAAAAGAACGTTACAGTTCAAGAAACGAAGCTGGATATGTTACAAGCAAAGGCTCTTGCATACCAAGGTTTTTTTGACTTTTATTACGAAGAAAATTCAGGTAAAGTTTTTTTAAAAGTCAATAAAGAGCGTCAGATCGATTCAGAATTTTTATACATCAACAGCCTCAGTGCTGGAATTGGTAGTAACGATATCGGTTTGGATCGAGGTCAACTGGGAGATGAACGTGTAGTATATTTCAGCAAAGCTGGAAATAAATTACTTCTCATTCAACCCAATTTGAAATACCGTGCATCTACTGATAATGCACTCGAAAAACAATCCGTTAAAGAGGCATTTGCCGAATCAGTTTTATTTGGATTTCCTATTGTTGAAACATCTTCAACTGAATACTTAATTGATATGACTCCATTTTTAATGCAAGATACACATGGAGTTTCTCAGCGTTTAAAACGATCTAAACAAGGTAGCTTTAAGTTAGATAAATCACGCTCAGCGGTATCACTTGATCGTACTAAGGCGTTTCCTGAAAACATTGAATTGGATGTGCTTTTAACGTTTGCTGGTCAAGCAGAAGGTGGATGGATTCGCTCGGTTACTCCTTCGTCTAACAGTGTAAGTGTTAAACAGCATCATTCTTTTGTAGCCTTACCCGATATTCCTTTTACACCAAGAGATTTCGATCCTAGAAGCGGAGCAATACCTTTTTCGTATTACGATTATTCTACACCTGTTGAAACTTCAACGCGTAAAGTATATGCCTTGCGTCATCGATTAGAAAAAACAGATCCCAATGCTGCACAAAGTAAAGCAAAGGAACCTATTGTTTATTATTTAGACAATGGAACACCAGAGCCCGTTCGATCTGCACTACTAGAGGGAGGAAGCTGGTGGAATGAAGCTTTTGAAGCTGCTGGTTTTATCGATGCTTTTCAAATAAAAATACTACCAGATGATGCAGATCCACTGGATGTACGTTATAATGTAATTCAATGGGTACACCGATCAACAAGAGGATGGAGTTATGGTGCGAGCGTTGTAGACCCTCGTTCTGGAGAAATTCTTAAAGGACATGTAAGTCTTGGTAGTTTGCGTATTCGCCAAGACTTTATGATTGCTCAAGGCTTAACTAAAGATCCCTATGCCAATGGCAACACTGATGAAACAAAGATGTCTGAGCTTGCTATTGCTCGTATTCGTCAACTTTCGGCTCATGAAATTGGGCATACACTTGGTTTTGCTCACAATTTTGCTGCTAGTACCAATGGTAGAGCTTCGGTAATGGATTATCCACACCCTAAGCTTGATGTTGTTGCTGGTGCAATCTCATATGAAAATGCATATGCAGTGGGTATGGGTGCATGGGATAAAACCTCCGTACGCTATTCTTACAGTCAATTTCCAGAAGGAACTGACGAAACTAAAGAACTCAACAGTATTCTCGAGGAAAGTATTTTAAAAGGAAACCGTTTTATTTCTGATCAAGATGCTCGTCCCATCGGTGGTGCTCATCCGCATGCACATTTATGGGATAATGGGGCAAGTGCAATTGAGGAATACAACCACCTTTTAAAGGTACGTTCCATTGCTTTAAAAAACTTTTCTGACGATCAACTTAGAGTAGGAGAACCCTATTCCGTTTTGAATGATCGTTTAGTACCTATGTATTTCTTACACCGATATCAAGCCGAAGCAATTGTAAAGTTGATCGGAGGTGTTGATTATTCTTATGGCGTCAAAGGACCAATTCCTTTTGAAATTACAACTGTGGCTGCAGAAACTCAAAAAGATGCATTGACAGCTATGGTCAATTCCTTATCCTCCGAAGTTTTGGCTATTCCAAAGCCGTTATTGAAGCAGTTGCCGCCAACAGCCTTTGGTTATTCGGCAACACGTGAAAGCTTTAGATCGCAAACTGGAAGGGTGTTTGATGTGCTTGGGGCTCCAGCATCATTAGGAAAAGGAATCATGCAAATGATTTTGAACCCAGAACGTGTTTCACGCCTGATACAGCAAAAAGCATTGGATGCCAATCAGCTATCATTCGATCAATTAGCAAATGAATTGACAAAATCAATCTTCAAGAAGCAATATCGTGACTCGTATCATCAAGCGATTCAAGCGCAGCTTAAAGAAAGCTATTTGAATGTACTTTTTGGGCTTCATGCAAACAACAACACTACGGCTTCTGTTAAAGCCATTAGCTTTGGTGTTATAAAAAGAATTGAAAACGGATTAAAGAAAAATACTCTAGAGCCACACCGTGCTTATTACATCAATAAAATTAAACGCTTTTTAGAGAATCCAGAGGCTTATGAAGTTCAGAAAACACCTGTGCTTCCAGATGGTTCCCCTATTGGAACAGATACATTTTGCAATCAGTTTACTTTTTAACAAAAAGCATATAAATACAATACAAACTATATTACCTACACGTGAAAGTAAATTTAATTAGTGATACCGTAACCTTACCATCATCTGGCATGTTAGATGCCATGCAAAATGCAAAAGTTGGCGATGATGTTTTTAAAGAAGATCCAGCTGTAAATGCATTGGAAGACAAAGTAGCCCAGTTATTTGGAAAAGAAGCAGCTTTATTTTTTCCATCAGGAACCATGGCCAATCAAACCGCAATTAAAATACATACGCAGCCTGGAGAACAGTTGATTTGTGACCACTATGCACACGTTTTTAATTACGAAGGTGGCGGCGTTAGTTTTAATAGTGGTGTATCATGCGCTTTAATTGAAGGTGAAAGAGGCCGTATTACTGCTGCTCAAGTAGCTTCAAAAATAAATCCGCCTGATTTTTATCACTCGCCATTGTCGACTTTAGTATGTTTGGAAAACACGACAAACAAAGGGGGTGGAGCTTTTTATGACCTTAAAGCAATTGAAGCGATTCGTACAGTTTGCGATGAACATCAATTAGGATTGCACCTTGATGGCGCTCGAATATGGAATGCATTAGTCGCTTCTGGCCAAGATGCCAAAAGCTACGGATCATTATTCGATACAATCTCGGTTTGTTTCAGTAAAGGTCTTGGAGCCCCTGTTGGTTCTGCATTAATTGGAAGTAAAGCAGCCATGGAAAAAGCTCTCCGTGTACGCAAAGTGTTTGGTGGTGGAATGCGCCAAGCTGGTTTTTTGGCAGCAGCTGCATCCTTTGCGATTGATCACCAATGGGAATCGCTATCCGAAGATCATCGAAAAGCAAAAGAATTGAAAAGTGTTTTAGAACAATTGCCCTATATCAAAAAGGTTGAGGCAGTTGACACCAACATCGTTATTTTCAATTTATCGGATACCGCAAAAGAAGCAGATTTCATGAATAAATTGCAAGAGCAAGAAATACGATTCATTTCAATGGGACAAGGAAAGCTTCGAATGGTAACCCATAGAGATTACACCCAAACGCAACATCAATACGTGCTCGATATCTTACAGAAATTAAACTTTTAAGCCTATGCATTTTTATATTAATTTTTTTAGTAGAACAACATTCATCCTGATTTTTGGTGTTATTTTCGCCCAATCTTGTGATACCAATAAGAAAACGACACCCATGAAAGACCTTATACCACCAACTGCAGATCAGAAACCCCATCAACATAAAATCCATAACGATATTCGAATGGATGAATATTTTTGGTTGAAAGAGCGTGAAAACCCCGAAGTGATTGATTATTTGGAGCGTGAAAACGATTTTTATGCAAAATCAACAGCGCATACAGTTGACTTTCAAAATGATCTTTTTGAAGAAATGAAAGCAAGAATCAAAGAAGATGATAGTTCTGTGCCTTATTTTTATAATGGATACTGGTATATCAGTCGTTATGAAAAAGGACAGGAATATCCGATTCACACGCGTAAAAAAGGTTCTATTGATGCAGAAGAAGAAATTTTATTTGATTGTAATGAAATGGCAGAAGGGCATGAGTATTTTCGTTTAGTCGGCATTAGTATCAGTCCAGATAATACCAAAGCAGCTTTTGCAGTAGACACTGTTTCACGGAGACAGTATACCATGAAGGTTAAGGACCTGGTTTCGGGCACTTATCTCGATACTTCTATTGAGAACACAACCGGAGGAAGTGTATGGGCTAAGGACAACGAAACCCTATTTTACACGCAAAAGAACCCCATTACCTTGCGTTCAGAGGCAATTTATAGACACAACATCAATTCAACTTCAAATGAAACGACTTTAGTCTATGAAGAAAAAGATGATACCTTTTCCGTTTATGTAATGGATTCGAAGTCTGAAGACTATATTTTTATTTCCTCCTACAGTTCACTTACAACGGAATTTCAATTCATCAAAGCCGATGCGCCGTTAAGTGAATTTAAATTCATTCAAGAAAGACAACGTGGATTAGAGTACAGTGTGTCGCACTTTGAAGATTATTTTTATATTTTCACAAATGCAGATGATGCACTGAATTATAAAATAATGCGAACGCCAATTACCAAAACCGAGCGTTCCAATTGGGTAAATTATATCGATCACCGTTCCGATGTATTGTTGGAAGACCTGGAGATGTTTAAGGAGTATATGGTACTTACTGAACGAGAAAATGGGCTTTCAAAAATCAGAATTCAATCTTGGGATGGAAAAAATGACTTTTATCTTCCTATAGATGGAGAAACCTATACCCTGTACACTTCTACTAATGTAGATTTTAATACTACAAAACTCCGCTATTCTTTCAATTCTTTGACAACACCGTCATCTGCATTAGAATACGATATGGCTACGGGTAAGGAAAAAGTATTGAAGCAACAAGAAGTTTTAGGGACTTTTGATAAAAGCAACTATACATCAGCACGCGTATGGGCAACTGCTGAAGATGGAGTAAAAATTCCAATTTCAATGGTGCATCACAAAGACACGGAGTTGAATGCAGATACTCCCATTTTATTGTATGCCTACGGATCTTATGGATCGACAATCGATCCAAACTTTTCTACTACCCGCTTGAGTTTGTTAGACAGAGGTTTTGCATACGCTATTGCTCACGTCCGTGGTGGAGAATATATGGGGCGGAACTGGTATGATGACGGAAAATTATTCAATAAGAAGAATACATTTTCAGACTTTATTAGTTGCTCCAAGTTTTTGATTGAAGAATCGATGACTTCCGCGGATCACTTATATGCTTATGGAGGATCAGCAGGAGGGTTGTTAATGGGCGTTATTTTGAATGATGCTCCTGAGGTATACAATGGAGTAATTTCTGCAGTACCCTTTGTAGACGTGGTAACGACGATGCTCGATGAAACGATACCGCTTACAACATCAGAATACGATGAATGGGGAAATCCAAATGACAAAGACTATTATACCTATATCAAGTCCTATTCACCATACGATAATATAAAAGCACAAGATTACCCAAACATTTTGGTAACTACCGGTCTTCATGATTCTCAAGTTCAGTATTGGGAACCAGCCAAATGGGTTGCGCGTATGCGAGAATTGAAGACAGATAACAATCAATTATACTTGGATACAAACATGAAAGCAGGTCATGGAGGAGCATCTGGGCGTTTCGATGCGTTACACGAAACGGCTAAGAAATTTGCCTTTTTACTTGATTTGGAAAAGCAGATAAAGTAATATTTTTTGATTAAATTTGGGATGTTTTTATTCAAACCTACTGTATGAAAAATAGCCTCCAAACTGCCAAGAGTATACTGAACCTAATTGGTAATACCCCCCTAATACAAATTGATAAAGTTGTAAAAAATTTTGCAGGTATATATTATGCTAAATGGGAGGCAGCCAATCCCGGTCATTCTAATAAAGATAGAATTGCACTATTCATTATTGAAGAAGCAGAACGTAAAGGTTTATTGCAAAATGATAGTGTCATTATTGAAACTACTTCTGGTAATACAGGTTTCAGCCTCGCGATGGTTTCTCTCATTAAAGGATACGAATGTATTTTGGCAGTGAGTTCAAAATCATCAAAGGACAAAATTAATATGCTGCGTGCCATGGGAGCTAAGGTTTATGTTTGCCCAGCAAATGTAGGAGCTGATGATCCTCGATCGTATTATCAGGTTGCTAAACGCATACATGAAGAAACTGCAAAATCTGTGTACATCAATCAGTATTTTAATGATTTAAATTTATTAGCTCATTACCAAACTACTGGCCCAGAAATTTGGAAACAAACCAACGGAGAAATAACCCACTTAGTCGCTTGTAGTGGAACTGGGGGAACCATTTCGGGTTGCGGTCGATATTTAAAAGAACAAAATCCAGATATAAAAATAATAGGTGTAGATGCTTACGGATCCGTTTTGAAGAAATACCACGAAACCCTGGAGTTAGATGTAAATGAAATTTACCCCTACCGAATTGAGGGTTTGGGGAAAAATATGATTCCAACCGCTACGGATTTTGATGTTATTGATCATTTTGAAAAGGTATCAGATGAAGAAAGTGCCCATACAGCTAGAGAAATTTCTCTTAAAGAAGGTATCTTTGCTGGGTACACTTGTGGTGCGGCTGTTCAGGCAATTAAACAACTACATCAACAGTCTATGTTCGATAACAACAGTAAGGTAGTTGCCATATTCCCGGATCATGGCTCTCGATATATGAGTAAAATATACAATGATCAGTGGATGCGTGATCAAGGATTTTTTGATTGTGATCATGCTCAATATCCAAAAAAAGTAGAATACATCCAGTAATTACATCTATAAAAAAGTATAATGATAAACGATTTATTCGACAGAATATTAGATAATAAAGGGCCTCTAGGGAAATGGGCATCAGTAGCAGAAGGTTATTTTGTTTTCCCAAAATTGGAAGGTCCTATTTCCAATAGAATGAAATTCCAAGGAAAAGAAGTTATTACCTGGAGTGTAAATGATTATTTAGGCTTAGCGAATCATCCTGAAGTTCGTGAAACGGATGCAAATGCAGCAGAACAATTTGGATCTGCACATCCAATGGGAGCCAGAATGATGTCTGGGCATACCCACTTACATGAGCAATTAGAAGAGGAACTAGCAACCTTCGTTAATAAAGAAGCTGCATATGTACTTAATTTTGGTTATCAAGGTATTTTATCAACCATTGATACGCTTGTTTCTAAAAACGATATTATTGTTTATGATGTAGATTCTCATGCCTGTATTATTGACGGTGTACGCTTGCATCCCGGAAAGCGCTATACTTATAAGCACAATGATATTGTTAGCTTAGAAAAGAATTTAGAACGTGCTACCTTCATGGCAGAAAAAACCGGAGGAGGGATTTTGGTGATCTCTGAAGGCGTTTTTGGAATGCGAGGTGAGCAAGGTCGTTTGAAAGAAATTGCAGCTCTTAAATCGAAATATAAATTCCGTTTTCTAGTAGATGACGCCCATGGCTTTGGAACTCTAGGAACTACTGGAGCTGGAGCAGGTGAGGAGCAAGGTATTCAGGATGAAATTGATGTTTATTTTGCAACCTTTGCAAAATCGATGGCATCTACTGGCGCATTCATTGCAGCAGACAAAGGCGTTATTGATTTTATGAAGTACAATATGCGTTCTCAAATGTTTGCGAAATCTTTGCAATCGGTATTAGTAGTTGGAGCGTTAAAACGGTTGGACTTATTAAGAACTCGCCCCGAATTGAAAGCCAAGCTCTGGGAGAATGTCAATGCACTACAATCTGGATTAACAGATCGAGGTTTTGATATTGGAACTACGCAAAGCTGTGTAACGCCCGTATACCTCAAAGGAAGTATTCCAGAAGCAATGGTTTTAGTGAAAGACCTAAGAGAAAATCATAGTATATTTTGTTCCATCGTTGTTTACCCCGTTATACCCAAGGGCATTATTTTACTTCGATTAATTCCAACATCAACACACACCCTTGAAGATGTATCCTTAACACTCGATGCATTTACGGCTATACGTGAACACTTAGAGGGCGGTATATACAAGCGTATGTCGTCAGGGATCGTAGCGTCTTAAATTTCTGATTATTAACAATAAAAAAACGCCTAAAGTAATTTAGGCGTTTTTTTAGTTTTATAAAGGGGTTGTGTTTAGTCATTCAGCATAACCGGCATAACCAACATGGTAATCAATTCTCCTTCATCAGTTCCATCGATGGGAGTAATGATCCCTGCTCTGTTGGGTAAAGACATGGCTAAGGAAATTTCATCAACTGTGAGGTTGTTGAGCATTTCAATAATGAATCTAGAATTGAATCCGATTTGCAAATCATCTCCTTGATATTGACAATTTAAACGTTCTTCTGCTTTGTTACTAAAGTCAAAGTCTTCGGCAGAAATATTCAATTCTGCACCAGCTATTTTTAAACGAATCTGATGTGTTGTTTTATTTGAAAAAATACTAACACGACGTAGAGAGTTTAAAAAAGGCTCTCGTGCAATGGTCATTACATTCGGATTTTCCTTTGGAATTACTGCTTCATAGTTTGGATATTTTCCTTCAATCAAACGGCAACTTAAGGTAGTTGTTCCAAAAGTAAACTGGGCATTGGTATCGTTGTATTCAATGGTGATATCATCTTCACTTCCTTGTAAAATTCCTTTAAGAATTTGAAGTGCTTTTTTAGGCATAATGAATTCTGCAGTGCTATCGGCTTGTAAGTCCGTACGCGTGTACTTTACTAGTTTATGAGCATCGGTAGCAACAAAGGTTAGTGCCTCCGTTGAAAACTGGAAAAACACACCACTCATAACTGGTCGTAAATCGTCGTTTCCAGAAGCAAACAAGGTTGCATTGATTGCAGTTGCTAATATATCTGCCATTAGAACCGTTTTACTCGGATCTTTAATATGAACAGCTTTTGGAAATTCATCTCCTGGAACATATGCCAAAGCATATTTCCCATTGTTAGCGCTAATTTCAACTGTATTGTTTTCCAATACCATAAAGGTAAGTGGCTGTTCAGGGAATGTTTTTAGTGTATCCAACAACAAACGAGCTGGTAGTGCAATGGTTCCAATAGTATCGGACTCTACCGGAATACTGGAAGACATACTGGTTTCTAGGTCAGAAGCCGTAAGTGTTAATCGATCTGTTTGAAGTTCAAACAAAAAATTATCTAGTATAGGGAGGGTGTTTGAGTTATTGATAACTCCACCAAGGGTTAGCAGTTGTTTGAGTAGTTGATTACTCGATACAATGAATTTCATAAATGGGCTGTGTTTTATTCAAAGATATTTTAAATGCTTTTAAAAGCGAAAGAAACTTATCAACACTTATTGGCGATAACTTTTGAGTCGGTAACCATTAAAAATAAGTCCGAGAATTAGAAGAATTATTAAAGGAGCAAATAGGCTGAAATAGCGCCAGTAAATCAATTCTGATTCTGTTTTTGCGGTATCCAATAGTGCAATTTTAATTTCTTTGGCACGAAGGTTCAGAAAAGTATTGTTTTCAATAAGATAGTGAACTGTGTTTTTGAAGAACTGCTTATTGCTGTAAAAATTATTGGTCCACTTATCATATCCTAATTCTAAAGGTTGCCCTTTGTCAATTTGATTTTCAAGAAGGTTTCCATCAGAGAAAATGGCCATGCGTGCTGGTTCAACTTTTTTCGACTTCCATTCAAAAGGCTTAATACGATTGGTGTATAGCGAACTGAAACGCCCTTCGAGTAGCACACCTAGCGTTTGTTTACTATCTGTAAAAACAGATGGCTTTATGGGTTCTGTAGCGCTAGACAACTTAATTATAGAGGGAATTCCTTCTATTTTGGAAAGGGGGGATGACTGAATCAAGACAGTTTTTTTTACTTTGTTCTTGAGCGTATCAATTGGGCTTACAAATTGAAAATGAACGGAACCAACAGCCGAACCAATGGAATGATCTTGATTAGGCGCTGCAAGCGGGTTATATGGCCATGGATACGGTAGGTATTGCGAATCATTCTGCTCTCCCTGTGCGAGTACTATAGGAGCGCTATAAAGGTCCTTTACAAGTTCTTGTCGCAAACGAAATCCGAACTTGAAAAATAAATCATCTAATTCTAGTGTATTGGCGTAGCTTACTGTAGTTCCAGATAATGCAAATAAACTATCTTTTTGCACATGTACTGGATCAATTAAATACAGGCTATTACCACCTTGTTGTGTGTATTGATCCAGGATGAATTTATCAGTATTTGAAAACACTTTTTGAGGATTAGAAACTAGAAGCAAATCAAAACGATTTAAATTTTCTAAGGTTTTCTCGGGAGTTTCTGGAAAAGCTTCGAGATCAAAAGCAGCTAAGTTATAATAAGGTAGTAGGTCTTGTAGAAAATTTGTGACCAAGATGTCTTTTGATGTATCATGAGAGCTCAGTACTGCAATTTTCTTTTTTTCTTGTAAAAGGATTTTATAAACTCCATCCATTATAGCATATTCTAATTGCTGTATGGATTGAAGTATTCGCTGTTTTGGGCTGTCTCCTAAATTTTTTTGAAGCAAGGATATCCGAACGGTTCGATCGCCATAATTCAACAACATCCATGGGAAAACATAAGATTGCTCAACGGCTTGATTTTCTCGTTCTACAACAAGCTCAGGAAAAAGACCGTACTGGTTCATTTCCTCAAGAAGCTGTTCCGCATCGTCAGTACCTTTGAACGGATCGATAAACTCGTAGTAAAAACGATCGTTTTGGGCTGTAATACTTTGTAATATAACTTCTGTTTCTGAACGTAAACGCTGATATTCTTGTGGTAGTTTTCCATTTAAAAAAACATCAACTCGAATGGGTTGGTCTATGGATCGTATAAATTCTTTACTCGAATCAGACAAAGAGTAGCGATTATCACTGGTTAAATCCCAGCGCTTAGTATAGAAAGAAGCAAGGATTTGAACGAGCAATACGGCTGAACAAACGATAAGAATTCTATAGGTAGCTGATCGATTCATTATCGCTTTAATTTTTGAAGTTGATTAACGGCTAAAAAAAGGAATAGGAAAAGTTGTCCTGCAAAGTAGATTAAATCTTTACTGTCAATTATGCCCTTACTCATTTGATTGAAATGTGAACTAATCCCCACGGCATTAAAAAAACTATAGACCGTATTGTCAGAAAAGTAAAGTGAGGCTTCTCCCCAGCCGTAGAAATGAAGAAAGCAAAGTAATACAGCTGCTAAAAATGCTACTACCTGATTTTTTGAGAAACAAGAACACCACAAGGTAATACTCGAAAATAGTGCAGCTAAGAAAAAGAGCCCTAAAAAAGATCCCCAAAATGCGCCCCAATCAAAAACATCTTGCTCAAATTTTAATTTTATAACAACATAGGCATATATAAAACTTGTAAAAAGGCTGCAGCTAATTAGAAAAAGCATCCCCAAAAACTTCCCTAAAATCAATTCCCAAATAGAAATTGGCTTGGTGAAAAGTAAAGCAATTGTTCCGGATTTAATTTCTTCAGAAAAAGCTTTCATCCCAATAGCGGGGACTAGAAATAAGAACAACCAGGGCATCAATTCAAAATACAAATTAAGGTCTGCAAACCCAGAATCTACCAGATTGAATGCATTTGCAAATACCCATAGCAGTAAACCGTTTAAAATAAAAAACACAGCCAGTATACTATATCCCAAAGGGGTAGTAAAAAAGGATAAAATTTCTCTCTTGGCGATGGCCAGCATATTAATTGAATTTAATCGTTATGGTATCTCTGAATTCAAGCCCAAATAGGCTACTTGCACTACCGACAGTTTGCGGATTGCTTTTATAAATCGAAAGTTCTAAGTGTCCAGCAGCATTGAATAAAGCAATTTTCTTACCATCTTCATCTCTGTTTTCCTTCGGAATAGAGAAATTGATAGCCTCCGTATACGATGCATGTATGGAATCGAATTTTATACTTTTTGCAAAAATGGTATAGGAACGTCCTTTTCTGTATTCACTAAATAATCTTTCGGTAATATTGGTTACCACATTTCCAAAATTGTCAATATAAATGACACTCCCAAGTATCTGATCTTCTGTAGGATTGATAACGGGCCTTACTCCAGTAACTTCCTTAATTTCAGTTATGGGTTTTCCAATGACATCTAAACTGCCTTTTCTTGAAATATGTCCTGCAACTTTTACGAAAACATCTAAAACAGGAAAGGAAGAGGTAATGTTGTTGTGAATATTAATTTCTACAATCTTATCTGGAACACGATCATCTTTAATCAATGACAAAATTCCGTTGTTTGCTCCAATAAAATAGTGACCATCGAAATACATAACGATATGCGAATTTTCTGGACTAAATTCAGAATCGACGCCTACGATATGAATACTTCCTTTTGGGAATGCCTTGTAAGCATTTGTTAAAATATAAGCCGCTTCGGTATGATTGAAAGGACTCACTTGGTGGGAGATGTCAATAATATGAGCATCCTTGATTTCTTGATGTAATTCAGCTTTAATTGCTGCAACAAAGTAGTCCTTTAATCCAAAATCGGTAATCAGGCTTACTATTGACATAAAGAAACTATATATTTTAAAAGTTATTTAAACTAAAACAGTAATTTTGAAATACAAACTTACAAATCCTTAAAGAAAATAACCTTAAAACACTGTTGCTTTTGAATGAGATAGAAATTGAGTTGGTTGAAGTGAACCCAAGAGAGTTCTTTGGTGATCAAAACACAAATATTGAATTGTTGCGAACATATTTTCCAAAGCTGAAAATTGTAGCCCGTGGAAACACGATAAAGGCCTTTGGTGAAGAGGTTATTTTAGATGAATTTGAAAAACGTATTGAAATGCTCGTTGCTCATTTCACTAAGTTCAATAAACTCGATCAGGATATTCTGGAACGAATCCTAACTGCAGATTCTGCGCAAGCAGTGCTAGCCATGGACGATAAGGAATCGTTTATTGTTCACGGTGTAGGAGGAAGAGCCATCAAGGCAAAAACCATCAATCAACAACGTTTGGTTCAGCTCAGTAAAAAGAACGATATGCTCTTTGCCGTTGGACCGGCTGGGACTGGAAAGACCTATACTTCAGTTGCCTTAGCCGTTAAGGCACTGAAAGAAAAACAAGTAAAACGGATTATTCTTACTCGTCCGGCAGTAGAAGCAGGGGAGAACCTTGGATTTCTTCCGGGTGACATGAAGGAAAAACTAGATCCTTATATGCAGCCTTTATATGACGCACTTCGGGATATGATCCCTGCTGAACGTTTGGCTTCGTATTTAGAAAAAGGCACCATTCAGATTGCACCGCTCGCCTTTATGCGCGGAAGAACACTCGATCATGCTTTTGTTATTCTAGATGAGGCACAAAACACTACGCATGCGCAAATGAAAATGTTCTTGACTAGAATGGGAACACACGCAAAATTTATAATCACAGGCGATCCTGGGCAAATTGATTTACCGCGTAGAACAATTTCTGGGCTAAAAGAAGCCCTACTTGTTTTAAAAGAAACCGACGGGATTGGTATGATCTATTTAGATGATAAAGATGTAATCCGTCACCGACTCGTTCGAAAAGTAATAGAAGCTTACAGAAATATTGAGCATCAAAATTAATATCATTACATGAATACACTATTAGCATCCTCTTTTTCCCTTCCCGGGCAGCAATCCAAATACATTGGTAAGGTTCGTGAAGTCATTAGCCTTGAAAACGATTTACTGGTTATGATTGCTACGGACAAGCTATCGGCTTTTGATGTAGTAATGCCCAAAGGCATTCCATATAAAGGTCAAATTCTAAATCAAATTGCCACCCATATGATGGAAGCAACTAAAGATATAGTACCGAATTGGTTGGAGGCAACCCCAGATCCGTCTGTAGCGATAGGCAAACGTTGTGAGCCCTTTAAAGTCGAAATGGTTATCCGTGGTTACCTTTCTGGACATGCTGCACGTGAGTATAAGCTAGACAAAAGAATTCTTTGTGGCGTTGCTATGCCCGATGGAATGATTGAAAACGATCGCTTTCCAACACCAATTATAACTCCAGCGACCAAGGCAGAAGAAGGTCACGATGAGGATATTTCAAGAGAAGAAATCATACGCCAAGGAATTGTTTCTGAAGCGGATTATATAGTCTTAGAAAATTACACTCGTGCTTTATTCGAACGAGGAACTCAGCTTGCTGCAGATAAAGGATTGATTCTTGTCGATACTAAATACGAATTTGGTAAAACAGCCGATGGAACCATTGTGTTGATTGATGAAATCCATACACCTGATTCTTCTCGTTATTTTTATCAAGATGGATATGCAGAGCGTCAGACAAAAGGAGAGGAGCAAAAGCAGCTTTCCAAAGAATTTGTTCGTCAGTGGCTCATTGCTCACGGTTTTCAGGGCCTTGAAGGGCAGCAAATTCCCGAAATGAGTGATGCTTATATTCAAGAGGTTTCTGATCGTTACATTGAATTATACGAACACATAACCGGAAAAGAATTTCAAAAAGCAGATGTAACTACTATTGAAAATAGAATCGAATCGAATATTCTTTCCTATTTAGAAAAAAGATAAACCATTCAAAAACATACTGTTTTTTATTGAATCCTTTATCGCACAACTACTTAATAGTTTTTAACTTTTTTTGTTAATTTTTTTACTGTAATTAGCTTCAACTTTTTCGATGGAACTATTATATTAGCAGATATCTCCTATGGCAGAAAACACTCAATATACCGAAGATAATATACGATCTCTTGATTGGAAAGAGCACATTCGTATGCGTCCTGGTATGTATATTGGGAAGCTAGGTGATGGCTCTTCCCCTGATGATGGTATTTATATCTTACTAAAAGAAGTTCTCGATAACTGTATTGATGAATTTGTAATGGGCGCAGGGAAAACCATTGAAATTCTGATTAAAGACCAAGAAGTAAGCGTTCGTGATTACGGACGTGGAATCCCATTGGGGAAAGTAGTAGACGTGGTTTCTAAAATGAATACTGGAGGTAAATACGATTCCCGAGCCTTTAAGAAATCTGTCGGACTTAATGGAGTAGGGACAAAAGCAGTGAATGCATTGTCGTCTGCCTTTAGAGTAGAGTCGAACCGAGATAACCTTTCTAAGTTTGCAACCTTCGAAGCTGGAAACTTAATTGAAGATGCCTCTCCGCTTGAAAGTTCAAAAAGAAAAGGAACCAAGGTTACTTTTACCCCAGACACTGCAATTTTTAAAAATTATCGCTATCGCAATGAATACATTGTGAAAATGATTAAATATTATGTCTATCTCAATCCTGGATTGACCATTGATTTTAATGGGGAAAAGTATTTCTCTGAAAATGGTTTGAAGGATTTATTGGAAGACATTATCAACGAATCGGATTTACTTTACCCGATTGTACATCTTCGTGGCAATGATATTGAAGTTGCCCTCACACATAGTAGAACACAATATAGCGAAGAGTATCACTCGTTTGTAAATGGTCAAAACACCACGCAAGGAGGAACACATTTAGCTGCTTTTAGAGAAGCTGTAGTGAAAACGGTACGTGAGTTTTTCGGTAAAAATTACGATGCCTCTGATATACGAAAATCCATAATTGCAGCGGTAAGCATCAAGGTTATGGAACCTGTTTTTGAATCGCAAACCAAGACCAAATTGGGGTCGACCGAAATGGGCGAAAAAATGCCAACGGTTCGATCGTATATTCATGAATTTTTAGGCACACAACTGGATAATTTTTTACATAAAAATCCAGATACTGCAGAGAAGATTCAGCGTAAAATAATGCAAGCCGAAAAGAGCGAAAAGAGTTATCAGGTATCCGAAAACTTGCTCGTGATCGTGCTAAAAAATCAAATCTTCACAATAAAAAACTGCGAGATTGTCGGGTTCATTTAGGCGACCTTAAGAAAGATAGAAGACTGGATTCTACAGTATTCATTACCGAAGGAGATTCGGCAAGTGGATCCATTACGAAGTCCAGAGATGTCAATACTCAAGCTGTTTTTAGTCTGCGTGGTAAGCCCCTGAATACCTTTGGGATGACTAAGAAAATCGTTTACGAAAACGAAGAATTTAACTTACTGCAAGCTGCACTCAATATAGAAGATAGTTTGGCTGATTTGCGCTATAATAATATCGTAATAGCAACCGATGCTGATGTCGATGGGATGCACATACGTTTACTACTAATTACTTTTTTCTTGCAATTCTTTCCAGAATTAATCAAAGAAGGACATTTATACATATTGCAAACTCCGCTGTATCGTGTTCGAGATAAAAAACAAACTTTTTATTGTTATTCCGAACAAGAGCGAATAGATGCAATTGCAACGTTGAGAGGAAAAGCAGAAATTACACGATTCAAAGGTTTAGGAGAAATTTCTCCAGATGAGTTTAAGCACTTTATCGGAGATGACATTCGCTTAGATCCCATTATGTTAGACAAATCGACAACCATAGAAGAATTACTCCAGTTTTATATGGGTAAAAACACCCCAGATCGACAAGAATTTATCATCAATAATCTAAAAGTAGAATTAGATTTAGCAGAATCGGATAGCTAGAAATGGAAGAAAAAGAATTCTACGAAGAAGATAGTGGTGCAGCAGCACAAGGCAATGATACCCTAGTTAAGGTAACCGGTATGTACAAGGATTGGTTTCTTGATTATGCCTCTTATGTTATCTTAGAACGTGCAGTACCAGCAATCTCTGATGGTCTCAAACCTGTTCAGCGTCGTATTCTTCATTCTATGAAGGACTTGGATGACGGGCGATACAATAAAGTTGCAAATATTGTTGGCCACACCATGCAGTATCACCCGCACGGTGATGCTAGTATAGCCGATGCAATGGTACAAGTCGGTCAAAAGGATTTGATGATCGACATGCAAGGTAACTGGGGGAATATACTTACCGGTGATCGGGCAGCTGCTTCTCGATACATTGAAGCACGTTTGTCAAAATTTGCTTTGGAAGTTGTTTTTAGCCCCAAAGTAACCAACTGGCAACTGTCTTACGATGGTCGTAAAAAAGAACCCGTTAACCTGCCCGTTAAATTCCCGTTACTCCTTGCACAAGGAGCAGAAGGTATTGCAGTTGGGTTGTCAACCAAGATTTTGCCGCATAACTTCAATGAATTAATTCAAGCAAGTATTGCGTATTTAAAAGGCAAAAAATTCACTTTAATCCCTGATTTTCAAACAGGTGGAATTATTGATGTTCAAAATTATAATGATGGAATTAGAGGTGGTAAAGTTCGTGTACGAGCAAAAATTAGCGCCCAAGACAAAAATACCCTTGTCATTACTGAAATTCCATTCAGTACAACTACTTCAAGTTTAATCGAATCGATTCTTAAGGCAAACGAGAAAGGAAAAATTCGAGTTCGTAAAATTGAAGATAATACGGCTGCCAATGTCGAAATTCTAATTCATTTACCCAACGGAATTTCGCCAGACAAAACCATAGATGCATTGTATGCATTTACTGCTTGTGAAACTTCGATATCACCTTTAGGTTGTGTTATCATTGATCATAAGCCTCACTTCATTGGTGTGTCGGATATGCTTCGTATCTCAACAGACTCAACTGTTCAGACGTTGAAAAAAGAACTGGAAGTAAAATTAGATGAACTCCAAAATCAATGGCACTTTGCTTCATTAGAGCGTATTTTTATTGAAAATAAAGTATACCGAGCAATTGAAGAAGAAGAAACCTGGGAAGGTGTTTTGAATGCAATTGATGAAGGCTTAAAACCCTTTATTACAATGCTAAAGCGTGCAGTTGTTGAAGATGATTTGGTCCGTTTGACAGAAATTAAGATTAAGAGAATTTCAAAATTTGATATTGACAAAGCACAACAACGCATTGATGCGCTAGAAAATGAAATCAAAGAAGTCCAAAATCACCTAGATAACCTCATTGAATACGCGATTAACTATTTCACTCAACTTAAGAAAGAGTTTGGGAAGGATAAAGATCGTATGTCAGAAATTCGAACTTTCGATGATGTAGATGCTACTAAAGTAGTAGTTCGAAACCTTAAGCTTTATGTGAATAGAGAAGAAGGATTTATTGGAACTTCATTAAAGAAAGATGAGTATGTTTGCGATTGTGCGGACATAGACGATATTATTGTGTTTACTCGAAGCGGTACGATGCAAGTTGTTAAAGTTGACAGTAAAGTGTTTATTGAAAAGGACATTATCTACGCAGCAGTATTTAAAAAGAAAGATCAACGAACCGTGTATAACGTAGTATATCGAGACGGAAAAGGTGGAAATTCCTATATCAAACGCTTTGCAGTTACTGGTGTTACACGAGATAAAGCCTACCCGCTTACCCAAGGGAAGCCGGGTTCTAGCATACTGTATTTTACTGCCAATCCCAATGGAGAAGCTGAGATTATTACCGTAATTCTGAGGAATACTGGTACTGCTAAAAAATTGAAATGGGAAATTGATTTTGCTGACCTTCAGATCAAGGGAAGAGGTGTTAAAGGGAATATTGTTTCTAAACATAACATTCTTCGTGTTGAGCTTAAAGAAAAAGGCGTTTCTACTTTAAAACCAAGAAGTATTTGGTTTGATTCCACCGTTATGAAGTTGAACGTAGATGATCGTGGTGATCTTCTGGGTGCTTTCCGAGGAGATGATAAACTTTTGATTATAAACAATAAAGGTGATGCGAAAACGGTTACTCCTGACCTGAGTTTACATTTTGATGCGCCACCAGAAATCATGGAACGTTGGGTTGAAAACCGCCCAATAACTGCCGTGTATTTTGATGCTGAAAAAGAGCGATATTTTATTAAGCGTTTCTTGATTGAAAATGAAAACAAGGAAGATAACTTCCTAAAAGAAGATGCAAGACTACTTTTTGTATCTACCGAATGGCGCCCCGTAATTGAGTTGATTTTTGCAAAGCCACGTGGAGGTGATCCACTTCCCAATAAACGCATTGTTGTCGAAGAATTTATCAGTACTAAAGGCTTTAAAGCACTTGGAAATCAATTGACTGCAAATAAAATAAAAGAGGTTGTTTTAGTTGAGTCTTTACCTTACGAAGAAGCTGTTGAAGAGCCACTTGATGATGTTGAAGTTATTGATCCAAATCAATTGAAAGATTCAGATGATGAGTCACAAATAAAATTAGAGCTTTAGTTTTTCTTTCTGCTTTTTAGTTTCATATTCAAAAATTCAATTCCAAGCGAAAAACTGATTGCAAAGTAGAGATACCCTTTGGGGATCGTTCCTACTTCTTTGTTGAATAGGACGGTTTCCGATAAGTGAGCACCTTCCGTTATTAGCATAAAGCCGATTAGTATTAAAAATGAAAGCCCCAAAATTTGAAGCGAAGGATGTTTTTCTATAAAAGCAGAAACAGGTTTCACAAAAATCATCATAATTCCTACCGATACTACAATTGCTATGACCATTATGGTCATTGCATTGGGCACTCCGTTGGTCATTCCCACTGCTGTTAGAATGGAATCAAAGGAAAATACTATATTGAGTAATGTGATTTGTATGATCGCTTTAGAAAGCGAAAGCTTAATTGGAGACTCATTCTCAGGAGTAGCTTCTGCTTCTACTTTTTCGAAAATCTCATGTGTACTTTTATAAAGTAAAAAAAGACCACCTAAGATAAGAATGACAGCTTGTCCATTGATATTGGTTTTCAACCAAGATGTGTTTATGGTTAGCCAAGAACTTTGCATTTGAATAACGACACTAATGCCAAAAAGTAAAACAATTCGAAGTACCATAGCAAGAAACAAACCAATATTTGTGGCAAGCTTCTGATGTTGTTCGGATAGCTTTTGTGTGATAATTGAAATAAAAATCAAGTTGTCTATGCCCAAAACAATTTCTAAAAAAGTTAAGGTCAATAAGGCACTAATAGCTTCTGAGGTAAGTAGGTGTTCCATAATTAGTCACTGATTTTAGTTACTGTCCCTCGTTGTTTGTTTTTAGTGTCTCCCACAACAGCATATTCAAAGTCATATTGATTTTTGTTTGTGGTAAGGATTTTTATAGATAGAGGGCGTTTATCTTGATTTGAGGTTGGGCGGAGTTTTGTTAGTACGCATTCGCAGGGATTGATCCACCGGATTGACGCAGAATCAATTTTTCCTTCAAAAGTTTCAACTTCATAATTCTTATCACGAACAAAAGTAGACTGAAGCATTTGATCTCCTACGATGGTTTTGAATTCGAAAGTTCCACTGTGAAACTGTTCGCAATTACGTTCCGAATTATAACAAGAGCAACACAATAATAATACCCCAAGGGATAAAAAGATTTTCATATTCTATTTTCGGTAAAAGTACTAAGATTTTCTTTGAATCACCTTAAAGCTGTCATCCTCGTAGACGTAAATTATTTCTTTTATTGGTGCTGTATGCTCAGAATTCGTTTTGGGTGGAATTTTCATTTCTGGAATCTTTTCCACGGACTTTGTTTCTGGAGTATCAAATAGAGTAGTGGGAGGTTTTTCTGTATGTTGGGTTTTACCTAAAAGTAACCAATCGTATTCCACTTCGTTAAATGTTGTATGAATTTTAGATAGAAATTCTAAACTTGGTTTATTCCTACCCGATAGGATATGAGAAATTCCAGAACGTTGAACCCCAATTTTTTCAGCAAAACTAGCCGCATTTAGATCGTGATCCTCGATCACTTTTTTTATTCTTGAGACTATAGCTTCGTAGTTTAACATTGTAACATATTCTATTTGATAGTGCAATATACTAATAAATTCATACCATTACAGCCGCCTATTTCAATAAATTAATTGAAGTATTACTTCACTTAAATATAATAAAGTAATGATTAATAGTAATTTAAATTGTAAATAGTTAGAATTCAACTAAAATAGTTTCAAATTGTAACCCCGCAAGTCATTATTTGTATACAAAGTTAACTTAATGAAGTATAACATTGTAAACTTGATTGTGTTTACATTTGTACACATGAAAAAAAGTGACCTCGATCAAAGTCGACTGTTGTCTCCTGCAACACTAAACAACTTCCTAAAGGAGTATGCATTATTTGATTCTTTAAACATCTTAGGAATGTCAGTTGAGAATAGACCAATATATTCTTACTCGGTGGGTGATGGATCAAAAAAGATCCTTATGTGGTCTCAGATGCATGGAAATGAATCAACAACTACCAAGGCATTAGTTGATTTTTGGGTGTATTTAAAGACTCCTGAGGCAAAGCAACTACGAGAATCGTGTACTTTCCTTATGATTCCTCAATTAAACCCAGATGGTTCTGATGCTTATACACGAGTAAACGCCAATGGAGTAGACCTTAATCGGGATGCAATCGACCTGAGTCAGCCTGAAAGTAGGGTGCTTCGTGATGTATATGAGCAATTCAAACCTGATTATTGTTTCAATTTACACGGCCAAAGAACTATTTTTGCAGCTGGAGATAATTCAATACCGGCGACTGTATCTTTTTTAGCACCCGCAGCTGATCATGACAGAATAATCACAACTGCTAGAGAACTTGCAATGAAGTTAATTGTCATAGCCAACATCAACCTTCAGACTGATATTACTGGCGCTGTAGGGCGTTACGACGACGGTTTCAACATCAACTGTGTTGGTGATTACTTTACGGCTCAGAACACGCCTACAGTCTTATTCGAAGCGGGGCACTACCCTTTGGACTATAAAAGGGTTAAAACCAGAAAACACATCTTCAATTCTTTAGTGGTAATGGCAGACACCATTGCCTCAGACACAATAGAAGCAATTGAAACAGCACCATACTTTGAAATACCAGAAAATAAAAATCATCTGAGGGATATTGAGCTGTACAACCTGAAAAAATCGCCAGATGGGTTGTCAGTTTTCGGTAATTGCTTGCTGATCCAGTTCAAAGAAGTGAAAAATGGGAATGACATTGATTTTATCCCTGAAATAGTAACAGAAAGTAAAGGCTTGATTGGGATGCAAAGAATTAATGCACAAGAACATAAAAACTTAATGAATTTGTATTTTGATGCTGATAATTATGAAATTGAAAATTTAACAAAAACCATTTCTTTGTTAAGTTTACATCAATTCGTGTGAATCGCCATAAATAATGCAACGTTTTTTTTATTTTTGCAATTATAATTAAAGAAAACGTTATGCCAAAGTTCAAATTAGATGAAGTAGATCACCAGATTTTAGACATTTTAATAGACAACACTCGGGTTCCTTTTACCGATATTTCCAAAAAATTACTAATTTCAGCAGGAACAGTTCATGTTCGTGTAAAGAAAATGGAAGATGCTGGAATTATAAAAGGTTCTTCTCTTAACTTGGATTATGAAAAATTAGGATACTCCTTCATTGCATATGTTGGCATATTTCTTGAAAAAAACAGTACGACAAAGCAGTCTCTGATTAACTTAGAAAATATTCCTTTTGTTACTGTGGCACACATTACTACTGGGAAATTCAATGTTTTCTGTAAAGTAAGAGCTCGGGATACAAAGCATGCGAAAGATATAATTTTTATGATCGATGATATTCCAGGGGTTTTGAGAACCGAAACTATGATTTCTCTTGAAGAAAGTATAAACGACAAAAAGCGATTAATGCATAGAATTTTTAACGAGCTATAAAAATAACACACCTCATTCAACATGGCAAGAAAAACAAAATCGGAACGATTTAATGATTACGTTGTTTCCAAATTTGAAATCTATAACAGTTTATTTCTTACATTACCCTTCGACTCGATACCTCAAACCTCTCTTTTACTTCCATTATTTTCAGATTTCTGTGCCAAAGGTTACGAAGCAGATTTGTCGCCTAAGCAAATTGTAGATCGCTTTTTTGAGCGTTTTACGCAGGGAATGGAGGGACAAAATAAGCATGATTTATTGTTTGGTTTTCTGAAATATATAGAACGTCAAATTGTTTTGTTTGATGCAATTGAAGATGCTGGTTTTTCTTACGTCAATAACATGCACGGCAGGGGGACTTTACGCTACATCAAGGAAGCTACAAAAACCAATAATAGCTTTTCAGAATTAAAAGAATATTTGAATCGTTTTAAGGTTCGTATTGTATTGACAGCCCACCCAACACAGTTTTACCCGGGCTCGGTTCTCGGTATTATAACCGATTTGTCCGAAGCATTGAAAAATGATGACCTGGAACAAATAAAATTATTACTTGCACAATTAGGTAAAACTCGTTTTTTTAATAAAAAGAAACCAAGTCCGTTGGATGAAGCGGTAAGCTTAACTTGGTTTTTAGAAAAGGTTTTTTACGAATCCGCAGCTGTAATCTACAATTACATTGAGCAACACGTTTTTGAAGGCGAGTCTTTTGATAATTCAATATTTGATTTTGGTTTTTGGCCTGGAGGAGACCGTGATGGAAACCCTTTCGTTACTCCAGAAATCACACTTAAAACTGCAGAACGCTTAAGATTTACAATTCTAAGAAACTATTACAGAGATTTACGTAAGCTCAAAAGAAAAATTACTTTTGACGAAGTAGATCAAAGAATAAATGATTTAGAAACAACACTTTATCATACCTTATTTGAGCCTGAAAAAGTAAAGCAAATTGATTCAGAATTTGTGATTACTGAGTTGATGCAAATTGAGCAAATTTTAAAAAATCGTCATCAAAGTCTATATCTAAATGAAATTGTAGACCTGCGTAATAAAGTCAAACTTTTTGGTTTCCACTTTGCGTCATTAGACATTCGTCAAGATTCTCGAATTCATAACCAAGTATTTGAAGCAATTGTTTCGCATCCAAAAATACAGGAATACACAAGTGGCTTACCTGAAAATTATTTAGCGTTAAGTTTGGAAGAACGTTTAACAATTTTGCCTCAATTAACAGGTAATGTTCCTGAATCCATATTCGAGGATGACATTGTAAAGCATACGATCGGGTCTATTTACGCAATGAAGGCCATTCAGAAAAGTAATGGCGAAAAAGGTTGTCATCGTTATATAATCAGTAACTGTCAGAGTATTGAAAACATGCTACAGTTATTTGCTTTACACCGAATTTGTGGTTGGGATAACCCTACAGTAGATTTAATTCCACTTTTTGAAACGGTTGATGATTTAAGAGCTTCAAAAGAAATAATGAATAGTTTATACACCAACCCTGTATATAGCGCACATTTGAAAAGCAGAAACATGAAACAAACCATTATGCTTGGTTTCTCTGACGGAACTAAAGATGGCGGTTATTTCATGGCGAATTGGAGCATTTATAAAGCCAAAGAAGAGCTTTCAGATGTTTCTAATGATTATGGAGTTGCAGTTGCCTTTTTTGACGGTCGTGGTGGACCACCAGCCCGTGGTGGTGGAAACACGCATCAATTTTACGCCTCTATGGGCGATCGAATAAAAGCTGATGATATTCAACTAACCGTTCAAGGACAAACCATTAGTTCAAATTTCGGAACAGTAGATTCAAGTCAATTTAATTTAGAACAATTATTGAGTTCAGGTATTTCGAATCAGGTTTTTAAGAATGATGATAATCATTTAGCAGATGAAGACCGTATTACTATGCAGCAGTTAGCTGATACAAGTTATAAGTCATATTCAGATTTTAAATCGCATCCAAAGTTTGTGCCTTATCTAGAAAGCATGAGCACCTTGCAATATTACTCGAAAACGAATATTGGAAGCCGACCTTCTAAAAGAGGGAATTCTAAAGAGCTTAATTTTTCTGATTTAAGAGCAATTCCTTTTGTAGGAAGCTGGAGTCAGTCAAAACAAAATGTTCCTGGATTTTTTGGTGTTGGATCTGCAATTTTGGCTTTCGATGAACGTGGAGAATTTGACAAAGTAGATTCTTTGTATCAAAATTCTGCTTTCTTCAGAACACTCATAGCGAATAGTATGATGAGTTTAACCAAATCATTCTTCAAACTTACTGCCCACATAGGGGAAGATAAGGAATTTGGTAGTTTTTGGAATATCATCCATGATGAATACATATTGACTAAAGCCATGCTTCTTAAGCTTACAGGCTATTCGGAGCTGATGGAAGATCAACCAGCAGGAAAGCATTCTATTGAAATGAGGGAAGCAATTGTACAACCCTTATTGACCATTCAGCAATATGCACTGAGTTCTATTCATGAGTTGAAAAAAACAAATGAGCTGAATGATGATCAACTAGCAATTTATGAAAAGCTCGTTACACGTTCCCTTTTTGGAAACATCAACGCCAGCAGGAATTCGTGCTAAAATTTATTGCTTATAGTAGTTAAAAGAAGCTTTAAACAGTGCTGTTGGTACTTCTATGTCTGTGACCGGTTTTCCGATTGCTTCTAATAGAACAAACTTCACTTTTCCGTGACTGTTCTTTTTGTCGTATTGTAAAAGTGTTAGGATGGATTCAATTTCATTTTCTGTGAAATCTACTTTTGGGTATATGGTACTGAAGATTGTTTTAATTTCATCGCTTTCATTTTGACTCAGTCCAGTAAGCTCTGTCGAAAGATATGCTTCTAGAATCATTCCAATTGCAATCGCTTCTCCATGTAGTAAAGTAGTCTTGTTTTTTTGAGTTAAGCAATAGGATTCTATGGCGTGACCGAGGGTATGGCCAAAATTTAGAATCTTTCTGAGTCCATGTTCATACGGGTCTTCTAGAACTACTTTATTCTTAATACCAACCGAATGAAAAATTAGTTCTTGAATGTCTTCGGATGATATTTTTTTATAATCTTTTAAATGATTCCAATAGTCTTGATCCTGAATCAATCCATGCTTCAGCATTTCGGCATAACCGCTTCTGTATTCTTCAGAAGGCAATGTGTTTAAGTACTGAGGATCTACAAGAACCATTTTTGGGTTTACAATTACTCCAACTTGATTTTTCAATGCACCAAGATCAACTCCAGTTTTTCCTCCCACCGATGCATCAACCATAGAGAGAAGGGTAGTTGGGATGTTAATAAAGTCAATGCCTCGCTTAAACGTCGAAGCGACAAACCCACCTAAATCTGTAACAACGCCTCCGCCTAAATTTATCAAGAGGCTTTTACGATCTGCACCAAGTTCAGAAAGCACATTCCAAACACCAGAACAGGTTTCAATGTTTTTGTTCTCTTCTCCAGCTTCAATTGAAATAATCTCAATGGTAGCTTCGGTTGATAAATTACTCAAGAATAATGGAAGGCAATGTTCTTCAGTGTTGGTGTCTGCAAGTACAAAAACGGAAGAATATTGCTGCGATTCAACAAAATCATTTAATATAATATACTGTTTTTTAGTGAATTCAACCTTGTAGCCCTTTGCAGTAATGGATTTCATTGATTATATATTTATTTATGAGAGGGCAGTTCAATTTTTGAGCTGCTTTTTTTTGTAAAATATCTTATTTTTGCCTTGTTAATCTGAAATCCTTACTGATAAAATTGTTGCTGTTTTTGCACAATTTTCAATTTCCACATCATATTCTTTAAATTCCAATTCTGTTTCAATCAGATATATTTTACAACTATCTTTTTGAATCTCACTTAAACCAAAATTAATATCTCCTTTTTTAATTAGTGCTTGAATTGTTATGGAGTCTAAAGTAAATGATTGAGAAATATCAGGTGCATATAGCCATTCTTTCTTAGAAAGATTATTCAGGACTCTCGCATCTGGGCTGTAATTACATTCGGTTCGTTTACCATTTAAGAAAAACGCCAAAAAAATTAAACCAGCAGAAAATCCACCCAAATAATATCCCAATCTCTTTATAAAACTCATGTAATTTTTTTTGTAAAAATAAGGTTCTTTCTCTTAGCTAAACTCTATTTTTCGAGTATTTTGATCGATATATTCTAATTTAACATGATGTAATTCCTGTGGGAGTAGGGGTTGTATTTTTTCAGCCCATTCAATTAAACAGATGGAGCCTGAATCTAAATACTCCTCAGCTCCAAAATCATAAGCTTCTTCTGGAGTTTCGAGACGATAGCAATCAAAGTGGTACATTGATTTACCATCCCTTGTTTTGTATTCGTTAATTAAGGAGAATGTTGGACTACTGACGGTATCTATAACATTCAATTGTTTGCAGAGTGCTTTAATCAGGGTTGTCTTACCCATTCCCATGGAGCCATCGAATAAGATTATTGAATGGCTAATAAGTGTGCTAAGCTCCTTTGCAAGTGCGTCAACATCGTTCAGTTTGAATTCTCGAATCATGAGTGAATTACTTTTTCGGCTGTAAAACTACAAAAGGAATTATAATTTCTTCCATAGAAATACCTCCGTGTTGGTAGCTATTATTGAACAAAGTGGCAAAGTGATGGTAATTCTTAGGGTAGACAAAGTAATTGTAGTCCAATGCAAAAATATAAGTGCTATTTAAATTGATTTTTGGAAGCTGAATTCTTTCTGGCTTATCAATTGCAAATACTTTTTTAGATGGAAAAGTCAAACTTCTTCCTGTTTTGTATCGAAGATTCACACTAGATTCTTTATCTCCCACTACTTCAACGGGTTGAACCACATTGATTGTTCCATGATCTGTCGTGATAATCAACTGAAAATCAAGTTTTCTTGCTTCTGAAAGTAGTTCAAATAAAGGAGAGTTTTTAAACCAACTTGCAGTTAGTGATCGATATGCTTTGTTGTCTGATGCCAATTCTTTAATGATTTCCATTTCAGATTTCGCATGAGAAATCATATCTACAAAATTATAAACAACAGCAGTTAACTTTTCATCTTTATGGTTGCTTAATGACTTTGCGAGTAGTTTCCCGTTTTTTAAATTTATGATCTTATGATAACTCATTTTCCCATCGATATTCAGGCGTTTTAACTGAGCTTGCAAAAGATCTTTTTCAAACAAGTTTTTTCCACCTTCGTCGGTATCATTTTTCCACCACTGCGGATAAAGCTCCGATATTTTCAAAGGAGTACAACCCGAAAACAGTGCGTTACGAGCATATTGTGTTGCAGTTGGTAGTATGCTGTAGTAGGTTTCTTCTTTTTCTTTTTGGTAAAAGTCTGTCAATAGCGGCTCAATGGTTTTCCATTGATCCATTCGGAGATTATCAATTACCAGTAGGAGTGTAGGTTTGTTTTCTTTGAGTAGGGGTTTTACTTTGTTTTTAAATATGGTGTGCGATAATTCGGGCGCAGCAGTTGAGTCGTTCATCCAATTTTCGTAGGATTTGGATATGAACTTAGAAAACAATGAATTTGCTTCTTTTATTTGACTCTCAAAAATTTCCATCATCCCAGGATCTACTAAGGATTCTAACTCCAATTCCCAGAAAATCATTTTCTGATAAAACGCAGCCCACTCCTCTGCGGTACTCAAATCCATGAGCTCCATGCTGATTTTTCGAAATTCTTGTTGGTAGTTTCGAGTGGTTTTTTCTGCAATCAAATTTTTGTGTAACAAGTTCTTTTTTAGAGACAGTAAAATTTGATTCGGATTGACAGGTTTTATTAGATAATCTGATATTTTAGAACCGATTGCATCTTCCATTATATGCTCTTCCTCGTTCTTAGTTACCATAATTACTGGAAGTTTTGGCTGTTTACCTTTTATGAGAGACAAGGTTTCTAATCCACTGAGTCCGGGCATGTTTTCGTCTAACAGCACTGCTTCAAAATGGTTTTTCTCAACAAGGTCAATAGCTTCTAAGCCATTGTTACACGGAGTAATTCGATAGCCTTTGTCAAGAAGAAAAAGGATGTGTGGTTTGAGGAGATCAACTTCATCGTCGACCCATAAGATTTGGATTGGCTCTAGATTCATTATATTTGTTAAAAATTAGCAACTTGAAGATAAATCAAAAATTGACCTTATTAAACGATCCAATTTACGGATTTATTCATATCAATGCCCCCATAATTTTTAAATTATTAGAGCATAGGTTTTTTCAACGTTTGAGGAGAATAACTCAAATGGGACTTTCTTCATTGGTATACCCTGGTGCACGTCATAGTCGTTTTGAACACGCATTAGGCTGTGTTCATTTGATGCAAAAAACAATTTCAATACTACGAGCCAAAGGAGTTCAAATAAGTGAAGAAGAGGGGATTGGGATGCAAATTGCAATTTTACTTCACGACATTGGGCATGGACCTTTTTCTCATGCAATGGAAAACAGTATTGTAGTTGGGGTGCATCACGAATCATTATCGTTAGAATTCATGTCGACTTTGAATAAGGAGTTTGATGGTGAGCTAACCTTAGCAATTTCAATTTTCAAAAACGAATATCCACAGAAGTTCATGCATCAATTGGTTTCTGGGCAAATCGATCTGGATCGAATGGATTATCTTAAACGAGATAGTTTTTATACCGCTGCCACGGAAGGTAATATCAACTCAGAACGTATCATTACCATGTTTAATGTTGTTGATGATCAATTGGTTATTGAAGAAAAAGGCATGCACTCTGTTGAAAAATTCTTAATTGCTCGACGCCTGATGTACTGGCAAGTTTATTTGCACAAAACAAGCTTGGTAGCCGAGTTACTCTTGGAGCGGATTCTTCTTCATGCACGTAAACTTTTTAAAGAAGGAGTAGAGTTGAATATATCGAATTCTTTAGCTTATTTCTTAAACCACGATATAAAGGCAATCGACACCTTGGAACTTCTAAATCGGTTTGCGTTACTTGATGATTACGACATTTTAGCAGCACTAAAAGAATGGCAACACCATTCCGATTTTGTTTTACGCGATTTATCTAGTAGAATATTGAACCGAAACTTATTGAAAATTAGGATTCAGAACACACCATTTGATTTGGAACAGATTCAAGAGAAAAAATCCTTACTCGCTTCATGGAAGTTGTCAAATGAGCAATTAGATAATTATGTTTTTACTGGAGGGATCTCCAATCAAGCCTATGTTCCTGACACCAAGACGATAAAGATATTGACAAAGTCTGGCGAAGTCAGCACTTTGCAAGAGCATTCGGAATTATTTGTTGGAAATTCATTTTCAAATGTTGAATCAAAATTTTATCTCTGCTTTGCAAAGCCCAGTTTCTAAGCTAATTTTTATACTTTTGCAGCAATGAAATTTACCGCTAAACAAATTGCTGGTATTTTGAACGGATCTATAGAGGGGAATCCTGATATAGAAGTTCATCAACTCTCTAAAATCGAAGAGGGTACCGAGGGTTCTCTAACCTTTTTGGCAAACAAAAAATACACGCCTTTTATATACGAAACTGCAGCATCAGTTGTAATCGTTAATCAGGACTTAGTTTTAGAAAGTGATGTTCAGTCTACACTAATTCGTGTTCCTGATGCGTATCAAGGATTTTCTAAACTTTTAGAATATTACAATACCCTTGACACTGATGAAAAAGGTGTAATGCAACCCGTATCAATTCACGAAAGCGTTGCTTTGGATGCATCGTGTTACGTGGGTGAGTTTACCGTAATTAAGAAAAACGTTCGAATTGGTAATCAAGTAAAAATACACCCACAATGTTTTATTGGCGAAGGTGTAGTCATTGGTTCAGGAACTGTTATTCTCAATGGCGCCAGAATACTGTCACGCACTGAAATTGGTGAAAACTGCGTTATCCATCCGGGTTGTGTAATTGGATCTGAAGGTTTTGGATTTGCACCTCAAGCCGATGGTACTTACAAAAAAGTTCCACAGACAGGGATCGTCAGAATTGGTAACAATGTAGATGTTGGAGCAAATTCAACAATTGACCGAGCAACTCTCGGTGCCACTATTATTCATGACGGCGTAAAACTTGACAATCACATTCAGATTGCGCATAATGTTGAAATCGGTGAGAATACTGTCATCGCTGCACTTGTTGGAATTGCAGGCTCAACCAAGATTGGAAAATCCTGTATTATTGGCGGTCAAGCTGGATTTGCAGGTCATTTAAAAATTGGCGACGGAGTTCAGATACAAGGTCAAACGGGTGTTACTCGAAATTTCAAAGATAATACGATGCTACAAGGCACACCAGCTTTCGATTTCACCAGCTACAGTAAATCGTACGTACATTTTAAAAACCTTCCTAAAATAATAAAACGCCTCGATCAAATAGAAAAAGAACAACATGGAAAATAAGCCTACTTTTCAAACAACAATTGCTAAAGAAATTACTTTAGAAGGTGTTGGTATACACACTGGGAAAAATGTTGTTTTAACATTTAAGCCAGCTGCCTCTAATACTGGTTACATCTTCAAAAGAACTGACCTAGAAGGTCAACCAACTATTGAAGCCGATGTGCAATATGTCACCAATACACAAAGGGGTACCAATTTAGTTAAAAACGATGTGAAGATTCAAACATCTGAGCACGTATTGTCTGCCTTGGTTGGCCTTCAGATAGACAACTGTCTGATAGAACTCAGTGCTTCAGAGCCTCCTATTATGGATGGGTCATCTAAGTTTTTTGTTGAAGCTTTACAAAAAGCTGAAACCATAGAACTAGAAGAAGAACGCGACGAATATATTGTCAAAGAAATTATTCATTACAGAGACGAAGAATCTGGGAGTGAAATGACCTTAATTCCGTGGGATAATTATCAGGTAACCACCATGGTTGACTTTGGCACTAAAGTCTTAGGTACTCAGAATGCATCATTAGAACATCTAGATGATTATGTAGAGCAAATTTCATCTTCAAGAACCTTTAGTTTTCTTCACGAATTAGAGATGTTGCTCGAAAACGGCTTAATACAAGGTGGAGACTTGAACAACGCTATTGTTTATGTGGATAAACCTTTATCTGACGAAACAATGGAGCGTTTAAAGAAAGCATTTAATAAAACAGACATTGCGGTTCAGCCCAATGGAATTCTAGACAATCTTTCTTTACACCATCCGAACGAAGCTGCACGTCACAAATTATTAGATATTATTGGCGATCTTGCATTGGTAGGTAGACGTATTCGTGGAAAAGTAATTGCACGCAAACCTGGGCATAAAGTAAATGTTGAGTTTGCCCGCAAGCTTTCGAAAATCATCAAATTAGAAAAGCGCCTCAATGCGCCTAATATAGACATCAACCAGCCTCCATTGATGAATGTTAATGACATCATGAAAATGTTGCCGCATAGACCTCCTTTTTTACTCGTTGATAAGATTTTTGAATTGTCAAAATCGCATGTAATTGGTTTGAAAAATGTAACTATGAACGAACAATTTTTTGTTGGTCATTTTCCAGGTGCACCAGTAATGCCAGGAGTATTGCAAGTAGAAGCAATGGCTCAAGTAGGTGGGGTTTTGGTTTTGAATACTGTTCCTGACCCAGAAAACTATTTGACTTTATTTATGAAAATAGATAATGTGAAATTTAAGAACCCAGTATATCCCGGAGACACCTTGATTTTTAAACTGGAGCTAATAACTCCAATTAGAAGAGGGATTTGTCATATGAAAGGTTATACCTTTGCCAATGGAAAAATAACCACCGAAGGAGAGTTAATGGCACAAATCGTTAGAAAAGACAGCATATGAATCAACCCTTAGCTTATGTTCATCCCGGAGCCAAAATCGCAAACAACGTAGTAATTGAACCCTTTGTTACCATTAGTAATAATGTCATCATCGGGGAGGGAACCTGGATTGGTTCGAACGTTACTATTATGGAAGGTGCGCGCATTGGAAAAAATTGCAATATTTATTCAGGAGCTGTAATTTCTGCTCCACCACAAGATTTAAAATACGCAGGAGAAGAAACTCTAACCATTATTGGAGATAACACCACCATTAGGGAGTGTGTTACCATCAACCGTGGAACAACAGATCGCCAGCAAACTACAATAGGAACGAATTGTTTAATCATGGCGTATTCCCATATTGCTCATGATTGTAAAGTAGGAAACTTTTGTATTTTCTCTAATAACAGCACGCTAGCTGGGCATATCAATATTGGGAACTATGTTATTTTGGCTGGTATGACTGCCATACATCAGTTTTGCTCAGTAGGAGATCATGCCTTTATTTCTGGCGGTTCTTTGGTTCGTAAAGATGTACCTCCTTTTGTGAAAGCTGCGCGTGAACCTTTATCCTATGTGGGAATTAATTCTGTAGGATTGAGACGTCGTGGTTTTTCAGGAGAAAAAATAAGACAGATTCAGGATATCTATCGTATCCTCTACCAAAAAAATTATAATACTACTCAAGCTGCTGAAATTCTTGAAGCAGAAATGGGAGTTACTCCTGAGCGTGATGAAATTTTGCAATTTATAAAAGATTCGCAACGTGGTATTATGAAAGGATATTTTCAAAAAAATTAAATAGAAAAAATTATGGCATCAACTTCTGATATAAGAAAAGGGCTGTGCATAAGACACAGTAATGACATTTATAAGATTATCGAATTTCTTCATGTTAAACCGGGAAAAGGCCCCGCATTTGTTAGAACAAAACTCAAGAGCGTTACCTCTGGAAAGGTTTTAGATAATACATTTTCTGCTGGACACAAAATAGAAGACATTCGTGTTGAAACGAATAAGTATCAGTTTTTATATAACGATGGTGATACATACAACTTCATGAACTCAGATGATTACAATCAGATAGCGATTGAGAAAAATATTTTGGATTCACCCGAATTGATGAAAGAAGGAGAGATCGTTTCTATTTCGATCAATACTGAAGACGATATGCCTTTATCGGTTGACATGCCTGTGAGTGTAATCCTAGAGGTAACCCATACAGAACCCGGTGTAAAAGGAAATACAGCTACCAATGCTACTAAACCTGCTACAGTTGAAACCGGAGCGCGTATCAATGTTCCGTTATTCATCAACGAAGGAGATAAGATAAAAGTAGAAACAGACAAAGGTACCTATCAAGAACGTGTAAAAGAGTAAATTCATAAAGCGGAACATCAGTTGCGTTAAACATTAATAAATAATATAATACAGAATGAGCGTTTTAGTTAACAAAGATTCCAAAATAATAGTTCAGGGTTTTACAGGAAGTGAAGGTACATTCCACGCAACTCAAATGATTGAGTACGGAACCAATGTAGTTGGGGGAGTAACTCCAGGTAAAGGTGGTCAAACGCATTTAGATCGTCCCGTTTTCAATACGGTTGCAGAAGCAGTTGCAAAAGCAGATGCAAATACAACCATTATTTTTGTTCCACCAGCTTTTGCTGCAGATGCTATTATGGAAGCTGCCGATGCTGGGATTAAAGTAATTATCACCATTACAGAAGGAATTCCTGTAGCGGATATGGTCAAAGCTTCAAACTATATTGCGGATAAAGATTGTCGCTTAATTGGTCCTAACTGCCCAGGAGTGATTACTCCAGGAGAAGCTAAGGTTGGTATCATGCCCGGTTTTGTTTTCAAAAAAGGAAATATCGGAATCATTTCTAAATCAGGTACGTTAACCTATGAAGCTGCGGATCAGGTTGTTCGTGAAGGATTTGGTATTTCTACAGCAATTGGAATTGGTGGAGATCCTATTATTGGAACTACAACCAAAGATGCAGTTGAATTGTTTATCCATGATCCAGAAACTGAAGCCATCGTAATGATTGGTGAAATTGGAGGTCAATTAGAAGCAGAAGCTGCTCAATATGTTAAAGCAACTGGAAACAAAAAGCCTGTAATTGGTTTTATCGCTGGTGAAACGGCTCCTGCAGGAAGAACGATGGGTCATGCTGGTGCAATCGTTGGCGGTGCTGACGATACTGCTGAAGCTAAAAAACGCATTATGGCTGAATGTGGAATTCATGTTGTGAATTCTCCTGCAGCGATTGGGAAAAAAGTTGCTGAAGTATTGAATAAATAACCAAGATATGAAACTTTTAGAAGGAAAAACAGCAATCATCACCGGAGCCAGTAGAGGTATTGGGAGAGGCATTGCTTTAGTATTTGCTCAACACGGTTGTAATGTAGCCTTTACATACAGTAGCTCGGTTGAAGCAGCTCAAACTTTAGAAGCAGAATTAAAAGCCTTTGGCATAGCAGCTAAAGGTTATCAAAGTAATGCAGCTAGCTTTGAGCAAGCGCAACAATTAGTCGAAGATGTTTTAAAAGATTTCGACGGTTTGGATATCTTAGTCAATAATGCAGGAATTACCAAAGACAATTTGTTGATGCGTATGGCTGAGGAAGATTTCGATCAGGTGATTGAAGTGAATCTAAAGTCTGTGTTTAATATGACCAAAGCCGTTCAACGTACTTTCTTAAAGCAACGCAAAGGGTCTCTAATCCATATGAGCTCTGTTGTTGGTGTTAAAGGTAATGCTGGGCAAGCTAACTATGCAGCTTCAAAAGCTGGGATTATTGGTTTTTCTAAATCCATAGCCTTAGAATTAGGATCGCGAAACATTCGTTCGAATGTAATTGCCCCTGGTTTTATTGAGACAGAAATGACTGCTAAACTCCCTGAAGACGTTGTTCAAGGGTGGAGAAGTGGTATTCCTTTGAAAAGAGGAGGATCGCCAGAAGACATTGCAAATGCTTGTGTCTTCTTAGGATCAGATCTATCGAATTACATCACCGGTCAGGTGCTGAATGTAGATGGAGGAATGTTAACTTAATTTTAAAATAATAATTATGCAAAAATTACCCAAAATTGGCCTGCCCGTAATCGCAGGGATTTTTATTCTATTTATTTTTATTTCTAAATCTTCAATCAACATCGGTTACGGTGAGGCTGGAGTGCTCTTCAAAACCTTTGGTGGCGGAGTTGTAATTGACGAGCCAGTAATTGGCGAAGGATTTCACATCATTGCCCCTTGGAATAAAGTTTATGTTTACAACGTAAAGCAACAAGAGGTTTTTGAAAGTAAAATGCAGGTTCTTTCATCTAATGGTCTTGAAATTTCATTAGATATTTCGGTACTGTATCAACCCCTTATATCAGAACTTGGATTGTTACACAAAACCAAGGGTGAGAATTATTTGAACATCATCATCATTCCTCAAATACGCGCAGTTGCTCGTTCTATCGTGGGTCGATATACTCCTGAGCAATTGTATTCAACTAAAAGAGATGCAATTCAGCAAGAGATTTTTGAAGAAACTAAAAAAGTTGTTGAAAATCAGCATGTACAGCTCAACGCTGTCTTGGTTCGTGATGTAACACTTCCTATCGCAATTCGTGAAGCTATTGAGCGTAAGTTGAATCAAGAACAAGAAGCTTTGGAATATGTATTTAGAATTGAAAAATCTAAGCAAGAAGCAGAACGTCAGCGTATTGATGCAGAAGGTAAGGCAACTGCTAACCGTATTTTAAGTGCATCGCTAACGGACAAAATTCTACAAGAAAAAGGTATTGAAGCTACACTTAAGTTGTCAGAATCTCCTAATTCAAAAGTGATCGTAATTGGAAGCGGTGACGGTGGATTGCCAATTATTCTTGGAAACCAATAGTTTAAAAAACAAGCACTGACAATAGGAAATTGCCGATTGTCAGCTAATATTATAAAAACCGAACTCACATAAATGGGTTCGGTTTTTTTTTAAAGCATTCATAATATTCACTCATTTTAATTTGATTTATTTATAAAAACAGCTGTTATTTTGAGTATAATGAATTGCAATATCTAAAACAATAAGATGCTTCTTGTTTCAAAATAAATTCAATATATTTGCAGCCTAATGCAATTAAAAACAACACATAACCATCATCATTTTACGAACTCAAGCGAGCTCTAAGGTTGATGTATATACAACTCTCAGAACCCGTTTGATTTTTCAAACGGGTTTTTTTATTTAAAAAAATATGATTCGCATAGCAATTCAAAAATCAGGACGCTTAAACATTGATTCCATGGCTTTACTCAAAAGTTGCGGTATCTCAATCGACAATGGAAAAGACCAGCTCAAGGCAGCTGCTCGAAATTTCCCAATGGAAGTTTTCTTCCTTCGTAATGGTGACATTCCCCAGTATCTGCGAGATGGGGTAGTAGACCTTGCCATTGTGGGGAGTAATCTTTTGGTAGAAAAAGGGAATGACTTGGAGATTATTGAACCCTTAGGCTTTTCTAAATGTAAGGTCTCTATTGCAATCCCCAAAGGAGTTCCATTTACTGGTGTTCACGATTTGGCCGATAAAAAGATTGCTACATCCTATCCAAACACGGTAAATCAGTTTTTAGAGAAAAAAGGAATTCAAGCCGACATTCATGTCATTAGCGGATCTGTAGAGATTGCACCAAACATCGGTTTGGCAGACGCTATTTGTGATATTGTTTCTAGTGGTAGTACCTTGTTTAAGAATAATTTGAAAGAGGTAATTGAGATTCTAAAATCAGAAGCCGTTTTGGTACAAGCACCTAATTTATCTTCAGAGCAGCAACTTTTAATTGATAAACTGCAGTTTAGGATTCAAGCGGTGCTACGTGCCAAACAATCACGTTACATCTTACTCAATGTACCCAATGAGCAAATAGAGGCCGTTTCGGCTATCTTACCAGTACTCAAAAGCCCTACGGTTTTACCGCTGGCTCAAGAAGGTTGGAGTTCCATTCATTCGGTAATCAATTCGGGAGATTTTTGGGAAGTAATCGACCAACTCAAAGCTGCTGGTGCCGAAGATATTCTGGTTTGTCCAATTGAAAAAATGGTACGCTAATGCAACAGTTCATTAATCCAGCTCCAGCAGATTGGGAAACGATATTGAAACGCCCTACGGCTAGTTTCAAAGACTTAGAACCTTTGGTTGAAGATGTTTTTCAGGAAGTTCAAGCCAAGGGAGATCAAGCTCTAGTTGATTATACCCTTAAATTTGATAAAGTAAAGCTTGACTCTTTTACAGTAAGTGAAGTGGAATATGCCCGAGCTGAAAAGGCAGTATCTACCCCTTTGAAAGAAGCGATTCAGTTGGCACGAGAGAATATAAAAACCTTTCACAGCGCGCAGCAAACCCAAACAGTTTCAGTTGAAACGCAACCGGGTGTGTTGTGCTGGCAGGAAAAACGTCCAATCGAAAAAGTTGGGCTATACATCCCTGGAGGATCAGCACCTTTATTTTCAACCTTATTAATGCTCGCAGTTCCCGCTCAAATTGCAGGCTGTAAAGAAATTGTATTGTGTACGCCACCAGATGCGAATGGATCCATTCCAGATGTGATTTTATATACTGCTCAGTTATGTGGTGTAACGCAAATTTTTAAAGTAGGGGGGATTCAGGCAATTGCAGCTCTAACTTTTGGAACTGCAACTGTCCCCAAAGTATATAAGATTTTCGGACCCGGAAATCAATACGTAACCGTAGCGAAACAGATGGCAACCCAACATCGTGTTGCCATTGATATGCCAGCTGGCCCAAGCGAATTATTGGTTGTAGCGGACCAATCTGCAAATCCTGCCTATGTTGCTTCGGATTTGTTATCCCAAGCAGAGCATGGAGCAGACAGTCAGGTTATTTTAGTTACCACTTTTCCCGCTTTATTGAATCAAGTGCGTGCTGCTATAGCTTCACAAATTGAAGCGCTTCCTCGCAAAGACGTTGCAAATCAGGCAATGGAAAATTCAAGAATGATAGCATTTGAAACCGATGCTGAAGCAATAGCCTTCATCAATCAATACGGTCCAGAACACTACATTGTTTGTATGGAAAACGAAGCGTTGTACTTGGATCAAATCACCAATGCTGGTTCTGTTTTTATAGGGAATTACACTCCGGAGAGCGCTGGAGATTATGCCTCGGGAACCAATCATACGCTGCCAACCAATGGTTATGCTAAGCAATACAGTGGTGTGAACTTGGATAGTTTTTTAAAACAAATGACGTTTCAGAAAATATCGGCTAAAGGGATACAAAATATCGGCCCAGCAATAGAACTTATGGCCGAGGCTGAGGGGCTACAGGCGCATAAAAATGCTGTAACACTGCGATTAAACGATTTAGAGAAATGAAAAGATCAATCAACATCAATGCGCTTACACGCCCTATAATTCAAACAATGCAAGCCTACCGTTCTGCACGCTTAGAGTTTGTGGAATCCGATCGGGAAATGATTCTTTTGGATGCTAACGAGAATCCTTTTGACACGGGATTGAACCGCTATCCTGATCCTATGCAAACAAAATTGAAAGAACGTCTGGGTAGTGTCAAGCATGTTGATCCATCCAACATATTCCTAGGTAACGGAAGTGATGAACTTATTAGTCTAATGATGGTTGCCTTTTGTGAGCCTAAAAAAGATGAAGTCCTATTGGTTCCACCGACATTCGGGATGTATCAGGTTTCTGCCAATTTAAATGGAGTCGATACTGTTGAAGTTCCTCTTATTGCTGATTTTCAGCTGAATGTTCCGGAAATACTTGCCCGAGCTACAGATCATACGAAGTTGGTTTTTATTCCAACGCCAAACAACCCTACTGGGAATCGTTTTCCCATGAAAGATCTCAAGGCAATTGTAGAGGGGTTTCCGGGCTTGGTGGTAATTGACGAGGCTTATGCTGAGTTTTCGCCCGGCGAAACCGCAATTGATTGGTTGGAGGACTATCACAATGTTGTAGTTCTGCAAACCTTTTCTAAGGCTCAAGGCCTAGCAGGTGCTCGTGTGGGAATGGCTTTTGCTCATTCAGAAATCATTACAGTTTTAAATAAAATAAAAGCGCCATATAACCTCAATGTATTGTCTCAGCAAGCGGTCTTTGATCGTTTGGATAATGCCGATGCTGTCGCAAGTGAAGTTCAATTGATGCTTAAAGAAAAGCAGGCTTTGGTATATGAAATGCAAAAGCTTAGCTATGTTAAAAATATACACCCATCGGATGCAAACTTTATTTTAATTCAGGTAGATGATAGTCAATTTCGATACAACCAACTAATTGAAAAAGGTATTGTAGTTCGGAATCCTTCGAATCAATATGCTTGCGAAAATACGCTTCGAATTTCCATTGGAACGGCAACTCAAAACGAAGCTTTGATTGCTGCTTTTAAAACGATGGATCAATAATATAAACAAATGAAAAAAGTTCTCTTTATCGACCGTGATGGAACGCTAGCCTTGGAGCCAGCCGATTATCAGTTGGACGCACTTACCAAATTGGAGTTTTACCCCGAAGTGTTTACTTATCTGGGAAAAATAGTAAAAGAATTGGATTATGAACTGGTTATGGTCACGAATCAAGATGGTTTAGGAACTGATTCATTTCCAGAAGATACTTTTTGGCCCACCCAAAACTTTCTCATAAAAGCCTTTGAAAATGAAGGGATTACTTTTGATGAAATCTGTATCGACCGAAGTTTTCCAGCGGATAATGCACCTACCCGTAAACCAAGAACCGGTTTGCTTACCGCTTATTTAGACGAAAAGCAATACAATATGCAACAGTCTTTTGTTATTGGTGATCGGATGACGGATATTGAATTAGCATATAATTTGAATGCAAAAGGCATCTTCATTGCAAATGATACTGCACTCGCTACGGATGAAGTAACCGAATCTGATTTGAGTAAGTCCATCGCACTTACTACCACAAGCTGGAAAGATATTTATGAGTTTTTAAAATTAGAGCAACGTATTGTAATTCAAAAGCGAACAACAAACGAAACGGATATTGCCCTTGAGTTGAATCTTGATGGTACAGGTAAAAGTCAAATTGATACAGGAATTGCCTTTTTTGATCATATGTTGGATCAAATTGCCCGTCACGGAAATATGGATTTGATATTGAATGTAAAAGGGGATTTAGAAGTAGACGAACACCATACCATTGAAGACACCGCTATTGTTCTTGGAGAAGCCTTTGCACTAGCATTGGGAAACAAATTAGGCATTGAACGTTATGGTTTTTGTTTGCCAATGGACGACTGTTTAGCGCAAGCATCAATTGACTTTGGTGGTAGAAATTGGCTGGTTTGGGAAGCAGATTTTAAGCGCGAAATGATTGGAAAAATGCCCACAGAAATGTTCTACCATTTCTTTAAATCCTTTACTGATGGTGCCAAAGCCAATTTGAATATCAAAGCCGAAGGAAGTAATGAGCATCATAAAATTGAATCTATTTTCAAGGTATTTGCCAAAGCAATTAAGGTTGCAGTAAAGCGCGATCCTGATAAAATGATTTTGCCAAGTACCAAAGGAAGCCTTTAAAAAATAAGAATACAAATGAAAGTAGTCCTTGTGAATTATGGAGCAGGAAATATTAAAAGCCTGCAATTTGCCTTAGAACGTTTGGGAGTTGATGGTATTTTGAGTTCTGATGTTACAGAAATTCAAGATGCAGATAAAGTGATTTTTCCAGGAGTGGGAGAGGCCAGTAGCGCTATGATGAAGCTCAAAGAATCGGGATTGGATTTGGTTATTCCAAAACTAAAACAACCCGTCTTGGGGATTTGTCTAGGCATGCAACTGATGTGTACCCATACAGAAGAAGGAAACACTCCCGGTTTAGGGATCTTTGATGTTGCTGTAAAACGTTTTGACAGTGATTTAAAAGTTCCTCAAATGGGTTGGAATACCCTAGAAAAAACAGCGTCTCCTTTGTTCAGTACCTTGGATTCAGGAACCTATATGTACTCTGTGCACAGTTATTATGCAGGGCTTTGTAAAGAAACCATAGCACAAACAACCTATGGAATATCCTACAGTTGTGCCTTACAAAAAGATAATTTTTATGGCGTACAATTTCACCCAGAAAAAAGCAGCAAGGCAGGAAGCCAGTTGCTTTCAAATTTTTTAACTATGTAATATGAGAATAATACCAGCCATTGATTTAATTGACGGTAAGTGTGTTCGTCTTTCGAAAGGGGATTACGCCACTCAAAAGACATATAATGAACATCCTCTTGAGGTGGCAAAAGAATTTGAAGCTCATGGAATAGAGTATTTGCACCTAGTTGACCTTGATGGAGCTAAATCCAAACACATAGTCAATCATAAGGTATTGGAAGATATTGCCTCTAAAACCAGCCTTAAAATTGATTTTGGCGGGGGATTGAAGTCCCATGAAGATTTGAAAATTGCTTTTGAGAGCGGTGCGCACCAAATTACGGGTGGGAGTATCGCCGTAAAGGAACCCAAAACATTTGAACAGTGGATTACAACCTATGGAAGTGATAAAATTATTTTAGGCGCCGATGTCCAAGGCGATCGTATTGCTACCAACGGTTGGCTAGAAACTTCGGAGCATCGTTTAGTTGATTTTGTAAAAGACTATCACGCTAAAGGAATACATTATGTTATCTGCACAGACATTAGTAAAGACGGCATGCTGCAAGGCCCGTCCTTTGACGTGTATCGCGATTTATTAGAACAACAACCCGAAATTAAACTCATTGCATCTGGAGGTATTTCAACCTTTGACGAACTCCCTAAGCTAGCAGCTATGGGCTGTGAAGGCACCATTATTGGGAAAGCTATTTACGAAAATAGAATCGTATTAAAAGAATTAGAAAACTTTATCTTACAATCATGAATGACATCATTTTAAAAGAATTTAAAGAGAATGCAGTTTTCCGACTTGACGAAAGCTTGCGAATGATTACAATTGCTTTTTCAAAAATAGCAGACGATATGCTCTGGAAACGTCCAACGGAACTGGGTATGGCATTGGGAAATCAAATCTTGCACAGTTGCGGTAATATGACGCAGTACATTTGCACTTCTTTGGCAGAACGAGTTGATGAACGTAAACGTGATCTAGAGTTTTCTACAAATACTGGATTAACAAAAGAAGAACTACTAAAACAACTCGAAACTACGGTTCGAACTGCACAAGACACGATACACAATGCTACTGCGCTTCAATACGAAACCGTCCGCGAGGTTCAAGGTTTTCGACTCTCTGGAGTTGGAGTAGTTCTCCATGCTGTTGAACATTTTTCATATCATACAGGTCAAATCGCATTTTGGGTAAAGCAATTGACTCAAGAGGACCTCGGATTTTATGCTGGGGTGGATTTAACTCAAAATAATAAATAATATGTTGACCAAACGCATCATTCCCTGTTTAGACATCAAAGATGGTCGAACTGTAAAAGGAGTGAATTTTGTAAACCTACGTGATGCCGGGGATCCAGTGGAATTGGCACGTCAGTATGCAAAACAAAATGCTGACGAATTGGTTTTTTTGGATATTTCTGCAACCGAACAAAAAAGAAAAACGCTAGCCGATTTGGTTCGTAAAGTAGCACAAGCAATAGACATTCCCTTTACTGTGGGTGGCGGAATTAGCTCTGTTGAAGATGTAGCAATACTCTTGCAAAATGGAGCAGATAAGGTTTCTATCAATTCAGCAGCGGTTAAACGTCCAGAACTCATCAATGAATTGGCAGCTCAGTTTGGAAGCCAATGCATTGTTGTTGCCATGGATGCCAAGCAAATCGATAAGCAATGGAAAGTGCATTTGGTTGGCGGTAAAATTCCAACGGAAATTGATCTTTTCGATTGGGCAAAAGAAGTAGTCGATCGTGGCGCTGGAGAAATTTTGTTTACTTCAATGGATCATGATGGAACCAAAGCTGGTTTTGCAAACGAGGCATTAGCTCGGATTTCTGAAGAAGTTAATATTCCAATAATAGCCTCGGGTGGTGCAGGTAACACCCAGCACTTTATTGATACATTTACTCAGGGGAAAGCAGATGCTGCCTTGGCAGCTAGTATTTTCCATTTTGGAGAAGTATCGGTACCCGATTTAAAACAAGAACTTAAGCAACAGCACATCGCTGTTCGTATATAAAACGCACATATGAAAATCGATTTCAATAAAAACGACGATGGCCTTGTGCCAGCAATTATCCAAGATGTAACTACTCAAAAGGTTTTGATGTTGGGTTATATGAATGCAGAGGCTTTAGCATTAACCCAAGCTTCAAAAAAAGTTACTTTTTTTAGCAGAACAAAAAACCGCTTGTGGACCAAAGGAGAAGAGAGTGGTAATTTCTTGGAGTTGGTCAGCATAAAAGAAGACTGTGATCAAGACACACTCTTGATACAGGTAAACCCGCAAGGACCAACCTGTCATAAGGGAACGGACACCTGCTGGGAAGAATCCAATACCTCTGGTTTTGGATTTTTAAGTACACTCGGAAATACAATTAAAGAGCGGAAAGAAAAGGATGATGACGATAGTTATGTCGCTTCTTTGTTCCGTTTGGGAATTAATAAAATAGCGCAGAAAGTAGGCGAGGAGGCTGTTGAAACCATTATTGAGGCAAAAGATTCTGATGACGAGTTGTTTTTAAGTGAAAGTGCTGACTTGCTATTCCATTACCTTATTTTACTTGAAGCCAAAGGCTTCTCTTTAAAAGACATTGAGCAGCGTTTGGCTTCTAGAAGTAAATAATTTCTGTAAAAACAGGGAAATATGTACATTTGAATTCAATCAATATTTAATTAAACCCACTGAAGTGAAAAAAATAGTTTTTTTATTAGCGATTACTATATTCTCCTGTAGTCCATCCCCATCGAACAATAAAGCTTCGGAATTTGAAAATGTTTTAGAGTCGTATTATCAAGAAAGCCTCTCTTTGTATAAGCTCAAAGCTACTTATCAGGGAGACACTCGCTATAATGACACCTTACCTAATTATCTTTCTGACGGATTTAAAATAAAAGCAAAAGCATTATACACCAACTATTTAAATCAAATAAACACCTTTGATGACATCAGCCTTACAGCTGATGATTTGTTGAGTAAAAAAATTCTGCTTTGGGAATGCGAGATGAATTTAAAGGGAATGGAGTTTCAAAAAGAATTGATGCCTGTAGACCAAATGTGGGGATTCCAATTGAATTTTGGGCAGTTAGCAAGTGGGGCAGGTGCCCAGCCTTTTAATTCAGTTCAAGATTATGAGAACTGGTTGGTTCGGATTGAAGGTTATCTCGATTGGTTGCAAAGTGCGCAATCCAATATGGAAAAAGGAATGAAAACTGGTTGGGTATTACCCCAAGCTTTAGTCATAAAAGTATTGCCTCAGTTAAAGGATATGACAACGGTTGATTTGGACAAGCACCTTTTTTATAGTCCAGCACGAAACTTTCCAGCTTCGTTTACTCAAGAAGACAAATCCCGATTTAGTTCTGCTTACAAAGCCATGGTTTTAGATCAAATTGTACCTGCCTATACAGTACTACACGATTTTATGGCGAATGAATACCTTGCTGCAGCTCGTACTTCTAGCGGTTTCGATGCATTGGAAGGAGGAAGTGCCTATTATGATTATGCAATTCAATACTATACAACTACTACTTTAAGTGCTGACGAAATCCATCAGTTAGGCCTTAATGAAGTAGCTCGTATTGGTCAAGAAATGATGGCAGTTAAAGAGCAGGTAGGTTTTGAAGGAGATCTAAATTCCTTTTTTGACCACGTTCGAAATCGAAAAGAACTAATGCCTTTTACCGATCCACAGCAGGTTGTAGATAATTTTTACGCAATACAAAAGAAGATGTTGCCACAGGTAAACAAACTCTTTGATTTACAACCCAAAACTCCTTTTGAAGTACGTCGAACCGAATCTTTTCGTGAAGCATCTGCCAGCGCTGAGTACAATCCAGGCTCTTTGGACGGAACACGCCCGGGAATTTTTTATGTACCGATTCCGGACGTAGAAAAATACAATTTGTTTTCTGATGAAGATTTATTTTTACACGAAGCAATCCCAGGGCATCACTTTCAAATCTCGCTTCAACAGGAAAATCAAGACCTAACATCTTTCCGAAAGGATTTGTGGTATAGCGCATATGGAGAAGGTTGGGCACTATACACCGAATCACTTGGAAAAGAATTAGGGCTTTATGAAGACCCATATCAGTACTTTGGAATGCTAGGAGCAGAGATGCACCGTGCCATTCGCTTGGTTGTTGATACAGGGCTTCATTCTAAGGGATGGTCTCGTGAAAAAGCAATACAGTATTCATTGGATAATGAAGCGGAATCTGAAGCCAGTATTACATCCGAAATTGAACGCTATATGGCCAATCCAGGACAAGCCTTATCGTATAAAATTGGGCAATTAAAAATTCGTGAGCTACGTAAACGTGCCGAAACTACTTTAGGAGCGGCTTTTGACATCAAAACTTTTCATAAAATTGTTTTAGAGTCAGGATGTATTCCATTAGAATATTTGGAAGAAAAAATTGATTCTTGGATTTTGCTAAAAAAGACTAATGGTTAAGCAATAGAACGTATGACTGCCATAAAGAAAGAGGTACTTTCATTTTTAAAAAAATTAAAGAAAAACAACAACCGCGAATGGTTTGAGGTTAACAAACCAGATTTTAAGCGCATTGAAGCAGAAGTGAAACACTTTGGCCAACAGCTCAAAGAATCACTCGAAGCTACCGAGCACATCGATGGTGTGAAACTTTTTCGGGTGTATAGGGATGTACGTTTTTCTAAAGATAAAACGCCCTATAAAACCCATTTCGGAATTTCTATGCACAGAGAGAAACCGAGGCATCGCGGCGGATATTTCGTTCAACTCAAACCCAATGAAAACTTTGCAGCTGTAGGTTTTTGGGATCCAAATAAAGAAGACCTTTTGCGCATTCGTAAAGAATTGGAGCTGGACTCCAGTGAATTAAGAGAGTTAATGGATGAATCTAATTTTAAGAAAACCTGGGGCAAACTTGAAGGAAATGAATTGAAAACTTCACCCAAAGGCTTTTCTAAAGAAGATCCGAATATAGATTTGATTCGTAAAAAAATGTTTGTATTTCGAAAAAGGTATGGTGATGAAGAAGTTCTAAGCCCCACTTTTTTAAAACAACTCGCACAAGATTTTAGAACTGTTCGTCCTTTCTTGGATTATATGAGCAGTGTTTTAACAACAGATTTAAATGGAGTTTCGCTCCTCGACAATTAATATTATGACCCTACATCAACTCAAAGAACAACTACAACAACAAACTACACTAGCTTTTGAATTACCCAACGGGAGTCTAGTTCCAAATCATTTTCATGTAACGGAAGTTGGGAAAGTAACCAAACACTTCATCGACTGTGGTGGTGTGATCCGAAAAGAAGAAGTAGTGAACTTACAATTATGGGAGGCTGATGATTATGATCATCGCTTGCATCCAGAAAAAATGTTACAGATTTTGACTCTTTCAGAAAAAGCTTTTAATCTACAAGACCTTGAAATTGAAGTTGAATATCAGGGGATCACGATTCAGAAATTTGGATTGGATCTTAAAGGGAATAATTTTCTTTTAACACAAAAAGAAACCGCGTGTTTGGCGCAAGAAGCTTGCGGAGTTTCGGAAGCTAAAGCTGAAGCTGCAAACAGTTGTGCACCCGGATCTGGGTGTTGTTAAGCACTAATTGCTATTTGCGTTTCTAGCTTTACAAAAAGCTGTACTTGATCTTTTATTCGTTTTACAACCATGGTCATTATCCGTTTGTTTAGAGCAGAAGCATTGACTGTGTAGGCATTGTATTCAGAAATTGTAAAATGTCCAACTACCATTCCTTTTATGGTGTTATTGAACTTTTGATCCTTGATTAAAGCGGCTTCAATATAGTCTAGTTTTTTTGTATTGCTTAGGCTGTAAAAAACGCCCTTACGCATTTCAATATAACGTTGAAAAACGGCAATCAATAATGGGTTCTGGAGTTTTAGGATCGGGCGGAGGGTTTCATTCTGAAACCGTTCTTCTGTACTCATGGAATCGAACTGCTTGGTTTTTTTTATTTCTGGGCGTATACGGAGTAGGTCGTTGGGTCGATCGTTCATAAGAATAAGTTTTCATAAAGTTAATTTGAATTTGATTGCTACAAGTGGATTTTGTAGCTGCATTGTTCACAGGGTTGTTAACAGTTCTTGTTAATGCCTATCCTTGTGGAACTTTTACTTGTCATGAATATTATGTGAAATACAAAACTCTAATTGTTAACAGTTTAACTGTTTTTTTGTAACTTGAGACACCTTAAATTTTATATCATGAACATTACACAGCTCTACGAAGACATTCAATCATTTATTTTTCGGATTTGGTCCAAAACCTTTTTTGAAGGTTTTGATCTGCGTGATAGCCTACTGATTCAATCTGTAGTGACTGTAGGTGCACAACTTTTTAGAACTGGAAATTCAGAAGAAAAAATTCCATTTCGGGAAGCAATGTCGATTAAAAAATTCATTCGAATGGTAACTTCTAGATCTGAGAAACCAATTTGGGAAGAGCGTCAAGGAGAGCCTGTTGTGCATCAAGATCAAAAGTTGGCTGTGGTATGGGTGACTTTTCGTTTTTACTTAGATCAAAAAGTTCTGCATTGTGGGTATAATTTGTTTACTTTGTTTTGGAATGGAAATACTTGGCTGATTACTCAGGTTTCGGATACAAGAGCTATGAATTGTACAGTCGATCATTCGTGTTTTCATTCATTAATAAACAAATTAAGAAACACGTCGTAATATGATTAAAATCATCGCTTTAGGTGGAAGTAATAGTAAGCATTCGATTAATAAAAAACTAGCTGTTTACACTGCAAATCAAATTGCAAACGCAGAAGTTACTGTAGTTGATTTAAACGAATTGGATTTGCCTATGTTTGGAATGGATGAAGAAACTGCAAATGGGATTCCAAATAATGCACACAAACTCAACCGCCTTATTGCAGCGACAGATGGCTTGGTTATTTCCTTAGCAGAGCATAATGGCTG
>Ga0233438_10000276_pt1 | contig 69650 bp, 63 predicted proteins | sample SI_123_September_FD_182720 | JGI IMG/M metagenome (GOLD analysis project Ga0233438, IMG submission 182720) | Seawater microbial communities from Saanich Inlet, British Columbia, Canada - SI_123_September2016_10_MG | ecosystem: Environmental > Aquatic > Marine > Inlet | place: Canada: British... | reverse complement strand
CTTATAGTAGCTGGTATGACAAAGCACATTTATTAAAAGGTAAAACAGCAGGTTGGACAAAAGAAGATCATGAGAAGGCTGGATTTAGAATGGTACCAAACTCTCCAGTAAGAAAAGGATCTTTTGTAGGAAAAAATGCAGTACTAATGCCATGTTATGTTAATATCGGAGCTTATATCGACGAGGGTACTATGATGGACACCTTCAGTCGTGCTGGTAGCTGTTGTCAAATAGGAAAGAATTGCCATATCTCAGCTGGAAGTGGAATTGGTGGAGTATTAGAACCTGCTCAAGCATTACCAACTGTTATTGAAGATAATTGTTTTATCGGAGCAATGTCAGAAGTTGTTGAAGGTGTTATCGTTGGCGAAGGATCTGTTCTAAGTATGGGAATGTACATAGGTCAATCTACAAAAATAGTGAATAGACAAACTGGAGAAATAACTTATGGGAAAATTCCTCCTTATTCAGTAGTTGTTCCTGGATCATTACCTGATAAAAATAATGCCTCTGCCCCATCTCTTTATTGTGCAGTTATTATTAAACAAGTTGATGAAAAAACAAGATCTAAGACTTCAGTTAATGATCTTCTAAGAGAATAGATTAATTATGACCTCAATTAATGAACTTCAATTAGCTAAGGAGCTAATTAAATTCCCATCTGTGACGCCTATTGATGCTGGAATAATGAAATTCTTAGAAAAGAAACTTAAAAAACTTGGATTTAAAACTAAAATTTTAGAGTTTAAAGACAAGAATAGCAAACCAGTAAAAAATCTTTACGCAAGACTTGGTAATCAAGGTCCAAATTTTTGTTACGCAGGTCATCTAGATGTTGTGCCTGCTGGAAATTTAAAAGAATGGACAGTAAACCCATTTAAACCCTCTGTTAAAAAAGGACATCTAATTGGAAGAGGTGCTAATGATATGAAAAGCTCGATTGCTGCATTTGTTTCGGCAGTAAGTAATTTTGTTGGAAATAAAAGAAAATTTAATGGCTCTATTAGTCTTTTAATTACAGGAGATGAAGAAGGAGCAGCAATCAATGGGACCAAAAAAGTAGTTGATTACTTAAGAAAGAAAAAAGAAAAAATAGATTTTTGCTTAGTAGGTGAACCTACTAATCCAAATAAATTAGGTGAAATGATTAAAATCGGGCGAAGAGGAAGTATGAATGGTAGACTTTCAATTATAGGTGTTCAAGGTCATGTAGCATATCCTCAAAGAGCAAATAATCCTTCCACAGCACTGGTACAAATTTTAAAGGAATTAAAAGAGATTAAATTTGATAATGGCACAAAAGATTTTCAACCTACAAATCTTGAAATTACTAAAATAGATATTGATAATTCTGCAGATAACGTAATTCCAGGCTTGGCTAATGCTAAATTCAATATTCGATTTAACAATAAACACACTTCAAGTTCAATAAAAAAGAAAATTGATAGAATTATAAAAAAAATAAGTAATAAAAATAAATCAAAATATAAAATTGATTATAGTGTTTCTGGGGAGGCGTTTCTTACAAAACCAAATAATACAACTTTTATGATTAGAGATATCATTAAAAAAATTACAAAAATTAAACCTCAATTGTCAACAACTGGCGGTACTTCTGATGCAAGATTTATTAGAAAAATAGCTCCATGTTTAGAATTTGGTTTAGTTGGTAAAACAATGCATAAAGTAGATGAAGCAGTTTCATTGTCAGACTTAAAAAAACTTACTTTGATTTACTCAAATATTTTACAAAATTATTTTAAGTGAAAACAGGTCTAGTTACCTCTGATACTTATCAAAATCATAATACAGGCGAAGGACATCCAGAAAAAATAGATAGAGTTACAGCTATTATTGATAACTTTAAAAAAATTAATAACCAAAAATTATTTTGGAAAAAACCAGTAAAATTTGATCAATCTTTTTTAATTAACACACATTCTTCTGAATATATTGATCTTGTAAGTAAATCATTTCCAGAAAATGGCTTAGCTTTTCTTGATGGAGACACGGTTGTCTCGCCCGGAAGTAAAGAGGCAACAAAAGATGCTGTGGGATCAATAATTACAGCTATAGATGGTGTTCAGCAGAAAGAATTTAAAAATGCTTTTTGTGCAGTAAGACCACCTGGGCATCATGCAGAAAAGGATAAGGCAATGGGATTTTGTATATATAACAATGTTGCAGTTGGTGCTAACTATCTAATTGAAAAATATAATTATAATAAAGTTGCAATTATTGATTTTGACGTTCATCACGGAAATGGTACTCAAGATATTTTTTATGATAATAAAAAAGTGTTATATATTTCAACACATCAATATCCTTACTATCCTGGATCTGGTTCTGAAAAGGAAACGGGTAAATTTAATAATATTTTAAATATACCACTTGAAGCTGGCACAACTGCTGAAGAATACCTAAACGCATATGAAAATGTTTTAAAAAAATTGAAAGAGTTTAAACCTGAATTTTTATTATTTTCTGCGGGTTTTGATGCCCATATTGATGATCCATTAGCGCAGCTAAAGTTAAGTTCAGAAGATTTTTATCATTTAACAAAAAGGACATTAGAAATTTCTAAATCAATGTGTAATGGTAAAGTAGTTTCAATTCTTGAAGGTGGTTATGACCTAAAAGCTCTTCAAGATAGCACTAAAAGACATGTGGATGCTTTGATAGAATTTAATTGATAATTCAAATATAAACTCTAAAAAACTTGTATGAAACCTTATAGAATTAAAAAGTCAGACATCGATAAAAAAGGTAGAGGTCTATACGCTACTAAAGATATTAAAGAAGGTACAAAAATAATAGATTATTTAGGTAAATTGATCACGAAAAAACAAACAGAAGAGTCTGATAAGTACGATAATAGCAAACCTATATATTTATTTACGGTCAATAAAAAATATGACCTTGATGGTGATTTTTCATGGAATACTGCAAGATTAATAAATCATTCATGTAGTAATAATTGTGACTATGATGGCAAAGGTTTAAAATTATGGGTGAAAGCAATACGAGATATTAAAAAAGGTGAAGAACTTACTTGTGATTACGGTTTCGGTTATGATGAAAATTACAAACAATTTCCGTGTAAATGTAAATCTAAAAATTGTTGTGGGTATATAGTAAGAGCAGAGTCAAGATGGCGAATTAATAAAAAATTTGCAATGAAAAACAAAGATAAATTAATAAATAACTCTCGTTAAAAAAAGACCTTCAGGTGGAGCTGGTGGAGCACAAAGAACTCTTTTTTTTGATTTAAAAACTTTATTAAATTTTTTTAAATCCCATTTTTTTTCACCTAAATATTTTAAACAACCCACCATAGATCTGACCTGTTGTTGTAAAAAAGATTGTGACTTAAATTCTATTTCTATTTTATTTTTTGATGATTTAATTTTTACTGATTTGATTGTTTTAATAGGACTTTTTGCATGGCAACTTGAAGATCTAAAAGTAGAATAATCGTGTGTCCCAACTAATTTCTTAGCTCCTTTTTTAATCAAATCTAAGTCCAATTGTTTTCTTACGTGCCATCCTCTCTTTTTTTCAATTACAGGAGCACTTATCTGATTAAAGATTATATATTTATAAATCCTTTGTTTTGCAGAAAATCTTGAATGGAATTTATTACTTCTTTTTCTTATTTTTTTAATAGCCACACCCTTATCATTTAAAAAATGATTAATTGATTTTAAAAACTTTGTTAAATCTATGATCTCATTTTTAATATCAAAATGACCAGACTGCTCAATTGCATGGACACCTGTATCCGTTCTACCTGAGCCATTTAAAATTATTTTTTCTTTTAGAAGTTTTGTGAGTTTTTCTTGAATAAGTCCTTGAATAGTCGATCCTTTTTTTTGAATTTGCCACCCTCTAAAATGTGTACCTACATATTCAATAAGTAATTGATACCTGGGCATTTATATAACTGCACCTTTTTTTATTTGCGAACCAAGCATAAATTCACCAATATTTTGAGGCTTTTTTCCTTGTCTTTGGATCTCTTTAATCTTTATTGTTTCCTTATCACCACAAACAACCTCTAAGTAATCAGAAACAATTTCTCCTGGCTTTCCAATTCCTTTACCAATTTCTGCTTTTAAAATTTTGTATCTTTCGCCGTTATATATAAAGAAAGCACCTGGCACAGGGTATAAACCATTTATTTTTCCTATAATCATTTTTGCTTCATCATTCCAGTTAATTTCACCTTCTGCCTTTTGAATTTTTGATGCGTATGTTGCTTTTGAATGATCTTGATCAATAAATTTTATTTTATCTTCTAAAATATTATCAACGTTATTCAGTATTTTTTCAGCTGCAATTAAAGATAATTTTTCAGCTACATCGCTAGCATTTAAATCATTTTCTAAATTTATTTTATAAGTATTGCAGACTGGGCCTGTATCAAGTTGTTCTGCTATCTTCATAACACTCACTCCAGTTTCTTTATCAAGATTCATTATTGATCTTTGTATGGGTGCTGCACCTCTCCATTTAGGCAAAATAGATGCATGGATATTAATAAATCCTTTTTTAGTTAAACTTAAAAATTCTTTAGGAATGATTTGTCCATAAGCAACAACTATTGCCAGATCAGCCTCTATACTTTTAAAGTAATCATATTCTTCGCTATTATCTTTTAAATATTTTGGAATTCTGAATTGTAAACTTAACGTTTCGGCAATCCCTTGTATGGGTGATTTATTAATTTTTTGTCCACGTTGTGATTTTTGAGGAGGTTGTGTATATACGTCTGATATTGGATAACCATTTTGATACAATGATTTTAAAATAGGCACAGCAAACATTGGGGTACCCATGAAAACTATCTTGTTTGCCATCAATTAAATAACTGCAGTATTCGATTTTAATTTAGATAGCTTTTTTATAATCATAGATTTTTTTAATTTTGATAAATAATCAATAAATAATATTCCCTCTAAATGATCCATTTCATGTTGAATACAAGTTGCAAGCAAACCTTCGGCTTTTAACAATTGTTTTTTCCCATTATAATCAAGATATTCTACCTCACATTTACTAGGTCTATCTATTTCTGCAAATTGTTCTGGCACAGATAAGCACCCTTCTTCATGTGTTTTTTTAATTGGATCTTTATTTACAATAACTGGATTGACAAAATATCTAGGTTCTTTTTTTTCATCTTTAGCTATATCCATTACAATAATTCTTTTTGGGATACCTATTTGAATTGCTGCAAGACCTATGCCATTGGCATCATACATTGTTTCCAACATATCATTCATTAGATCTTGTTCTTCTTTACCAACATTATCAACAGGTTTTGAAATCTGTCTAAGTATTTTATTTGGTTCGGTTATTATAGTTTTCACAGTCATTACAGATTATTTTATTATAATTTCTAGACTTTTAAAGGAAGAATTTTTAACAAAAGTTTATTCCTAATTAAATCAGTATTTAATTGGTTAAGAGTATTAATTATAAAATAAACTGTATCATCATCTATATCTTCAATTTTTTCTGGTCCAATAACTTCTATAATTCTGAGTAATGCTGCCCCAATTTCTTCATTATCAATCATTTTTTGAATATCTGAAGGCATCTCTGATTTATTAATTTTATATAAATTTTTATATTTTTTTGAGATTTCAATTCCATCTGATTTTAAAGCCTCAAGAAAAATTATATCTTTTTTGGATAGAGAGTATTTTTTATCTTTTTTTATCTTTTTCAAAAACTTATTTAAATCTTCTTCAATTTTTGATTTTGCATAATCTCCATTAAAGTAATTTATCAATTTAGATTGGTGTAATACTTTGTTGTTGTATTTGATTTTTTTATTAATGATTTTATCATTTGATATGTATTGTTTATAAAAAGTAGTAAAATTTGAAGGGATATCTACCTCATCAATCTCTTTTAACAATCTTTTAAGCTCTTCATCAAAAGCATTTCCAATACCCTCAGACTCAAAAATATCTTTTAAAATTTTTATTAGTTGTAGTTTTAGTTTTGGCTCTTCTGATAAAAGTAACCTTTGATATACTAAAGCTTTGCCCTCGATGGAAGAAAGAGATTTATAAGACTCTTTTGTATTTAAAAACTGATTTATATTAAATTGAAATCTTAGGTAAAATTCAAATAATTTTTCTTCTGAATAATTTTTATCATGTGTAGCTCTTTCAATGGTTGAGATTTTTTCTATGTCTGTAATTTCTACATCTTGAATTTTATATAATAAGTTGGATGATGATAAATACTTCCATATTAGCTTAGGAGTATCTTCATTTGGCTCATATGCAAAATCTGGATTTGTTCGATGAGCTAAATGAAAGTCTAAAATAGAATTTTCTGAAACATCCTTACTCGCTTCATCTAAATATCCAAATAAATAGTTAATCTTATTTTCATAATATTCATTTTCAAAACCTAGTTCTTTTTTTAAGTCTAAAATTAATTGAGCTTCCTCATTTTTTCCATAATTAATTAAACAGTATAAATTAAATCTTGATAAATACTCATTTTCTAGAGGTTCTTTAATTCTAGAAAAGATCTCACATGACTTCTTAACATCTGATTTAGATAAATATCTATCAACCATATATTTCATGAGCTCTGGATGTTGGTTCGAAATTTGATTCTTAATAAGATATTCTTCAATCAATTCTAAATCAGAATTTTTAATAAGCCATCTTGTCTTGAATTCAATAAACTCTTTATCTGTAATATTTTGATCTGGATAATAAGCATTTGTTAATAATGAAATATTTAAAATTTCAGAAGCGTCTTTTGAAAGATCATACCTATCAATATTTTTAAAAAGCTTCTTTAATGTTGAGCCATCAGAATTTGTCCACATGTCTATACTTAAGCCATAATCTTTTGGATCATACAAACCTGCTATTTTTATTGTTTTGGAAGTTAAATCACTATCCAACATTATAGAGTCTTGATTTTTATCAACTTGCATTTTGTAAATATTACTTTGAAATTTTTTTTCAGGATTTTCTGATGATAAGTTTTCTTCTGAAATAGTCTCTGTTTCTTGCTTATCTATATTCCAAATATCTACAGGTTTTTCTTCTGCAATTGAAAACAAGGGTAACAATAGAGAAATAATTATAATTGATAAATTTTTCTTATTTAACAATTTTAAAATTTTCATTTGGAATAATTTTTTCTATTTCTTTTTTTGGAGCTGGAAAATCAACCTTACTTATAAAAAAAGCAACTCCCAAAATAACTACAAGACTAATCACAATTTTAATAACTATTGCAATGATATTGGCTTTGCCTGAACTTGTATTTTGATTGAATTGCATATAGTTTTAATTAATTTCAAATTAAGACATATTTGTGTTTTTTCAATAAAGAAACTTATGAAATCAAAAGAAAATCTTGTTTTTTTAGGGATGATGGGATCTGGAAAGAGTTCTATTGGTTCACTAGTTGCAAAAAAATTAAAAGTTGAATTCATAGACGTAGATAAGGAGATTGAAAAAGAATTAGGTATATCGATATCAAAAATGTTTGAAACAAAAGGTGAAGATTATTTCAGAAAATATGAAGAAAAAATAACTCTTAGAGTACTAAAAACAAATTCAATTGTAGTATCTCTTGGTGGGGGGGCTTTTGTGAACAAGGTTATTAGAAAAGAAATTCTCAAAAACCATATTTCTTTTTGGCTAAACTGGAATGATGAAATATTATTAGAAAGAATTAAAAATAGCAAAAAAAGACCTCTCGCTTTCAATGCAACAGAAAATGAATTGATTGATTTAATAAAAAAACGGTCTAACATTTATTCTAAAGCATTATATGAAATTAAATGTGATAAAATGTCTAAAAGTGAAATTGTTAAAAAAGTTTTAAATAATTATGAAGCTCACTAAACTAAAAATTAATACCAAAACTAAGAAATATTCAATTATTATTGGTTCTAATTTAGTGGCCAATGTATCAAAAATTTTCAAAGAAAACTCAATTGATTTCAAACAATGTTTGCTCATTATTGATAAAAATATCTCTAAACAATTTATTTCTAAGATAAAAAAGTCTCTGCATACAAGAAAAATTTATGTTCATTTTTTTAAAGCTAATGAAATGAACAAGAATTTTGGTAGTGTAAATAAAATCTTAGACATCTTACTAGACAAAAATTTTTCAAGAGAAGATTGTGTTATATCTATCGGTGGAGGAATTACGGGTGATATAAGTGGTTTTGCAGCAAGTCTATTTAAAAGAGGATTAAAATTTATCAATATTCCAACTACTTTATTATCTCAGGTCGACTCATCGATTGGTGGAAAAACAGGGGTAAACTCTAAATATGGAAAAAACTTAATCGGAAGTTTTTATCAACCAAACTTAGTTATATCTGATGTTCAATTTTTAAAAACATTACCAAAAAGAGAATTAATTTGTGGATATGGTGAAATTTTAAAACATTCTTTAATAGCTAATAAAAGTTTTTATAATTTTTTAGATAAAAACAATGATAAAATTTTAAAACTTTCGTCTCCATTTGTTGAAAAAGCTATATATGAAAGTTGTAAAATAAAAAAAGATGTTGTGGAAAAAGATGAAAAAGAACAAGGGCTAAGAAAAATACTAAATTTTGGTCATACATTTGCACATGCCTATGAGGCTTCTTTAGGTTATTCAAAAAAACTTAACCATGGTGAAGCTGTAATACTTGGTATGCAAAGTGCATTAAATTTTAGCTTAAAAAATAGTTTGATTCAAAAAAAAGACTGTCATTCAATCTTAATGCATATTTCAAAGGCAAATTTGCCATCAAAAATAAAAAATTTTTTTAAAATTAGAGATTTAAATAAAATATTATCTTTTATGGCTAAGGATAAAAAAAATAATTCAAATAAAATCAATTTAGTTTTACTTAAAAAAATAGGACAGCCAATTATTAATAAAGAATATAAAAAAAATGATTTGTCTAAGTTTCTAAAAAGTGAATTAAGAAATTAATATTTGTATTGAGTGAATGTACTCTTTCAACTCTTTATCCAAAATTTTATAGATTTTTTTATTACTTTCAATTCGACTCAAGGCCTTCAATTCACTTGAAATTAAAGTAATTTTTAAATGATACCTGCCTTCTTGATTTCCAGAATGATTTTTATGAAGAAAAGACTTATCTTCTATTTTGATACTTCCAATATCAATTTGATCAGCAAGTTTCTTTTTTACAATTGCAATTAACTCATTTATATCCATATACTAAATCTATTATACATCATGAAAAATATTTGCGACTGGAATAATTGTAATGAAATTGGTGATTACAGAGCGCCTGTTGAAAAAGATAACAGTAAAAAATATAGAATGCTTTGTCTTGAACACGTAAAAGAGTTTAATAAAAATTGGAATTATTTTTCAGGAATGAATGATGATCAAGTTTTAAATTTCTTAAAATCAGATATGATTTGGCATAAACCCACTCAAAGCTTCAGCTCCTCTGATAATTTCTTTAAAGTTCTTTGGAATAACACCTTAAGAGATGAATTAGATAAAGATAAAATTAATGGTGACTATGATCATATGCGTCAATTTAAATTTAATCACAAAGATATTAAAGCCTTTGGTATATTGGGAATTTCTGTGGGATTGAAGTGGGTAAAAGTCCAAGATAAGTTCAAATTACTTGTTAAAAAATATCACCCAGATATAAATGCTGGTAACAAAAAATATGAAGAAAAACTTAAATTAATAACTTTAGCTTATACGCAGCTTAAAAATACTTATAGAGATAAAATTGACACCAAATCTTAATATTCAACCTGATATAAAAGTTTCATTAAAACAAACTTTCGGGATCGACTCAGAAATGGAAGTGGATGCCTTTTCAAAAAAAAATGAGTACGTTCCTGAAATAGACAAAAGTTACAAATTTGATAGAGACACAACAATGGCAATTATTTCTGGGTTTGCCTACAACAAAAGAGTGTTGGTTCAAGGGTATCATGGTACAGGAAAATCAACTCATATAGAGCAAATCGCTGCTAGGTTGAACTGGCCATGTATTCGTGTAAATTTAGATAGCCACGTTAGTAGAATAGATTTAATAGGAAAAGATGCAATAGTTCTTAAAGATGGAAAGCAGGTTACACAATTCAACGAGGGTATTTTGCCTTGGTCCATACAAAATCCAGTTGCTCTTGTTTTTGATGAGTATGATGCTGGTAGACCAGATGTCATGTTTGTAATTCAGAGAGTTTTGGAAGCAGAAGGTAATTTTACTCTTCTAGATAAAAATAAAGTTATCAAACAAAATAAATTTTTTAGATTGTTTGCTACATCTAATACTGTTGGATTAGGTGATACCACAGGTCTTTATCATGGTACTCAACAGATAAACCAGGGTCAAATGGATAGATGGAATATTGTAACAACGCTCAACTATCTGGGCCTTGAAAGAGAATTGGATATAGTTTTAGCAAAAAATAAAAATCTAAATAATGCAAAAGGTAAAGAAAAAGTTGCTAACATGATAAAAGTAGCTTCTTTGACAAGAAAAGGATTTATTGCAGGTGACATTTCAACAGTTATGAGTCCAAGAACTGTAATGCATTGGGCTGAAAACTCAGAGATTTTTAAAGATACAGGTTACGCTTTCAGAGTAACTTTCCTTAATAAGTGTGATGAAATTGAAAAAAATACTATCGCAGAATATTATCAAAGATGCTTTGGTGAAGAACTTCCTGAGTCGTTGATGAATATTCAGATTTAAATGAGTGATAGGATAGCTAGTTTAAAAGAAAAATTTAGAATTGCATTAACTTCAACGGCAAAAGTAATTTCAGATGATTTTGATTTTAAAGATAAATCATCAGAAAATGATAAGAAAAAAGATTTAAATTTAATTGAAATTGATAATCTAACTAAACCAAGTGATTTCATTAAATTACGTGCTGAAACTGACTCTTCCGCTTTAAAAAAAAAATTTTCCAGTGATACTATTTATAGAAAAAATCTACCATCTAATACATCCTCCAGATCTCTATACAATATAGCAGAAAAAATAAGGTATGAAGTATTAGGTGGCAAAATGCTTAAAGGAATTGAAAAAAATTTTCATCAAAATTATTCTCATATAATTAATACCAAAAGAAAAGATCAATTAAAAACAAAGGAAGATGTGCCTGTAACAGAAGCCTTCGAACTATATATGCTAAAAAACTTTCATCAAATAAAATTAAATCCATTGACAACAAAAATGTTAAATTTTTGGGAAAAAGACTTTGAACAATCAGTAGAAAAACACAAAAAATTTTTGGAAGATAATATAGAAAATCAAGAGAACTATAGCTCAAGATTTTCTCAAATTCTTGAAGAAATGGATATTTTTCAAAGTGAAGAGGATGAAGAAAAAAAAGAGGAGAATCAAGATCAAGAGCAAGATAATCCTTCAAATGATGATCAAGACAAAGATAAAGAAGATAATAAAGATGAGAATAATGATCAGGAAACTCAAGCCAGTCTAGATGCTGATTATAATGTTGATGAATTTAATCTAGATGAACAACTTTCAGATACTGAGTCAGATGAAAAGAGCTCAGAACAAATTGTTCAAAAAACTCTTGATAGTATTAATTTAGATTACAAAGTTTTTACAACTCAATATGATGAAATAACAAAAGCAGAGAAATTAGAGAATGCAGATGAAGCAGCAAAACTTCGTAGAACCTTAGACCAGCAGCTGGTAGGATTTCAAGATGTAATAACTAAACTTGCAAATAAACTGCAAAGACAGTTGTTAGCAAAGCAAAATAGAGCATGGGATTTTGATTTAGAGGAAGGGTTACTTGATAGCTCAAAGTTACCAAGAATTATTATGGACCCTTATAATTCACTATCATTTAAAAAAGAAAAAGATTTGGATTTTAAAGATACAATAGTAACTTTATTAATTGATAATTCTGGATCGATGAGAGGAAGACCTATTACAATAGCTGCAATATGTGCAGATATATTGTCTAGAACTTTAGAGAGATGCTCAGTTAAGGTTGAGATTTTAGGATTTACTACAAAAAATTGGAAGGGTGGACAAAGTAGAGAGCTTTGGAATAAAAAATTAAAACCTAAAACTCCTGGAAGGTTAAATGATTTAAGACATATAATTTACAAAGGAGCTGACACTCACTGGAGACAAGCTAAAAATAATTTAGGACTAATGTTGAAAGAAGGTCTCTTAAAAGAGAACATTGATGGAGAAGCTATTTCTTGGGCTTACAATAGAATCAAGAAGAGAAAAGAAGAAAGAAAAATTATGATGGTAATTTCTGATGGTGCTCCAGTAGATGACTCAACTCTTTCAGTAAATTCAGGAGATTTTTTAGAGAAACATCTTAAAAAAATGGTCAAATTTATTGAAACCAAAACTGAAATTGAAGTTTTGGCAATTGGTATTGGTCACGATGTATCAAGATATTATGACAAGGCAATAAAAATCACAGATGTAAATGAATTAGGAGATGTTATGATATCTCAACTAAGTTCTTTATTTGAAACGAAAAAAAAATTTCATTAAATATTAAATAAATCTTTATTACTCCATTTAATAATCACTTCTGCACCTCTTCTAGTTTTTGAGTTTCTACAATTTATTGAGGCAAAATTTTTTTCTAAAAGTGTTTTTCCAATAAATAAACCTAATCCTAAACCTGCTTTCGATTTTTCAGTCAGATCTTTTGACCTCAAATAGGGTTCTCCAATTTTTGATAGAACATCTTTTGGATAGCCATTGCCATCATCCTCAATAATAATTTCTGTTATTTCACTATCACTTTTTAAATTTATATAAATTGCCTCTTTTGAAAATTTATTTGCATTTCCAATAAAATTTCTTAGGCCATATACAATTTCTATAGATTTTGTTATTTTTTTTAGATTTGAAAATTGATCATGATTAAAAACAAACCTTTTTTGACTAATCTCTTTAAATGAAGATATAATTTCACTTAAGTAATCTTTCATTGAAAGATCTTTATCAATAAAATCGTCTTCTTCTACAGGATTTAAGGTTAATCGTTTTAAAATTTCATTACATCTTTCTACCTGACTAGACAGCAACTCTATATCTTTTTTAATATCATCTTGGTTTTTAAATTGTTTCTCCAGATCATGTGCAATAATCTTAATTGTAGACAAAGGGGTTCCTAGTGAATGAGCTGCTGCAGCTGCCTGACCTCCTAAAGATAAAAGCTCATGTTCAGTAGCCATCACTTCTTCCATTTTTGCTAATGCCTCTCTTCTTAATCTGGATTGTGTTCCAAATGACATTGCTAAATAATTTAAAAAAATTAAAGCAATTATCAAAGCTATTGGAATTGAGTAAAAATAGTATGCACTGACATGAAAATGATCACTAATTGGAGACGGTAGTTCTAATGAATAAAATGTAAGTACAAAAATTATGAACACCGTAAGCAATACTAACAAAGAATTAGTTTTAAAACTTAGATTTGATGAAGAAAAAATGCTTGGAATTAATAAAAAAATACTAAATGGATTGGCTACTCCTCCTGTTAAATAAAGCAGAGCACCTAGTTGCAAAATATCTATGACTAAAAAGATAAAAGCTGAACGATCCGATAATTGTGTTTTTTTGTATATGAAGATTAAAAATAGATTACTTAGAATTCCCAAAAATATTATCAAATTACAAACAATAAAATTAAAATCAAAATTTAAAAAAAAATAGACAAAGTTAACTGATATTAATTGTCCAATAATACCAATCCATCTTAAACTTATATAAGTTGATTTTTTAAAAAAATGGTATTTTGAAGTTTCAAAGAACTTCATTATTAAATATCAAGATTTTGTACATTAATCGCGTTAGAAATTATAAAATCTTTTCTCAGAGCAACATCATTTCCCATTAAAGTGTGTATTAGACTTTGATCTTTCTTTAGATCTTTTGAATACTGTACTTGTAATAGATTTCTTGTTTCAGGGTCGAGTGTTGTACTCCACAACTCTTCTGGGTTCATCTCTCCTAATCCCTTAAACCTTTGAATATTCATTTTTGATTTTTCTAGATCTAATTCTTTTATAAATTCTTTAGATCCTCTTTTTAATTTTTTTAACTCTTTACTGTTATTAACAATATAATCTTCTAATTCTTTTTCATCTTTAATATATATTCCTTTTGTTCCTTTATTTATTTTAAATAATGGAGGTTGGGCCAAATATACATGTCCATTTTCAATCAATTTATTGAATGGTTTATTATTAAAAAAAGTTAACAGAAGAGCTCTGATGTGGGATCCATCTACATCAGCATCTGTCATAATAATAATCTTTCCATATCTAAGATCTTTTAAATCTATTTCATGAACCTTTGGATCTAAACCTAATGCATTTATTAAAGTAACTATTTCATTGGATGATATCATTTTTGACAAAGCTTTAGTTCTTTGTTGTTCTGAATTATCACCATTGCCATTTTTTTTAGCTGCTAAATCCTCAACATAAGTATTCAAAATTTTACCTCTTAAAGGTAAAACAGCTTGATTGGATCTATTTCTACCTTGTTTAGCTGATCCACCCGCTGAGTCACCCTCTACAATAAACAACTCTGTACCATCTTGTTTTCCTATTTGGCAATCAGCCAGTTTTCCAGGAAGACCACTTAATTCCAAGGCACCTTTTCTTCTTACATTTTCTCGCGCTTTTCTAGCTACATCTCTCGCCATTGCAGCTTGAATAACTTTTGCTAAAATTATTCTAGCAACTGACGGATTTTGATCAAACCATATAGATAATTTTTCATTCACAACAGTTTCTACAATCATCCTTACTTCTGATGAAACTAGTTTGTCTTTTGTTTGAGATGAAAATTTAGGATCAGGAATTTTAGTAGAAAGCACACAAGTTAATCCTTCTTTAATATCATCTCCTGAAATTGCTAATTTATTTTTCTTGAGTAAATTGTGTTCATTAGCATATTTGTTAACAACTCTAGTTAACGCACTTCTAAAGCCCAATAAATGAGTACCACCATCTTTTTGGTAAATATTATTAGTATAAGGGAAAATATCCTCAGCATAACTTCCGTTCCACTTTAAAGAACACTCAAGTTCGATATTATCTTTTTTTCCTTCTATATAAATTGGTTTTTTAAATAAATCATTACCATTTTTATTTTGTAGTTTTTCTCTTTTCTCATCTAGAAAATCTACAAACTCAAGTACACCACCATCAAATTTAAATTCAGATACTTTCTCTTTTTTTAAACTAGCATCGGTAAAAATTATTTTAATACCTTTATTCAAAAATGCTAACTCTCTCATTCTTTTTATGAGAATGTTTGCACTAAATTTTGTAGAAGAAAAAATTTCTTTTGATGGCAAAAATGTTATCTGAGTTCCATTTTCTTTAGATTTTCCAATAACTTTCAATGGTGCTTTTGCTTCACCATTTTTAAATTCTATAAAATGTTTTTTTCCGTCTCTACTTATCTCTAACTGTAGTGACTCTGACAAAGCATTAACAACCGAAACTCCAACCCCATGAAGTCCACCTGAAACTTTGTATGAGTCGTGATCAAATTTACCACCCGCATGTAGTTGTGTCATGATAACTTCTGCTGCTGATTTTTTTTCTCCTTTGTGCATATCAACAGGAATTCCTCTACCATCATCATTAACTGTGATGGTTCCATTTGAATTAATTTTTACATTAATATTTTTACAATGGCCTGCTAAAGCCTCGTCTATAGAGTTATCAACAACTTCATAAACCATATGATGCAAACCAGTTCCATCATCTGTATCACCGATATACATTCCTGGTCTTTTTCTAACCGCTTCAAGACCTTTTAAAACTTTAATGGAATCTGCTTGATATGTATTTTTATTTGTCATTTTTTAAATTTTTGGAAAAAGAAATTATAACATTATTTATAAAAAATGCTGATTTATATTCACTAAATTAAGTAAAAAAAGACTAATTAGGACTGCAAATTAAGGCTTATTTAATGGCGGAGAGAATGGGATTCGAACCCATGAAAGGATTGCTCCTTTACACGCTTTCCAAGCGTGCGCCTTCAACCACTCGGCCACCTCTCCAATTATTTTTCTTTTGAAATCTTGAGAACACCAATAAATGCCTCCTGGGGAATTTCTACTCTTCCAAATTGTTTTGATCTAGCCTTACCCTTTTTTTGCTTTTCAAGAAGTTTTCTTTTTCGGTCTGTAGCTCCACCACCATGAATTTTGGTTAAAACATCTTTTTTAAAACCTTTAATAGTTTCTCTAGCTATTATCTTTCCCCCAATTGCTGCTTGAACAGGTATCATAAAATTATGTCTTGGTATTAAATCTTTTAGTTTTTCACAAACTTCCCTTCCAGTTCTTTGGGCAAAATCTTTGTGAATCATCATTGCTAAAGCATCTACTGGCTCAGCATTAACTAAAATTCCAAGTTTTACTAAATCTCCTTCTCTATGTTCAATAATTTCATAATCAAAACTAGCATATCCACTAGTCATAGATTTTAAACGATCATTAAAATCAAAAACTACTTCATTTAACGGTAGTTCATAATTTACAACAGCTCTATTTCCTGAATAACTTAAATTGGTTTGTATTCCTCTTTTATCCTGACACATTTTCATAATTGAGCCCAAATATTCATCTGGGGTAATTATTGTTGCCTTTATCCAAGGTTCTTCAATTAACTTAATCAAAGTTGGATCCGGTAAACTTGAAGGATTATGGAGATCTATTATATCTCCACTATTCATATAAACTTTATATACTACCCCTGGAGTTGTTGTTAATAAGTTAACATCAAATTCTCTTTCTAATCTTTCCGTAACAATTTCTAAATGAAGCAATCCTAAAAACCCACATCTAAAACCTAGTCCTAATGCTGAAGAAGACTCAGGCTCAAATGAAAAACTTGCATCATTCAATTGTAGTTTGGCTAAACCATCTTTTAATTTTTGATATTCAGAACTATCTACTGGAAATAATCCACAAAAAACTACAGGCTTACTAGGTTTAAAACCAGGAAGCGCTTCTGTTAAAGGTTTTGTAGCATCACATATTGTGTCACCAACTTTTGTTTCTGATAAAACTTTTATTCCAGTTGTTATAAAACCTATTTCTCCAGCATTTAATCCATTGATATCCGTAGCTTTTGGCGTAAATACACCTACTTTTTCAACAATATATTCTTGATTGGTTGACATCATTTTAATTTTCATATTTTTTGAAATTTTACCATCAATAACTCTGACTAGAATTACAACTCCTAAGTAAGTATCGTACCAGCTATCAACTAATAAACATTTTAAATCTCCTAAACTTTCACCTTTAGGTCCAGGTAATGCTGAAATAATTTGTTCTAAAATATCATCAATACCCTCTCCTGTTTTACCTGAACAAGGAATTGCGCTCTCTGTATCTATACCTATTACTTCCTCTATTTGTTTCTTTGTTCTATCTAAATCTGATGCTGGAAGATCTACTTTATTTAAAACTGGTACTATTTCATGATCTATATCTAAAGCTTGATACACATTTGCAAGTGTTTGGGCTTCTACCCCTTGAGTGCTATCAACTATTAAAATTGAGCCTTCACAAGCATAAAGAGATCTACTAACCTCATAACTAAAATCTACATGACCCGGGGTATCAATAATATTTAAGATATAATTTTTACCATCTTTAGCTTTGTAATTAAGCTTTACTGTCTGAGCTTTGATTGTAATACCTCTTTCACGCTCTATATCCATCGAATCTAAAACCTGTGCCTTCATTTCTCTTTCAGTCAGTCCACCACAGCTATGAATAATTCTATCTGCTATTGTTGATTTTCCATGATCAATATGTGCAATAATTGCAAAATTTCTAATATGATCAATGCTTGTCATTACTACGATCTAATTTTAGCGTCTATTTTTGACTCTACGGTAGAGATAATTAGTTGATTAATTTTATTTAAATCATCTTCTGATAAAGTTTTTTCAGGAGACTGTATGGTTATATTTAAAGCAATTGATTTTTTATTTTCTGGAATATTTTTACCTTCGTAAACATCAAAAACTTTAACTGATTTAATCAAATTTTTATCAACATTCGAGATAACCTCTATGAGTTCTTGAACAGGAAACCCTTTATCTAAGATAAATGCAAAATCTCTCTCAGATTTTTGGAAATCAGAAAATTTATAATTTGTTTTTTGATCTTTAAGCGATTTTTTTGGTTGCTTGATGTTATCTAAAAAAATTTCAAAACCCACCAATGCTTCAACCTTAAGGTCTAGTTTTTTAAGAATACTTGGGTGGATATCACCAAAAAAAGCTACGACTTTTTCTTTACCCTTATTTAGAAACACCCTGCCTGATTTTCCAGGATGATAATAATTTGGTGTTTCTGTATCATAATACAATTTATCCTTATCATATCCTGCTTCCGTTAAGCTTTGAACCACATCACTTTTAACATCATAAGCATCTACTAGTCTCTCTTTTTCTAACCAATTTTGTCTAGAAAATTTTCCAGATTTTAATCCACCAACTACTGTTTGTTGCTCTCCTGGTTTTTCACCAAGAAATGCAGGGCCTATTTCAAATATTGATAAATCTTTAAATCCTCTATCTAAATTTTTATTTAAATGGATTATCAAATTAGAAAAAATTGAGCTTCTCAAAACATCTAAATCGGAACTTATTGGATTAATTATTTTAATTTCTTTATTCTTTTCAATAAACAATTGGTTGATTTTGCTGTCAGTAAAAGACCAAGTGATAGCTTCCAAATAACCTTTTGAGGCAATAGCTCTTTGCAAAAAATGAAACAATCTTTGTTTTTTATTTAATGTTGGTTTTTCTCTAACTTTTTTAGGTTCTATCATCTTGATTTTATCATAACCCTTAATCCTAACTAGCTCTTCCACAACATCTATTGACTGAGAAATATCTGGTCGCCAAGTTGGAATTTTTAATTCGAATAATTTTTCAATTTTTTTAACTTCAAAACCAAGTTTAATTAAAATTTTTTCAATTTCTGAATTTTCAATCGCAATACCTGTTACTTTCTCAAATAAAGAAGGATCGAATTTTAATGATTGTTTTTTATAATCTTTGATTTTTTGAACGTCAAATTGACTTATTTTGCCCCCGCAAACTTCTTGAATTAAGCTTGCAGCTTTTTCTAATCCTTGCTCAATTGACAACGGGTCAATTCCTCTTTCAAATCTAAATTTAGCATCTGTATCTATATTCAAAATTTTTGATGATTTTCTAATCGATCTTGGAGAAAAGTATGCTGACTCAATTAATACATTTTTTGTATCTAATTCAGTTCCTGACCTGGTTCCACCAATTATTCCTCCTAATCCTAATACACCTGAGGCATCAGATATTACACACATTCCATCTTGAAGTTTATAATCCTTATTATCTAAAGCTTTAAAGGTCTCATTTTTTTTTGAGTTTCTAACAACTATTCCTTTGTCAATTTTGCCAACATCATAAGCATGTAATGGTCTATTTAAATCAAACATTACATAATTAGTTATATCTACGATAGCTGAAATTGGTTTTTGACCTATAGAAATGATTTTTTCTTTAAGCCACTCTGGACTCTCAGTATTTTTAACTCCTGTAATTAAACAACTACCAAATACTGTACAAGCCTGTTCTTCCTCATCTTCAATTTTAACATTAACTGTCTGTTTTCCTTCTTGTAAAAGTTTGTTTACTTTTGACTTTTTTAAAGTCCCTGAGCCAGCAGCAGCCAGATCCCTAGCTATACCCCGTATACCCAAACAATCTGCTCGATTAGGAGTAATAGATATATCGATCACATTAGAATTTTTTTTTGGAAAATAACTTTTTCCAATTTTGTTTTCAAATTTATCTAATGAAAGTTCAGTAATTCCATCACTTTCATCTGATAAGTTTAATTCTGACTCTGAACAGAGCATTCCATATGAGGTAACACCTCGAATTTTACTTACTACTAGTTTCATTTGATTTTTTGGAACAATCGCACCAGGCGGAGCATAAATTGTAATTAAACCATCTTTAGCATTAGGAGCTCCACATACAACTTTTACAGGTTTTCCAGATCCAATATCTACATCACAAACTCTTAGTCTGTCTGCGTTAGGATGTTTCTCTGCTTTAATGATTTTTGCAACTACAAAACTATCAAGTTCATCAGATTGTTTTTCAACACTTTCAACTTCTAAACCAACATCGGTAAGTTTATCTATTATCTGATTTTCATTAAATTCAGTCTCTAAATGATCTTTTAGCCAATCAGTAGTAATCTTCATCTGCTTAAACCTCTGTAACTTGAAGGTACATCAATTGGGTCGAATCCAAACTGGTTTAACCATCTATAATCACAATCAAAAAAGGCTCTTAAATCATTAATTCCATACTTAAGCATAGCCAATCTATCTATTCCGATTCCAAATGCATATCCTTGAAACTCATCTGGATTAACATTTACATTTTTAAGTACGTTTGGATGAACCATTCCACAGCCTAAAATTTCCAACCATTTGTCTCCCTCACCAATAATTATTTTTCCATCTTTTACTTCATAACCAATATCTACTTCAGCTGATGGTTCTGTAAAAGGAAAATGGCTGGGTCTAAATCTCATTTTTATCTTATCAACTTCAAAAAACTCTTTAATGAAATAATTCAAACATCCTTTTAGGTGCCCCATATTAATATTTTTATCTATATGTAGACCCTCTACTTGATGAAACATTGGTGCATGAGTTTGATCACTATCAGATCTATAAGTTCTGCCAGGTGCAATTATTTTAAAAGGAGGTTTGTCGTTTAACATAGTTCTAATTTGAACTGGCGAAGTATGAGTTCTTAATAACAGCTCTTTTTTTTCATCTAAATAAAAAGTATCATGCATATCTCTTGCAGGATGATTGTCGGGAGTGTTTAGTGCTGTAAAATTATTATATTCATTTTCAACATCTGGTCCTTCTTCAATACTAAAGCCTATTTCTGAAAAAATAGAAGAGATCTCATCGATTACTTGTGAAACAGGATGTATCTTACCTTGAGAAACTGGACGCTCAGGCAATGTGATATCAATTTTTTCTTTTTCTAATTTTTGATTAATCTCTTTTGTTTCAATCTCCTCAATTTTAGAGGTAATTAAATTTTGTAATTCATCTTTCGTAATATTTAAATCTGATGCAAATTTTTTTCTTTCTTCTTCTGGAATTTTTCCAAGCTGTTTAAATTGATTACTGATCAGACCATTTTTGCCAAATAAATCTGTTTTTATTTGATTAATTAAATTTAAATCTAAGTGCTCGTTTAGCTTTGCGAGATATTCATTTTTAATTTTTTTAATATCTGACATTTTAAGAGATTATTTCTTCACCTGCGAAAAACAATAGTGAAGATTAATTTAAAGCAGATTGTGCTTTTTGAACAATAGTTTTAAAGGCTTCAGGGCTATCGTAAGCTATTTCTGCAAGTATTTTTCTATCTATTGTAATGCCACATTTGCTAAGTCCATTAATGAACTTAGAATAAGTTATGCCTTCAGCTCTAACACCAGCATTAATTCTTTGTATCCACAAAGATTTAAAATCTCTTTTTTTATTTCTTCTATCTCTGTAAGCATACTGCATGGCTTTTTCCATTGCTTGCTTAGCGACTCTGATAGTGTTTTTTCTTCTGCCCCACTGACCTTTGACAGCTTTTAAAACTTTTTTATGTTTTGCTTTACTAGTTACGCCTCTTTTTACTCTTGCCATTATTAACCTCTTAAACTGTAGGGCATGTACGATTTAACAATTTTGCTATCTTGTTTAGACATTGTTGTTGTGCCTCTTAATTTTCTTATTTGAGAATTTGTTCTTTTAATCATGCCGTGTCTTTTACCAGCTTGGGCAGTCAAAACTTTACCTTTTGCAGATATCTTAAACCTTTTTTTTGCTGAGCTTTTTGTTTTTAATTTTGGCATAATTCTGCGGTCTTATACAAAGATTGATATAAATTTACAACCTATATTAAGGCCTATAAAGGCTGAATTACCATGATCATTTGCTTACCATCAAACTTAGGATGCAATTCTACCTTGCCAATATCCTTCATGTCCTCTTTGATCTTATCCATCAATTCTTTTCCTAAATGAGAATGTTGTAATTCACGACCTTTAAATCTTACAGTAAATTTTACTTTATCTCCTTTGGCTATAAATTTTTTTGCATTTTTAACCTTAAAATCATAATCATGAGTTTCTGTAACAGGTCTCATTTTAATTTCTTTAAGCAAAACAATCTTTTGTTTTTTCTTTGCAATATTTGCTTTCTTTTGAGCATCATATTTAAACTTACCCATATCCATAATTTTACAAACAGGTGGGTTTGCATTAGCTGCTATCTCTATTAAATCTAATCCCTGATTTTTTGCCATTGAGATTGCTTCATTGGTGTTCATCACACCTAGATTTTCACCATCACTTGCAATAACCTGAACATCAGGAGACGAGATTCTATTATTAGACCTAGGACCTCTGTCTTTTGTTCTTCTTTGAAAGTAATTTTGTTTAAAATCTGCCACTTAGTTTGAGGATGCTTTGTTTAAAGCAGAGAAAGTTTTTAAGAATAAATTTAAATCCATATTTTCTTGTTTGTTAGAGTCTAATCTTCTAATCGTTACCGAGTTAGAGTCAACTTCTTTTTTACCGCAAATTAATAAAAGAGGTATTTTTGCTAATGAATGATCTCTTATTTTGTAATTTAAATTATGTTTTTTTAAATCAACATTTGAACTTATGCCTGCTTGTTTAATTTTTTTTGATACCTCAATTGCATAATCATCAAATTCTTCAGATATTGGTATTACAACAGTTTGTAATGGAGAAATCCAAAAAGGAAATTTGCCAGCATAATTTTCTATAAGAATTCCTATAAATCTTTCTAAAGAACCAAATAACGCACGATGAAGCATTACGGGTACTTTTTTAGTTCCATCTTTATCAACATAAGAAGCATCCAATCTTCCTGGTAAATTCAAATCAACTTGCAAAGTTCCGCACTGCCAATCTCTACCAATTGCATCTCTTAATACAAATTCAATTTTTGGACCATAAAATGCACCCTCACCCTTATTAATACTATATTCTAACTTAGATGCTTTAACTGCTTCAAGCAATGAAGCTTCTGCTTTATCCCAAACTTCATCTTCACCCACTCTTACGTCTGGTCTATCAGCATATTTTAAAATTACATTTTCAAAACCTAAATCTTTATAAATATCTAAAATTAAATTAGTCACTTCTAAGCATTCACTTGTAATTTGATCCTCTGAACAAAATATATGAGCATCGTCTTGTGTGAATGCTCTCACTCTTAGTAAACCATGGAGTGCTCCAGATGGTTCATAACGATGTACTTTTCCAAATTCAGTTATACGTAAAGGAAGGTCTCTATAACTTTTTAAACCTTGGTTGAATACCTGAATGTGACCGGGACAATTCATAGGTTTAATCGCAAATACTTTTTCGTCTGGAGTTTCTGAAGTATACATATTTTCACCATATTTTTCCCAATGACCAGATTTTTCCCACAACTGTCTATCTAATATCTCTGGTGTATTTACTTCTTTGTAACCAGCAGCATCTTGTCTGCCTCTCATATAATTAATCAATTTTTGAAATAAAGCCCAGCCTTTTTCATGCCAGAATACTGAGCCTGGACTTTCCTCTCTAAAATGAAATAAATCCATTTCTTTTCCAAGTTTTCGATGATCTCTTTTTTCAGCTTCTTCTATTCTTTTTAAATATTCATCTAGATCTTTTTGAGTTGCCCAGCTTGTACCATATATTCTTTGTAACATTTCATTATTAGAATCACCTCTCCAATAAGCTCCTGAAACTTTTGTAAGCTTAAAAAACTTTCCAATTTTACCTGTTGAAGAAAGATGTGGTCCTCTGCATAGGTCATGCCACTCACCATGAAAATAGATAGACACATCTTCATTTTCAGGGATTGCTTCAATTAATTCTGCTTTATAAATTTCTCCTTTTTCTTTAAAATGTGAAATAGCTTTATTTCTCTCCCAAACTTCTCTTTTTGTGATCTCATTTCTATCAACAATTTCTTTCATCTTATTTTCAATTTTTTCAAGGTCATCTTCAGTAAAAGGTTCTTTTCTTGCAAAATCATAATAAAAGCCATTTTCAATAACTGGCCCAATAGTAACTTGTGTTCCTGGAAACAATTCTTGTACAGCCATTGCTAAAATATGTGCTGTATCGTGCCTTATAGTTTCTAATCCCTCAGGATTTTTTGAAGTAAAAATTTTAATAGCACAATCTTTTTCAATTAAGAAATCTAAATCTTTTAAATTACCATCAACACTTATAACCATTGCTTGTTTGGCAAGTGACTTACTAATTTTTTCAGCTACATCTAGACCTGTAACTTTGTCTGGAAATGTTAAATTATTTCCATCTGGTAATGTAATTATAGGCATTAATTTAATATTCTTTTATACTCTGAATAAGTAGAAAAACACATTTTTTCAACATTAAATTTTTGAATTATATTTTTTCTTCCTTCTTTACCCATCGATTGTAATGTTGCTTCATCCATGGAAAGTACTTTTAAAATTTTTTTACATAATGATTTTGCATTGTTAGACTCGAATAAAAAACCTGTTTTTTCATCAATTACAGTTTCATTAGATCCGCCAATATCACTTGCAATTATTGGCTTTTCCATCGATTGAGCTTCAACAGCAACTCTTCCAAAAGCCTCAGGCTCAATTGATGCTGAAATCACAATATCAGAAACTTTGTAAGCTAAAGCCATATCATTACAATGATCGATAAATTTTATCTGATTATTTAATCTATGTTGTTCTGTAAGTCTGATAAGTTTTTTTTTATATAAATCTCTACCTTGATCACTTCCAAGTATTACGGCATAAAAAGCCTCATATCCAAGTTCAATATTTACTAAATTAATAGCTTCTATAAGAACTTCTTGTCCTTTCCACCCCGTAAGTCTCCCAGGTAAAAGAATTATCTTTTTATCTTTTTCTATTTGCCATTTTTTTAATAGTTTTTTTTCATCACTATCTAATTTGGTGGTTGGATCAAAATAATCAACATTAATTCCCCTAAAAATAACTAAAAGTTTTTTTTTAGTATTAAGATATTTTGTATAATTTTCTTTGATATGAGAAAAAATAAAATTAGATCCTGCTATAATTAAATCAGACCTAACCATTACAGAATTATAAAATTTTTTTATTTTATTATTAAAATTATAGGTTCCATGAAAGGTAGTAACAAATTTTCTGCCAGTAACTTTAGCTGCAAACAAACATGCCCAAGCAGGAGCTCTACTTCTGGCATGCACAATTGAAATATTTTTAATAAGTATAATGACAACTAAAACTAAAAAATTAATAAATATAATGAGTGGATTTTTACTATGAACAGGAAGTTTTATTATTTTTACTTTTTTTTTATCAATAAATTTAAGGAGTTCTCCTCCACTAGTTACAATGAATGATCCACAATCATTTTCCGGTAAATAATGAGCAATGTCATAGCAGCCAGTTTCTGCTCCTCCATAACCTAATTTTGGAATAACTTGTAAAACTTTTAAATTAGATGACATTTGATATGATTATATAATATTAGATTAAACATATAAACGATTATGACTCACTTCAGATATCACAATGTCTCAAAAACTAAGAAAATAAGATTTATTTGCAACATTAACAAGGGTGCTCCTTTTATTGTTTTTTTACATGGCTTTATGTCTAATTTAGAGGGAAAAAAACCAAATACTTTTTTAAAATTTGCTAAAAAAAATAAATTAAGTTTTTTAGCACTTGAATATTCTGGACATGGAAAATCATCAGGTAAATTTGTAAATGGTAATATTACAAAATGGAGTAATGAAACTACAATTCTTATTAAAAAATTTGTTAAAAAGGATTACTTTACTATCGTTGGCTCAAGTATGGGGGCATGGTTAGCCCTAAAACAATTTCAAATATTTAAAAGTCAAATAAAAGGCTTTTTGGGTATTGGTCCAGCACCAGAATTTTTAGAAAATTTAATGTGGAAAAAATTCACAAAAAAAATGAAGTCTGAAACTATTCAAAAAGGAATTTTGCAATTAAAACATGGCAATTATGAATACCCAATTACTCTTCAATTAATAAAAGATGGAAGAAAGAATAAAGTTTTAAACAAAAAAATAATTTCCAATATAAATGTTACCATGATTCATGGTCAAAAAGATGAAGTAGTGCCTGTTTCTTATTCAAGAAAAGTTTTAAAAATATTTCAAAAAGCAAAAAAAAAATTAGTTATTATTAATAATGGCGATCATAGTTTATCAAGTCAGAAATGGCTTAAAATAATAATAAAAGAGCTTAAACTAATTATTTAACTAACTTCTTTAATAACTGATTTGTTGCTAATTGGATTACTTAATTTATCTAACATTTCTTTTGGACAAACTTGAACAAAATTCTTTAACTCTTCGTCATAATTTTCAATTAACATTTTTGATAAATTAGACCTAGTTTCTTCAAAATGTTCTTTGATTAAATCTTTAAGAAATTTTTTCCAATAATCAGTTTCTACATTTTGCCATACAACAGATTCATTGTTAACTTTTTTTTCAAATTCTCTTGATTTGTCATAGATAAATGCAATTCCTCCTGTCATCCCCGCTGCAAAATTATCACCGACATCGCCCAGGATTACAACAGTTCCTCCTGTCATGTATTCGCAACCATTTGAGTCACATCCTTCAATTACAGTAGTTGCTCCAGAATTTCGAACTGCAAATCTTTCTCCCGCCTGTCCAGCTGCAAATAATTTTCCAGAAGTTGCGCCATATAAAACAGTATTACCAATAATAGTATTTTCATTTGAAATAAGATTACTTTCATCAGATAATTTGATTGCAATTGTAGCGCCTGATAAACCTTTGCCCACATAATCATTGGCATCACCTTTAAGAACTAGTTTTAAGCCTTTTGCTGAAAAGGCACCAAATGACTGTCCTGCCGATCCTTTAAAATTTAATACTAAAAAATTTTCTTTAAGTTTTTCATATCCATATTTTTTATAAAGGTGATGAGATATTCTGGTTCCAACAGCTCTGTTGGTATTTTTAATTACATATTCATTCTCTATTTTTTCAGAACTATCTAAAGTTTTTTCAATTTCTGGCCAAATTTCTTGATCGAGTGTATCTGGTACATGATTTATTTCCTGGTTTTCGCAATATCTTTTATTGTTACCATTATCTGCTTGTACAAAAAGTGGGTTTAAATCTAAATCATCAAGATTTGGTGAAGCTTTGCTAACCTGCATTAAAAGATCTGTTCTTCCAATAATATCGTTTAATGATTTAAAACCTATTTTTGATAAAATTTCTCTTACTTCAGACGCTATAAAAGTGAATAAATTAACAACTTTATCTGGAGTACCTGTAAATTTTTCTCTAAGTTTATCATCTTGAGTACAAACACCAACTGGACAAGTATTTGAGTGACATTGCCTAACCATGATGCAGCCCATCGCAACTAAAGCCGTGGTCGCCACTCCATATTCTTCAGCTCCCATCATTGCCGCAATAACGACATCTCTTCCTGTTTTGATACCACCATCAGTTCTAAGAGTAACTTTATGTCTAAGATTGTTTAAAGTTAAAACTTGATTAGCTTCTGTTAAGCCCATTTCCCATGGTATACCAACATACTTAACACTTGTTTGTGGTGTTGCACCAGTACCACCATTATGTCCTGAAATTAATATAATGTCTGCTTTTGCTTTAGCAACGCCAGCTGCGATTGTTCCTACACCCGATGATGCAACAAGTTTAACCCCAATCCTTGCTTTAGGATTTATTTGTTTCAAATCATATATAAGTTGAGCAAGATCTTCTATTGAATAAATATCGTGATGTGGTGGAGGTGATATCAAAGTAACCCCAGGTGTTGAATGCCTTAGTTTTGCAATCTCGTCTGTAACTTTAAATCCTGGTAATTGTCCACCTTCTCCTGGTTTTGCTCCTTGAGCAATTTTAATTTCAATTTCATTGCAATTATTTAAGTAATTAACAGTTACACCAAATCTGGCTGAAGCTATTTGTTTTACTCTAGAATTTGCACTGTCTCCATTTTCTAGAACTTTAAATCTACTCTCATCCTCTCCACCCTCACCACTACAAGAAGCACCTTTAATTCTGTTCATTCCAGTAGCAAGAGTTTCGTGAGCTTCTTTTGAGAGCGCTCCATGTGACATGCTCCCACTTCCAAATCTTTTAAGTATATTTTGTATCGGCTCAACTTCAGAGATGTCTATTGGTCCTTTCAATTTTTTTGACCTGAAATCAATTAAATCCCTCAAATTTATTGGTGGTAAATTATATATTCCATCAGCATATCTTTTGTATGCTTCATAGGAGTTAGATCCTACAGCACTTTGTAATAAATGAATTAATTTTCCTTGGTATTGATGTGTCTCTCCGTTTTTACGATATCTATATATTCCACCTATTGGTAAAATAGTTTCAGAACTTTCAAATGCTTCTTTATGAATAGACCTAATTTTTTTTTCTATTCCTGTTAATCCAATTCCAGAAATTTTAGATACTACACCCGGAAAATAATCAGCAACAATTGTTCTACTTAATCCAACAGTTTCAAAATTGCATCCACCTCTATATGAGCTCAAAACAGAAATTCCCATTTTAGACATGATTTTTAATAGACCAGCGTTTACTGATTTAATGTATCTTTCCACACATTCGTCAAAACTAAATTTTCCGAAAAGTTTTTTTTCGTGTCTTTGATACAAGCTATCAAAAGCAAGGTATGGGTTTACTGTAGTTGCTCCTACACCAATTAAAGTAGCAAATGAGTGTGTATCTAAAGCTTCTCCAGATTGAACGTTTATCGAAACATATCCTCTTAATTTTTTTTCTATTAAAAACGAATTGATTGCACCTACACATAAAAGCATAGGAATAGGCAAATTGGTTTCTGATAATCCTTTATCACTCAAAATTAATTGAGTAACACCCTGTCTAACAGCAATTTCCGCATCTTTTTGGACTTGTTTTATTGACTTAAATAAAGACTGATCTTTAGAAAAAGTACAATCTATAACTAATGAATTTTTACCAAAAAAATTAATAAATTTATCAAATTGAGAGTTTGATAAAATTGGACTATTTAAGACATAAATATTTTGCTTAGTTAAATTATCAAAATCTAGAATATTACCCAAATTTCCAAACCTTGTTTTTAGACTCATAACCTTGTTTTCTCTTAATGAATCAATTGGAGGATTTGTTACTTGACTAAAATTTTGTCTAAAGAAATGATAAAGAGGTCTGTATTTGTCTGACAATACTGCAAGCGGGGTATCATCACCCATAGAACCTATTGCCTCTTTTGCATCCTCAGCCATCGGGTGCAAAATAAGCTCTAAGTCTTCTAAGCTCATTCCAAAGGTATATTGTCTTCTTCTTAATTCATCGCCAGAAAATGAGTGTTTTTCACCAGAAATAGTAATTTTTTCATCTAAATCAATAATTTGAGAGTTAAAGTGTTTATATTCTTTTGCTAAATAATCTTTGATTTTACTATTAGTAAATACTTTTCCTTTTTCAATTCTAACTCCAATTATTTCTCCTGGGCCTAATCTTCCCTTCGTTAAAATTTTCTTCTCATTAAGTTCAATCATTCCTGTTTCTGAACCTGCAAATAATAAGTTATCTTTAGTGATTGCATATCTCAATGGTCTTAATCCATTTCTATCATTTGCAGCAATTACCCACTCATTATCTGTTCCAGCAATAGCTGCAGGCCCATCCCAGGGTTCCATAGTACTATTTAGAAAATTAAATAATTGTTGATGATCTTTAGACAAAGTTTTATTTTTTTTAGACCAAGCATCAGGCACTAGCATTAATTTTGCTAAAGGTGCTGGCTGTCCTGAAATATTTAATAATTCAAAAACATTGTCTAATGCAGCTGAGTCGGATGCACCTTGTTGAATTACAGGTTTTAAATTTTCAATGTTGTCAAATAGTGGGCTATTCATCTCTTGTTCATGAACCTTCATCCAATTTTTATTACCACGATATGTATTAATTTCTCCATTATGAGCAATTGCTCTAAAAGGTTGAGCCAAATTCCAACTTGGCGCTGTGTTAGTGGAAAATCTTTGATGAAAAATTGCATATCTTGATACAAATCTTTCATCCTTTAAATCCAAAAAAAATTCTGAAATAGCCTCTGCTAAAAACATCCCCTTATAAATAATTGATTTCGAGCTAAGCGAGCAAATATAAAAATTATTTAAAGAAATCTGAAAAGCTTTATTTTCGATTATTCTTCTTGTTTCATAAATCTTTCTTTCAAGATCTTTGTTTAATAATTCTGGGTTATTTGATTTAAAAAGTACTTGAATAATTTCAGGCATTGTCTGAAATGCTTTTTCACCTAAGACCTTTGGGTTTACCGGAACTTGTCTCCAACCATATATACTAAAATCATTTTTTGTTAATTCACTCTCAATTATTGTTTTACAGCTTTCCTGTGCCGCATAATCATTTCTCGGCAAGAAAATCATTCCAACACATATTTCTGAATTATCGTGGGTATGACCTGTTACTTCTATTTTTTCTATAAAAAAATCTTTTGGTATTTCCACATGTATTCCTGCACCATCACCTGTTTTTCCATCAGCATCAACAGCTCCTCTATGCCAAACTGCTTTTAAAGCTTCAATTCCGTACTCAACAACTTTACGTGATTTTTTTCCTTCTGTAGACGCAATTAGACCAACACCACAAGCATCGTGCTCCATATCTTCAGAATAAACATGGTTTTTCTTTAATATTTTTAAGTTTTTTTGATAATTTTTCATTAAGCCACTTTTGACTGTTTTAATTGCTTATTTTCTAAGTACTTTTTAATTGAAGCAGCAGCATCTCTTCCATCTTTTATTGCCCAAACAACTAAGGACGCGCCTCTAACTATGTCACCTGCCGCAAAAACTCCACTCAAATTTGTTTCCATTGTGTCAAAATCTGTTTTTATTGTTCCCCATTTTGTTACTTGAAGTTCGTTTGTATCAAATAAAGTTGGCAAATCTTCGGGATCAAAACCCAGGGCTTTTATAATCATATCAGCTTTGACCTCAAAACTTGAATCTTGTTGAACCTCAGGTTTTCTTCTTCCACTTTCGTCTGGTTCACCTAATTTTATCTGGTCAACAATTAATTTTTCAACTTTGTTAATACCCTTAAATTCTTTAGGACTTGATAGCCAAACAAATTCAACACCTTCCTCTTCAGCATTAGCCACCTCTCTTGCTGATCCAGGCATATTCTCTTTATCCCGTCTATATATACATTTGACAGATTTTGCTTTTTGTCTAATTGATGTTCTTACACAGTCCATTGCTGTATCACCACCACCAATTACAACAATATCTTTTCCTTCTGCATTTAAAATTCCTTTATCAAATAATTCTACCTTATCACCTAATCCTTTTTTATTTGATGCAGTTAAAAAATCCATTGCAGGAAAAATATTATTTAAATCATTACCTGGAAGCTCTACTTCTCGAGCCTTGTAAACTCCGGTTGCAATTAAAATTGCATCATGTTTTTTTCTTAGTTGTTCCAAATTTGCATCTTTTCCTACTTCAAAATTTTGGATAAATTCAATTCCCCCGTCCTTTAAAAGTTTGGTTCTTCTCTCAACAACTTCTTTTTCAAGTTTAAAATTTGGTATTCCATAAATCAATAATCCACCAGCTCTATCATATCTATCGTAAACAGTGATTTTATATCCACTTTTTCTCAATTCCTCAGCTGTAGCTAGACCAGCCGGACCAGCACCAATTATTCCAATACTTTCATTTTTTTCATTAGAAACATTTATAGGTTTTACCCAACCTTGTTCCCAAGCATTATCAGTGATGTATTTCTCCATTGATCCAATAGTTACTGTTCCATGGCCAGATTGTTCAATAACACAATTTCCTTCACACAATCTATCTTGTGGACATATTCTTCCACAAACTTCTGGCATATTATTTGTGCTTTGAGATAATTCATAAGCCTCTTTAAGCCTTCCCTCTGCAGTCAGCTTTAACCAATCGGGAATATTATTACTTAATGGACAATGAACCTGGCAAAAAGGAACACCACACTGGGAACATCTACTAGATTGCTCTCTTGCTTTTTCACTGATAAATTCATCATAAATCTCATTAAAATCTTTTTTTCTAACATTTATCTCTCTTTTAGGTGGAGTTTGTTGACCTATTTTTACAAATTTAAGCATTTTATCAGTCATAATTTTTATTATATATCGCAAATTATATCTTACTTTTATTAAATAAAGCTAAAAATAGGTCAGTTATTATGACCTTATTTAGTATTATAGGTTTGATAATTGTGGCATTTTTATAAATTGCATAGCTAATATGCTTAAATCGAATTGTTTTAAATAAATATTTTTTAAGCTAGTTAGATAAAATGTTACAGAACATTATAGAAGTTTTAATACTTTCGGCTATTCAAGGTATATCAGAGTTTTTGCCAATAAGTTCATCGGCACACCTAATTTTAGTTTCAAGTTTATATGAATTTAAATCAAGTTCATTATTAATAGATATAAGTCTTCATCTAGGTTCCTTGTTTGCAATTGTCTATTTTTTTAAAACGGACTTATTGGATATTAAAAACAATAAAAGACTTTTAAGCCTTATTATTATTGGATCAATACCATTGATAGTTGTTGGATACGTGTTGTATTCAACTGGCATTATTTATGAACTCAGAAATATTAAGATAATAGCTTGGACAACTCTAATTTTTGGAATTGTATTATATATTGCAGATAGAAGTAACTTTAATAAAAAAATTTCTTCAAATTTAAATCTTCAGTCGATTATGTTTATAAGTTTATTCCAGATTCTTTCATTGGTACCAGGTGTGAGTAGGGCAGGTATAACTATTACAGCTGCAAGAATATTAAAATTTAACAGATTAGACTCGAGCAAAATATCATTTTTACTATCTATTCCAGCTTTAGGAGGTGCAAGTTTTTTAGGATTAAAAGATGTGTTTTCCCAATCAATTGAATTTAATTATTTAGTAATAATTGCAATTGTTGCATCATTTATTTTTTCATTTATGACAGTAAAGTTTTTTCTAATTTATATAAATAAATTTTCAATGAATGCATTTGTTATTTATAGAATATTAATAGCAATAATTTTATTTATTATAATTTATTAAGAATATTTTTTTTTACCAATGGTAACAATTGAGATAATAAAACACCAAATAAAATAAATAGGCATCCAAGTAAATTATTAATATCTAAAATCTGATTTAAGATATACCATGCCGCGATAGTTGCAAATACTCCCTCTAATGAAAAAATTATTGCTGCAGGAGCAGGGGTTATACTTTTTTGAGCATAAATTTGTAATACAAAAGCAAACCCTCCAGATAAAATACCAGCATACAAAATAGAATTTATTTCCTTCATAATTTCAATATAAATAAATTCTTCAAAAATAAGTGCTATTACAAAAGAAAATAAAGCGACAATTAAGGTTTGTAACGCACCAAGTGTTAGGGGAAGATCATATTTTTTTACAATTATTCCTGTAAAAATTATATGAGTGCTCCAAAATAAAGCCCCAAGAATTACTAAACTGTCCCCAAGCCTTACTGTTGCATCATAAAAATTTGTTAATAAATACCCTCCAATTAAACACAAAACTACAGATGGCCAAACACTCCAATGAATTGCTGTTCGATTAAACAAAAAAATTATAATTGGTACGAGTGGAACATAAAAAATCGTAAAAAAAGCAGCATTCGCAACATCTGTATATAAAAGAGCGACTTGTTGTAATGCTGAGCCTAAAAATAAAGATAATCCAATTAAAAACGAAAGATGAATGAAAGTTTTAGTGTCCGATTTAAACTCTGATTTAAACTTTTTTATTTCAAATAACAAAACTAAGGGTGTGATAGCCAAAAACCCTATGAAAAATCTTACAGCATTAAATGTGAATGGACCTATGTTGTCCATACCAGTATCTTGAGCAATAAAAGTTGTGCCCCAAATAAAAGTACACAGCAAAGCACTTAGTAAAGAGATAGTTTTTGACATAACTTATATTAAACAGCTAACTTATAAGCAAAATTTTTACCTAGATTTTCTTTAAGATCATTATTAAATCTTGCGGCTTCTGCTCCATCAATAATTCTATGATCATAGGACAAAGATATAGGTAACATTGTTCTTGTTTGAAATTTTCCATTAATGAATATTTGTTTTTTCTGTGATTTGCCTATTCCTAAAATTGCAACTTCTGGAAAATTTATAATTGGAGTAAAAAATGATCCTCCTATTCCACCTAAACTAGTGATAGTCATAGAACCACCAAATAATTCCTTTTTATCAATTTTTAGATTTCTACAAAGTTCGCTTACTTCTTTCAATTCTTTACTAAGTAGTGAAATTTTTTTATTATTAGCATTTCTAATTTTAGGAACCATTAACCCATTAGGTGTATCAACAGCAATTCCAATATGAAAATATTTTTTTAATATCATTTTTCCATTTTTAATTTCATCTATAGAAGAATTAAAACTTGGAAATTTTTTTAAAGACGCAACTAATGCTTTAATTATAAATGCTAAAGGGGTAATTTTAATCTTTTCCCCTGTGTAAATATCAGTCAGAGAACTTCTAAAGTTTTCCATTTCTGTTACATCTGCTTCATCATGGTTTGTAACATGAGGTATTGTTGTCCATGAATTAATTAAATAATTTGAGGATAATTTTTTTACTCTTGGAATATCTTTAATTTCAATTTCTCCGAAATCTGAATGTTCAAATTCATTTGTAATTTTATTTTTCTTATCATCTTTAGTTTCATTAATAATTTTTGGCTTAGATAAAACAAATTTTTTGATATCATCCTCTATAACTCTTCCATCTTTTTCAGTTCCCTCAACTTGAGCAATATCTACTCCGAGTTCCCTAGCAAATTTTCTGGCTTTTGGGCTTGCAGATGGTACCTCTTGGGATGAAGATTTAACTTGTTTAATAGAAGTTTCTTCTATTTCTTGTTTTATAACTTTAATTTTTTTAAACTCTTTTTCAGTATTTGGTTTTTCTTCGTCTCTTTTTTCTGTTTCTGATTTACCTTCTATAATCAGTATTAAATCGCCTTCTGAAACTTTATCTCCTACTTTTGTTATTAAAGACTTAATTTTACCCTCAAAGTTTGATGGAATTTCTACACTGGATTTATCACTTTCGATTGTTATCACTGGATCATTTTTTTGAAGTGTTTGACCTTCAGAAACCAAAACTTCTATTACCTCAACATCTTTGAAATCTCCAATATTTGGTACTTTAATCTCAGTTTCTGACATTATAATTTAGTGGGCATTGGTTTTTCACCATCAATATTATATTTCTTTATTGCTTCTTTTGCATGTTTTGAAGCTATTAACTGCTCTTTTGCTAAAACACTCAAACTATAAGCAACTAAATGTTCTTTATCTACCTCAAAGAACTTCCTTAAATTTTTTCTAGTATCACTTCTACCAAAACCATCTGTTCCTAAAGAGTAAAAACTTTTATTGGTATAAGGTCTTATTTGATCTGAATTCATTCTCATATAATCTGATGCAGCCAATATTGGGCCTTCAGATTTACCTAAACATTTTTCAACAAATGAAGTTTTTTGTTCTTTATCTGGGTTTAAAAGATTGTATCTTTCAACTTCCATTCCTTCTTTTCTTAACTCGTTAAAACTTGTAACGCTCCAAATTTCACTATCAATTTGATATTCATTTTGAAGAACTTCTGCTGCTGCCAACATTTCTCGAAGGATAGTACCTGATCCTAACAGCTGAATTTTTGTCTTCTTAAACTTATTAAATTCTTTAATCTTATACATCCCTTTAAGAATACCCTCTTCACAATTAATATCTTTTGGCATTTCAGGATGAGTATAGTTTTCGTTCATCGTAGTAATATAGTAAAAGACATTTTCTTTTTTTTCATGCATTCTTCTTAGGCCCTCTCTAAAAATAACAGCTAGCTCGTAATGAAAAGTTGGATCATAAGTTACACAATTAGGTATAGTCGATGCTATTAAGTGGCTATGTCCATCTTGGTGTTGTAGCCCTTCTCCTGCTAAAGTGGTTCGTCCTGCTGTAGCTCCTATTAAAAAACCTCTTGCTTGACTATCTCCTGCTGCCCATGCAAGATCACCAATTCTTTGAAAACCAAACATAGAATAAAAAATATAAATAGGAATCATCTCTATATCATGATTTGTATATGCTGTAGCAGCCGCAATCCAAGATGACATTGCACCAGCTTCATTAATTCCTTCTTCTAACACTTGACCACTTTTATCTTCACGGTAAGAACTTAATTGTGCAGAATCTTCAGGCTCATATTTCTGACCCTCATGGGCATATATTCCAATTTTTTGAAAAAAGCCTTCCATTCCAAATGTTCTTGCTTCATCAGGAATTATTGGAACTAACCTAGGTGAAATATTTTTGTCTCTTAACAAATTTGTAAACATCCTAACCATTGCCATGGTTGTTGACATCTCTTTTTCACCAGTTGAAACTTTCATAAAATCAAAAATATCTTTTGATGGTGCTTTAATTGGTTTTGCATAAGTTGTTCTTTCAGGTAAATAGCCACCTAAATTTAATCTTCTTTCTTTTAAATATTTAATTTCAGGAGATTTTTCATCAGGTTTGAAATATTCTATATTTCTAACTTGCTCATCTGTTAATGGAACATCAAATCGATCTCTATAGTATAACAAATCATCAACATCTAATTTTTTTGTTTGGTGGGTTGTATTTACACTTTCACCTGTCTTACCCATTCCATATCCCTTGATAGTTTTTGCTATAATAACAGTGGGGCTTCCTTGGTTTTTTGAAGCCTTATCATATGCTGCATACACCTTGTGAGGATCATGACCTCCTCTATTTAACCTCCAAATATCTTTGTCTGATAAGCTTGATACTAATTCTTGTGTTTCAGGATATTTACCAAAAAACTTTTCTCTTACATAAGCTCCATCTCTAGCTTTCATTGCTTGGTATTCACCATCAACTGTTTCGTTCATAATTTTAATTAAATGACCTGTTTTATCATTTGATATCAGTGAGTCCCAATATGAACCCCAAATTACTTTAATTACATTCCAGCCTGCTCCACGGAAACTACCTTCTAATTCTTGAATAATTTTTCCATTTCCTCTTACAGGTCCATCAAGTCTTTGGAGATTACAATTCACTACAAATATTAAATTATCTAGCTTCTCTCTTGCTGCTAGTCCAATAGCGCCCATAGATTCAGGCTCATCCATTTCTCCATCACCTAAAAATGCCCAAACTTTTCGACCCTCATCTTTAATAAGACCTCTGTTAATTAAATATTTCATGTATCTTGCCTGATAAATTGCAAGCATAGGACCTAGGCCCATTGAAACAGTCGGAAATTGCCAAAACTTAGGCATCAACCACGGATGTGGATACGAAGAAAGTCCACCTTGATTTACTTCTTGTCTAAAACTATCTAATTGTTTTTCATTCAACCTGCCCTCTAAGAATGCTCTAGCATACATCCCTGGAGCACTGTGGCCTTGAAAATAAACTAAATCACCACCAAATTTATTATTTTTTGCTCGCCAAAAATGATTCATGCCAACATCGTATAGAGTTGCAGCAGAAGCAAATGTACCTATATGTCCACCTAGTTCTGGAAATTTTTTATTTGCTCTAACTACCATTGCAGCTGCATTCCATCTAATCAAAGATCTAATTCTTCTCTCAATATTTTGATCTCCATTTGATTTAACTTCTGCTTCAGGAGGAATCGTATTTATATAAGGGGTATTTTGAGTATAAGGAATATTTGCACCCTCACGATAAGCTTTATTGATTAATTCTTTAATTAAAAAATGAGCTCTTTGATTCCCATCTTTTGAGATAACAGCTGATAAAGACTCCAGCCAATCTAGTGTTTCTAAAGGATCTGTATCTTTACCGTTGGTTACCTGAATAGTTGATTGTTCTTTCCTTTGAGTTGGTTGCTGAACAACTTTAACTTCGTCTTTTTTCTCTGCCAAAACTGCTTCTGCTTGTTCAATTATACTTTCAGTATCTTTTGGAATTGGATTGTCTTTTTTGTTTTCTCTTGAAGAAACAATATTTAAAATGACATCTCCTTTTGAAACTTTATCTCCAACTTTGACTTCAACTTTTTCAATCTTTCCGGCTATAGTTGAAGGGATTTCAACGCTTGATTTATCACTTTCAATCGTAATTACTGGATCATTAATGTTTAATTGATCGCCTTGTTTTGTAAGAACTTCTATAACTTCAACTTCCTCGAAGTCTCCAATATCTGGGACAAGTAATTTTTCACTCATTATTTTAGAGTGTTTTATATACCTATTAATATTATAATTAAGTTTATTTTGACACGTTATTTGGTTTTTTTACGAGATTCTGTAAAAAAATTGTACAAAAATTGAATATTTAGTTTCTCTCAACACACATAGCGATTCCCATACCACCTCCAATGCACAATGCAGCACAACCTTTGCTTTTATTTTGCTTTATCATTTCGTGTATTAACGTAACAAGTATTCTTGTTCCTGATGCACCAATTGGATGGCCTAGGGCAATTGCTCCACCATTAACATTAACTATTTCTTTGGGAATTTTTAGTTCTTTTATTACTGCTATACTTTGAGCTGCAAAGGCTTCATTTATTTCAAATAAATCAACATCATCAATATTCCATCCAGCTTTATTTAGGGCCTCTTGAACTGTTGGTATGGGTCCTAAGCCCATCAAAGATGGTTCCACACCACATGATGCCCATGAAACTATTTTAACTAATGGTTCTATAGATTTATGTTCGGCTTTTTTTCTTGTCATCAATACTGTTGCAGCTGCACCATCATTTATACCTGAGGAATTTCCAGGAGTAACAGTTCCATTTTCTTTAAAAACAGTTTTTAATTTTTTTAAGTCATTTATGTTTAAATTATTTCTGGGATGTTCGTCTTTTTCAAAAATCAAATTTTCTTTTTCTTTATTTATCTGTAATTTAATTATTTCATCTTGAAACTTTTTTCTTTCTAAGGCATCTTGTGTTTTTTTTTGGGAATTTAATGCAAAGTCATCTTGTTCATCTCTAGAAATTTCAAATTTTTCTGCAACATTTTCTGCTGTTACACCCATGTGATAATAATTAAAGGAGTCTGTTAAGCCGTCATTGATCATTGTATCTATTAATTTAGACTCATCTAATTTTTTATTTTCTCTATAAAACAATGAGTGAGGTGCTCTTGACATATTCTCTTGACCACCTGACACTATAATCTTATTTGCCTCTAATTTAATTGACTGAAATCCTGAAACTATAGATCTTAAACCTGATCCACATACTTGATTTACAATATGTGCTGGTTTCGATACTGGGATACCAGCATGAATTGAAGCTTGTCTTGCTGGGTTTTGACCAAGTCCTGAGGTTAGAACGTGACCCATAATTACTTCATCAATTTCCTCAGATTTCAGATTTGATTTATGTACAGCCTCTTTAATTGCTAGTGCACCTAATTTATCAGCACTCAAATCTTTTAAAGAACCTTTGTAAGTTCCAATTGGTGTTCTTAAAGCAGATGTAATTACAACATCATCTAATTTTTTGCTCATTAATTATTCAACATAATATTTTATAAGTTAAATTACATCAAAAACTTTGATATATAGAGATAATTATTAAATTAGGACCGCTGGCCAAATTGGATAAGGCGCTCGGCTACGAACCGGGAGATTCCAGATTCGAGTTCTGGGCGGTCCACCAAAAAGGAAATTAAAATGTTGGATTGGCTTATAAAGGCTTCGTTACAAAAATCAGTTATATATTTTTTTATAATTGTTTTAATAATTTTATTAATCTTAACTTTTGTATTATAAAAAATTATGAGCAATAAATTTGAGCAAATAAGTATTAAACCTGGATTTATGAAACACAATGGAGGTGTTTTATTTAGAACGGTATCTGAAACTGAATATGAATTTAAATCAATAATTAGTGAAAATCATTTAAATGCTGCCAACATAACTCATGGCGGTTATTTATCAGCGTTAATCGATGCTGGGGCAGGGACTGCTGCTCATAGAGCTAGTGATAATTCACCATGTGTTACTATTTCGTTAGATTTGAAATTTATTGGAGCCTCTAAGGTAGGTGATGAAATTATTGGATTTGCAAAAATATTAAAAAAAACAAACACTCTTATATTTTTATTTTGTGAATTGAGATGTAACAACAAAATTATTACCTCTGCTTCAGGTGTCTGGAAAATTTTAAAGGTTAAACCCTCAAATTTAGGGCCTGGTGGTTAATTATTCTTTTCTTATATAATTCAAATAACCAAAAATTAATAACAATAAAATTGCAATTGGATAAACAACGATTTTGTTAGGTCTATTTGAATTTTCTACCTTTAATTCACTAATATAATCTCCCATTTCAAAGCCACTTTTCTTGGCTAGTCCATTCCATTTTAAATTATCAACAACAATCTTATTTTTTTCTTTTACTAGACTAATTCCATAATCTTCTAGGTCATACTCTTCTTCAAAAGTTTTTCTATCAATCACAAATAACTTATACCTTTCGCCATAGGGGCTAGGTCTGGTGATTTTAAAACGTACTTCTTTTTTTGGATCTAAAACAACTAAATTAATTTTACTAATATCTTGGTAATTATATTTTGGATAAAATTTATTAAGAACAAACTCAGGAGAGAGTAATGAAATAGATATTATCAAAAAAATAATAATCTCATACCATTTTAATTTATTGATAAACCAACCTTGAGTTGCTGATGTAAACACCAATATTCCTGATAAAGAAGTTATTATTACAACTAATGCATGCCAAATATTTTCAATCCCAATTAAAAGTAGTTCATGGTTGAATAAAAAAACAATTGGAAGAATACCTGTTCTTAAACTATACCAAAAAGCTTGTAGTCCTGTTTTAAGCGGATCACCTCCCGAAATAGCTGCTGCTGCATATGAAGCAAGCCCAACCGGTGGTGTGACATCAGCCATTAATCCAAAGTAAAAAACAAATAAATGAACTGCTATCAATGGAAAAATAAATCCCGAGGCATTACCAACATCTACCAAAACCGTTGCCATTAATGATGCAACAACTACGTAATTTGCGGTAGTTGGCAACCCCATTCCTAATAACAAGCATAATATTATTGTCAAAAATAATAATATTGTGACATTATCTTTGGCAATAGACTCTATAACTATTATTAAATTTGTACTTAATCCCGTTGACCCAACGGCGCCAACTATTATTCCAGCTGTTGCTATGGCAATTCCAACTCCAACCATGTTTAAAGCACCTTTTTCAAATCCAACAATAGTTTGATTAAACCATATTTTGAGAGCCTCTTTAGAAAATGAATTTTTGATAAGTAAGTAAGTTAAATTAACTAAAATCAAAGAAACGGTTGCATAAAAGATAGAATAAGATGCGGTAAACCTTAAGAAAACTAACATATAAATTAATACAAAAATCGGAATTAAAAAATGAAGTCCTGATAAAAATGTTCTTTTTAAGTTTGGAACATCAGCATCATCCATTCCTTTGAGGTTTAATTTTAGAGCTTCAAGATGAGATATGTAAAAAAGTGCGATGTAAGAGATTATTGCTGGCAAAAAAGCATGCTTTACAACTTCAAAGTATGTAACTCCTATAAAGCTTGCCATAACAAACGCTGCAGCACCCATAACTGGTGGCATAATCTGACCATTAACAGAAGATGAAACTTCTATTGCTCCTGCTTTTTCCTTTGAAAATCCAGTTTTTTTCATAATTGGAATAGTAAACGTTCCTGTCGTAACAGTGTTTGCAATTGAAGATCCTGAAATTAAACCAGTCATTCCTGAACCAAGAATTGCGGCTTTTGCTGGTCCTCCTCTCATTTTGCCAACCATCGCAAAAGCTAAATCTAAAAAATATTTTCCACCACCTGCTGTTTCTAAAAGTGCACCAAATAATACAAATAAAAAAATAAAATCGACAGAAACTCCTATTGGAATTCCAAATATGGCCTCTTGATCCAACCATTGAAAACCAACCAGTCTATTAAGTGAAAGTCCACCATGGGAAATTATTTCTGGTGCATATCTTCCAAAATATGAAAATAATAAAAAACAAATAGCGATAATTACTAATGGCAGACCTATTGCTCTTCTTGTAGCTTCAAGCAAAATTAGAATACCGAGACTTCCTATAATTAATTCTATTGGCAGCTCAAAACTATCTCCTATTAAAATATTTAAGAGAACTCCACCTCTATCTACCAATTGATCATAAAAAAAATAAATATAAAAACATGAAAAAGCACCGATAAAACTAATCAAGATATCAAATATAGAAATTTTTTTTCCTTTAGAGATTGGATAAATTAAAAATACTAAAGTTAATGCAAAACCTAGATGAATTGCTCTAGCTGGTAATCCTTTAAACATTCCAAAATTAAAGATAAAAGGAAATGGAGATGCGTACCAAAGCTGAAATAACGACCAAATAATTGCGATTGATGCAACAATCTTTAAGTGTAGACCTGTAAGATTTTTTGTGGGAGACAAATCCTCATTAATTTTATCTTTAACTTCTTTATTAATGCTCTGACTCATAGAAGAGATGATACCTTATTATAAAAAAAAGGCCCGATTTAAAATCAGGCCTTTTAATCTAATTAATATATTGGATTACATTAATCCAGCTTCTTTGTAGTATTTAATAGCACCTGGATGTAGCGGCGCAGATAAACCATCTTTAATCATGTTTTTCTTTTCCAAAAATCCAAAAGCAGGATGTTGTTTTTTAAAATCATCAAAATTTTCAAAAACAGCTTTTACTACTTGATATACTAAATCGTCAGAAACATATGCACTTGTTACTACAGTAGCTTTTACACCAAATGTAGTCGCATCTTTTTTCTGTTTTGTATAAGTACCTTTGGGAATTACAGCTTGTGCATAATAATCAGCACCATCTATTAAACCTTGAACTTCAGGTCCTGTTAAGTTGATTGGTGAGGCTTTAGCAGCACAAGTGGCAGCTTGTTCCATGGCTCCATTAGGAAAACCAACTGAATATCCAAAAGCATCAATTTTACCATCACACAAAGCCTTTACTTGCTCTGATGAAGTAAGTTCAGTAGTAGATTTAAAATAACTATTATCTACACCCATTGCTTTCATAAGTTCTTCCATGGTTCCTCTTTGACCTGAGCCAGGGTTACCAATGTTTACTACTTTTCCTTTTAAACCAGCAAAATCTTTAATTTTTGCTTTTTTTCTTGCCCAGATTTGAAAGGGTTCATTATGTACTGAAAATACAGCTCTTAATCCACTAAACTGTTTTCCTTTCCATTTGCTAGTTCCATTAACTGCATGATATTGCCAGTCAGATTGTGCAACACCAAATTGAAATTCTTCAGCTGCAATTTGACCAATATTATAGTTTGATCCACCAGTTGACGGTGCTGTGCATCTATATGCTTTGGCAGAACCTTTTTTTCTTCCATGCTCAGCACTGATTGCTGATTTGTGTAACATTTTGCAAATAGCGTTACCTGTTTGGAAATATACTCCAGTAGGTCCACCTGTTCCTATCGTGAAGAACTCTGCTGATTTTGCAACACCTGTTAAAGACAAAGATGCAGCTAATATCAGTAAAGCACTTGATAGAGATGTAATTATTTTTTTCATTTTTTCTCCCTCTATACGTTATTTATATATGTTAATATTAACAGTTATTAATTGGGTATGTATAGTGAGATTTTATATGGATTCAGACCATTTTTTTAACTTATCAACACCTTCTATAATTTTAGGCGCAAAGTTTGCAATAAGATCATTATCAATTTTTTGATTATCTTCAATTTTGCTCATAAATTCTTGGCCATCAAAATCAGTGAAGCTTAATCTTGCTAACATTTGGCTTGGATTAAAGCCAAAATCAGTTCCTGGTAGCAGAGCAACACCTGTATCATTCAGTATACTGTCACACATTTCTGATGATGAATTAAATTTTTTATTTAAAAACTCTGGCATTAAATAAAATCCTCCTTGAGGTTTATTAATTAAAATTTTATTTGATTTTAAGTTTTCATAAACATAATTACCAACTGCACATAATATATTTCTAGATTTATTGATATAGTTTGAATGATCATTTTCATACGCTTTTATTGCTGCATATTGAATAGGTGCACTAACAGCAGAAAAAGTTTCACTTGCTAACACATTAATCATATCCTTAATTTCAATTAATGAGTCTGGTACTAAAAAATAACCCAATCTCCATCCTCCAGCTCCACACCATTTACTTAATCCAGTGCTAATAATTGTTTTTTCAGGACAAAAATTAGATATAGATTTATAATTATCTTTAAAACTTAACTCTGAATATATTTCATCTGACAAAATAATTAGATTATACTTTTCAGCAATATTTGCTATTTCCTTTAAGTTTTCACAAATTTGACCAGATGGATTGTTTGGTGAATTTAAGAATAATAAATAATTTTTATTTTTATCTTTTAAGATAATTTCTTCAATTTCTAAAGCTGTTGGAAACCAATTATTTTCTCTTTTGGTTTGTAGTATTTGTATTTTATTCCTTCCTAATATTGCTTGGGGAGCATATGAAACCCAACTAGGCGCAGGTAAGATAATTTCACCGTCAAATATAACATGCAATAAAAACATTAATTCTTTCGAGCCAGGTCCAATAATCACATTTTCAGATTTATAGTCATAACTCTTTTTTTTTGATGTATGATTTGCGACTGCATTTCTTAATTCTGAAAGACCTTGCATTGGCAAATATTTATTTTGGTGTGCATTATCTTTAAGCTCTTTCACTACGTCTTCAGGAACTTTAAATGGAGATTGTCCAAAACCAAATTTATATATTTTTTTTCCTTGCTCTTCCAATCTTCGAGAAGTTTCGTTAATCAGTAAAGTTGATGAAGGTTTTAAACCTTTAACTAAATTTTTAAGCATTATTATTTTGTAAAATTACTATTATAGAATTAATCTTAATTATGCTAATCTAAGAAAAGTTAATAGCAAAATGAGAACTTTTTACCTTCCGATTCGGTCATGTTTTAGTCTATTTTTGTTCTTTAGCACCAACAATATCTGGTAGGTAAAAAAAAAAGTACACCAAAGGTAGAAATGACAAAATACAAAATTACTGCTGTCCTCGGACCTACAAATACTGGCAAAACCCACCTTGCCATAGAGACAATGCTTTCATTTGAGTCAGGTATGATAGGTTTTCCTTTAAGATTGTTAGCTAGAGAAGTTTACGACAAAGTAATAGCAAAAATTAGTACAGATAAAGTTGCCTTAATAACAGGTGAGGAAAAAATTATTCCAACCAATGCTAAATACTTCGTGTGTACTGTTGAGTCTATGCCAATTGATAAACATTTAGATTTTGTTGGTGTTGATGAAATTCAAATGTGTGCAGATCATGAAAGAGGTCATATTTTTACAGATAGACTTTTAAACATAAGGGGTGAAAAACTCACCATGCTTATGGGCTCAAGTACTATTAAAAATATAATTTCAAAATTAGACGGTGATATTGAGTTTATAAATAGGGAAAGATTATCAAAATTAACATATGCAGGTCATAAAAAAATTTCAAGAATAAATAGAAAAACAGCAATAATAGCTTTTTCAGCAGAAGAAGTTTATGCAATAGCAGAGTTAATAAGAAGACAAAAAGGTGGAGCAGCGATTGTGATGGGTTCATTGAGCCCAAAGACAAGAAATGCTCAAGTAGAACTTTATCAATCAGGCGATGTTGATTTTTTAGTGGCAACTGATGCTATTGGAATGGGTATTAATATGGACTTAGATTATGTTTTTTTCTCTAATCTTAAAAAATTCGACGGAAGAAAATTGAGAAAATTAAACTTATCTGAAATAGGACAAATAGCTGGTAGAGCTGGAAGATATTTAAATGATGGAAGTTTTGGTATCACAGGTGATTGTAAAGATATTACAGCCGAAGATGTAGAGTTAATAGAAAGCCACAAATTTGAGGAAATTAGAACTTTATTTTGGAGAAACTCAAATTTGAATTTTAATAATCCCTTGAGTTTGATTAAGTCTTTGGAGGAAAAACCGCAGATGGGATGGTTGCGTAAAATTCATGAATGCGAAGATGAAAAAGCTCTTAAATATTTTTTAAAAGATAAAAGTCTTATAAATTTAGATTTTGATAAAAAATTACTCAGCCTTTTATGGGAATGTTGTCAGATACCCGATTTTGTAAAAAAAACATATGGAAATCACTATGAAGTCATTGGAAATGTTTTTAAATATTTAAGTAGTGGAAAACAACAAATTACAGATGAATTTATGAGATTACAGCTGATAAAACTTGATAAATTAGAAGGAAATGTTGATTCTTTATCAAATAGAATTGCAAATGTTAGAACTTGGTCTTATGTTTCAAATAAAAATAATTGGACAGAAAATCAAGACTATTGGATTGAAAAAACAAAACATTTAGAAGATAGACTTTCAGACAGACTTCATGAAGAACTTACCAAAACCTTTATTGATAAAAGAGCAAGTGTTCTAGCAAGAGGCTTAAAACAGGATATGGAATTCAAAACAAAAATACTTGAAAATAATGATGTACTGATAGACGAACAATTTATTGGTAAAATAAATGGACTTAAATTGGCACTAGATTTAAAAAAAGGTGCTTTAGAAACAGATATCAAGTCATTAAAAAAAGCAGCGAGACAAACTATTGGGCCAGAGCTAGAAAAAAGAATTCAAACTATTATTGATACAGGGTTAATTGAATTAAATAACGATTTCAAAATTTATTGGAACGATTATCCTATTGCTAAATTATCTACTGGTCATGATTATTTAAATCCAAGTTTTGAATTAATAATTGATGATATTATTGAGCCTATTCAAAAACAGAGGTTAAGTGAGTATGTTAGTAAATGGATACAAGATAAAATTAACATAGTTCTTAAAAGCTTGGTTGATCTAAAAAATCTTAAAGATAAAAATTCATCAATCAAAGCTTTAGCATATCAACTTTATGAAAATAACGGTGTGTTAAAAAGAGAGCAAGTGTCTGAATATCTAAAATCTCTTGGGCAAAATGAGAGAAAAATTTTAAGAGAATTAGGTGTAAAATTTGGGAGATATCATGTGTTTTTGTATCAGCTAATTAAACCAGAAGCAGTATCATTAAGAACATTATTATGGAAAAATTTTCATCAGAAATATTATAATATTAAGCTACCTACATTTGGATTAAATTTTTTGGATGACTCAGATAACAGAAATAAAAATTTTATGCTTTTATGTGGATTTGAAAAATTTGACAATCTTTTTGTAAGGATTGACATCTTAGAAAGATTATTCATGCTAATTATAAATTCACCAAATTCAAAAGAAAATAAAGAAATTAAAATTATACCAGAAATGCTAAATTTATTGGGTTGTAGCAAAGATAATTTTAAAAACCTTTTACAAAAAATGAATTATAAAATATTTGATAAAAATGATGAAACTTATTTCAAATATAATCCAGTGAAAAAATTTAAAAAACACTCAGAGAGAAAAGTTTCAAGTGAAAATCCATTTAAAATTTTAAAAAATTTAAATCTTAGTTAAATTTTATGTTTTTTAATAAAGACTCTATTGAAACTAAAAAAATTTTTTTAGTTAAAGTGTGTGCACTTTTAATTCATGCTGCTAAAATTGATGAAAACTATACTGAAAACGAGGAAGAAATTATTAAAAAAACTCTTTTAGAGTTGGGTACTAATAAGGAAAATGTACCTCAAATCATAAGAGATGCAAAGTCAATAGAAGAAAATTCAAATCAAATTTTAGATTTTACAAGAGAGGTAAAAAATTTACCTGAAAATGAAAAAATTAAAATTATAGAAGCTCTGTGGTCTATTATTTATTCAAATAATGAAGCTGATATCTATGAAACAAATTTAATGAGACGTTTAGCAGGTTTACTTTACATTGACAGCTCAACGATGGGGGTTATTAAGGATAGAATTAAAAAAGAAAAACAACAATGACTTATATAGTTAATGATAAATGCATTAAATGTAAATTGACTGACTGCGTTGATGTTTGTCCAGTGGATTGTTTTTATGAAGGCAAAAATATGCTTGTAATTAAACCGGATGAGTGTATAGATTGTGGCGTTTGTGAACCTGAATGCCCAGTAGATGCCATTAGAGCTGATACTGAACCTGGTAGTGAACAGTGGTTAGAAATCAACAAAAAATATTCTGAAATCTGGCCAAATATTAGTGAAAAAAAAGATCCTCCAACGGATCATGAAAAATTTAAGAATGAGCAAAATAAGTACGAAAAATATTTTAAAGAAAATCTTTAAAGCTAAACCTGAAAAAAAAGTGAAGAAAAAAGTTTCTGTTAAAAAAGTTGTTAAAACAAAAAAAGCAACCAAAGACAAAGTTAAGAAAACTAAAAAGGTTGTTGCTAAAAAAACAAAAAAAGTAACAAAAAAAATTACTCCAAAACCAATTAAGTTAAAAAAAACTATAAAAGTCTCTGAATCAAAAGAGGATACAAAAGTTGATAATTTAAGAATTTCTAAAAGTAACGAAGTAAAACCTGAGATTAAAAAAGTTAAAAAACAAGAAACTGAAAAAAGAGAGTATAAAATTAAAGATCATGTTGTTTACCCAAAACATGGTGTTGGTCAGATTACTGAGTTTAAAAAAATTAATATAGGTGGAATAGATGTTGAAACTTATGTTATCAAGTTTGAAAAAGATAAAGCAAATGGCATGGTTCCGGTGAATAAACAATCTCATTTAAGACCATTAGCAACAATCAATCAAGTGAATAAATGTATTTCTATTTTAAAAAGTAAGCCAAAAATAAAAAGATCTATGTGGAGCAGAAGAGCACAAGAATACGAAGCAAAAATTTCTTCTGGTAAAATTTACGAGTTGGCTGAAGTGGTAAGAGATTTAAATAAAGGTGATGATCTCATGGTTGATCAATCTTATAGTGAAAGACAATTATTTGAAAAAGCTTATGAAAGAATTTTATCTGAGTTTCAAATAGTTTTAAACGTATCTCTAGAAGACACACAAAAGAAACTTGATAAAGCTTTAAAAAGAAATTTAGGTGGGCAAGCTCAACCAGTAGCTTCTGCTCCAAAATCGAGTACAACAGAATTGCCTGTTGAAGAACCCATTGCTGATTCAGACGAAAATTTAGACGAATAAAAAAAACGCCTCTCATACGATTTGTAATGAGAAGCGTTTTTAGTAAAGATTAGTAAGTTACTATCTTTTTCTTTTTTTAGCTTTTTTAGCTTTTTTAGCTTTTTTCTTAGTTTTCTTTACTGCTTTTTTCTTAGTTTTTTTAGCAGCTTTTTTTCTTTTCTTAGGCATCTTTAGCTCCCTAGTTAAGTTAAACGAATCAAGTTGATTCGCTATTAATATATTTTTATTTTTTTATGTAAGTTATGTCAATTCTTTAATTAAAAAGTAAATTTATAAAAAATTTTTTTTAATTTTTATTTTATTATAAAATTTTTTTTATTAATTAAGTTAATGTTTATGCGGATAATAATCAAATTTCTAAATACAAGTTAATAAAGTTCTTCTAATTGATTTTTATATTTTTCTGTAACTTTTTTTCTTTTTACTTTCATTGTTGGTGTCATTAAACCATTTTCTATAGAAAAATTTTCATCTATTAATTGAATTTTTTTTATTTTTTCTAATAAAGTTAACTTTTTATTTATTTTTTCAATTAAATTATTAATTTTTTCTTTTTCGTATAAAAAATCTTTATTAGGAACTATTAAAGCTACCAAATAATTTTTTTTATCACCATAAACCATACATTGATCTATTTCAGGTTCATTGATAATCATATTTTCAATTTTGGCTGGTGAAATATTATCACCACCAGCACTCACGATGATATCTTTTTTTCTATCAGTAATTTTTAAATAACCATCCTCGGGGTCTATTTCTCCAATGTCTCCTGTCTGAAGCCACCCATTAACAATCACTTTGTCAGTCTCTTCTTTTTTGTTCCAATATCCCAACATTACATTTTCACCTTTAACTAAAATTTCACCATCTTCAGCTATTTTAACTTGGTTACCTTTAAAAGGCGGACCAACAGTTTCTACTTTTATCTTGTGTATTGGGTTACAACTTACAACTGGAGATGTTTCAGTTAAACCATATCCCTGTAAAGTAGGTAGTCCAACAGAATTCAAAAATTCCCCTATTTCTTGATCCAGTGCACCTCCACCAGAAACAAAAGCTTTTAAATTTCCTCCAAACTGTTTTTTTATTTTTTTTCGAACTAATGTTTCAACTATCAAATTGAGTAATTTTTCAGAAAAATTCATTTTTTGATTTAATAATTTTTTCTTACCGAGCCGTAGAGTTTCTTCTATTAGTTTTGCTTTAAAACCAGTTTGTTTTTTTAAATTGATATTTATTTTGTTGTAAAGATTTTGATAAAATCTTGGAACAGCTGTCATAATTGTTGGTTTTGCTTCAGATATATTTTCTAAAAGTTTTTCTATTTTTTCTGCATAAAATACCTTTGCCCCTACAGCTATCTGGGCAAATTGCACACAATGTTCATAGGAATGGGATAAAGGAAGCCAAGTCAAAAATACAGGTCTAGAGCTAAACAATGGCTTCATAATTTCACATGCTCCTACAAGATTATTTAAAATTCCACCATGACTTAAGATTACTCCTTTAGGATTTCCTCCGGTTCCAGATGTATAAATTATACAAGCAGGAGAAGTTCTTTTTAATTTTTTATTTTGAATTTTATCTTCATCTAATAAATCATTTTTTAATATGAGATTAAAATCAAGATATTTATCTTTGTTAATTATATCTAAATCATGAATTACGTTATTAACTTCATCTAATGTTATGACTTTTTTAATAAATCTTTTTTGATTAATTGTATTATTTAATTTTTTTAACAGCTCATTGTTCGAGACTATAATTAAGCTAGGTTCACAATCTTCAATTAAATATTTATAATCATCCTCTGTATATGTGGTGTAAGCAGGTACGGCAATTCCACCTGATAACATTATTGCCATATCTGAAACAAACCATTCTGGTCTGTTTTCTGAAACTAAAAGACACCTGTCGCCTTCTTTTATATTTTCTCTAATAATTTTTGATAATTTTAAAATATTTTTTTGTGTTTCCTCCCATGTATATGATTTTTTATTATTTGGATTTAACCATTGTAAAAAAATGCTTTCTTTATTTTGCTTTTGTGCTTGATGAGAAAACAATTCTATTAAGTTGTTTAATTTATCTAAATTCACATTTTTATGGTGGGCGAAGAGAGAATCGAACTCTCACTTCTTGCGAAACACGATTTTGAGTCGTGCGCGTCTACCAGTTCCGCCATTCGCCCATTATATTTAATTAGTTATATTTAAATAGTATAAGAACTTAATTTATATTAAAACCAAAAAATGTTTCAAACACTTTACAAAAAATGTTTAAATCTAGCTGCGCATAAAAGTTCAAATTTCTATTTAGGTCTTGTATCATTTATTGAAAGTTCATTTTTTCCAATACCACCAGATGCAATGATCATTCCAATGGTAATTGCTAAAAAAAAAGAGTTTATAAAAATATTTTTAATAGCATCTATATTTTCAGTTTTAGGAGGTATTTTAGGATATTTAATTGGCTACCTGTTTTCTGATTTTGCAATGCATGTTATCGAATTTTATAATTATGAAGATAAAGTTAAAAATTTAAAACTAAATATGTCAGAAGGAAATGGCTTTATTGCTTGGTTAAGTATTCTTTTTTTAGCAGGCTTCACACCTTTGCCCTATAAAGCTTTCACTATAGCAAGTGGCTTAATCGCTTTTAATCTGCCAGTTTTTATCATTGTTAGTTTAATTTCAAGAAGCCTTAGATTTTTTATTGTTGCATTTTTATCCTATAAATTTGGAGAATTATTTACTGAATATATGAACAAACATGGATCAAAATGGTTTACTGCTATAGGAATTTTTATAGTTATAATATTCATATTTGTATATTTAGTTTTAAAATTTAATGGTTAAAAACAAAAAAAATTTATTATTAAAGCTTATTCTTTTAATCAGTATTATTGCATTAATATCTGCATTCTTTATAGAATATATTCTTGGCCACCAACCTTGTAATCTTTGTACATTAGAAAGAATTCCATATTTTTTAGCAATAATTGTAATTTTTCTAAATTATAAATTTATTGAATTTGAAAAATTTTTTATACTTTTTTTAACAATTTTATTTCTGTTTGGCACTGTATTATCACTATATCACTTAGGTATTGAACAAGGTTTAATTCAAGAGTCGTTAGTTTGTGACCTAAAAAGTGGATCAAATTTATTTTCAAAAGAAGAAATTTTAAAACAATTACAAGAAAAAAGTGTTAGCTGCAAAGATGTAACATTTAAAATGTTTGGATTATCACTTACAAGCTACAATATTTTAATATCTATACTAATTACATTTAGTGCTGGAAAAATTTATTTTAATTATGACAAAAATTAATAAAAAAAAAGTTGAAGAATTTATAAGAGTTGACCATGCTGGAGAGCGAGGAGCTATCAAGATTTATGAAGGACAACTATTAGCTTTAAATACTTTTGTAAAAGATGAAAATCTTAAAAAAACTATTGAAGATATGAAAGAGCATGAAAAGGAGCATTGTGAATTTTTTGAAAATGAAATTAAAAAAAGAAATATTCAACCAACAAAATTTTTACCATTATGGGATTTACTTGGCGTTGGCCTAGGGTTTGGCTCTACATTATTGGGAAAAAAAGCTGCTATGTTATGTACCGCTTCTGTTGAAGAGGTTATAGACAAACATTATTTAAATCAAATTAATCAACTTGATGTTAGTGAAAAAGACTTAAAAAAGAAGATTACAAAATTTAGACAAGATGAAATAGATCATAAAGATATAGCTTACAATGAAGGTGCCACAAAAAAAGGTCCTTACTTTTTATTAGACAAAATTATTAAGACAGGTTCAAAAATTGCAATAAATATCTCTGAAAAAATCTAAGCTTCTAACTCAACATCCCAGTATAAATAATCCATCCAGCTTTTATGTAAATAATTAGGTGGAAAATTTTTACCATTTTTATGGAGATCTTCAGTTGAGGGACGATAAGGATATTGATTGAGCTTCATATCTGAGTTTTTTAATAATTTACCACCCTTTTTTACATTGCACGAAGAGCATGCCGTCACAACATTATCCCAATTAGTTTCACCGCCTTTTGATCTAGGCAACAAATGATCAAAAGTTAGTTCCTCACCACTTCCACAATATTGGCAAGAAAACTTGTCTCTCAAAAAAACATTGAATCTTGTAAAACTAGGCCTTGTTTGTGGAATTATATAATCTTTCAATGCGATAACACTTGGTAATTGCATATCAAACGAGGGACTTCTTATAACTCTGTTATAATTGCTTACAATTATCACTCTATCTAAAAAAACTGATTTTACTGTATCCTGCCATGACCATAAAGATAAAGGATAATAACTTAATGGTCTATAATCAGCATTAAGAACTAACGCGGGACACTTTTCTAATGAAACATTTTGTTCAATAAAATTATTCATTAAACATTTTTAACTTACTTAAACAATTTTATCAATAATAAGAAATGTTAATTTTTTTTTAAAATATAATTAAGAGCTGTACTTGAAGCTTGCATAGGAATATGATGATCACAATTTTTTATCAAAAGTGTTTTAACATCAACATTATTTCTAATTAAAAAATCTTTTGCTTCTAAAAGATATGTTGAGGGTACAACTTGATCTGCGTCACCATGAATCAATAAAGTATCAGTAGAATTTTTAATTCTTGTTTTTAAATTATTTTGATTAATTATTTTTCCAGAAAATCCCACAATACATAAAAATTTTTCTTCAGATGTTAATCCGACATTTAATGACATCATACAGCCTTGGCTAAAACCTGATAAACATATCTGATTATTTTTTAGGTTAAATTCTTGCTTGATCTCATTAATAAATAATTTAATTTTTTCCTCAGCCCTAATTGATTGTTCAAGTATATAATCAGTATCATCTTTGGTAAGATCAAACCATTGAAACCCTGATGGATTAATAGGGCAAGTCTCATGTCCATTAGGACAAATAAAAACTGTATTTGGCATATGCCTTTTCCAGTTTAAGGTTAACATACTTATATCTTTCCCATCACCCCCATACCCATGAAGCAAAATAATAGCATGCTTTATTTCTGTTCCTTCTTCAGGCTTAATTATTATTGAATCTAGGCAAAATGTCATAGTTAATTAATTATAGTTTTTATTTTTCTAAAACAATCTACAGTATTTACATGATTTCAGGAATATTTGTTAAAGTCCTTTCTATAGTTCTTTTGTTAGCAGTAGGAATTGTTTTAATTTTAGGAATTGGGACTCTTTTTAAAGGAGGAGAAACCAGCAAAAAATATTCCAATAAACTAATGCAACTAAGAGTTCTTCTACAATTTGTAGCAATAATAGTTTTAATAGGGTTTGCTTATTTTTTTAAAAACTAATTATAAGTTTTTAACCAATTTATAAATATTTGATCGTTAAAATCTATTGAGCCCATAATTCTTGCAAACTCTTTTCCATCTTTATCTATGAGAATTGAAGTTGGAACTCCACGCAAAGAAAATGTTTTTGCTAGAGTTATCGGTGCATCAAAATATGGGTCAAAGTTTTTAATATTCAAATCTTCAAAAAAACTATCAACTTTTTGTTTACTTTCTTGAGACATATTGATTGCAAAAATTTTTAAATTACTCAAATTTTGATTTACTTGAAGTCTGTCTAATGATGGCATCTCCTCTTTACATGGCGCACACCAGGTCGCCCAAAAATTTAATAAAAGTAAATTTCCATTAAATTCTTTGATATTAATTTTTTTATCATTTTTATCTAAAAAAATTACATTATCATAGATTTTTAGTTCTTTATGAATGACAATATTTTTTATTTCAGATACATCATTAGCAAAGACACTAGTTGTCAAAAAAATAAATAATATTAAAAATCTCATGTTAAATAGTTATAATTAAATATCATGGCAAAAAATAAAAACAACCAAGCAATCTGGAATACTCGTATAAAGAAAAAGGCATCATCTTTATTTCAAAAAGTTGGTAATTCAATTGATATAGATAAACGACTTTATAAAGAAGATATTCAAGGCTCTATTGCTCATGTAGAGATGTTGTTCAAACAAAAAATAATATCTTTTAAAATTAAAAATAAAATTATTTATGGTCTTACAAAAATAGAAAAAGAAATTTCAAATAAAAAATTTGAGTTCAATAAAAAATATGAAGATATTCATATGAACATAGAAAAAAGACTTTTCCAAATAATTGGTGAAGAAGCAGGTTATGTTCACACAGCAAGATCTAGAAATGATCAGGTAATTACAGACTTTAAAATTTGGATAAAATCTTCAACTAAAGAAATAAATCTTAATTTAGATAAAGTAATTAAAAGTACATTAAAATTAGCAGAAAAAAATATAGATACTATTATGCCTGGTTTTACGCACCTCAAAAATGCACAAGCTATTTCTTTTGCTCATTATTTAATGGCTTATATTGAAATGTTTAGTAGAGACAAAAAAAGATTTGAAAATAATTTAGATAGTTTAGATGAAAATCCTTTGGGTGTAGCTGCACTTACTGGAACTTCTTTTAATATAGATAGAAATTATACTAGTAAAAAACTTGGATTTAAAAAACCAACAAACAATTCAATTGATACTGTCTCTGATAGAGATTTTGTTTTAGATTTTTTATATAGTGTCTCTGTTTGTTCAATGCATATATCAAGAATTGCAGAAGAACTTATTATCTGGAGTTCTGATGGTTTCAATCTAATCAATCTCTCAGACAAAATTGTTACAGGCTCATCAATAATGCCTCAAAAGAAAAACCCTGATTTATTGGAATATTTGAGAGGAAAATCTGGAAGTAGTTATGGAAATTTATTTTCAATGCTTACAATTTTGAAAGGGCTTCCATTATCTTACTTTAAAGACCTTCAGGACGACAAAGAAATTGTATTTAAATCTAATGATACTTTAATCAACTGTCTTAAAATTTTTGATGAAATATTAAAAAATTCTAGTCCTAATAAAAAAAAAATGATTGAGCTTGCAAACTATGGCTATATTACTGCAACAGATTTGGCAGACTATCTTGTCAAGAATCACTCGATGTCTTTTAGAAAAGCTTATCAAAAAACAGCCTCAGTCGTTAATTTAGCTGAAAAAAAGAAAAAGAAGCTCAATGAACTAAGTTTAGAAGAATTGAAAAAAATTGAACCAAAATTAACTAGCGACGTTTTAAAAGTGTTTGATTTAAAGAATTCTGTAAATTCCAAAAAATCTTATGGAGGAACAGCTTTTGATAATATCAAAAAAATGATAATGAAATATAAGAAACAAAAATGAATAAAAAAATTACCTTTATTTTACTAGTTTGTTGTTTACTAGCTTCTTGTGGAAAAAAAGGAGATCCTGAATACAAAGACCCAGAGCAAAAAGTTGAAAAGATAATACTCCTTAAAAATAAGGCTTAATGAAATACATCAAAAAAAAACTAACAATTGATAAAGTAAAAATAGAGGATATTGCTAAAAAATTTGGTACCCCATCTTATTGTTACTCTTATTTTGAGTTAAAAAAGAATATCAATAATTTTAAAAAAAATTTTAAATCCTTTTCACCCTTAATTTGTTTTGCAATTAAATCTAATACAAATGTAAATTTAATTAAAGAGATTCAAAAATTTGGCTTAGGGGCAGATGTTGTATCTGTGGGTGAACTTATGATGGCTCTTAAGGCTGGCATTGACCCAAAAAAAATTGTCTTTTCAGGTGTAGGCAAAACATCAAATGAAATAAGTTATGCAATTGATAAAAAAATATTATTAATAAATGCAGAATCTAAAAGTGAAATAAAAGAAATTGATAGAATAGCTAGAATAAAAAAGAAGAAAGTACAAATTGGTATCAGACTTAATCCCAATACAGACGCAAAAACTCTAAGTCAAATTTCAACTGGCAAAAAAGAAAATAAATTTGGTGTGAATGAAAAAATATTTTTAGAACTAGTTAACTATTGCAAAAACTCTCAAAATATTAGTTTAGAATGTTTAAGCGTTCATATTGGAAGCCAAATATTAGACCACAAACCCTATGAAAAAATGCTTAATGTATTAGATAAAATAATTATAAAATCTAAACATGAATTTAAATTTATTGATTTAGGTGGAGGGATGGGAATTTCCTATGAAGATAATAGTAAAAAACTTAATTACAATAAATACAATATTGCTGTAAAAAAATTTTTAAAAAAACATAGCTCAAAAATAATTTTTGAGCCAGGAAGGTCTATAGTTGGAAATATTGGTTTTTTAATTTCTAAAGTTATTTACATTAAAGAAAACGATAAAAAAGATTTTATTATATTGGATGCAGCTATGAATGATTTGATGAGACCAGCCCTATATGGAGCTCATCACAAAACGTTACCTTCAATTAAAACAAATCAAATTTCAAAAAAAATATATGAATTTGTTGGTCCTATCTGTGAAAGCACAGACAAGTTTACATCATTGTACAAATTTCAAAAATTAAAAGAAAAAGACATTATTGTAATGTGTGATGTTGGTGCATATGGAATGTCACTAAGTTCAAATTATAATTTAAGACCTAAACCAACAGAGCTATTGATAAAAGGATCAAAAATTAATGTTATTAAAAAAAGACAAAAGCACAAAGACTTGATGTAGCTTTTGATAACAATGATTAGAAACTTTATATTTTCAATTTTCTTTTTTACTGGAATAATAATTATTTCATTAATCTTTTTACCTGCATTTTTCCTTCCTCGAAAAATAGTGTTATTTGGTGGAAAACTAATGGGTTATTGGACTAGTTTTTGTTTAAAGTTTTTTTTATCCACTAAAATAATAATTAAAGGTAAAGAAAATGTTTTAAATAATGAGAAGTTCTTTATTGCGGCATCACATCAATCCATGTTTGAAACTTTTTATCTTCAAACTATATTTAATTCACCGGTTTTTATTTTAAAGAAAGAACTACTTTTAATTCCAATTTTTGGGTGGTATTTAAAGAAAATTGGATCAATATCAATTAAAAGAAATAAAGTTACCAAAGATAACTTGGGGTTTTTTGAGGATATATCAAAAATAATTGAAGAATCTGATAGGCCTTTAATAATCTTTCCACAGGGCACAAGAGTTTTACCAAATGAAAGACCTCCTTTTAAAAAAGGCGCGTCAAGAATTTACGAAGAGTTAAAGATATCTTGTCAACCAGTTGCAATAAACTCTGGTTATGTTTGGCCCAAAAAAGGTCAAAAGAATATTAATCAAATAATAACTATTTCAATCTTGCAACCTATAATAGCTGGTCATTCTAAAAAAGAATTTATTAAAATTTTAGAAAATAATATTTATAAAGAACTTGATTTATTAAATTAGCCTTTCATCGGCATCACTACAAATATACTATCAAAATCTCCTGGATCTTTAATTAAGGCTGGAGAACCTGTGTCATTAAAAAATATCTCAACTTTTTGTCCATCTAATTGTGAAGCAACATCAATTAAGTATCTTGAATTAAAGCTTATTTCTAAATCGTGGTCAAATTTCACATTTAATGTCTCTTTACCATCACCACTATTAGTATTGTTAACTGAGAGATCTAATGTATCTTTTGATAAATTAAATTTAACCCCATCTTTTTTGTCTAAAGAAACGGAAGCAACTCTATCAACTGAATTTAAAAACAATTTTAAATCTATTTCTAATTTTTTTTGATTATTTTTTGGGATTACTTGAATATAATTAGGAAATTTACCATCAATAAGTTTTGATATTAAAATACTGTTATTTAATTCAAATTTAATTTTTGATTTGATATTAGATACTTTAACTTCTCCATCATAATTTTCTAATAAAGAGCATAATTGAAAAATAGTTTTTTTAGGCAATATGATTGGTTCAAAATCAATTTTTTGATCTAATCTTATTTTTGAAATAGACATTCGATGACTATCAGTGGCTACAGCTGTTAAATGATTTTTATCCTCGATCTCGGTCTGATGAAAATAAATTCCACTTAAATAATGTCTTGTTTCATCATTAGAAACTGAAAATTTACATTTATTTAATAATTTTAAAAGTTGCTTAGATTTAATTACAAATTCATTTTGATTAAAATTTTCATCTGTAAGTGGAAACTCTGTTGCACTAATACAATTTAAATTAAAAATAGATTTTTCAGACTCAACTTGTAATTTACTTATATCTGTCAAAGACAAATTTATTTTTTTGCCCGATGAAAATTTTCGAATAATATCATACATAATTGATGAAGTTGTGGTTGTTCTTCCTTCATCTATAACTTCAACATTATTTAGTTGGTGAATAAATATTAAGTCTAAATCTGTAGCTGTTATTGTTAATTTGGAATTACTTGCATCTAATAAGATATTAGACAGTATTGGAAGAGTGCTTCTTTTTTCAATTACACCTTGACAATAATTGAGTGCTTGCTGAAGATCTTGTTGATTTACGTTAAATTTCATTATCCTTATTATTATATAATATCTGATTTTTAAGTTTATTTATATTATCTACCATTTCGGGGTCTTTTTCTTTAATTTTCTCAATAGTTTTAACTGAGTGAATTATAGTTGTGTGATCTCTATTAGAAAACTCTCTTCCAATTTCAGGTAAAGATTTAGATGTTAGAATTTTGGTTAAATATATAGCAGTTTGTCTAGGTCTAACTAAATATCTGGATCTTCTTGAAGACAACATTTCATTTTTACTGATTTTGAAAAACTTACAAACTGTAGTTTGGATCAAATCTATTGTTACTTTGTTTTCAGCTAAATTTAATAAATCTTTTAAAACGACCTTAGTTTCAGCCAAATTTGGAACTTTATTGTAAATTCTAGAGAATGAAACCACCCTATTGATTGCCCCCACCAACTCTCTAACACTAGCTGTAATTTCAGCGCTTATAAAATCTTGTATTTCTTTTGATACATGTAGTTGGTCTACATATAGATTATTTAATTCTTCAGTTTTATTTTCAACAATTTTTTGTCTAAGCTCAAGATCAGGTTTTTGAATATCAACCACTAAACCGCCTGAAAATCTAGATTTAATTCTATCTTGAATTCTAGATAATTTATTGGGAGCCCTATCAGCTGATACAATTATTTGTGAACCTTTATCTAATAATGCATTAAATGTATGAAAAAATTCTTCCTGCATCGCTTCTTTCCCACTTATAAACTGAATGTCATCGATTAATAAAATATCTGTATTCCTAAAATATTCTTTAAATTTAACCATATCATTAGCTTTGATAGATTTTACAAATTGATACATAAAACGCTCAGCAGATATAAACATTACCTTGTTATTTTTTTTGAGCTCAATTCCAATTGAATTTAATAGATGAGTTTTACCCATTCCAACACCACCATAGATATAAAGTGGATTATAATGAGATATATTTTCTGAAACTTTTAGTGATGCTTCATAAGCAAGCTTGTTACTTGTACCTGTTATAAAATTATCAAATCTTTTATTTGGATCAATTCGGTTATATTGAAGATAAGAGTCTTTTATAAATGAAATATTTTCACTTCTATCAGGTATATTCTCAATGACTTTTGTATTTTCTAAATTTTGATTTGTGTTTTTATCATCAATCTTAAATTCAATTCTGATAATATCTTTTTTATATAAACGGATAATCTGTAAAATTTGATCCAAATATCTAGATGTAATCCAGTCTCTAATAAATCTTGTTGGTACAGACAATAACAAATAGTTGTTAAATTCATCTACAAAAGTAATTTTTTTAAGCCAACTTTCATAAATATCAAGGCCAAGTTTATTTTTCATTTCTGATTGAACTAAATGCCAATCAAAATTTTCTGATTTAAAACTGTTTAAATTGTTAATATTTGTAGATTTATTCATAACGTTTAAGGAAATCTCAGTTAGAACGAAATAAAAAAATTTGCAACTACATAATATTTTTTTTAAAAAAAAAATAAAATCTATGATTGTAGATTTAATTCTAAATTAAAAAAAAATTAATTTATCTTTTATTAAAAACTTTTATTTTGAATCAAACACAGATTGAATCGTTCATAGATTGAATCAAAAAGTTATTTTTATTTACCAAGTCTAGATGTGGTAAATTATAAAAGTAATACTAATATATAATGTGAGTACTCGAGGTTGTTTATTAGCTTTTGTTAGGGTCTTAAGTTTTAAATTGCAGATATCTTTTTTGTTATTCTAGAAACATTTCTTGAGGCGTTTTGTTTCTTAATAATCCCTGTTTTTGCTATTTTCATCAATTCAGAATTCAATTTTGGCAAGAATTTAAGGGCTTCATCTTTTTTTTTGTCATCAATTAAAATATTCATTTTTTTTAGAGCATTTCTAAATCTGCTTTTTCTGGCCTTATTGACTGTTGTTTGCTTAGAAATTCTTCTAATTCTCTTAATTGCTGATTTTGTATTTGCCATATCCGCAGGGGTATAGCTTGAGAATTTATGGTGGTCAATAAAATAATTGGCTATTTTTGACAAGAATCACAAAAAAAAGTTGATCTATTGGAGATTATTTTTTTTTTTATGAAATCAGTACACCCTATATTTTTGCAGCGCACTCCCTCTAGATGATAAACTTTAAATTCATTTTGGAAACCACCTTTTGAACCTGATGTATCTTTAAAGTCTCTTATACTTGAACCTCCCTTACTAATTGCTTTAAGCAGAATTTTTCTGCTATTAATTATAATTTCTTTACATTCCTTCTTGCTTAATAATTTTACTTTTTTAAATGGATTAATTTTACTCGTAAATAAAATTTCACTAGCATAAATGTTTCCAATTCCAGATACAAATTTTTGATCAAGTAAAAAATTTTTTATATCCCTATTTTTGTCTTTAAAAAAATTATGAACATATTTTAGATTGAAACTCTTATCAAAAGGCTCAGGACCCAAGTGACTAAATCTTTTAATTAGATCTGCATTATTTTTAATAATCTGAAAAAAACCAAATCTTCTTGGATCATTATAAATAATTTTAAAATTTTCAAAAACTAATTCCACATGATTGTGTTTTTTTGGTAAAAAAGGTGAATTATAGAAACTAGCATTAGTATGTTTATTAACTAATTTTTTGTTAACGACATGTATTGTTCCGGACATACCAAGATGGATTAAGCAGTAATTATCTTTTGGTAAATATATAATTATGTATTTAGAAAATCTATCTACTTTAATTATTTTTTTATTTAGAAAATAGGTATTAAAATTAGATGGAATTTTTAATCTTAAGTTCCTATTTCTTATTATTACTTTTTTAACCTTTTTTTGTTTAATCTTTTTATCAAGAGATTGTCTTACAATTTCTACTTCTGGTAATTCTGGCATTTCACACTATATTGAATATATATTTTTTTTTATGCAACAATATCTTCAAAATAAAAAAGGGCTTGTAGAAGGAGTATTCGATCGAGTCTACAGTAAATATGACCTTATGAATGATTTTATGTCACTTGGTGTTCATAGATTTTGGAAAAAAAGTCTTATAAATATGATGAACCCATCTTTGGATAAAAACTTAATTGATGTAGCTTGTGGAACAGGTGACATTGGTAAATTGTATTTAGACAGTACTAATAAAAATAGCAAAATTACCTGCGTGGATCCTAACAAAGGAATGATAAGCCAAGGTAAACGAAAGCTCTCTAGTTACAAAAATATTAATTGGGTTATTTCTCCTGCAGAAAAATTACCTTTTGAGGATAACAAATTTGATTTTTATACTATTAGTTTTGGACTAAGAAATACAAAAAATTTGAATAAGGCTCTTTCCGAAGCGTACAGAGTTTTAAAGCCAGGTGGAAGATACTTATGTTTGGAATTTTCTAAAATACAAAACTCAAATCTTGATTTTATATATAAAAATTATTCAAAATTAATTCCAATTATTGGTCAATTTGTTATTGGCGAAAAAGAACCATATGAATATTTAATTAAAAGCATAGAGCAATTTATTAACCAGGAAGAGTTAATTCAATTGATGAAAGATAATAAATTTCAAAATTGCTCTTACAGAAACTTTTCTGGAGGGATTGTTTCAATTCATAGTGGATGGAAATATTAATGATCAAAAAACTTATAACCTTATTTAAATTAGGGAGAAAAGTTGCAAAGTCAGACATTTTAAGTATTGCTTCAAAATTTAAAAAACCACCTATCGCAATAACAATATTATTTCAATTACTCTCAATTTCGTTTTCTAAAAATAATCTGCAAAAATTAAATACAAATGAAGGAGAAAGATTGTCTAGTTCTTTAGAGTCTATGGGTACGACATTTATAAAACTTGGACAATTTTTAGCAACTAGACCTGATATTATTGGAGAAGAACTATCAGCTAAACTAGAAAATTTACAAGATCGTCTTCCACCCTTTTCTATTAAACAAGCACAAGAAATAATCAAAAAAGACCTTGGTGAAGAAACATATAATTCAATAATAGACTTAAGCGAACCTGTTGCAGCGGCCTCCATAGCTCAAGTTCATAAAGCTAAAATTAATGATAATGGAACTATTAAGGATGTAGCAATAAAAATTCTAAGACCAGATATCAAAAAAATATTTAATGAAGAAATTGATGCTATGATGTTGTTTGCTTTCTTTATTGAATCATTTGTAAAAAAAACAAAAAGATTAAAACTTGTAGAAGTTGTATTTTTATTAAAAGAAATAACAAACCTTGAAATGGATTTAAGATTTGAAGCAGCAGCAGCTAATGAATATGCAGAAAATACAAAAAATGATGCTGGTTTTAAAGTTCCTCAAATTTATTGGAATTTTACTAGTGAAAATGTAATGACCCTTGATTGGGTTGATGGGGTATCCATAAGAGAGACTGAAGAATTAAAGAATAGAAACTTAGATACAAATAAAATTGCTGAAGACATTATTCAACATTTTTTAAGACATGCTGTAAGGGATGGTTTTTTTCATGCAGATATGCATCAAGGAAATATCTTTATTGATAATAGTGGTCAAATAGCTCCTATCGATTTTGGTATAATGGGTAGATTAGATAAGGTTAGCAAGAGATTTTTAGCTGAAATTTTGTATGGCTTTATTCAAAGGGATTATAGAAAAGTTGCAGAAGTACATTTGGTAGCTGGATTGGTTTCAAATAATGTTCCAATTGATGATTTGGCTCAAGCTTTAAGATCAATAGGAGAACCTATATTTGGACAAGCAGTCAAAGATATATCTGGTGGTAAGTTGCTAAAACAATTGTTTGATGTAACTGAAAAATTTAATATGCAAACTCAGCCTCAATTATTAATGTTGCAAAAAACTATGGTGGTAGTTGAAGGTGTTGCAAGAAAATTAAATCCTAACACAAATATATGGACAACATCTAAACCGGTGCTTGAGAATTGGTTAAGAGAAACAAAAGATCCAATAAATACTATAACGGATACATTAAACAACACCTCAGAAGTTTTAAAAAAATTACCAGAATTACCCGAGATTATGGATAAAGCTAATCAAGCATTAACATTTTTAGCTAGTGGCCAAATTCCACAAAGCTCAAATTCTTATACAGCCTTAAATAATAAAAAATCTGAAATGACGACTTTTAGAAATCAATCTATTATTGGTTTATTAGTTCTTGTAATTATAGGGTTATTGGTATTTTAATTCGGCAAATGAAAAATCTAATAGACAAAAAAATTCTCTATATAGTTTGTGGTGGAATATCTGCTTATAAAAGTCTTGAAACAATTAGACTTTTTAAAAAGAATGGAGCACAAATAAAAACTATTTTAACCAATAGTGCTAAACAATTTATAACTCCTCTTTCAGTTGTATCTCTTTCACAAGGCAAAGTTTATAGCGATCTATTTGATGTTGAAAACGAGACAGAAATGGATCATATCGCTTTATCAAGATGGGCAGATGTTATTTTAATTGCTCCAGCTACAGCAAACACTATTTCAAAATTAGCTCAAGGAACTACTGATGACTTGGCTTCAACTGTAGTACTGGCATCAAATAAAGAAATTTATATAGCACCTGCAATGAATATTAGAATGTGGGAGCATCAATCTACAAAACAAAATTTAAAAAAACTAGTGAGTTATGGGTATAAACTTATTGGCCCAGAAATTGGAGAAATGGCTTGCGGTGAATATGGTGAAGGAAAAATGTCTGAGCCAAATAAAATTTCCAATGAAATAAATAATTATTTCTTAAATCTTAAAAATAGTAAAAAATTAAAAGCATTAGTTACAGCTGGTCCAACAAATGAATATATTGATCCTGTAAGATTTATTACAAATAAATCTAGTGGTAAACAAGGGTATGAAATTGCTAAATCTTTATCTAAAAAAGGTTTTGATACCACCCTTATTTCTGGTCCAACTAATTTAACAATTGACGCCAATATAAAACTTATAGAGGTTGAAACAGCAGATGAAATGTTGTTAGAAACTCAAAAAAACTTGCCAGCAAATGTAGCTGTTTTCTCTGCAGCTGTAGCTGATTTTAAAATTAATAAAAAATACGAATACAAAATAAAAAAACAAGACTCGCTTAATTTAAATTTAGAAAAAAATGTAGATATATTAAGTTATGTTTCAAACCATAATTCTATGAGACCAGATCTTGTTATAGGGTTTGCAGCAGAAACAGATAATGTTGAAAAGAATGCTGAAAAAAAATTAAGTACTAAAAATTGTGATTGGATCATCGCAAACGATGTATCCAATAATAAAATTGGTTTTAGTTCTGATTTCAATGAAGTAACGGTTTACTACAGTGACAAAAAAAAAGAGAAACTTTCTTATAAAAAAAAATCTGAAATATCTGATGAAATAGTTGATAGAATAATAAATCAATTAAATTAATGACAAAAGTTCTTATAAAAAAATTAGACTCATCTGTTGAGTTACCAGCGTATAAAACAAGCGGGGCATCAGGTATGGATTTAATGGCCTTTTTAAATAAAGCAATTACACTAAAACCAAAAAATTCTTGTTTGGTTCCAACGGGTATTTCTGTTGCGTTTCCTAGTGAATTTGAAATTCAAATCAGACCAAGATCTGGTTTAGCTGCTAAAAATAATATTAGTGTATTGAACACTCCAGGAACAGTAGACAGCGATTATAGAGGTGAGATTAAAGTTATTCTTTACAATCATGGTGATACTGATTTTTTAATAAATAATAAAGATAGAATTGCTCAAATGATTTTAACTCCTGTTATTAAGATGAATTTAGAAGAAACAGATACTTTACCTGCAACAGTTAGAGGAGAAGGTGGATTTGGCTCAACTGGAAAATGAGTTCAAAATTAAATAAAAATCAACTCGAAAAGTTCTCAAGACAAATTATTTTAAAAAATATCGGTATTTTAGGTCAAAAAAGAATTTTAAACTCAAGAGTATTAATAATTGGTATGGGGGGATTGGGTTGCCCTGTTGCAGAATTTTTAACCAGATCAGGGGTTGGATCTCTAGGAATTGTAGATCACGATATAGTTGGTCTTTCTAATATCCATCGACAAACTTTGTATGATGAAAAAGATTTAGGGAAATTAAAAGTTAAAGCTGCCAAAAAAAAATTAGTTAGTATTAATTCTAAAACTAAAATTAATATTCATAATTTTAAATTAGATAAAAAAAAATTTATAAAGATTATTAAAAAATATGATTATATCGTTGATGGAACAGATAATTTTGAAACAAAATTTTTAATTAACGATATAAGTTTAAAATATAAAAAATTTTTAGTAACAGGAGCTATAAGTAAGTTTGATGGCCACATATTTACTTTTAATTTTAGCAATAAAAAAGATCCTTGTTTAAGATGTTTTTATCAAGAAGAAACTATCTCTGATGACATTCTAAACTGTGAATATGAAGGAATACTTGGTACTATTGCTGGCATTATTGGCACCATGCAGGCTAACGAAATCTTAAAAAGAATTTTAAATATTGGAAAAAATTTAAATGGATATATTTTAATTTTTGATTTGTTAAATTTAAATTTTAGAAAAGTAAAATTTGATAAAAGAAAAAAATGTATATGTAATTAATGTATAAAATTATTTGCACACTAATTTGCCTAACAATTTTTATATCTTCTTCCATAGCTGAAGAAACTTTTGTTTCCTTAAAAAAAAACAAAGTAAATGTTCGTTATGGCCCAAGTTTTGAATCAGATATTAAATTTGTTTATAAAAAGATTAACTTGCCCTTGAAACAAATTGATAAAAAAGAAAATTTTAGAAGAATAATTGATTTAAAAAACAATAGTGGCTGGATACACATTTCACAATTAAAGAAAAATAATTCAGTTATCGCACTTCAAAATAAAGTTTTGTTTAAGAAACCATCTTCATTTGCAAAACCTATAGCCCAAATTGAAAAGGGAAGACTATTAATTATCGATAAGTGTCAGGAAAAATGGTGTAAAATTAAATCTGAGGATTATGTGGGGTGGATTAAAACTAATAATATCTGGGGCTTAATTAACTAAAATCAGCCACTAAAGAGCTTAAATTTGCTGAACTTAGCTTTGTAGTATGTGAATATTCTTTGTGATCAATCCCAATCTCAACTTCCACACTATCTGATTTAAATTTTTCAATTTGTTCATCATTCAACTTAAAATGAATAAATTGAACTGAAGAAGCCTTACCTTCTGCAGAAGTTCTATCAACATCTTCTTCGGGAATAGCTTTTATTGATTGGCCATCAATTTTAATAAAGACTTTTTCTTCAATTCCTCCAGCTTTGCTTAGAAATGCAGCTCTTGAAACTGGGTTATCAATTTCAAACATTAACGTAGCTGTAAGTTCTTTTCCATTTGGTATTAAAGGATTGTAAGCTACCAGTTCATCTTTTAATTGTTCGTCACCACCTTTTTCAATGTAAAGCATCTCTTGGACTTGAGCCAACATTGTTTCATAACTTTCAAAATAAAAAGTAGCATATGGGCCGAGTGCAATTCTTCTATCTTTTTTAAGGTTTACAATATTTTTTCTAAGCTCTTTTCTGTTTTTTGTATAAACATCTAAAGGCATGATATCTTCTTTTAGAATTTCTCTTTTTTCTTTAGGCATGATTATAATCTATAACTTTTTGCCATTAATTCGATAGGATGTAACGCCTCATCATTAGATATATTTGTATCCACTTCCAATTGCTTTAAATGTTTACCAGCTAATGGGCAATCTGAGGCCATGTATTTATTATTTTTATTCTTAATTTGTCTAGCTGTTGGTCTTCCAACTTTATTTGCTAAATCATGAGTATCTTTCATAACACCAAACGTACCTCCATGACCAGCACATCTTTCAACAACGTCTAGCTTAACGTTTGGAATAAGTTTTAACATATCTCTTGATTTGATACCCATGTTTTGAGCTCTTGCATGACATGCATTGTGAACTGTAACTCCACCGTCTATTTCCTGTAATCCCTCTGCCAATCCTTCATTGTTTGCTATATCAACAACATACTCATCAATATCCATTATATTTGAAGATAATCTTTTAATATTTTCATCCTTAGGCAACAGCAGAGGCCATTCAAATTTTAACATCAAACCACAACTGGCTGTTAGAGTGAGTACTTTATAACCTTTATCAACCCACTCTAATAAATCTTTAGATACTTTCTTTGCTTGCTCAACCACCTTAGGTAGATCAGCTTGTTCTAAAAAAGGCATACCACAACATCCTGGATAAGCCTCTTGAACCTCAACTCCATTCTTTTTTAAAACTTTTAGAGCAGCAACTCCTGTATTTTTTTTATTAAAATTCACAAAACAAGTTGTGTAGATCACAACCTTTCTATCTTTGTTTGGAGTTTCAAAATTTATTTGATCTTTATTTTTTTTAAAAAAATTTGAAAATGTTTCTGAATTATATTTTGGCAACTGAACTCTTTTGTCAATTCCAGCAACAACTTCTAAAATTTTTCTAAAAAATTTGTTTTTAATACTAGAGGCCCAGTTAACTAATTTTGAAAACATAACACCAATTTTTGCGTTTCTATCTATTTGAGCTAATTGTGTTGGAACAGTTAGCAATTTTCCTAATTTTTTTTGAGCTGTTCTATATCTCAACATTAAGTGAGGAAAATCTAAATCAAAATCATGAGGAGGCACATAAGGGCATTTAGTCATAAAACACATGTCGCACAAAG
>Ga0233438_10000275_pt1 | contig 69865 bp, 62 predicted proteins | sample SI_123_September_FD_182720 | JGI IMG/M metagenome (GOLD analysis project Ga0233438, IMG submission 182720) | Seawater microbial communities from Saanich Inlet, British Columbia, Canada - SI_123_September2016_10_MG | ecosystem: Environmental > Aquatic > Marine > Inlet | place: Canada: British... | reverse complement strand
AATTATGAACTGGTTACCCGGATCAGTCCTCGAGTAACGAAAACATACCATCAGCGTTAATAAAAACTTAACATTTATTCTAGTCATCGTCTTTATTTAGCGATACATTACACGCCTTTATTATATTCAAAATTTATGTCTTGAAAAGAGGTCGGTTATGTTGCTCGCTCACATTGCAAATCCAGTATGCCCATTGCGCCAGAAAATCCGTGATTTTTATCGAATTGATGAAGATCAAGCGGTCGATCATATCCTGCCTCAAGCGGAAGTGAATATGCGTGCCCGGAGCCGAGCATGGGAACGTGCACGGAATATGGTATTGCAAATTCGTCGTGAGCAAGAGCGTCATGGTGGTGTAGATGCTCTTCTCAATGAATTCTCTTTATCCACAGCTGAAGGCATTGTATTGATGTGTCTAGCGGAAGCCTTGTTACGTGTACCCGATAAAGATACCCAAGACGAACTGATCCGCGATAAATTATCTCAAGGCGAATGGACGCCGCACTTAGGTAATAGTGACTCGCTGTTTGTGAATGTCTCTGCGTGGGGCCTATTGTTCACCGGCAATATGGTCGAGTATGCGGATGAAAAGAAAAAAGCGCAATTTGGTTTATTGAAAAAGACGGTAGGCCGTTTAGGTGAGCCGGTTATTCGTAAATCGATGAATATCGCCATGAAAGTCATGGGGCGTCAATTTGTCATGGGTGAGACGATCAAAGCAGCTGTTAAACGGGCTAAAGACAAAGAATCTCAAGGATATGTATATTCCTATGACATGTTAGGCGAGGGGGCCCGCACGCAAGCGGATGCAGACCGTTATTATCAATCCTATGAATCTGCGATTCATGTGATTGGTAAGGCTGCTGCTGGGAAAGGACCCGTAAAATCTCCTGGTATTTCAGTGAAATTATCTGCGATCCACCCGCGTTATGAATTTACCCACAGCGAACGTGTATTAGCAGAAATTCCACCCAAACTTAAGGCGTTGTGTTTACTGGCAAAACAATATGATATTGGCTTGACTGTTGATGCTGAAGAATCAGAACGCCTAGACATTTCGTTGGACATTATCGAAGCGGTGTTTAGTGATCCTGATTTAGGCGATTGGGAAGGTTTTGGTTTAGCCGTGCAAGCTTATCAAAAACGCGCTATTCATGTGATTGAATGGTTGCGAGTGCTCACTCAGACTGTCGGTCGTCGCTTAATGGTACGTTTGGTTAAAGGCGCGTATTGGGATAGTGAAATTAAACACACTCAGCAAATGGGGCTAGATGAATTTCCGGTATTCACGCGTAAATCGTCCACCGATGTATCTTATCATGCGTGTGCCAATAAACTGTTAGATTACCGCGATACTATTTTTCCACAATTTGCAACGCATAATGCTTATACAGCTTCGGTGATCATTGAACTTGCTGGCGGCGATACGATTAAAAACGGGGATGCCGGTTTTGAATTTCAGTGTCTCCATGGCATGGGAGATTCATTATATGACCAAGTCGTCACTGAAGTGGGCGTGCAATGTCGCGTGTATGCGCCGGTGGGCGAGCATGAAGATCTCCTCGCTTATTTGGTGCGTCGACTATTAGAAAATGGCGCAAACAGCTCATTTGTTAATGCCATTGTGAATCCTGACTTACCGGTTGAGTCGTTATTGACTGATCCAGTAGAACGCACACAACGCTTAAAGCGCAAAACGAACCCTCATATTGTCCCTGCATATGCTATGTTTGGTGAGGAGCGCCCTAATTCTAAAGGGCTGGACATCAACGATCCGCAAAGCTTGATTCACATGCAGTTAGATATGAATCGCTGGCTTGATGAAAACTTACCAGTGGTAAGCAGTGGTGATGACTTAACGCCTATTTATAACCCTGCAAATATTGCTGAATTAGTCGGACAATTGAATTATCAAACTAAAGAGCAAATGCTGGCAAAACTCGATTTAGTTGAGCATGCATTTACAGATTGGTCTAACACAGATGTGGCCGAACGCGCTGCTATTATCAATCGAATTGCCGATGCGTTAGAACGTCACATGCCTGAATTGATTGCGCTGTGTATCAAAGAAGCAGGTAAAGTCACTCAAGATAGCGTGGATGAAATTCGTGAGGCGGTGGATTTTTGTCGGTACTATGCGGCCCAAGCGCAAACACTAGCTGAAGATGCGCGCCTGCAACCACGCGGCGTGATTTTATGTATTAGTCCATGGAACTTCCCACTGGCGATCTTTTTGGGACAAATCGTAGCGGCGCTAGCGACGGGGAATACGGTGTTAGCAAAACCGGCTGAGCAAACCAGTCTGATTGCCCTACATGCCTTAAATCTCATGCTTTCGGTGGGGTTACCAGAAGGGGTGGTGGAATTGATCATCGCACCTGGTCAAGGTGTGGGTGAGACCTTATTACCTGATCATCGCATTAAAGCGGTGATGTTTACTGGATCTACGCAAACAGGGTCATTAATCTCCAAGATCCTCGCTCAACGCGGTGCCGAGCAAGTACCATTAATTGCAGAAACGGGTGGTCAAAACTGTATGATCGTTGATTCGACGGCTTTACCTGAGCAAGTTGTAGACGATGTGATTGCATCGGGCTTCCAATCTGCTGGTCAACGTTGTTCGGCGATGCGCGTGTTGTATGTCCATGAAAAAATTGCCGATGATGTGATCCGCATGATCACCGGTGCCTTATCAGAATTACATGTGGGTAATCCGGCTCAATTAGAAACCGATGTAGGGCCGGTCATAGATACTAAAGCCCTCAATGCATTGAACGCTCACGTTGATTATATGCAAACGCAAATTGATGCAAAACGTGCGTCGCTAGTGTTTGAATGTGAACTGGGTACCTTGCCTGAACAAGGGCATTTCTTTGCGCCTCGTTTATATGAAATTGATCATATTGATGTCTTAAAGCAAGAAGTGTTTGGTCCTGTGGTGCATGTCATTCGTTTTAAAGGAAATGATTTGGCTGGGTTAGTGGAACAAATTAACTCATCGGGTTTTGGTCTGACTATGGGGATCCATACGCGCATTGAATCGCGTGCTTATGAGTTAGCCCGTTTGTCACGCGCGGGTAATGTTTATATCAACCGTAATATGATTGGTGCGATTGTCGGTGTGCAACCCTTTGGTGGTCGAGGCTTATCCGGTACCGGTCCTAAAGCCGGTGGTCCAAACTACCTACCACGATTACTGCAAGAGGTCGCGACGCCTAAACCGACGGTTGAGGTACCTGATGCTATCGATCCTGCATTAGTCTCGGATGATAAAGCATCCGCTGAAGCTCAGCACTTTATGACACAAGCACATGAGGTTGAAGCGATGTGGCGCTTAACATCTTTGAACGACCGTATTTCTATGGTACGTCAATTGTTAGCCAAAATTTCTACGGTGGATTCAGTGGATGAATTCGCGGATGATTTGAACCATACGTTAGCGGCTGCACGTGATCAGTTGATTCATATTGAAAAACGCCTAAGCAAGCCGCTTGAACTACCGGGGCCAACAGGTGAATACAATGCACTATCTTATGAGCCGCGTGGCACGTTGATTTGTTTTGCAGATAAAGATGTGAATTTTGAGTATTGGACGTTATCGATTGTAACAGCACTCGCTACCGGGAATGTGGTTGTAGCAGTGGTGTCGGATATCTTCTACCCAGAGGCATTAGCCTTTCGTGATAAATTAGTCGCTACAGGGACTAATGAAGCGGTACTTCAGGTGGCGAATCTGCGTCACCTCGATGCGTTGTTACAACATGAAGACCTTGCAGGTGTCGTAGTGGATAGTAATACTGATCGTAGTGCATATATTGCTGCCATGCTTGCCGATCGCAGTGGGGCGATATTACCGGTGATCACAGCTGAATATAATGATAATCTAATACAACGATTAGTGACTGAAAAAACTATCAGCATCGATACCACAGCATCAGGCGGGAATACTTCGTTGATGACTTTGGTGGATGATGAGTAATTAGGGAAATAGTGTGCCAACACGCGATTCATCTGTGCCATCACAGACACCATTGGAAGTTGAATTAAAACTCATAGCGCTGCATGATCCACTTGTAGCGTTTGAAGAACATGTCCTGCCAAATTTGAATGGGCAGGTGCATGTTTCAAAGAAAACACTGAAAAATCAATATTTTGATACGCCAGATCAGTTGTTGCGTCAGCACAAAATGGGATTGCGAGTGCGCAGTGCGAATGATGAGCATGAACAAACCCTCAAATTGAAAGGTTCTACAGTAGGCGGTTTACATCAACGCCCAGAGTATAATCTGCCATTATCAACGGCGAATGTTGATATTCGTTTGTTTGATGCCGATATTTGGCCAGTGACATTCGATATAAATGGCATTCAAGAGGCGTTATCACCATTATTTACTACGCATTTTCATCGCACGACCTATCATATTACTGATGCAGACGATAATGAGTTTGAAGTGGTGTTTGATGTAGGAGAAGTTGCGACGGACAACGACCAGCATCCTATTAATGAAATTGAGTTAGAACTGGTTAAAGGTCTGCCTAATGCATTATTTGAACTGGCAAATAGCATAGCTCAACATTGTGATGTGCGGGTGAATAATCTGACGAAAGCCGCATATGGTTATGCACTGGTGAGTGGGAAATCTTTACAGCCTAAAAAAATGGCATATGTTTTACCTATTAATCAAAAAGCCAGCACGGAAGCAGCGTTTGAGACGGCCGCAGCATATGCGTTAAAACACTGGCAGCATAATCAAACGGTATACGTTGAGACTTACAAGTTACAAGCACTGACTGAAATGGTGCGGGCGATACGATTATTGTTACAAGTGTTTTCACTCTATTTACCGGTATTACAGTGCAAAGCATTATTAAGCTTACATCGTGATTTGATAAAATTTTTACAATCGTTGCATTGGCAAGACGAGATCCATGCTATCCGTTATCTGCGATCACGCAAAGGTCCATTTAGTAAACGTCTAAACAGAGACGCGGCGTTAATGAGCTACTTACAAGGTCGTAAAGAAGGTATCTTGAATGCCCATGCGCCTCAAGATATTATTTTTTCAACCGCCTCTGCCACTATCCAATTAGATACAGCTGCACTGCTACTTAACCGTCCTTGGCGTGAAAGTGCCCATGGTTATGAGACGCCTGTTATTGAGCATGCACATGGATGGTTATCACAAGGTTGGCAAACCTTGCTTCAAGCAATGCCTAATCAAACCATGAAAGCGCCTCAATATCTTTCTGCACAAGTTTTATTAAGACAAACATTGTTGAACGGTTTTATGTTAGCTGGGCTATTTGATGAAGATCGTGAAAGGTTTCGTGCGCCTTGGCTGGATTTAGCAATGGGGATGGAAGAGCTAAATGCCTTGGCATTACTCAAACATATTCTTCAAGAAACCGATCTGGATGATAAATCAGATTTATTAACGTGGACACGTGATAAAACCGACGCTTTGCTCAATGTGATGGAAATGACGCGCAATGTGGCGTTAAATGCTGAGATATATTGGTAAGCACTAACGCTTAAGTCAGTATTAACGACCAAATGCGCGATTCACTATCTGTTGAGTGAAGGTTTTACGTAAGTAAAATCCGCGTGGGCGAGTTTGGATGATTTGTCCGTCTAGCCCTCTAGCATCAGTTAACGCTGCTCCATTAGCGGCTTTGGGGCGGATATGCAAGGCTTCCCCCATGCGTGCGTTAATGGATTCGATGTGACCTAAGCTGATTTTTTCCATTAACTCTTCCCAGTCGTGTTGCAGTATATCCAATTCATCTTCACTGGGTTGCCAAAATAACGGCATACCCAGTTGCCGCTCTCGTGGTGGGATGTCACGCTCACCTACCACGGGAATAAATAACACTTGGGTGAGTTTATTTTTCACCGCGCTAGTGTCCCATTGTTCTGCTATGTGCGACAGCAAATGTACATAACAAACATATGTGGTCTCCAAAACATTGCCGTTTTGATCAATTGGGATAGTTTTTAACTCGACGCCTAAATCAGGAAAGTCTTGTTGTTGTTTAGACCCAGCACTGGCCCCAAGCCACAATTCAATTAACTGCCCAGTAAAGCCTTTATGCTGTTTGAAATGAGGAGGTACATCAATATTCGCAGCATCTCCTAATTCCCCTAAAGTTAACCCTGCAATTTGCTCTGCACGCTCAAGTAGGTGAGAAATATTTTCTGGAGGTGTGATAGGAAGCTTAGGCATGATTTATTTGTTAGATAAGTGTAAGTTATTGCTAGGAAAAGATAGAGGTTTGTGAAAGAATGTCAACATATTAAATTTTCACCGAATTGGTTTCCAAGTGATTGATGCTGAAGGATTCCGTGCCAATGTCGGTATTATTATCTGCAATAAACAGGGGCAGGTGTTTTGGGCGCGTCGTTACGGCCAACATTCGTGGCAATTTCCACAAGGGGGAATTGATCAAGGCGAGAACCCTGAGCAGGCAATGTATCGTGAATTGCATGAAGAAGTAGGACTTAAGCCTACGGATGTCGAATTATTGGGAGTGACCCGTAATTGGATCCGCTACCGTTTACCCAAACGCTTGATCCGTTCAGGCACACATCCTGTGTGTATTGGACAAAAACAGAAATGGTTTTTATTACGTCTAACATGTGATGATAAAGATGTGGATGTACTGCATTCTTCTCATCCAGAGTTTGATGATTGGCGTTGGACCAGTTATTGGTATCCCATTCGCAATGTCGTCTCGTTTAAGCGTGAAGTTTATCGTCGAGCATTAAAAGAATTACTGCCGATGCTCTTTAATGGCTTAAGATCACAACAAAAGCCGGAACAAAAATCCAATAATAAACCAGACCATAAAAAACATTCACGGCGTCACAAAGCACGTAGACGGAAAAACCCGAACCAATAATAATCGACGTATTACTTGGAGACTGGATTAGGATGCTCACCACTTTAAAGCAAATTGTACAAGAAGTTAGCCGTACACCTGAGCTGGATGCCGCTTTGAATCGGTTAGTGACGTTAGTCAAAAAGGCAATGGAAGTAGATTCATGCTCTATCTATTTGGCTAATTATGACAAGCAACAATTGATTTTGGCTGCGACTAATGGTCTTGATCAAGGCGCAGTTGGTAAAGTTCGTATTGGATTTTATGAAGGTGTTATTGGTTTAGTCGGACAGCGAGAAGAGCCACTGAATATAGAAAACGTCCATCAACATCCTCATTTTAAACACTATCCCGAAGTCAAAGAAGAAAACTATAACGCTTTTTTGGGCACACCCATTATTTATCAGCGTAAAGTACTCGGTGTCATGACCATACAACAGACGCAGATGCGCCGTTTCTCGCCAGATGAAGAAGCATTTTTGGTTACGTTAGCAACACAAATCGCACTAGAAATTGCCAATGCAAATATGCTTGGAGAACTGATTCAATCTGAAAGTATGGCGCAACCTTCGGGACCGCAAATGGTTAATGGTGTCCCAGGTGCAAGTGGGCTGGCTATGGGCATCGGGGTGACTTGGAATCAACAAGTGTTGTTGAGTACTTTAGTGAATCGACGACATCAAAACGAAGCATATGAGATCATCGCTTATCGGGATGCGGTCGAGATAACACGCGCAGAGGTGCAGGCGTTATCATTAGGGTTAGATGAGTCATTACCGGATGATATTAAAGCCATTTTTACTATGTATGACCAGCTTCTGGATGCAAATAGTTTAGGTCGTGAGGTTGAAAAACGAATCAAAGATGGGTGGAATGCAGCGACTAGTTTAAAGCTAGTGGTCGAGGATTATGCGGCTCGCTTTAAAGCGATGCAAGATCCCTATATGCAAGAACGTGCAGTTGATATTATCGATTTATCTAACCGTATTTTAGGGTATATTTTAAATCCGACAAAAAAACCACGACAGTTTCCTGACAAGCCGTTTATTCTCGTCGCGGATGAAATTACGGCATCGATGTTAGCTGAGTGTCCCAGTGATATGCTTCAAGGTGTCATCTCAATTAACGGCTCGCAAAACTCTCATGCTGCGATCCTCGCCCGCGCGTTAGGTATTCCCGCGATCATGGGGATCGCCTCTATATTGCCGTCCTTATTAGACCAAAAAACATTATTAATTGATGGTTATTCAGGGGCAATTACGATTAACCCTGAACCTCAACAAGCGCGCGAATTTAAACAACTCATTGCAGAAGAACAAAACCTTAACGACCGCATTGACGCTTTGAGTAATGAGCCTTCGATTACCTTAGATCATCATGACATGCATCTATATGTTAATACTGGGTTAGTTGTGAAACAAGAACTTGCAGATAATACCAATATCAAAGGCGTAGGGTTATTTAGAACTGAAATTCCGTTTATGCAAAGTGACCATTTTCCGCCGGAGCAAGCCCAATATGAACTCTATCGTAGTATTTTACAGGCAAGTCCTGATAAAGATATTACTATGCGTACGTTAGATGTAGGCGGTGATAAACCTTTATCTTATTTGCCTATTGTGGAAGATAACCCTTTTTTAGGCTGGCGTGGGATCCGTATTACACTGGATCAGCCTGAGATATTTTTGGTCCAAGCTCGGGCGATGATCCGTGCCAGTGAAGATTACACTAACCTGCAAATAATGTTGCCGATGATCACGACAATTTCTGAGGTTAAAGAGGCCAAACGCCTATTACAACAGGCCTTCTTTGAAGTGAAAGAAGAATCTAACGATCCACACTCTATGATGATGCCAAAATTAGGGATCATGTTGGAAGTACCTGCAGTCGTATATCAGCTTCCTAAATTTGCCGAGCATGTAGATTTTTTCTCTGTAGGGAGTAACGATTTAACCCAATATTTATTGGCGGTTGACCGAAATAATCCACGAGTATCTTCCTTGTATAATAGTTTTCATCCGTCTGTCCTTGCGGTTTTACAGGAGATTGTCACACAAGCGTATCAATTAAATAGACCTATCACGGTTTGTGGTGAGCTCGCTGGTGACCCAGCGGGTGCAGTACTGTTGATGGCAATGGGTTATGAAAAACTGAGTATGAACGCTCATAATATTCGTAAAATTAATTGGGTAATACGCAGTATTGAGCTTAAACATTCCCAACAATTATTAGCAGATGTCATGATGTTGGATAATCCCAATGAAGTGAAGACCTACGTCGACACCTTTCTTGAAACGCATGGACTGGGTGGTTTGGTTCGTGCAGGTGCTTAAACGAGGTGTGTTCGTAATATGTTAGCTCCAGAAGTCAGTATATTTTTGATTTGTATTATGTTGGGATCAGTGGTGGGTTTAAGTGCTGGTTTATTAGGCATTGGTGGTGGTCTAATTGTGGTGCCGGCACTGACGTATCTGTTAAGTTATTTTTTAGGTATTACTCCGTTTGATGCAATAACTATTGCGATTGCCACATCACTTTCTACTATTATCTTAACCGGTCTATCTTCATCACGCGCTCACTATCAATTGGGTAATTTAGAGTTCAAGACAATTTTCTTCACCGGGTTAGGGATTGCTGTTGGGGCGGTTGCTGGTGGGTTATTTGCAACTAGTATTGATGGTCAACTACTCAAAGGTATATTTGCGGTATTGGTGATACTCGTCGCTTTATATATGATATTTGGGAAGAAAAACGCATCGAGATTTAGTGTAAACCGTCCTTTGTTATCATTCATAGGACTCAAAACTGGATTTATTTCAGCGATGATGGGCATTGGCGGCGGCGCAATACTAGTGCCAGCGATGATGTTTTTTCAGATTGATATGCGAAGAGCGATTGGTTGTGCATCGGTCAGTGGATTAATCATAGCACTATTTGGTACGGCTAGCTTTGTCATAGCAGGTTGGTCGTTACCTGATTTACCTCCATATTCTATGGGGTACGTTTACCTACCTGCTACGGTAGGGATCGTATTAAGCTCAGTGTTTACTGCACCAATTGGTGCTAAAATGGGTCAAACGATGGATACTCAAAAGTTAAAACGAATTTTTGCGATATTCCTAGTCTTAGTAAGTATTCGAATGTTAATAGGGATCTTATAATACATGCAGTCTATTTCTGAAGCCCAGTATTGGGTGTTTACAAATATTGATCCGGTTATTTTTTCAGTTGGCCCATTAGCGGTGCGTTGGTATGGGCTGATGTATTTGGTCGCATTTGTTGCGGCTTATTTGATTGCGAAGGCCAGATTAGCAAGAACAAGCTGGAGCGAGGAAGACTTAAGTGATTTATTATTTTGGGGCTTTTTAGGCGTCATTTTAGGTGGGCGTTTGGGTTATGTGTTCTTCTATCAATTTGAATATTTTTTAAATGATCCCTTATATCTTTTCAAGATTTGGACCGGTGGTATGTCGTTTCATGGCGGTTTACTTGGCGTCATCACCGCTATATTCTTATTTGCTCGTAAAAAACAGATATCATTTCTCACGGTGGGGGATTTTGTAGCACCATTGGTACCTTTAGGCCTAGGTGCCGGGCGTATAGGAAACTTTATTAATGGTGAACTGTGGGGGCGCACTACAGACGTGCCATGGGCGGTGATATTTGCATCGACTGATCCGGAAAGTCTACCTCGTCACCCCTCGCAGTTATATCAATTTGCACTAGAGGGTGTCGTGTTATTTTCTTTAATTTGGTTCTTTTCACGCAGTCCTAAACCAGTAGGTTCAGTGGGCGGCTTATTTTTAGTTGGCTATGGTATTCAGCGCTTTGTTGTCGAGTACTTCCGTCAACCAGATGCTCATTTAGGACTCAATACATTAGGCCTATCACAAGGACAAATGCTGAGTATCCCGATGATTTTACTTGGGGTGTTTGTGATGGTGCGTGCTTATTCTAGCGGTAAACAAGGGGGTTAATATATGCGACAGTATGAAGATTTATGTCAACGGATCATTGATGAAGGTGAGTGGGTTTACAATGAAAGAACCGGTAAACGCTGCTTAACGCTAATCAATGCTGATCTGGAGTACAATGTTGCAGATAATGAATTTCCTCTTGTGACGACGCGTAAAAGCTTTTATAAAGCGGCGATTGCTGAGTTACTAGGGTATTTACGTGGCTATGATAATGCCGCTGATTTTAGAGCGATTGGCTGTAACACATGGAATGCGAATGCGAATGAAAATAGCGCATGGTTAAATAATCCGCATCGTAAAGGTGAAGACGATATGGGCCGAGTTTACGGTGTTCAAGGTCGTCGCTGGATGACACCTGATGGTCGTGAAATAGATCAGCTTAAGAGTATCGTGGATGACTTATCTAAGGGGATAGATTCACGTGGTGAGATCCTCACATTTTATAATCCAGGTGAATTTGAATACGGGTGTTTACGTCCTTGTATGCATACACACCATTTTTCTTTGCTAGGTGGGAAGCTATATTTAAACAGTTTCCAACGCAGTGCTGATATACCGCTAGGGATTAATTTTAATCAGGTGCAGGTATTTGTATTACTAGCGCTTATGGCTCAGATTACAGGTCATAAACCTGGTAAGGCATATCATAAGATTGTAAATGCGCACATTTATGAAGATCAATTAGAGTTGATGCGTGATGTGCAGTTGAAACGTGAACCGTTCCCTGCACCTAAACTGACGATTAACCCCAAGATAAAAACATTAGCGGATATTGAAACTTGGGTGACCACTGATGACTTTAAAGTGGAAGGATATGAGTGTCACGAGCCGATTAAATATCCATTTGCGGTATAATGCTAATACTTATCTAAACGATGATAAGTCGCTATGATCTCCTATCTCTCTTTAGTTGATTGAGTAAAGTGGGCGTCAGTGATTACTGACGCGCTTCCATCTGCATAATAGGGTCACGAATCATTCGTAAAAACAGCAAGCTAGGGATGACCATAATCGCAGTCAATAAAAAGAACAACGCCCAATTCCCATGTAAACCATCGACGATAACACCACTACTAGACGCTAACAAGGTACGGCCAAAGACGCCTAGAGAAGCCATCAGCGCGTATTGTGAAGCACTAAAAGCCTGGTTACATAGCAATGATATAAAGGCAACTAAAGCCACTGAACTCCACGCTGCGGTAAACCCATCTACAAAGACAGTGGCAGCAAACAATGCAGTATTTGGTCCAGCTAACGCCATCAAAGAAAACATAATATTACTCGATGCCATTGCAATACCACCCACCATTAATCCACGATAGATGCCATAACGCATATTCACCATACCACCGATAACGGCGAAGATAATAGTCACCCACCAATTGAGTAATTTTGAATAAGTACCGATTTGGGCATTAGAAAACCCGATCTCTTTATAAAATACAATCGACATACGCCCTAAGAAAGCCTCGCCAATTTTAAATAAGAAAATAAAGAGTAAAATGGATAATGCAAGCTTGAGGCCGTTGCGTTGGAAAAATTCACGAAAAGGTTCGATCAACGACACAGCAAGCCAACTTACTATTCGATGTGATAATTTTTGAGTATCGAGGGATAAACTGGAAGCATAGTGAGCACTTGCATCGGCTTGGAATGATTGTCGGTGGGTTACAGGCTCTTGGACCCAAAATACCGTAGTGGTAAGTAAGACCATGATCCCTGCCATGGCAAAGTATAAGGTTTGCCAAGTAAATCCGGGTAAATCCACCAAGAAAAACGGAATAGCACCGAGTCCACCATAGCCTGTCCACCAACCCGCTGTCGCCATGGCAGAAGCACCTGAAAGAGCAGCCTTTTCATGTTGCATGATAGTGTCAACACGAAACGCATCAATCGCAATATCTTGGGTTGCTGAAGCAATCGCAATACCTAAACCAATAACAGCAACCCAATAAATTTGATTAGGCATACTCACAAAGCCCATAGCAAGACATAAGCTGATAATGCAAAGTTGAGTGACTAAGATCCAGCTTCGCCGTTGTCCCATTTTTAGCAGCTGTACGCGGTCTAATAGAGGTGACCATAAAAAGTTAATAGAATAAGCGACGAAGATGACCCCAAATAGACCGATGGCGCTGCGGGATAAACCTTCTTCCTTGAGCCAAGCTGTTAATGCGGATCCAATCAATACCCAGGGAAAACCACTGGCCATACCGAGGCAGAAAATAGAGAGTAGTCGTTTATCTTTATATGTGGATAAGGCGCTGCGCAGTGTCGTGTCTGAATTCATTTGAGTAAAATTCGTAAAATGATAACACCATCATAGCACTATGCAGGACGAAGCCCAATATAATCAAAAGGCGACACAATATATATAATAGAGATTGGATGCTGCTGATGCTCTTGAAGACTAATCTACTTGTGGCTTAAACCAATGTAAATCGTCATGTAAAGAGACCACGGTACCGACGATGATCAATGCTGGCGGTTTAATTTCTGCTGTTTTTACTAATTCTTCAATGGTCGTTAATGTACCAATGACGACTCTTTGATGAGGTAATGTTGCAGATGCAACAATCGCAATCGGCATATCTGGAGACATACCATGTGCTATCAGTTCACGGCATATAATCCCTAAACCTGTCATGCCCATGTAAAAGACCGTAGTTTGATTTTTCTGCACTAACGCAGGCCAATCTAAATTAATGGTATCGTCACGTAAATGGCCCGTCGCAAAGACAACAGATTGAGCGTGGTCACGGTGTGTTAGAGGTATGCCAGCGTAAGAGGCTGCGCCACTGGCAGCGGTCACCGCAGGGACGACTTGAAAACTGATCCCTTTATCTACAAGTGTTTCTAATTCTTCACCACCGCGTCCAAAGATAAATGGGTCTCCGCCTTTAAGTCGGACGACCCTATTGCCCTCAAGCGCTTTATCTACAAGCAGCTGATTAATTTCATCTTGAGGGATGGTATGCTTTGATTTAGCTTTACCCACATAAATTTTTTCTGCATCACGTCGCACGAGTTCGACAATCGCTGGAGATACGAGCCTGTCATACACAACAATATCCGCTTTTTGCATCAAACGCAGTGCACGAAATGTGAGTAAATCAGGATCACCAGGTCCAGCACCGACTAAGTAAACCTCACCTTGAGTGTTGTCTTGTTGGGTAAAATCATCTAATGCATTAGCAAAGTCCATATCTGCTTTAGCTTCATTGCCTTGCATCACGGTCTCAGCAATATCTCCATCTAATACGGATTCCCAAAAATAACGGCGTTCGGTCACACTACCTAAACGTGATTTCACCTCGTTACGGAATTTTTCAGAAAACCGGCCTAAGCGTTGAACTTGCGCGGGAATCACACTTTCCAGTTTTTGTCGTAAATAGCGTAATAATACCGGTGCAACCCCACCACTAGACATCGCAATAATGATCGGTGAGCGGTCAACAATCGATGGCGTAATAAATTTACACAGCGGAGTGTTGTCCACGACATTCACAAGAATATTATGTGCCGTCGCATGATCATGAATATGTTGGTTTACTTGAGGATCGTCGGTGGCTACAAAGATCATGTTATGTGTAAAAATGTCGGCATCTTCAAATTTACGTTCATGCAAGGTAAGTGAGTGCTGAGCAACGAGTTGTTTCACTGTATCACTGACCCAAGGAGAGACAATAGTGACCTTTGCAGGAGTTTTTAATATTAGTTCAAGTTTTCGAGCGCCTACTTCCCCTGCACCGACAATAAGTACAGATAAATGTTCTGCATCAATAAATACTGGGAAATATTGCATTATCGCAAGTCCTTTGTGTTGCGCTCGAATACTTAGATGAACACCACAAGATTACTCTTGTGGCTTTTTAGGTCCTTTACGGTGTTCTTTTTTAGCAAAGTTAGGTTTAGCACGATTTGCACCGCGATCATCACCACGACCGCCATCTCTGCCTTTACCGCCTTCACGATTACCACGTGCAGGTGGCTTATCAGACCATTCTCGAAGACTCAAGCGTTGTCCTGCAACACGAGTCCCTTGAAGTTGTTCACGCGTTTCTGCTGGCATACCTGCGGGTAAATCGACTGTTGAATAGGTGTCATAAATTTCAATCGCGCCGATATTCTTAGAGCTGATATCAGCTTCGTTCGCAATCGCACCTACAATATTACCTGGCTTAACATGATGTACATGTCCAACATCAATTCGGAAGCGCTTCATCCCTGCATCTGGAGTTGTGCGTTCACGAGGACGACGTTCTCCGCGTTCACCACCACGACCACCACGGTCGCCTCTTTCACCACCGCGTCCACGATCACGTCCACCACGCTCACGTCCACCAAAGTCACGCTCGCTACGTTCACGACGCTCAGGTTTCGCATTGAGATCAGGTCGGTCTCCTTCTTTGAGTAATAATGGTTCATCACCTTGAGCAATTTTTGCTAGGGCAGCCATTAATACTTCAGGATCAGCTTCTGTTTCTGCTTTAATCATTTCAATAATAGGGATCAAAGATTGAATTGAGTCATCTTCAATTGCTTCAACCACTGACTCTTTAAAACGCACTAAACGTGATTCATTCATTTCTGAGATGCTTGGAATAGGCATCTGCTCAATTGATTGTTTGGTGGTTTTTTCAATTTGGAATAACAAACGTTTTTCGCGATGTGAAATAAATAAGATTGCATCACCCTGACGGCCAGCACGACCAGTACGACCAATGCGGTGTACATAGGATTCAGTATCGTAAGGAATATCAAAGTTAATGACGTGCGAAACACGTTCAACATCAAGACCACGTGCAACAACGTCGGTCGCAATGAGGATATCGATGCTACCAGATTTAAGGCGCTCAACAGTACGTTCACGAGATTTTTGTGGAATATCACCATTTAATGGCTCTACGTCATAACCGCGTGCAGATAACTTATCGGCTAATTCAAGCGTCGCCGTTTTTGTACGTACGAAAACGATCACACCGTCGAATTGTTCGACTTCTAAAATTCGTGTTAAAGCTTCTAATTTATGATGGCCGGCAACTTGGCAGTAACGTTGACGAATCGTGGAAGCCGTCGATACTTTTGATGCAATTTTTACATGTTTTGGCTCATGTAAATAACGCTCAGTAATTTTTTTGATTGGTCCTGGCATTGTTGCCGAGAACAAAGCCGTTTGCTTTTCTTTAGGAGAATGCGACAAAATTAGTTCAACATCATCGATAAAACCCATACGTAACATTTCGTCGGCTTCATCAAGCACTAAGAACTTCAAACGATCAAGCTTTAATGTTTTACGTTGGATGTGATCAATCACACGTCCTGGAGTTCCGACTACTACTTGAACGCCACGTTTTAGTTGACGAATTTGGTTGTCATATGACTGACCACCGTAGATAGGTAAAACACGAATCTTTTTCGAAAAGCTTGCATATACTTGGAATGCTTCAGCGACTTGAATCGCTAATTCACGCGTTGGTGCTAACACCAATAACTGCGGGAAACTTTCCTCTACATCAATGTTTGCTAGCATTGGTAATGCGAATGCTGCAGTTTTGCCTGTACCGGTTTGAGCTTGGCCTAATAAATCATGCCCTTCTAAAAGCAATGGTATACTCTCAGCTTGAATGGGAGAGGGAGTTTCGTAACCTACTTTTTCTAGTGCTTGTAAAATTTCAGAGGGTAGATTGAGGTCTTTAAATGTCATATTGACAGTATCGGTCATGGAGGATCCTGATGTAGAGCACTTTGTTGAGTCAGTATGACCTATTAAAGTGATGAAGATATTACTTAAAACCCAATTATAAGGGTAAATGTCCGTTTATACCATTTAACTTATGATATTTCTTGGGAGTGATGGATGAATAGCATTTTATTCATGGTGTGACTGGCTAAATTACACCTATCTTTTATGTCATGTAATTTGTTATGGGCATGTTAAATGTATATCACAGACTCGCTGTTAATCTGATGATAGATGTATGTAAAATGTACAATGATATAATATGTAAATGTCACAACGATAATATCGATTCGGGCTATTTAAATGATTTACTGACATCATGTTCCAACCCACAGTCAGAGATAAATTGTTCAAAATTTAACCATCAAAGGTGGCTTTGAATGAAATAAAATATGCATAGGCTTATTTCACCATCAATATTGTGTCCTATTTGTGCCTACTGCTTGAGCTTCAATATGGTAGTGTAATTCATATTGGTAGAAGTTTGCTGATGTACACATATTTATGATGGTACAGTTAGCGTCAAGTTACTCATTACAACATAGGAATTATCCAATGATTACCTACAGACAAGCTGATTTTTCAACCAAGACGGATGCTAATGCATTGTGTTTGCTAATGAATGCATATGCGACCGATCCTATGGGGGGCAATACCCCTATTGCAGATGCTATCCTATATGCACTCCCTGAACTGTTAGCAGAGCGCGATGACGCGTTTAGTATCATTGCATGGGATGCTGACGTCCCGATAGGTTTAGCAAATTGCTTTGTGGGGTTTTCAACGTTTGCAGCGCGTGAATTGGTCAACGTACATGACTTAGTTGTGATAGACAGTCACCGCTATCAAGGTATTGGTAAAGCCCTATTAGCAGAAGTCGAACAAGTGGCTCAGTCTCGAGGTGCTTGTAAAGTCACGTTAGAAGTATTACAAAATAATGCACCTGCTCGCAAAGCCTATACTGATATGGGATTTGTACCTTATGAATTAGCGCCTGGTGCAGGTGTCGCTGAGTTTTGGCAAAAGAAAATATAAGTTTGGATAATCAAATGACCTATTCTGAGAGTCATTCATCATGTATGTTTTAACTCGCCCTAAAGGTGTCGCTTATCGTGTGCAGAATGGAAGAATGCATGTACAATACATTTCAGAATTTGGTCTTTTTTAATCAATAAATATGTACTCTAATATTGTCTCTGCACTATCACGCTTACGTCATAATCGTGTTTTTGAAATTGTTGTCATTACCGTTATTATTATCTCAGCACTTGAGATAGGTGCGAAAACATTCCCACTTTCGGATTCTGCGGTATTCGTCACCAAGATTATGGACCGGGCCATTACGATCTTTTTCCTCTTTGAGATCCTGATTCGATTTATAGCAGAACCTCGCAAAAAAGACTTCTTCAAATCGGGTTGGAATATTTTTGACACACTCGTTGTGGTGATTAGTTTGATCCCGATCAACGAATCGGAAATGGCATTACTCGCCCGTTTAATTCGAGTGTTCCGTGTCTTACGAATGATATCGATAATCCCTGAACTGCGAGTGCTGATTAATTCATTACTCAAAGCGATGCCGCAGATGGGTTATGTCGTGTTGTTAATGTTTATCATTTTCTATATTTACGCTGCAATAGGCAGTTATTTATTTGCACCAATAAATGAAGTGTTGTGGGGGAATATTGCGATTTCAATGCTGACTTTATTTAGGGTCATGACATTTGAAGATTGGACCGACGTGATGTATGAGACACAAGCAGTTTATGGGTTCTCTTGGATTTATTACATGACCTTTATATTCTTGACGGCATTTGCGTTTTTAAACATGGTCATCGGGATCGTCATTAACGTCATGGAGCAAGAACAGCGTGAGGCACGCGAAAGAGAACTAGCCGCTGACCCTGAAAAACAAGATATCTCTAATCGAGAAGTCAATGCAGAGCTTCACGCCCAAATTGATGAGCTGCAAAGTGAAATAGCAGAGATTAAGGCGCTAATTGTGGCTAATCGTCGGGAAACTAAAACCTAATTAGTTATGTGTGGGGCTATTTTCGTACTAGTACCCAATGTGAGTCGACATCATTCATAAAAAAAGAGCTCAATGACATTTACGCGCCATGAGCTCTTCTTACAATATCTACGCATTAATCATTGTGCGGGTTTTAACCCTTTATTTAGCGCTTCAATATCTGCCACTGTCAGTGTCCCAGCAGCCCGCTTAAGATTAATGACTGCAGTAATAAAATCATAGCGTGCATTAGCCAGATTTTTACGCGCATTGAACAGGTTTCGTGTTGAGTTCAGGACATCGACAATCGTGCGAATACCTACATCAAAGCCTTCTTCAGTAGCGCGTAATGCTGATTCAGCAGAAACTACAGCTTGTTCAAATGCGTTAATGGTAGAGATGTTGGCACCAATATTGTTGAATGAGTTACGGACACTTCTTACCGTGCCGCGGTAGATTTGTTCTAGTGTTTCACTTTCTGCGACAAATCGTGAGCGAGATTGTTCAGTTCGTGCTGATGTTGCACCACCCGAATAAATAGGCACATTGAGAGTAATACCTAAGCTGCTCGAATCTGAATCACTGTCAATACCATTAGTATCAAAATCAGAACGTGACATAGAACCGGATAAACCTAACGTGGGTAAATGACTCGCTTGATTGGCACTGATATCATCTTTAGCAATATCCACGGCAAACTGCTGGGCTTGTAAATCTAGGTTATTCATCTGTGCTAAGTCTAGCCACTCTTCTACATTCTGTGGGGCAGGAGCTTGAGCGGCAAATGTCTCTGTATTTAAGACGTTTACTTCTTGGTAATACAAACCAGTAATTTCACGCAGTTGTTCTTTACGAAGCTCTAATGTGTTTTGCGCACGGATTTCTTGGGCAATGGTTGTATCAAAGTTTGCTTGCGCTTCATGGACATCAGTAATCGCGATCAAACCCACTTCAAAGCGTTGTTTAGTTTGTTCTAACTGACGTTCGATAGCTCGTTTTTCTGCTTGCACAAATTCAACATTATCTTTGGCACGTAAAATATTCAAATAGGCATCGACGACACGGACGATAAGATCTTGTAGGGTGGCGGAATAAGAAGCTTCGGCTTGTTGTGCAACTTTCTCTGCACGGTCCATACCAACCCACTTGGCGTGGTCATAAAGTGACATCGATAAACCGACGCGGTAATTAAGGGTATCAGTATCGACATCATTCGTGTCCGACATAGAATAACCAATTGAGCCGGAAACTTGAGGTAATAATGGCGCGCGTGCTAAGGTCACGCCCTCAAGTGATACATCACGCAAGGCTTTTGCGCGGTTAACTACAGGATCTTTATCAAGGGCTTGTTGGTAAATCGTGGTAAGATCTTGCGCATAAAGCGAACCGGTAAATCCTATGCTTATGATGACACTTAACAGTGTTTTTTTCATATTGCTGCCTTTCAATCAGTTAAAATGAATCAAATATAGTAGAGTGTAAGAAATTCAACCGCATACATAAATAGTTATCACGTAACGAGTAGCGGTTATGTGTAACAGAATGTAATTTCTCTAGGAAAACTATGTCAATCAAACCACAGTTTAACAACCAAGACGTGGAAGTGGTGACCACCACACCATTATACGACGGTTTCTTTAAAATGGTGCAATATAAACTCAAACATAAACTGTTTGCTGGCGGTTGGTCTGGTGAGGTGACGCGAGAAATGTTTGAGCGCGGTCATGCGGTGGCGTTATTACCTTATGATCCGAATACCCAAGAGTTTGTATTAATAGAACAGTTTCGCTTGGGTGCGATGGCAACATCAGATTCACCTTGGTTGATTGAGGTGATAGCCGGTATGATAGATGACGGTTACACCCCTGAGGATGTATGTCATAAAGAGGCTCAAGAAGAAGCCGGTATCGAGTTGCAACATTTAACTAAAGCATGCAGTTATTTGTCTAGTCCAGGTGGCACCACCGAACGGTTACACATCTATATTGCACATACTGATGCAACTAAAGCACAAGGCATTCATGGGGTTGAGCATGAATCAGAAGATATACTAGTGCACCGCGTTGCTGAAAAACAAGCAAAAGCATGGTTAGCCAACGGACGCATTGACAACGCAGCTGCTATTATTGCGTTGCAGTATTTCTTTTTACACAAACAACAGATTTTAGATAGTTGGCAATAAACCGTGAACGATCATACGATACACAAGAAAAAATATGTCCCCCATTTACCAAGCTTGTTAGCTTTAGGCGATCACAATTATGCGCGGTTTATGCGCTTATTACCTGATTGTGATACCCAAGACATGACCTATCATTTTTGTGTCGAAGAGTTACTCAGTTACTCCATTGAGATCACCGATTGTGCCCGTTATACCACGACAGTCGACGTTAAGCAGATTGCTGAATCGTTACCGAATTTTTTGAAACCTGCAATGACAGTACGGTTATACCATGATGCTAAGTCAGCTGAGGTGATCAGCTGTCAACATGTGGGTAATTTAAAGGCTAGTTACGAATATCCCAACTTACATATGCACCAGAAAAATGAAAAGTTTATGGTGAATGTGTTCTTATCTGAGTGGTTACAATTTTGTATTGCGTATCAAAATAAAATGACGGCACATAACTCATGAGTTTTGCACCACAAGCGCACATACTATATTTACATGGTTTCTTAAGCTCACCCATGTCTGCTAAAGCACAACAAATGCGTACCTATTTAGCTCAACATTTTCCGCATGTACAAATGCATTCTCCGCAATTATCTGGCGTGCCTAGCGAAGCGGTTGAGCAAGCATCACAGCGCTTCAGTGCACTACAAAATGCTTACGGTGAGCGTTTTCTGGGTGTGATAGGTAGTTCAATGGGCGGGTTTTTAACGACTCACTTATTAGAAAATATCAGCGCGCCGAATTACAAACCTAAAGGCGTGTTAATTAATCCTGCGGTGGCACCACATATCTTGTTCCCCAACTATTTAGGTGAACATATTAATCCTTACACAAAACAAGCATTTACGTTATCGGATACCGATGTCCATGCGATAAAAGCGTTATATATGCCTACAATTCAGCGCACTGACCAATATCAAGTATGGTTAGAAACCGAAGATGAAGTGCTCGATTATCGTCTGGCTGAAACACTCTATGCTGACAGTGATTTGCGGATCACCCAAGGAGGCGATCACAGCTTTCAAGGATTTTCGAATGCGCTACCTAATATTTGTGCGTTTCTGGCATGTGAAAGGTTTGCTCAATAGCACCGTACTTGGTAATATCAAATGATAATAAATACGTTACCTGAGCCAGCCAAGTTAATGATGCGGGCACTTGAGTAACACCACCAAGGCGCAAGTATTCATGTCAGAACAATATAATTCAGATGCCATTGAAGTCCTTAACGGGTTGGATCCTGTTAAACGTCGCCCAGGGATGTATACCGACACCACACGACCGAACCATTTAAGCCAAGAAGTCATCGATAACTCAGTTGATGAAGCCCTGGCAGGTCATGCATCTTCAATTAAAGTCATTTTACATGATGACCAATCATTAGAAGTGATTGATGATGGTCGTGGTATGCCGGTGGATATTCACCCAGAAGAGAAGATCTCTGGCGTAGAATTGATCATGACCAAACTCCATGCCGGTGGTAAATTTTCTAATAAAAATTATGAGTTTTCTGGTGGGTTACACGGTGTTGGTATCTCCGTGGTTAATGCCTTGTCCAAGCGTGTTGAAGTGACTATTCGTCGCGATGCCCAAGTCCATCAAATTGTGTTTGCCAATGGCGATAAGATTTCGGAGCTTGCCGTGATTGATACGTGTGGAAAACGTAATACTGGCACTAGCGTCCATTTCTGGCCTGATGCGAGTTATTTTGATTCGGGCAATTTCTCAGTACGCCAGTTACTGCATGTGTTACGCGCCAAAGCGGTGTTATGTCCAGGATTACGCATTCGCTTTGATAATAAAATTAGCAAAGAAACGACAGAATGGTATTACGAAGATGGTTTGCGTGATTATCTCTATGATTCCGTCAAAGAATTTGAAACGTTACCTACAGATGAGCCGTTTGTAGGTGCATATTCAGGTAATCATGAAGCCGCTGATTGGGCGGTGATGTGGCTACCGGAAGGTGGCGATATGGTCACCGAGTCTTATGTGAACCTCATCCCTACAGCGCAAGGTGGTACACACGTAAACGGCTTGCGTCAAGGACTGTTAGAATCCATGCGTGAGTTTTGTGAGTTTAGAAATCTGTTACCGCGTGGTGTGAAACTTAGCCCTGATGATATTTGGGATCGTTGTAGTTATATTCTCTCGACCAAAATGCAAGATCCTCAATTTGCTGGACAAACTAAAGAGCGCTTATCCTCTCGTCAAGCGGCTGCGTTTGTATCAGGTATTGTTAAAGATGCGTTTAGTTTATGGCTAAATCAACATACTGATATTGCTGAATTATTGGCTGAGATGTGTATTAATAATGCGCAAAAACGCTTACGACAGACCAAAAAAGTGGCGCGTAAGAAAGTCACTCAAGGACCTGCGCTACCCGGTAAACTGACCGATTGTTCTTCTCAAGATAATAGCCGTTCGGAGTTGTTTTTGGTTGAGGGGGATTCTGCTGGTGGTTCCGCGAAACAAGCTCGAGATCGTGAAATTCAAGCGATAATGCCACTGCGTGGAAAGATTCTTAATTCATGGGAAGTTGATTCTTCTCAAGTGCTCGCGTCACAAGAAATTCATGATATCTCAGTGGCGCTAGGTATTGATCCTGATAGTGAAGATTTATCTGGCTTACGCTACGGTAAAATATGTATCTTAGCGGATGCCGATTCCGATGGTTTGCACATTGCTACCTTGTTGTGTGCGTTATTCGTGAAGCACTTCCGTACCTTGGTAGAGCAGGGACATGTGTATGTGGCTATGCCACCACTGTTTCGTATTGATATTGGTAAAGAGGTTTATTATGCGCTGGACGAAAGTGAAAAGCAGGGTATTTTGGATCGTATTGAAGCAGAGAATAAACGCGGAAAAGTAAACGTACAACGCTTTAAAGGGTTAGGGGAAATGAACCCACTACAACTGCGTGAAACAACAATGGATCCTAATACGCGTCGTTTAGTCCAGCTGACAGTCGGTGATGCTGAGCAAATGCTTGAATTGATGGATATGCTACTTGCGAAGAAACGCTCTGGCGATCGCAAAGTATGGCTAGAAAGCAAAGGTAATTTAGCGCAAGTCGAATAAGCATACCGTCTACTATTGAACTTCGTCTAGCCACAAGCAACGATCTTCCCGTCTTGCATGCATTTTGCATGGGTAATGCGTGCGAGGTCACGACATGTGTCTGCGCCCTTAATCGGTCGATTCTGCAAACTGCCAGACCTGCACATCATATGCCGACAAGGTAAGCGTTAACTCACCTGCATTATCACTTAATGTAGACGACTCGTTCGACACCTCTTTTGACCATACCAGGCTAAATGACGTGTCAGTGAGCTGTTGATTTACGCTGCTGGTAACAGAGTCTGCTGATAAATTTAGCGCGACGACGACACGCTCGTTATTCAACACCGACTCCCAGATTAATACCGGTTCATTGACTGTACTTAATACCTGTTTTACCCCCTTTGCGAGTACGGGATATGCTTGGCGCAACCGATATAGGTCTTGGTAGAAGTAATAAAGACTATCGTTATCTGCAATTTGAGCAGCGACATTATTGGTGGTCGCGTTCGCTGAGAGACTTCTAAATAGCGTGTTACTCACGCTAAACCCAGCATTCACGGCATCATTGGTCCAACTCATTGGGGTGCGCAATGAAGCATCCGCTTGTAAGTTGGCGCCTGCTAGCATACCAATTTCTTCGCCATAATAAGTAAATGGATTAGCAGATAGCAACAGGTAACCAGCGGCCGCTAGGCGGGTTTGTTGAGGGTTTTGATTCAATTGATTGGCCACTCGGTTACCGGCAAAAAAATCATGATTGGCTAAAATCAGCGGCATATTGGCTAAGTTTGTGTCATTAATGACATTGATTAATGTGTGATTGCTGCGGCCTTGCTTAACACTGTCTAAGATTGCATGACCGGCACTAAAGTGAAAAGCTTTGCCACACGAACTATCTAGCGCGAAAGTGGCAAATCCGCTTGGCGCTTCACACACCATATAAGCTTTAGGGTATTGTGTGATGATATCGCGCATCGCTCGCATGACGGGATGATTTTGTGGCTGATCTTCTAAGCCATCAGGCCCATTTTCGACTAATACCCCGACCGCATCAAAACGGAAACCATCCACACCGCGATTCAACCAAAACGCGAGGTTATTTTGATGGAACTCGATGACCTGTGGGTTTAATAAATTAAAATCAGGCATACGTGAGGTAAACGCACCATAAAAGTTGCCGCCCACACCAGTGCGCCAAGGATTGTTCCCCCATAAAGACCAGTTAGTTGGTATAGTGTCACGCCAAATAAACCAATCACGTAATGGGTGGTTGGGACTGGAACTGGCATCTAAAAAGACGGGATTTAAAAAACTGGTGTGGTTGATCAGATAATCAATCACGATCGCAATACCTCGACGATTGGCTTCGCTGATCAGACGGTCAAAATCTGCCAACGTCCCATAGTCAGATTCAATACTACGATAATCTTGGGTTTCATACCCATGGTCATTGTCTGAACTTTCCATGATTGGCATGAGCCATAATCCGGTGATACCTAATGTGTCTAGGTAATCGAGTTGCTCAATTAATCCATTAATATCACCTATCCCATCACCGTCAGAGTCTTTATAACCGCGGACATAAATCTCCATAAAATTGGCGTTGTCTTGCCAGTTATCAGCTAATTCGTTAGTTGGTACTGACACACTGACAGGACTCATATCGATAACTGCGATTGCATTGCCTGAACGTGCTTGTACTTCAGCAAAGGCCGATCTCGCGATGGTTTCATCAGCGAATGGTTCGGCATTCACACCATTAATATTGATAGCGGTATCTTGTACTACCCACACTTCCGTCCCGAAGTTATCAGGAATAACACGTAAATCAAAAGCCGGGCTTTTGATATCACCAAAATGAACAATAAAGTTGAAAAATTCGCTGCCATCAACAAACGGCACTTCATATACCGCATAGTCGTTTTCAACACGTGTCAATGGGCGAGGGCTTTGCCATGTTGTCGCGGTTTCTGCTGAAATTGCACTACCCCACAAATGTAAGCCCCATACATCGTATTGACCAGAAGTATGCAAAAAATGAATTTTCATGACATTGGTTGTGGTAGGGGGAGTAGAGGGTGTGACCGGGTCGGGTTGTGCCGCTGGCAAGTTAGTGACATCAATCGATAACGTTTGCGAAGTAGTTAAGGTTCCATCAGAAACTTGCAATATTGCTTGATAGTTTGTGTTCGATGGGGCAGTGAATTCTAATTGTGTGGTGGTCACACAATTAGATATAGTTTGAGTAAGTGTTAATCCGCCGGATATCGATATAGTGCAATTTAGGTTCGTTTGTTGGCTATCACTCACACGCCAAGTAAGGTTAACGCGACCATTATCATTGATACTGCGGGTATTGAAACTTTCTATGGTCGGGGCCGTATTTTGTGGTTGTGCTGGTGTGCTAGGGGTTGAGTTGGGTTCACCGCCTCCACCGCCACAACCGGTTAATAACACCACAATACAACCGACTAATAATTTTCTGAACATACCCATCATCACTGTTAACATTTTTTCAACATAGTATTGTACTAAGCAGTCATTAGAATGCCAACAAACATCGTTAGACTATCTTCATAGGGCTGTTTATAATTAATTATATATGGATGCAAAATGGCGAGTAATTAGATGAACACCCAATACAAATCAAGAACAAGAAAAGCCCAAGTTTCGACAAGCCTACTATTGATATGTGTTGCTATGACAATGCTTGGATGCGGTGGTGGTTCGGATACTCGTGTTGATATTGATCCTGGAAATGGCAGTAGTCCTGAAGCCCCTAAAGTCAATCGCGCCGATATTTCTGCCAGTATTCTAAAACCCTCAACAAACGAGTCATTTGGTCGATTGTTGAAAAATGGCTTGTATTACAATAACTTCCAAACATCCAATGTGGTTAACGCTGTTGCATCTGATAGTTTAGCATCAGCCGTCCCTAGTGCCGAAAGTGCTAGCCCTGCCAACTTTTCTCAAACGATCACTCAAGAAGCCGGTGTCGATGAAATGGATATCATGAAGTTTGATGGTGATTTTCTGTATGTGTTAGATCGCAATTCAGATGTTGATGTAATATCCACTACAGCCGCAAAAATAAATACGAGTCTTGATTTAACTTCACCTGCATTACCAATTAATGATACTTCCCCAGAAATAATCCGAGTATTACAACGTGAAAATGATCACAGTCTTACAGAGGTATCACGAATTAACACTGGTATTACTCCTGAAAATGGCTATTTTAGCGTCAAAGGTATGTTTATACGCGATAAACAATTAGTCGTTGTTGGCAGTGGATATGAATCCACTAATAACCAAGACCAAGGAATTTGGTGGTACGGTGATAATCAAGTGACGTTAGATATCATCGATACGAGTGTGCCATCAAGCCCTAGTATTACCACCAAATTGACCATTCAGGGTCAATCAATTCGCTCTCGTCGTATTGATAATCAGTTGCTTATTGTAAGTTCGTTCTTACCGCAACTGACTGATATCGATTTAAGTAATTCATCAACTGTTATGCAACAGGCTGGTTTTGATGCGATTCAAGCGGTCAGTACAGATGACCTTATCCCACGTTTATCAACACGGGATCCTCTGACCGGAGAAGAAGCTTCATCGATTCCTTTATTCAGTGCTAATGATTGTTATATTCCCCAAGATGCAAATGAACTTGATAGTGCTACAGGTATTATCTCGATGACCATGATCAACCTAGATAATCCCGCTCAAATGCAAACAACTTGTATTAACGGTCAATATGATGATGTGTATGTGACCACGGATGATATTTTTGTGCATGGTAATGTACCGACGTATGATGAGAACAATAATCGCGTATTAGAAAGTACCGTAGTACATCATTTTATGCGTGTGAACTCTGAATTTACCTATAACGGAACTGCAGAGCTCGATGGGACTTTAGGTTGGCAAAATAAGAATCTGCGACTCAGTGCGACCGATACCCATTTGCGCGCGGTGACGAGTGAAATGACATTAGATGAAAATGACCGTTTCGACCATACATTGTATATGATTAACCTTACCGCGACAGACCGACACTTATCGATTAGTGCTCAATTACCTAATAACAATGCTCCAGCTGAATTGGGTAAGCCAAATGAGGATATTCGTGCGGTGCGTTATTTTGGTGATAAAGCATATATCGTGACATTTGAAACGATTGACCCCTTGTATGTGATTGATGTGTCGGATCCATCTCGACCGGTCATCACTGGTGAGTTAGAAATGCCAGGATACTCTTCTTATTTACACCCGATTAATGCACAGTTTATTTTAGGAATAGGTCAAAATGTCCCTGTAACAGGCATAGATATAGCGCCCGCGTTAACTGGAACAGATCAATCTGGGGCAAAAATAGCGTTATTTGACGTATCCGGTACACCAAGAATTGTCGACGAATTTATCTTTCCAGATAGCTATTCGCCTGCTGAATTTGATTACCATGCATTGACTTATTTAGCAAAATCAGAGGTAGAACATATTTTTGCGATGCCGATGCAAAGTTGGACATTGAATGATTCAATTTGGTTACCTGATAATAGATTAGAAATTTTTGAAGTTGATTTGAATGGTAATGCGAGCATGGCTAATACGATTTCAGTGCGCCCACCTAGTCGAAGTGATGAGTACTCCTGGGCGACAGAAGATAGAGCGGTGGTCATCGGTGATATAATTTATTATGTGAAAGGGGCGCAAGTGTGGCAAACTACTTTCAACGATGCATCAATCATTAACGGCCCTTATTAATTCTGTGTTTTCATTCTTATATCGCACTGCCATCTTTGTGGCAGTTATTCTATTGTGTTTTCATTTCCTGGTACTTTCGGCCACTCCATCTGTTGTCGTTTCCTCTGCGCAACAGGTAGATAATGCGCAAAGTGTTAATGTGTTATTGGATGATGTGTATAAAGTACTAAATCAAAAGCAATTTGCGCATGACATCACTATTTCTAAGGCCCAAGGTCAAAGTTTGTTAGGCTTTATGCAACGCGCCTATCCATCATTTAGTGGTAATATTCATTTCAATCAAGATATTGGGGTGGTAGAAATGAGCATTAAAGTGCCTCAATGGATAGTGCCTCGATATATGAATATTCAACTAATACTCAATTCTAATAGCTATGTTGATATTGAAGGCTTAAAAGTAGGGAAAATTCCGTTACCGGGTAATGCATTACTGAAAATAGCGACTTGGTTGGTAAATACATACACCCGCAGCTCGATTGCCACACAAGCACAGACGCAAATAAATGAAGTGAGGTTTAGCCCTGATAATGTGTTCGTTTCCATCTTACCGATGAAACAATTTCTAAATGATTTAAAAGTGGTCCGTGATAGTATAGATTTTGGCGGTGACCCAAGTCTTGGTTTACGAATCAATCATTATTTAAATTTTTTAATGAATGAACAAAGTGTTCCTAAAAATCGATGCAATTCACTGGCCGTCTATATCAGAGAAGTCATGCTTGAAGCGCAAATACAAAGCTCTCCTGAGACGACCCATTTAGAAAATGAGGCGGCGATATTAGCGCTTGCAATTTATGCGGGTAATCCACGTTTTGCCAATTTATTAGGTGTGATACCACCGCAAAAACAACAAGTTTTGTATGGTGATTTCACCCCAGTATTGGCCTTAAGAAAAGATTTATCACAACATTTTATTTTTTCTGCAGCCATCAAGCTTTTATCAGATCAAGGGGTCACTGTTGCCATTGGAGAGTTCAAAGAATTGATGGATCGGGTGTCTGCGGGAAGTGGTTATAGTTTTGTAGATTTAGCTGCAGATAAGGCTGGAGTCAATTTTGCCGACTATCTGACAGATCCTGATACCGCATCGTTAGCACAAAGTCGTCTAGCACAAAGTGTGAATGAAGCGCTTTTTTTCCCCACGATTGAGCATTTACCGGAAGGACTCAATACTGATGCTTTTATTCAAACATTCACTGCGGTCGACTCACCAGAATACCAAGCAATGATTGGGGATATCAAAGCGCGTCTTAAACAACTGCCACTTTATCAATAAACCAATAGTGTTCCCAATTTTACATATTACAGTGTTGCTTTAAATTGAGTGAGTGTTGCGAGTAATGCTTCAATTTGCTGAACGATAAGCGTTAATTGTGGTTCAATTATATTCATATCGACATTTTCAAAGTCATTTGCGATGAACGTATCCATATTTCCTGCTACTTCTTGAACGTAAGGTTCAAAACGTTTGGCACGAGTGGTAAATGGACTATTTTCAGCAAAAATCGTGGCGAACTTCCCTTTGCCTTGTTGTTGTAACTGGTTTAATGCATTATCAGCATCAATTGCTTTGCGGTAAACAAGTTGCAGATTATCTTTAAGTTTGTCGAGTACGTTTTGCATAAAAATATAATGTAAGGATAAAAATGTGTATTAAGTTTATCATATCTTTGAGCACATTAAATTGAATAAAGGCCCAAATCTACAGGGGTTTTACTTGATTCACCCCCAATTTCTCTCACCAGTTTAGGTACCATATAGCCTGATTGCTTGGTTAAGACCTCTCTCATAATATTCACTGCGCGTTCATCACTAATGGCAAAATGTGCCGCCCCTTGCACTTTATCGAACATGTGTAAGTAATATGGCTGGATCCGAGCACTAAATAAAGCCTCGTTGAGGGCAATTTGGGTATGTGCCGAGTCATTAATGCCTTTTAATAGCACTGCTTGGTTAAGGACCGTTATACCCGCTTCATGCAACAAAGCAACTTTTTGAATGAGCTCACTGGATATTTCATTCGGATGATTGATATGTAGCACTATGATGGTCTGCTTGGATGATTGGGCTAACGCAATTAATAATTCTGGCGTCACGCGATAAGGCAATACCACTGGTAAACGGGTATGTAAACGAATACGTTTAATGGAAGGTATTGTTTCTAATTGTGCGCATATCCACGCCATATAATCATCATTGGCCATAAGTGGATCACCGCCGGATAAAATCACTTCGTCAATCTTCGGATCGGTTTTGATGTGCTCAAATACGTCTAACCAATCTTGCTTGTTATTATGATGTTGGTCATAAGGGAAGTGCCGTCTAAAACAATATCGACAATTTACCGCACAGCCACCTCTTAGCATCAGCAAAACACGATTTTGATATTTGTGTAACATGCCTTTAGTCGATGTGTTAGTCGTCTCATTTACTTGCTCTTTGAGCGGGTCTAACGAAAATTCAGGATCTACGATAAACTCGTCTGCAACAGGCATGACTTGCTTTAACAGAGGATCATCAAGATCGTTACGCGCCATCAAATCAACAAAGAACCGCGGGACTCTTAGTGCAAATAATGAACGTGCTTTATGATCTTCAGCGAAGTCTGACGCATTGAAGCCTAAGTAGTTGAGTAATGAATCTGGTGAATTAAAGCCATTTGCTAATTCTTTTTGCCAGTTAGGCTCTACAGGTCGCTGTTTTTTGTGTATATTATGCACCGTTAAACCAATCATTTAGTGAGATTAGAGGAATTATGGCGAATTTTAGCACCAATGAGTTCAAAGCAGGACTAAAAATTATGCTTGATGGCGAACCATGTAATATTTTAGAAAACGAATATGTAAAACCGGGTAAAGGGCAGGCATTTAACCGTGTTAAAATTCGTAAATTGATCTCTGCTAAAGTCCTTGAAAAAACCTTCCGTTCTGGAGAATCAGTTGAAGGCGCTGATGTCATGGATACTGAGCTGGCATATTTATATACCGACGGTGAGTTTTGGCATTTCATGAATAATGAAACATTTGAGCAAGTTGCAGCGGATGCTAAAGCGTTAGGTGATAATGTGAAATGGTTAGTGGAAAATGATGTCTGTACTATTACATTATGGAATGGTTCACCGATTGTTGTCACACCGCCTAATTTTGTTGAAATTGAAATTACTGAAACTGATCCAGGCTTGAAAGGCGATACTGCTGGCACAGGCGGTAAACCAGCGACCTTAGCGACGGGTGCTGTGGTTCGTGTGCCGCTGTTTGTTCAAACGGGTGAAGTAATTAAAGTCGATACCCGCAATGGCGAGTATGTATCTCGTGCCAGCAAGGCATAACATACGCTAATGCAGGATTATGGTCAGGACGAGTTATCTGATGTGCTATGGCGCATGGATATCTCACCTGACAATCTACGTCGAAGAGCAGCGATTATAGCTCAGATTAGACACTTCTTTGCACACCGTGATGTACTGGAAGTGGATGTCCCTGTTCTGAGTCAATTTGGGGTCACGGATCCTCATCTATCTAATTTTGTTACGCCCTTTACCTTAGGTAATAAGGTCACTCCCTTATATTTACAAACCTCCCCCGAATATGGCATGAAACGTATGCTAGCGTCTGGTAGTGGTTGTATTTATTACATGGGTAAATCGTTTCGACATGAAGATGCTGGGCATCAACATAACCCAGAGTTCACTATGTTAGAATGGTATCGAATTGGCTTCGATGACCATGCGCTTATGCTTGAGGTAGATGCATTATTACAAGGCATTTTAAACACCGAACCAGCAGATAAGATGACTTATCATGAAGCGTTTTTACAGTTTGCCGATATTGATATTAACCATGCTAATAAAGACGATTTAATTGCTGCACTGGCTATTGATACCCATTATGATCTCTCTTGTGAATCGATCGAGCATATTTTACAGCTGATCTTTAACCTACATATTGAACCAAATATAGGCGGTTCACGTCCTTGTTTTGTATATGATTTTCCAGCCTCACAAGCAGCCTTAGCTCGGTTAAAAGCAGATGAACCTGGTTACGCCCATCGGTTTGAGGTTTATTATAAAGGGCTTGAATTAGCCAATGGGTATTGGGAGCTAACTGATCCTAAAGAACAAGCACAGCGCTTTGCTAAAGATAATCGTTATCGAAATAAGTTAGGGCTGCCTAATACAACAATAGACACTCGATTGATGGCCGCCCTTAACGCAGGTTTACCTGATTGTGCAGGGGTTGCATTAGGAGTGGACCGATTAATCATGTTGGCACTGGGTAAAAAGCACATCAATGATGTGCTTAGTTTTGGGATTGACCGCGCATAATGGGGTCAACGAAACTATGATACAACTCATTCACCTTGATTGAGCAAACCTCTAAAAAGTAGGGGCAGGAAGAATGATCACTTTTTGCAGAACTACCGGTGTAATCGGTACGTCAGGAGCTCTTAAATCCATACTATATTGGGTTTCTACTTCACTGATTGAATCTAACACTTCACTGCCTTCTGCAACATAGCCAAATACGGCATATCCCCAGTTACGGCCAGGATCAAGTGACGGTGTATCTCGCATATTAAAATAAAATTGACGGGTAGCTGAATGAGGATCATTTTGTCGAGCCATCGCAATGGTATAAGTTTCATTTTTCAGGCCGTTGCCTGATTCATTAAAGATAGTACCTAATGATGGTTTTGGCTCAAATTCAGCGGTATATCCTCCTCCTTGGACGACAAAACCTGGAATAATGCGATGAAAAATCGTGTCTTCGTAACTGCGCATATCGACATATTTAAGAAAATTATTCACACTGATTGGCGCTTTTCGACGGTCTAACTCCACGATAAATTCACCCATAGAGGTCACCATTTTAACTCTTGGGTAAAAATTATCAGGTTGGATATGGCTTCCATCTTTGACAGCACGTTTTCCTGTTTTAGCATGTGCATCAGCACTGGAAAAGCTGCCAAGTAGTAGACTGAGAATGAAGACAAATGTGATTGATGTTACAGCTTTCATACGTTATCTCCTTGAGGCGTCGCTTTTATAGGTTGAAAGAATACTAAACTTAGCGTTGGTAGCAATGACAGTAAACCCGCCATAGCGCTTTTTTAACATATTCCCATAAGGTAAATGGCGATTGCCAATAATACGTAACTCGCCTCCGTGGCGTAAAACTTGTTTAGCATCCTTGAACATTTGCCAGGCAATATGGTCAGTTACGGCATTTTGTTGATGAAATGGTGGGTTACACAGTACCAAATCGACATGTTCCAGATCGACTTGACTCAGACAGTTTGCGACAACAAAATCGCATTGTGCGTATTGCTCAGGGAAATTATCTTGGACATTGCGCTTGGCACTTTCAATGGCCATGTAAGACTCATCCACAAACGTAACCTTAGCATTGGGTGCATCTGCTAATACGGTACAACCAATAACGCCATTACCGCAGCCTAAATCAACGACATGCTCGCCTTCTATTAGGGGTAAATGCTGCATCAAAAAACGTGCCCCAATATCTAAATGAAGTCGTGAAAATACATTAGGCAAATGACTTAGTTGTAAGACTGGCTTAGTAATTTCCCAGGTATTCCATGGCGTTAGTGATGGTGGCGTGAGTGCATTATTCACACTGCCAATAACCAAACGAGATTTTTTAGCCGCTAAAGAAGTGTGGCAATCTCCTAAGATGGTATTAAATAATTGTTGAACATTTTTGGTTACTACCGGAACCTTACCGCCAGCGATAATGATAGTGTCAGGATGTGTACAGTCACGTAACTGATGCAATTGATAGGTCAGTAGCGCCAAGTTTTTCGGTAATTGCATCAATACGATATCAAAGGTTTGTGATAACTTATCAGTACTGGCGATAAATTCGATAGATGCACTATCCAAGTCATTTTGTTGTAGATTATGACGTGCGCCTAATTGAGCCACAAAGGAGTCAGAAATATGTACTGGCTTACATGCCTGGAAAGCGCAGGTTAATGCGCCAAAATCATCATTTAATATCGCCATGCGTTGCGGCGTTATATTATCAAGCAGATCCGTATAATTCGCTTGGACGTAAGATATGATATATTCATCCACAGCATCCCATGCTTGCAGTGATTTATGTTGGTGCTCGGCCGGGTAACGCACTAGGGTGTGGGTACCACGCGCATGGGTAAATTCTGTATTCAACGTTTTCTCAACTTTGTTATTAGGTCGTTATGCAATTATTTGATTCAGTTCCGCTAGAGATGGACGATGCCAATGTCGAGTATTTCCCCAATTGGTTAGGGTTATCTCAGGCAGACGCATTTCTAACGCGTCTTAAAACGGAACTGACCTGGTCGCAAGATTATATCAGAATTTATGGACGAGACGTAAAAATCCCGCGGTTACAAAGCTGGGTAGGTGATCCAGATTCGACCTATACCTATTCGGGATTACCAATGCAGCCATTACCTTGGAGTACTTCATTAAGCACGATTCGCACATTGTGTGAGCAAACCACGCATAATACGTTTAATTCGGTGTTGGCTAATTGGTATCGCGATGGTCAAGATAGCATGGGTATGCACAGCGATGATGAACCTGAATTAGGGCGTGAACCGACTATTGCTTCTGTCACCTTGGGCTACCCAAGGAAGTTTATTTTTAAGCATAAACAAACAGGTCAAAAAGTGGATGTGGAATTAGAGCACGGGAGTTTACTGGTGATGCGCGGTTCGACTCAGCAATTCTGGCAACACGGGATCAACAAAACTAAACGTCAGATTGATGATAGAATTAACCTCACATTCAGACATATTTTTAAGGATTATTAACGTGAAAGTTGAACATCAGATTACCCAAAAATTAATTGAGGCCTTTGCTCCCACAGCGTTGTATGTTGAGAATGAAAGTCATAGGCATAATGTCCCGCCAGGTTCTGAAAGTCACTTCAAAGTCACGGTGGTCAGTGATGTTTTTGAAGGTAAACGCTTGCTTGCTTGTCATCGAATGATTAATGAGGTACTCAAAGATGAACTGGAACATGATATTCATGCGCTAGCTATCCATACTTACACTCAACAAAAATGGGAAAGTATCGAGCAAACCCCTGACTCACCCAATTGCATGGGCGGTACAGGAAAGTAATATTATCGCTCTATTTGACTAAAAATGACTTCTAAACTGAGTCCTTGAAGACCAAGCATGTCTTTCAAACGGCGTAATGCTTCTACTTGGATTTGACGGACTCTTTCACGTGTTAACCCAATTTCAGCGCCAACATTTTCTAATGTATCAGGCTCAAAACCCATCAGACCGAAGCGACGTGAAAGTACCTCTCGCTGTTTAGGATTAAGCTCTTGGAGCCACATGACGATGTTATTTTTAATATCGTCTTCTTGGTTCTTTTCTTCAGGTCCACTATGATTACTATCGGGTAAAATATCTAATAATGAATTTCCATCACTTTCATGACTTAAATATGAATCTACCGATTTAATCCGTTCATTCAGCCGCAGCATTTTATTGACATCTTCGGTAGGAACATCAAGTTTATCGGCAATTTCCTCAGCGGTAGGCTCATGATCTAATTCTTGGGCTAAATTGCGAGCAGTTCGCAAATAAATATTCAGCTCTTTAACGACATGAATGGGTAACCGAACTGTGCGTGTTTGATTCATAATAGCGCGTTCAATGGTTTGCCTTATCCACCATGTTGCGTAGGTAGAAAATCGAAATCCACGTTCAGGATCAAATTTTTCAACCGCCCTGATCAATCCCAAATTGCCTTCCTCTACTAGATCTAATAATGCTAAGCCTCTGTCTTTATAACGACGTGCAATTTTCACCACCAGTCTCAGATTACTCACAATCATCCTTTCTCTTGCATCTTTGTCGCCTTTTAAAGCCTTACGTCCATGCAATACTTCTTCTTCGGCACTTAATAGCGGCGAAAAACCAATTTCATTAAGATAAAGTTGGGTATTATCAAGGCTTTGTTTGATTTCACCAGCAAGACTTAAGTCATTGAATGCATCAGTATCGTTGGTCATCTTATTATCGTGAGAAACATGATGCTCAGATTTAAGCGAAGCGTGTAAATCTACTATATTGTGATTTGATTGAGCCAAAACAACTACTCCTTATTAATTGGCATGATGATGGTCTTATCCTTAACCTGCTTGCTTGATTATTTTTTGGGTAAATACTTGAGTGGATCAAGAGATTTGCCGTTATACCTAATTTCAAACCTCAGTTTAATACTGTTGGTACCGCTATCACCCATGATTGCAATTTGCTCACCTGCTTGAACAAAATCTCTTTCCTTTACCAAAATTTTACTATTATGTGCATATGCACTTAAAAATTTATTCGTATGTTTAATAATAATAAGGTTGCCATAACCTCTTAGCGCATTTCCGCTATAAACGACTTTGCCATCTGCGGCAGATACCACGGGTGTACCGCTTTTATTGGCGATTTCAATTCCTCTAACACCTGCTTCAGCCGTTGAAAATGTGCTAATAAGCGTACCTTCTGCTGGCCATTGCCAGCGTTTAACACGCTTAGGGATCTGTTCTATTGCACTTTTTTTAGTTGTTGGATGCGTCCGCTTTGTATCCGTTTTTTTATTATTTGCGACGACTGGTGTTTTAACAACATTTGCTACCGGTTTACTTATATCGGCAGAGGGGACGATTTTTTTAACAGGTTTATTCATTAACTCCAGTGTTTGTCCTACATTTAACGCGAAGGGTTCTTCTAAAGCATTGTTATTTGCTAATACCTGATAATCTAAACCATACAACCAAGCAATGCCGTAAAGCGTTTCACCTGATTGTACAATATGCTGCTTAGCGCTTGACCATTTACTGGACTCATCAACATAAGTATTTATGTTAATCACTGGTGCCGGTGGTACTTTACGGGCACAGCCTGCGGTTAAAAAGAGTGCGATTAAGCTGAAAAATACTACTTGTTTAACAAATATAGTGTCTATTTTAGCGTTCATTCTAACGATCTTATTTTGCGACAAGGTAGATAACAACGGCTAAAACAATGACAAGCCAACCTAATAGTTCGACATATTGACGAAGTTTTGATTCCATTTTTGCACCACCCCAGTACATCAAGGCCGCGACTAAAAAGAAACGGCAGCCTCGTCCAAAAAAGGAGGCAATGACAAAAGGAATAAACATCATCCCAAGTACGCCAGCACTAATAGTAAATACTTTATAAGGGATCGGTGAGAACCCCGCTATAAAAACAATCCATACACCATATTGCTCAAACCACTGCATCGCGGTATTGAGTTTGTCTTGGTAATGTAATGTTTCAATGAGGGGTAAAATTAGCCCATCAAAAGCTAAGTACCCTAGTATATATCCTGCTATACCACCTAGCACCGAAGCTAATGTGCAAACAAAAGCATACCACCATGCTTTTTCAGGCTTAGCTAACGCCATAGGTGCTAACATGACATCGGGTGGAATAGGGAAAATAACAGATTCAGAAAAACTTAATCCAGCTAAATATTTATCTGCATGAGGGTGCTTTGCCCAACGCAAGCACACATCGTACAAAGGGGTAAATAATTTCACTGTAATTCTCCTGGTACCAGTGGTACAAACTTAACTGCTTCTATGATTTGATGTGTAAACTCATCGCCTTGGCGTTGATATAAATAGAGTTGCTGGTCCGACTCTCCTACAGGGATCAGTAAACAGCCTCGTGGGGATAACTGTGCTAATAGTGCTTCAGGTAAAGTCGCTGCTGCAGCGGTAACAATAATACCATCAAACGGACCCTTCGATGGCCAACCTTCCCAGCCGTCCCCATGCTTTAATGAAAAATTATAACAATCCAAATGACGTAAACGTCGGCGCGCCTGAAACTGAAGGCTTTTAATGCGTTCAATACTGTATACATGGGTAAATAATTGGGTCAGTACGGCAGTTTGGAATCCTGAACCGGTCCCTATTTCTAAAATCTGGGGAGTATTAATACCTTGTTCTTGCATGTGTTGACGCAAAATAGCACTCATCCTAGCGACGGTATAAGGCTGGGACAAGGTTTGCCCTTGACCAATGGGTAAGGCATTATTCTCATAAGCTTTATGCGTCAAGGTAGGGGGTAAAAAGAGACTGCGATCAATTGAGCCTATCACATTTAATACGATCTCATCATCTACACCCAGTTCGCGGATGGTGTTAATTAAAGGTAAGGCTTTTCTAAGCATCTTATTGCCCTTGATCTTGTTCGTTGTTATTTAACCGAGCATTATCTAACCAATGATTCAACGAAGCCAGACCTTGGTGGTCGGTCATATCAATACTTATTGGTGTAATCGATACTTGTTGTTGACTTATGGCATAAAAATCTGTGCCTTGGCCGGCATCTTGCTCTGAACCTAAGCGTCCGTACCAAAAAATGTCACGACCAAATGGGTCGCTAGACTGCACCATGTTTTCTGCTTTGTGACGTGAACCTAAACGGGTAATGCTCCAACCAGATAATTGCTCAATAGGCACATTAGGTACATTGATATTTAAAATCTGATGATCGTTCATTGGCAGTGAAGATAATGAATCTAAGAGAGTGGCTATCACATGCGCTGCGGTTTCAAACTGCCAATCTTGATAGCCATCTATTGATACAGCAAGAGCTGGGCATCCAAGATGACGACCTTCAGTAGCCGCTGCAACAGTACCTGAATAAATAACATCATCACCTAGGTTGGCACCATGATTAATCCCTGAAATAACGATATCGGGGGATGGGAATCGATGAGAGTTCACGCCTAATTGTACACAATCAGAGGGTGTGCCATTAACGGCATAAAAACCATTTTCAAGCTGGGTTAAACGTAATGGATCATGAAGTGATAATGCATTACTGGCACCTGAGCAATTACGGTCTGGTGCGATAACCGTCACATTATGATGTAATGCGAGCGTTTGATAAAGCACTTGAATACCTTTGGCAAAAGCACTGTCATCATTACTGAGTAAAATATTCACAGATGTCCTTTATATGAATTCATTAAGTATGTATCTCACAACATTCGCGTAATATAGATGTCGCGAAACACCCGACGGGTAAAGTGAAAGCTATGTTTAGCGTGTGTGCGTCAATCACTGTCATTGTTAGATCGGATGGAAAAAGACGTATGGCGCGGCGTTCTTGTTTTAAACCTAAATCGACTAGTGCCTGACACATCTTGGGATAATGTTGCATAAGTTGTTTTTCAAGTACTTCAATAGAGTGTGTCGAAGCAAGCTCTCCTGTCCCCCACAAAGGTGCGGACAAATCAATATCACCACTTTCGAGTCGTGCTTGCAGTGATGAAAGTTCATCGGCTTTTGCCACAAAATAACTATTTGTGCCACTCAGTATCATGACATCGCCTTCTGCAACCGTGTGATGCGTTTGGGTCTTTATCCGCTGAGAAATGACAGTATTAAACAACCAACTACGCAATGCTGATATAGCGACTGAACGTTTATTACGATTTTTAATTTTGCCGCCATTAAATAACTGTTCGGCCAACACTAAATTCCCACCAACTTTGGTTTGTTGCTGTTGTTGTTCATCTAAATAACGTACCTCACCAAAACGTTGTTGCCCATAATAGTTAGGTACGCCATGGGTGGAGATAGCCGTTAAGCGACGTTGGATATCATCGATGTCACTGACATCTTTTAGGGTAATAATAAATTGATTATGTTTTAGTACGCCTGTGCGTAGTTTTTTATCATGACGTGTTACGGATAATATGTTGACGCCAGCAAGGTCAAAGCTATCCCAGGGGAAGCTTTTTTTACCGGGGCAATGAATGCCAAACCATTGTGTCGACGTTGAGAATTTATCTTTGCGGCCTGCATAAGTGACATTGCGAAGCGGTAATTGGGTAAAGGCTGCGAGTTGTTCAGCGACAAAAGCAGTATTGAGTCCGGTTTTTTCAATATGAATAAAAATATGTTCACCATGCCCTGTCGGTGTGAACCCGAGTACTTCATTGACTTTAAAATCAGCTAATTCACGTTTAAATGCAGCTTGGGCAGAGGGTTTACCATGTTGAAAGGCAAACTCTAGTGAAGGGTAGGGTAAAAACACATGACTCATCGTTGGACTAATACGACTGCATGCGTAGCAATCCCTTCTTTGCGACCGGTATAGCCGAGTTTTTCAGTGGTCGTTGCTTTTACATTGATTGTTTCTATATCGGTGTCCAGTGCTGAAGCAATATGTGCCCTCATCGTTTCAATGTGCGGAGCCATTTTAGGTGCCTGAGCGACGATAGTAATATCTGCATTACCGATTCGATAACCTTTTTCAGTAACCAGAGAGTAGACATGTTGTAATAACTCAGTACTATCAGCCCCTTGGAAATTAGGATCCGTATCTGGGAAATGGCGACCAATATCGCCTAAAGCAACCGCACCTAGCAATGCATCGCACAATGCATGAAGAACGACATCTCCATCTGAATGGGCGAGTAACCCAGTGGGGTAATCGATAGTTTGCCCAGCTAAGATTAACGGGTCATTGCCACCAAATTTATGCACATCAAAACCATGACCGATTCTAATACTCATGAAATACGTCCTTGTTGTTGTAAAAAAAACTCAGCCAGAGCTAAGTCTTCTTGAAGCGTGATTTTGATATTACTAGAAGCACCAGCGATTAATTTTACACGATGACCAGCATGCTCCATTGCAGACGCTTCATCAGTAATAGTTTTACCGGCTAGTTGAGCCGTTTTAATGGCTTTTTTTAGTAGCTTTGCTTGAAATAATTGTGGCGTTAATGCATGCCAGAGAGTTTCACGATTAATTGTCGTATGAATCAACGTTGATGATGACAGAGTTTGTTTCATGGTATCAATCGCCGGTTTGGCTAAGATTGCTCCAGCATATTTGAAAAGCATGTCCGGATCGTTATTATTTTCGATGATGTCGATAAGTTTATCGATATCTTTGTGTTCCAAACATGGACGTGCAGCATCGTGCACCATGACCCATTGTTCATCTTGAATAATTTCTAAACCATTTAAAACGGAATCAACCCGTTCAGAGCCGCCATAAATGCGGGCGATTTTGTGATGACTGGCAATGGCAAGGTGATCAAAATGGGTATCATTTTTGTTAAGCGCTACCACGACATGACTTACAGCAGGATGTGAAACTAATATACTTAATGTATGCTCAAGTACTGTTTTCGAGCCAATGGGTAAATATTGCTTAGGAATACTGCTAGACATTCTAGAGCCAATTCCTGCTGCAGGGACGATCGCCGTGATTTTGTTAACAGAGGAATGCTTCATTAATCAGATTTCTTGTTAGTAAAATGGATAAATTAATTACTATCTAATGATGGAATAATGCGATAGAAAGTTTCGCCTTCCTTGATTAAACCAAGTTCATTTCTAGCACGTTCTTCGATTGCATCTAAGCCGATTTTTAAATCGTTGATATCTGCAGCAAGTAATTTATTACGCTGAGTTAGGTTAGCATTTTGCTGCTGTCGTTGTTCAACTTCTGCCTGTAATGCTAAATACTCAGGGATGCTGCGCTTGCCAAACCACAAACGGTACTGCAGAGCACACAATAATGATACTAAGATCACTAATATAATTTTATTCTGCCACACAACAATACTCCCAATTCTTGCAGAGTATTGTAAAGGGTTTCGTAGGGTTTGCCTAGTCTCCGAAGAGTTTCCCTTTCAGTTTGTTCATGAGTTTATCTTTTAACTGATCAGTGCCACCTAATTGCCCTTCTAGCAAGCTATTAAGCGAACTCATATCGCCATTTGCAAGTTGCAATAATTGTGTGACTTCGGCCATCTCCCCTTGAGTTACGCCAAGCCCTTCAGCTGCTTGTGCTTCAAGATGTTGGCGTAATTCAGCTAATGGACCGGCTTGGTCTGCTAAAATACCATCCATTAATGCACTGCCAAGTTGATTATCTAAATCTGATTTAAGCTGAAACGTAGGCGCATTGATATCGCCTGAATAGGTAGAAGTCACGTTTAACTTATCTAACGTTGATAAGGTTTGAGCGATAATTTGGGTATATTTGTCATTTCCTGTGGCATCTAATTTAAGCTGATTAAATAAGAAATTGGCACCACCTGATAACCTATTCTTTTCCATAGAAACATTGCCTTTCGAAAACAACGCTGCCGTTTCTATCAATGCTTGCAGACGTGGGTCATCACTGACCGAGACATTGTCCAGTATGAGCCCAGCAATATCCCACGCTTGTTTGGCGTTAACGCCATCAGCTAATATTTCAAAGCTACCAGTCATGGCTAAATTTTCCCACAATGCGCCATTGGTAGCGTCTACTTTAAAGGTGGTAGGGGTTTTAGTAATGATGTGTTGATCGGTAATGTTAGCCCATTGACTGCTAATTTTCTCACTACCCACTAAGACATTGACCTCAGCCTGTTTGACTAACAAATTAGGATAAGGGGCGTTGGGGTCAACCGGTGTAATGGGGGTATCTGGTTTTGGTGCCAGCATTGGGGCTATCGTGTTGGTAATCGCGAGTAATGATTGATTAAATTGTTGCGCTTTTGCACCAAACACCATTTGAGTCAGTTGTGATAAGGCATCACTATCGCCTGTTATGGCACCTTTAACTAGCTCATAGTCCGCTTTGGGAGCCGTCTTGAGGGCTGCTAATTGGGTTTTCAGGGCAGTATTCGCTTCTGAGGCAAGTGCTTTGAATTCAGCGATTTTGACTTTATCTGCTCGCATCTTCGTTTTTATTTCATCCCACTGTACCTTGGCGTTGAGCAGTGCCGCAGGATCGTTGTAATCGGTCTTTTTTAACGCATCAAACTGAGCTTGATATGCGTCGATATCGGCTTTAGTGGGTAAGTTTTTGGCTTGTACTCGTAATGGCTCGATATACTGAGTTTTTAGCGTTTTAGCAGACGCTACAGCAGCCGGTGTCTGTAATGCTGAGCGCGCTAGCAATTCGTCTTTGGTAGGGATTTCTTCTTTTGAAGGGAGGACATCGAGTATATCTTGGAAACTTTGTCCGGGGAGACGGAACACTTCACCTTTTTCTCTGCGCAACTGACCAAAGGCGACATTATCAATTAACACGTTATCAAGGATGATTTTTTGTGATAATAAAGGAATAAATGCAACATCCGCTTTTACTTGGCCCACTTGGACTTGGTTTCGGGTTGGATTATGTGCATCAGTAAGCTCAATACCATCGATGGTAATGGTGATAGGAAATAAGGAATGGTCAACGCTAGCAATATTAGCTTCTGCACCGTGGGCTTTACCAATTTCCGCTTCAGCAATATGTTTGATGATGGTATTAGCGAATATCCAATAAATGATGATTAACCCAAGTAAAAATATGCCGATGCCAGAGGCAATTTTTTTACTGAATGACATTCCTTCAGTCTGTGTATCCATGTGATCACGTCCTTGCTGAGTTAATTCTAAATGAGTATTGAATAGTAAGTATGGTTCATTATGAAAAAAAATAAAGGGCAGTGTGTGCATTGATTCGTTATTTGTATACGCTTAAATAACACGGTTTGATTGTCAGCGATAATTGATGGTTTATTTCGACCTTAAAGTGATATGCTGTATGCACTTTAACAGCTAAATTTATTATTAGTATGGACAGATCCACAACGATAATCGCTAAACAAATTTTGATTCAAGGCAAATGGTTAGCCAATCAAGAGATCACTCTCAATGATGGCGTGATTAGTCATATCCAATCGATATCGTTTGATGAGATAACAGATCACCATGATGCATACGAAAATATCATTCCCAGTTACATTGATGTGCAAGTAAATGGCGGTGGCGGTGAATTGTTTACTCAGCAAGTGACACCTGATCAAATTGAGTATGTTGCCAAAGTGCATCAACGTTTTGGTACAGGCGCAATGTTACCTACACTGATTACGAATGACATTCAAGCTATGCAGCACATGGCTAATGCTGTGGCGCATTGTGTGAATGAACCTGCTAGTGATGTGGATATTTTAGGCGTACATTTTGAAGGTCCTTGGTTAGCTTCTGCTAAAAAAGGGATCCACCTAGATCGGTTTATTCGAGCGCCTAGTGACGCTGAACTAGCGTGTGTTTTGCGTCAAGATCTAGGTAAAGTGATGGTAACTCTCGCCCCTGAGACTGTGCCAGTTGATATTATTCGTGAATTAGTCGCACAAGGTGTGATCGTCAGTCTTGGGCACACCAATGCCGATGCGGATACAACATTGGCAGCACTTGAAGCGGGTGCTTCAGGTTTTACGCATTTGTTTAATGCTATGTCGGGTTTCTCTGGTCGAGAGCCAGGGGTACTCGGTGCTGCTTTGAGTCATCATGGGTCGTTTGCGGGGTTGATTATGGATGGTCAGCATGTATCACCGATTTCTATCCAAGCAGCACTTAATGCCAAAGGGATTGAACATAGTGTTCTAGTCACTGATGCCATGGGGCATGTGGGCAGTGATAATCTAACTCAGCCCTATTTTGATTTATCGATTACGCGCAACGGTAAGCAATTAACGACACCTGATGGTAGCTTAGCAGGCTCATGTTTAACTATGCATGAAGCGGTGTTAAATACAGTTCAACATTGTAATGTGACAATGCAGGAAGCTATTGTAATGGCAACTCAGAGCCCGGCTAATTGGTTGGGGGTGGCTGATCGAGGTAGGATTGAAGTGGGTCAACAAGCGAATTTAATTGCATTAACACCCTCTAACACAAGTCACACATGGCAAATTAGTGCTCATTGGATCAAGGGTCATAATTTGCACGCTTAAAAGAATGCACCATAACATTAACAGGAGTCAGTATGTTATCAAAACATAATACCGGTTTAATTGTTGTTGATATACAAGGAAATTTAGCTAAGCAAGTCCACGCTAGCTCTGCTTTTCTTGATCAATGTGCAACATTGATTCAAGGAGCAAAGTGCCTAGATTTACCTGTTGTGGTACTAGAGCAATTACCCAATAAGTTAGGCCCTACTGATGCCAAGTTAGCAGCTCATTTAGGCGCTTTCACACCTATTATTAAATCCACCTTTAATGCATGTGAAGAGCCTGAATTTGTTGAGCGAGTTCGATCGTTTAAGGTGGATACTTGGTTAGTCTGTGGTATTGAAGCACATATTTGTGTCTATCAAACGGTACTTGGCTTGTTAGATTTAGATTTTCATGTGGAACTAGTCAGTGATTGTGTATCATCGCGTAAGTTAAGTAATGCTGAGTTGGGTATCCATCGTGCTGAAGCGTCAGGAGCGAGTGTGACCAGTGTTGAGATGTGTCTGTATGAATTGGTTAAAGACGCCTCGTCACCAGAATTTTTACCCATCCTTAATTTGATCCGTTAACCTGTAAATCGAAAGAGAAATATTGTCATGATAAGAGAAATGACTAAGTCAGACTTTGTTGCATTTTGGCCATGCTTTCGTCGCATTATTAGCGCACAAGAAACTTATGCATTAGTCCCTGATATGACGATGGAAGAAGCCTTCACATTATGGTGTATCGCGCCAAAACAAGCTTATGTATTTGAAGAGAATGGCCAGATCCTTGGCACTTATTACATCAAAGCAAATGCCATGGGACCAGGCAGTCATGTTTGTAATTGTGGCTATATGGTTGATCCGAACGCCAGAGGGCGAGGCATTGCTAAAGTCATGTGTGAACATTCACAACGACAAGCTCGACTGTTTGGATTTACTGCTATGCAGTTTAATGCGGTAGTTGCGACCAATACGATAGCGGTCAAATTATGGCAACAATTAGGATTCTCTATTGTTGGCACAATCCCCGATGCTTATCAACATCGACGAGAGGGGCTTGTAGATTGTCATGTGATGTATAAATCAATGGACGTTAATGAAGCAAAAAAAAGCGAGTCACAAGTTAGATAAGTAAGTTGGACTCGCTATTTTTAGTTGTTTACAGTTCAAAAATTTGATTATTCAAATTCAGATACCTGTTAAATACGCTCGATAATAGTTGCAATTCCCTGACCATAACCAATACACATAGTAGCCAGACCAATAGTGTGATCTTGCTGTTCCATGACGTTTAATAAAGTGGTGGTAATACGGGAACCCGAGCAACCAAGAGGGTGCCCCAGTGAGATTGCACCCCCGTTTTGGTTCACTTTCTCGTCATACTGCTCTAACCAACCTAATTGCTTAATACATGATAATGCTTGTGCAGCAAAGGCTTCATTGAATTCAGCAATATCGATATCGTTCATCGATAATCCGGCTCTAGCTAACGCTTTTTTAGTGGCAGGCACTGGACCATAACCCATAATTGCAGCATCACAACCAGACACTGCCATTGAACGAATTTTGGCACGCGGCTTTAGCCCTAATGCTTTGGCACGATCAGCGGACATCAGTAACATTGCCGATGCACCATCAGAGATTGCTGATGAGGTCGCTGCTGTAACCGTACCATTGACCGGATCAAATACTGGACGCAAACCCGCTAAGCTTTCTACGGTGCAATCAGGACGAATAACTTCATCACTTTCCACCATAATCATGCGACCTGTCTCATCATGACCAGCAATTGCGGCAATTTCATTATTCCAGCGACCGTCTAAATGCGCTTGATGGGCTCGTTGGTGTGAGCGCGCTGCAAAGGTATCTTGCATTTCACGAGTAATTCCGTTTTGTTTACCTAGTAGCTCTGCGGTTAAGCCCATACTGCCTGATGCCATGGCGGTGGTTTTGTTTAGCTGTGTATTTAAATCAATGTTATAGTTCATGGGGACATGGCCCATGTGCTCGACACCACCAATCATGTATACATCACCTTGACCCAGCATGATCCCTTTTGCGCCATCATGCAAAGCTTGCATCGATGAACCACATAAGCGATTCACTGTCACCGCAGCAGTAGAGCGTGGTATATCGGTGAGTAACTGTGCATTACGTGCAACATTAAAGCCTTGTTCTTTGGTTTGTTGGACACAGCCCCAAATAATATCTTCAATCTCACTAGGATCAACGTTTGGATTACGCTCAAGTAAGGTAGTCATTAAGTGAGCAGATAAGGTTTCTGCGCGCACATTTCTAAAAACACCACCTTTGGAACGACCCATTGGGGTACGAATACCATCGACTATGACGACTTCTTTCATAATTTTTCTCCTTGGTCGTTATGCAGTGAAATAAGTTTTGCCAGCGGCTGCCATTTCGCGCACACCGTCTGAAACTTGATAAATAGGACCTAGATGTGCATATTTGTCAGCTAGTTCTACGAAGTTGGCTAAGCCCATGGTGTCAATGTAACGGAATATTCCACCTCTAAACGGTGGGAAACCGATACCATATAGCAACGCCATATCGGCTTCGGCAGGACTTGCAACAATGCCTTCTTCTAAACAACGAATCGATTCGTTGGCCATAGGGATCATTAAGCGGGCAATGACTTCTTCAGGCGAGAATGTTTGAGCCGGAGCAGCATGTTCAGCAATCATATCAATCGCAACTTGCGCTGGTGTCTTACTTGGACGGCCACGTTTATCTTTCCCATGATCATAGAAACCAACACCGTTCTTTTGACCTAAACGATTTGCGTTATACATTAATGTGACCGGATCGTTATCGAGCTTTTGCATGCGCTCAGGAATACCATCAGCCATGACACCCGCTGCATGATCAGCTGTATCAATACCCACTACATCCAGTAAGTATGCCGGTCCCATTGGCCAACCAAATTGTTTTTCCATAATTTTATCAACGGCCACAAAATCAGCACCATCGAGTACTAGCTTGCTAAAACCGGCGAAGTATGGGAATAAAACTCGGTTAACTAAAAAGCCTGGGCAATCGTTGACGACAATAGGGGTTTTGCCCATGCGTAATGTTGTGGCAACTACTGCTGCAATCGTCTCATCAGAAGTATCCTCGCCGCGGATAATTTCCACTAATGGCATTTTATGGACTGGGTTAAAGAAGTGCATGCCGCAGAAACGAGAAGGGTCTTTTAATGATTTAGCCAGGTGGTTAATGGAAATAGTCGACGTGTTCGAGGTGATCACCGCATCCGCAGCTACATGTGTCTCGGTTTCGGCTAACACAATCCCTTTCACTTTCGGATTCTCAACCACAGCCTCAATGACTAAATCAGCATCTTTAATCGCGTTATAATCTAATGTTGGAGTAATGTTGTTTAAGGTCGCAGCCATTTTCGCAGGCGTCACTTTCTTGCGTTGCATGCCTTTTTCAAGGATCCCTGCAGCAGTGCTTAAGCCTAAATCAAGCGCATCAGTGTTGATGTCTTTCATGATACTAGGGATGCCTTTCACAGCGCCTTGATAAGCAATACCGCCGCCCATAATACCGGCACCGAGCACCGCATTAAGTTTGATTTCTTTTGTGGCTTGTTTCGCCATTTTCTTGCCGACACCTTTGACGACTTGGTCGGCTAAGAAGATACCAATCTGCGCACTGGCGGCATCAGTTTTGGCAAGGGTTAAGAAACCTTGATTTTCTAGTGCCATTGCCCCTGTACGGTCAAGTCCAGCGGCTTTTTCAATGGTACTGACCATCAGGTTCGGGGCTGGATAATGCTTACCGGCCTTAGCATAAACCATGCCTTTGGCCGTATTAAAACTCATGATGGTTTCATTGGCACCTAACTTTAATGGACTCATTTTTTCAGTTTTACGAGCGCGCCAATCAAATTTACCAGCAATCGCATCACTTAGCATGCCTTTCGCTGCTTCGATTAATTGCTCAGGGGCAACTACGGCATCAAGTGCGCCGTCAGATAATGCTTTAGGTGCTTTTTTATTTGCGCCGGTGGTCATCCACTCGAGCGCGGTGTCTGCACCAATTAGACGAGGTAAACGAACGGTGCCGCCAAATCCAGGCATGATACCTAATTTGACTTCGGGCAATGCAACGATAGCATTAGTTTCTGCAATTCGGTAATCACAAGCTAATGCCATCTCAAAACCGCCCCCTAGGGCCATGCCATTAATAGCTGCAATAGTCGGGATATCTAAATCTTCAAAGCGGTCAAATACACCAGATGACTCTTGGATCCATGCTAACATTTCTTCATCAGTGGCACTGAACATGGTAGTAAATTCAGTGATATCTGCGCCGACAATAAAGGCGGGTTTAGCTGAATGAACAACGACACCTTTCACATTGACATCACCGGCAATGGCTTGAGTTGCAGCATCAAATTCGTTTAGTGTTTGTCGGTCAAATTTGTTGACAGAACCGGCGGCGTTGTAACAAAATTCCGCGATTCCATCAGCATCAACCGTTACGGTAATATTAGTACCTTTATACAGCATGATTATCTCCTTTGGTTTAACCAAACTTTTTTTGTAGGGTAAATTTTAAAACTGGTCTTACAAGTAGTCCTATATAAAAACATATTGCCAAGCAGTGCAAATGAATTCTATGCTTACAGGTGTATAGGTCAAACTTATAATAGAAAAAGGTTTGTTGTTACTCAAGATATGGTTTGTCGTTTTATTTTATCTGTAAACCGCTATCCTGACAGTGAATTTATAAACTGATACACTAATCAACACATTACTTTTGAGGTCCATAGCAATTGCGAATTACTTGCAAAAAGCGCTTCGAGAATATCATGCTATCGAACAGAAAATAGTAGAAAACAAATAATAACGACAAGGAATTAAGATGAGTGATTTTACCGCTCTGGTAACACAATTGTATCCTCAGCACATTGAGTACATGCAAAACTTGACCAAAGAAGCGTTAGCACGAGAAAATTTGGATGGTTTGGTTATTCATTCAGGTCAAGGTAAACGTATGTTTTTGGATGATAATCATTATCCATTTCATGTGAACCCGCAGTTTAAAGCGTGGTGTCCCGTCACAGATAATCCGAATTGCTGGTTAGTAGTGAATGGGGTGGATAAGCCGAAACTGATTTTTTATCGACCTGATGATTTTTGGCATAAGGTGCCGCCTGAACCAAGTGCCTTTTGGACTGAGCACTTTGACATTGTTATGCTTGCACAAGCTAATGCGGTCGAGACACATTTACCATTAGATAAAGCGGGTTATGCTTATATAGGTGAATACTTTGAGGTCGCCAAAGCATTAGGGTTTGAGCATGTTAATCCAGAGGGTGCGCTGCATTATTTGCATTATCATCGAGCGTATAAAACCGATTATGAACTAGTTTGTATGCGAGAAGCGAATCGTATTGCGGTTAAGGCCCATCATGCTGCAAAAGAAGCGTTTTTCGCAGGTAAGTCTGAGTTTGATATTAATCTGGCGTATTTGGCGGCCGCGCGCCAAGGTGATAATCAAGTGCCCTATAATAATATTATTGCGCTAAATGAACATGCTGCGATTTTACATTATACCGTTTTAGAAACGGATGCCCCAAGTGAACATCGTACCTTTTTGATTGACGCTGGTGCCAGTGTTCACGGTTACGCGGCGGATATTACACGCACATATACGACGGACACTGGGGAATTTGCTGCTATTGTGAAAGGCGTCGATGAACTTACTATCACATTAGCGAATCAACTTACACCGAACACTTCTTATGTAGATATTCATGAACAGGCCCATGCAGGTGTTGCACAAATACTACATGATGCTGGCATTGTGAATTTGCCAGCTCATGAAATCGTAGCTAAAGGGATCACAAAAACCTTTTTTCCGCATGGTATTGGCCATATGCTGGGTTTACAAGTTCACGATGTTGCGGGTCATGTCAACGATGATTATGGTACACCGAACCCGGCACCAGCAGAACACCCGTTTTTACGCTGTACACGCAATATAGAAGCGCGCCACGTATATACGATAGAACCAGGTGTGTATTTTATTGATAGCTTATTAGCGAAGTTACAATCAACAGACAACGCGATCTATATAAATTGGGATAAAATAGCCGAGTTATCCCCGTTTGGTGGGGTGCGAGTGGAAGATAATATCATTGTCCATCCTACGCATATAGAAAATATGAGCCGAGACGCTGGGCTCAACTCTTAACTCTATATTAAGATATTAAGCGACACGCTCTACAGAAAGGTGCGCTAAGCCAATTAGCGCATCTTTATATTGTGATTCAGGAATAGCAGATAAAGCATCAATTGCTCTTTGTGCTTCAAGCTGCGCTTTTTCTTGAGTGTATTCAATCGAACCGACATTTTTCATTGCTGTCAGAATGGTCGGTAAATGTTCTAAACCGTCACCATCGGTAATCGCGTTGGCGATAAGTTCAGAGGTTTGCGTGTCACTGTGCCACATGGCATGTAATAATGGCAATGTTGGCTTACCTTCGGCCAAATCATCGCCTACGTTTTTACCCATTTCATTGGCATCAGCCGTATAATCAAGAATATCATCAACGAGTTGAAAAGCGGTCCCTAGATGCTTACCGTAATCTTGCATGGCTTGTTCTATTGAGTCGTCCTGGTCGGTTAACACTGCTGCTAGCTGAGTAGCTGCTTCAAATAAACGTGCAGTTTTACTATAAATGACATCAAAATAGCTTTGTTCGGTGGTGTTTGGGTCATTGACATTCATCAACTGCATGACTTCACCTTGCGCAATTCGGTTCGTCGCGTCAGATAAAATACGCATTACTTTCATATTATCCAATTCGACCATCATCTGAAATGCACGTGAGTATAAGAAGTCACCGACTAACACACTGGCTTGATTGCCAAATAATGCGTTCGCGGTCTCCCTACCACGGCGTAATAAAGATTCATCGACAACATCATCATGCAATAAAGTTGCTGTGTGAATAAACTCAATAATCGCAGCTAAATGGTGGTGTTGTTGGTTAGTGATACCTAATGCCTGAGCTGATAGCACGCATAGTAGAGGTCTTAAACGTTTCCCACCACTATTTACAATATAAAAACCGAGTTGCTGGATCAGCGCGACATCAGAGTCAACTTGAGTTTGGATCAATTGGTTAACTTGCTGCATGTCATTATGTGCAAGTTGTTTGATATCGTCTGAGTGCATGGTTTCGGTCATGAATAGTGTTTACTGCTGAGGTCCAAATATGGGAAATGGATGTAAATAATATAATCTTAATGTTACATTAATTTTGAAAAATTTCAGCCCGTTTATCTGGTTTTTTCCCGCTAATAGACAAATAAATCACAGAGATACGCCTAAAGTCGTGCCCTACGCTAGAATTTATTACAAAACTAAAATTATCACTTGTATCAAATTATCATTTTACGTATACTCTGCGCCCTAATTTTTAAATAAAGCGTCCTTGTACGCAGAGCGGAGTTAAATATGTACGCGGTTTTCCAAAGTGGTGGTAAACAACACCGTGTGGCTGAAGGCCAAACCGTTCGTCTAGAGAAAATCGAAGTCGCCCCAGGCGAATCAGTAGAATTCGATGACATCTTGATGGTGAGCAATGGTGAAGATGTTAAGATCGGCACACCTTATGTAGCCGGTGGTAAAGTAACTGCAGAAGTGATTACACATGGTCGTGGCGAGAAAGTAAAAATCGTCAAGTTCCGTCGTCGTAAGCATTCACGTAAGCAGATGGGTCATCGTCAGTGGTTCACAGAAGTGAAAATCACTGGTATCAACGCATAATAGGAGAGCTAACACATGGCACATAAAAAAGCTGGTGGTAGTACCAAAAACGGTCGCGATTCAGAAAGTAAACGTCTTGGCGTTAAGCGCTACGGCGGTCAATCTGTATTAGCTGGTAATATCATTGTTCGTCAACGTGGTACTAAGTTCCACGCCGGTGACAACATGGGTATCGGTAAAGACCACACTTTATTTGCTTTAACTGACGGTAAAGTTCAGTTTGAAGTTAAAGGTCCTAAGAATCGTAAATTCGTAAGTATTGTTGCTGAGTAATTAATACTACAAGATTCTTATAAACCTCGCACTTAGCGGGGTTTTTTGTTTTTGGCACCGTCAAAAGCATTAATTTCTGCGTGTTTTATGGATGAAGTGCGCAACCTAGCCTTGATGCGTGTATAATTAAGGTTCACAAGCGATAATATTGAGTAAGATAAGTAGTCATGAAATTTGTAGATGAAGCAGAAATTCGCGTCGAAGCGGGCGATGGTGGCAACGGCGTAGTCGGTTTTAGACGAGAGAAGTACATCCCAAAGGGCGGCCCTGATGGCGGCGATGGTGGTGATGGTGGTAGCGTCTACTTAGTCGCTGATGAAAATTTAAACACCTTGATTGATTATCGTTTTGAGCGGTTTCATCGTGCTGAACGTGGTACCAATGGCCAAGGGGCTAACTGTACTGGTAAAGGCGGTGCAGATTTGGAAGTAAAAGTACCTGTAGGTACTCGAGCGACGGATAAAGATACGTTAGAAGTGCTAGGCGACTTACTTAAGCACGGTCAACGTCTTAAAGTTGCTCAAGGTGGTTTCCACGGCTTAGGTAATGCACGCTTTAAGAGTTCGACTAACCGCGCTCCACGTCAAAAGTCTAATGGCACACCTGGTGAAATCCGTAACTTGCTGCTAGAGCTGATGCTATTAGCTGATGTAGGCATGCTTGGCTTGCCGAATGCGGGCAAATCGACCTTTATCCGTAGTGTTTCTGCAGCAAAACCTAAAGTTGCTGATTATCCATTTACAACACTTGTGCCTAACTTAGGTGTTGTGCGTATGGATGCGATGCAAAGTTTTGTGATTGCAGATATTCCAGGACTCATCGAAGGTGCCTCTGATGGGGCCGGTTTAGGCATACAATTTTTAAAGCATCTTGAACGTTGCCGAGTATTATTGCATCTAGTCGATATAATGCCGGCGGATGGCAGTGATCCAGTAGAAAATGCTAATGCGATCATCAAAGAGCTTGAGCAATACTCTCCTAAACTCGCCAAGAAACCTCGCTGGTTAGTGTTTAATAAAATTGATTTGATGTTCGAAGATGAAGCGCAAGCATTGTGTGAAAAAATTGCAAATGACTTGGGCATTGAAAATTATTATCAAATTTCAGCATTCCAAAAGCTAAATGTCGACACTGTTTGTCGGGATGTTATGGATTATCTTGAATCATTGCCTGATGATGTGACAGCAGAAGAAGAGCAAGAAGAAGTTGATTTCAAATGGGATGCTTATCATCAAAAAGTGATTGCAGAGCATGTAGACGTTGATGAAGATGATGACGATTGGGATGATGAAGATGATGATCACCCTAATACGTTTTATGTATAGTTATCTAACATTAAACTAAACGCTTAAATTACCCATAAGTGTTTTACAAATAAGTCAAAATCCTCTAGCGTGATAATGGTATTGCTGTCTTATCAACAGTACCATTATCATCAAAATAACGAGGTCTCTATGTTAAGCTATATCACTCTTGGTGTATCGGATTTAGAAAAGTCTGAAGCCTTCTACAATGCTTTACTCGCTCCTTTAGGTGCAAAAACCCTGATTAAAATGGATCGTATTATTTTTATTGGTAAATCAATGCAAGAGCCAATGATTTCGATCTGCGTGCCGTACAACGAACAGGATCCACATCCAGGTAATGGTAATATGTTTGCTATTTCTCCCGGCTCAAAAGAACAAGTAAATGAGTTACATGCATTAGCCTTATCACTTGGCGCAACATGTGACGGTGAACCTGGTCAGCGCATCCCTGACGTATTCTATGGTGGTTACTTTAAAGATCCTGACGGGAATAAAGGAGTCTTTAGTCATTTTGGCTAAATATCCAGTGAGATAATAATGAGATACAAAAAAGGTCACCTAGCGAGGTGACCTTTTTTATTATGATTCCACGTTTACAATAGGCTGGCAATATAGTACTTCACGTTTTCTAATGCTTGATAATATGCGGTGGTGACACTAGGAAAATCATCAGGTTCATCCCACTCACCTTGAGGCTGAACTAATTCATTAAACCTCATATATTGCACATATGCATTGGTATTTAAATCAACGGTATACACTAATCCTGCAACATAGCCTTGAGGATCACCATTTGGGATATAGCTACTGAAACTTCTATACGCACCATGTTCACGAATGTCGAGGACAACTAGCATGTCTAAACCGAGTGTGTCTTTAAGCACTCTGAAATCACGTTTAGCGAATCCGATATCCCCTTTGAATTTCTTCATTTTATTAATCGGTGAGGATAAATTGGTTTCAATCAAATCAACATCAAGTGACTTATATTTATCAATAACAGCAGTTTTCAACACCAATAATTCATCAGCTGAAATCGTATTTTTTAAGTGAGTATCTAAAGCGCTCGTTAGTGCCGAGGCAACGCCATAACATAACAAACAATTTGCACCATAAATATTGGTCGTAGCATTGGCTTTAGGTGAGATATAAGCAAATCCAATACTTTTCCCATCTTCTTGCACCACATTTTTGACAAGCGGTATAAATCCTTGCGGAGTAGAGCCACATGCAGATAAGAGCAGTGCAAGGCCACTAATGAAGAATAGTTTTAAATGTCTGGTAGACACGGTTTTTGTCTATCCTAAATGTTATATTGTGTTTAGTGATTGAATAATAATCTGATTAAAAATAAATAGCGACCTAAATCCAGCGTGGAGTTGATTTTGTATATTGGGCAAATTCTTGTGAGAAAAGCTTAAGTAAAGCACGCTCTTCTGGGATGATTTGAAAACGTGTTATATATAATATAAAACCAATAGCAACAATAGGAAATAAAAAACTTTGCATGGCTAAGCCTGCTGCAATAATTACGAAGACAAATCCTAAATACATAGGATTTCGTGTTCGTTGTAAAATACCTGATGTAATTAACAATGAACTATTCTCAGGAAAGTGAGGATTAACTGTCGTGCGCTGCTGACGAAAATGCCATACAGCCAATATGATAATAGTCAGTCCAATAGTTAAATTTATTATAGCTAAGCTTAAAGCAAATCCGTTAGGTAAGCCTAAATTAGGCAAATAAAGTTGTGCAGAACCCATTCCTGATATAGCAATTAGCAATAAAGCAACGGGTGGAATTTTTAATTCTAAGAAATTCATGGTCTTAATCATGGCTTTAGCAGTAAACTATAGTTAAGCAAATTATTAATCAAAGTGCAAAATAATGACGACTACACACAATTCTAAACTTGCCATAATTGTTGCGATGGCACACAACCGGATCATTGGTGCTGACAATGATATGCCATGGCATTTGCCGGCTGATCTACAGCATTTCAAGCGCACCACAATGGGTAAACCTGTGGTCATGGGTCGAAAGACTTATGAGTCTATTGGTAAGGCATTGCCAGGTCGACATAACATCGTTATTACTACGAATCCTGATTATCACTTAGAAGATGCCTCCGTTGTGTATAGCGTTGATGAAGCTCTTGCTTTGTGTGCACAGGAAGATGAAGTAATGATCATTGGTGGTGGTAGCATTTATGCCTTATTAATTGAACATACTCAGACGCTGCATTTGACCTTTATTGATAAAGCTGTCGCTGGAGATACTACTTTTCCAGATTGGACTGAGTATGGTCAATGGGAAGAAGTGAGTCGTGAGCAGCATCAAAGAGACGAAAAAAACCCACACGATTACGAATTCGTCACATTACAAAGACAGGCTTAGTTATCGGTCTTTTTTGTATAAACTGAAGGTGTAAATATATCCATAAACTCCACTAAATAAAATAGAAGGAGTCACGGTTAGCCAGAGGTTAGGTGTCTCGTTAATAACATTCACACTGATGACAATGATCCCTTGTACGCTCATGGGTATGAGTGGACTAAATAATGCGCCAGTGAATCGGTTCTCCCGCAAATATCCAGCCGATTTATCCAGTAGCTGATTAAAGCTTCGCCTTATTTGGGATGCGTATGGCGTGTGATGGTAGGGTAAACATAAGAGCGGAGTGACAAACGCAAACGAGACACAGCTGGCTTTAAAACGTCGATAACTCCATTCTGTGATTAACGTAAAGCCAAACGTAATGGCTGCGCTGGTAGAAGCTTGTACTAGTGCTACTTGCCATAACGCTTCAGCTGACACTGTTGATGACATATTTGCAAAGTATGCCCACCCCCCATAAAAACAAAACGCGACTAATGCAGATAGTAATAATCGAACAATGGGCGGCATAATTTGACCTTATTCAAGAGTGGCAGGGGCAATGATGCCATACTGAATTAATATAATCATGGATACCATCATAATGGGGATAGCGATAACCGTTGTCGAGACGACAATATTGGCAGCTAACACCGGATTTGAATTGGTTTTCTTTGCCATGATATAGCTAGCTGCAGCTGTGGGTGATGCACTCATCAAAAACAAAATGCCCATTTCCACCCCTCCTAAACCTAATGTATATCCAATAGATAATATAACAGCTGGATATAGAAGACATTTAGCAATATTGGTCATGATCATGGAACCAATTGCCGCGCGCATTGCAAAAAACTCTAACGAAGCCCCGGTACATAGTAATGCTAGTGGTAAGGTGAGCTGGGCAAAATACGCCAAACTCACTTTTGCGACACCGGGTAATTGTACCGAAAAATAAGATGCCGTTAGCGCAAGTACAATCGATATTATGATTGGGTTTTTGAGTAAGGCGATAATGTTATCTTTAACAGAGTGTTGTTTGTCAGAATAAAAATTGAGTAATAACACGGCCAATAAATTATAGATTAAGGTGGTACACGCCATAAAGACCGATGCGGTTGCAAAAAATTCAGGGTAAGCGTTGGCACTGAGTGCCAGACCCACAATGCCTATATTTGAACGATATGCCCCTTGAATAACAACACCACGGTCAGTTCGCTCAGGAATAATAAATTGGCACATTAACACCATTAATAGCACAAATATGATGGTGCCAATCACACTGGTGAGGATCAAATCTGGATTCGCGGCAGTGCTAAAGTCAGCAGTATAGATAGCATTAAACAGTAATGCAGGTAATGACACGTTGTAGATGAGTTTTGAACCACCTTCAACAAACGCTTCACTCATCAGACCGACGCGTTTAAACACCACTCCAGCAATAATCAGGCACATGACTGGGGCGATAACGAGGAGTGCAGTAATAAGCGCGGGTGAATTCATTTTAGAAATTTCTGTGTGATGTATATCAAGATTATAAGGGGTTAAAGGTGAGAACTCACGTGAAATAATAGATTGTTCCCAAATAGTAAGATTGAGTCAAAGCTATCAGTTGGCGAGTTGATGTTTTCTCTCATCAAACAGACATCACCCTAACTGATTTTTACAAATTAATAACATTACTTGGACGACTAGAATAGTTGTTTGGTAATCTAATGACGTTTTCATTAGCAAGCAAGGAATACGATCATGACACAGCAGGCTAGCTTTACCCGGATGCAAGATGGCACTCTCGAAGATTGGCAAATTATTGGTGCAGCGCATTATGAAGAGTTCAAAAACACCGCAGACCGATTCATTGGCATGCTCCAGTCGCTCGAGCAACACACCTTAGGGTTTGCTTGTGATCAACTGCAACATGCGTTAATGGCGGGTACCTTAGCCCGTCGCGATGGAGCGAGTGATGAACATATTGTGATTGCTTTGTGCCATGATATTGCAAAAGTCATTAATGTACCTAATCATGGTGCAATCGCTGCAGAAATGATGCGCCCATACATTTCTGAAGACAGTTATCATGTGGTGTATAACCATCAAGCCTTCCAAGGTGAATATTATTATGAGTATCTAGGCGCACCTACAGATTTACGCTTGCAATGGCAACATGAATCTTGGTATCCATTGGCTTGTAAATTGGTGGATGAATGGGATGCACCCGCTTTTGATCCTGATTTTGAAGTGGATCCGCTAGACAGTTTTATTCCACTTATGCGCAAGGTATTTCATGACCAGCCTATCGCGATAGGTTAGTTAATCTGTTAACAGATATTTAACGGCAATATATCCTTAAATATGCTACCCTGCACCCGAATTTTTTATGGGTGTAACAAAGTATGTTTAATTTTGATTTTGCCGGTAAGTTTGCCAATAACAACGTGAAAAACGATGTGTTATCAGGCATTACTGTGGCATTGGCATTAGTACCAGAAGCTGTAGCGTTTGCGTTTGTCGCAGGCGTAGAGCCGATGGTGGGTCTTTATGCAGCGTTTATGATGGGCTTGATAACTTCAGCGATTGGCGGTCGTCCGGGGATGATTTCTGGAGCTACTGGGGCAATGGCTGTTGTGATGGTCGCGTTAGTCGCTCAACACGGGGTGCAATACTTATTTGCTGCTGTTGTGGTTGCCGGTGTGCTGCAAATCCTAGCGGGGGTATTTAAGCTCGGTAAATTTATCCGCTTAGTGCCTTATCCTGTTATGCTTGGCTTTGTTAATGGCCTGGCAATTGTGATTTTCTTAGCCCAGCTTGGGCAGTTCAAAATCTTTGATCAAACTACTGGTATCCAAACATGGATGCAAGGTGAGATGCTGTATTTAATGCTTGGTTTAACCGCATTAACGATGGCGATCATAGTCTTTTTACCTAAATTAACCAAAGCGGTTCCAGCATCGCTAGCGGCGATAATCGTAGTGACAGGACTGGTACACGGTTTGGATTTAGAAGCGCGCACGGTCATTGATTTTGTCCGTGATATGCTACCAGAAGCGGAAAAAGCGTCAGCAACATTAGCCGGGGAGTTACCTAGCTTCTCTATCCCAATGGTACCGTTTACGCTTGAAACGCTTTATATCGTATTACCTACCGCGATAATTCTATGTTTAGTGGGTTTGATTGAATCGTTATTAACCTTAACGTTAATCGATGAGATGACCAGTACTCGTGGTCGTGGTAACAAAGAATGTATTGGTCAAGGTGTTGCGAATACGGTTAATGGTTTCTTCGGTGGAATGGGTGGTTGCGCCATGATTGGTCAGTCTATGATCAACATTAATTCTGGTGGTCGAGGTCGATTATCAGGGATCACTGCTGCGCTAGTATTATTAGGCTTTATCCTTTTTGCTTCACAACTTATCGAAATGATCCCATTAGCAGCCTTGGTTGGTGTGATGTTTATGGTAGTGATAGGCACCTTTGAGTGGGCATCATTCAAAATTATTCGCGGTGTGAACAAAGAAGATGCGTTCGTGTTATTCCTTGTGACCTTTGTCACAGTGATCGCTGACTTAGCGATTGCGGTAGTTGTTGGTGTTATCGTTTCAGCCTTAGTGTTCGCATGGAAACATGCGACCCATATCGCTGCAAAGACCCATGATGACAAAGATGGCTGGAAAGTGTATGAATTAGAAGGTCCTTTATTCTTTGGTTCGGTAACCCACTTTAAAGAGATCTTTGATCCAGAAAATGACCCGACTGATGTGGTGATTGATTTCAATGAATCGCGGATTTGGGATTCATCGGGTATTGATGCATTAGATACGCTAGCAGGTAAATATGAAGCAGCAGGGAAAAAACTGCATATTCGTCATATCTCTCCAGAATGTCGTGTGTTATTGCGTAAAGCATCTCGTTACGTGGAAATTAATGTGAATGAAGATCCACGTTACTTTGTCGCGACGGATGAATTAGGTTAAACCTATCTAACTCTAGTTACGACAACAGCTATCATCATCAGTATGGTGGCTGTTGTTCGTAGCTGTTATCTTAATTATGCACTACCTAAATCTCGCCACATAACTAATAAGCGTTCGCTCCATTTCATAAAATGAAACTTTTATGACAATTTATCAATGTAACAATTCTGTCATTTTCCCTCGATATTCTACAGAGAGTTTTTTTACTAAAGATATTTCATAGGGAATAAATATGAATATAAAACACATATTTCAAGCATCTGCTGTTGCATCGGCATTAGTATTAGCCGGCTGTGGTGGCGATATAAATATCACTGAAGGTGATATTACTAACACTAATACCACTACTAATAATGCACCAAGCACGCCTTCAACACCTGTAGTTGATGATAGTGCACCTGGTGTCGCATCTCCATTTTTGAGTTCTCAAGTGTCCACTGCATTGGGCTCTTCTGTAGAAGTGCGCTCTTTATCAGGTCGTATTTCATCTGTAGGTGACGCTGCAGAAACTATTACATTAACGAATGACACTGTATGGGCATTAGAAGGTCCTGTGATTATTGGTGATGACAACGAAAATTCCGTCACGCTTGAAATCGAACCAGGTACAATTATTTTTGGTCGTTCAGGTGCTGATTATTTAGTTATTAGCCGTGGTTCAAAAATTGAATCAACAGGTTCTGCAACAGACCCGGTAATCATGACATCTTACAATGATGTTGTTGGTGCAGAAGTTGGTCCAGGCCAATGGGGTGGTTTAGTTATCTTAGGTAACGCACCATCAACTAAGTGTCCAACAGATGGCACAGCATGTGCACTTCAAGTAGAAGGTGCTGTCGAAGGTTCTGTATTCGGTGGAACTGACGCGACTGATAATTCTGGGATTTTACGTTACACCGTCGTTAAGTATGCCGGTTTCGAAATTGCTCCTGATAACGAATTAAACGGTATCACATTCGGTGGTGTTGGTTCTGAAACAACGGTTGAATATGTTCAGGTTCACGCTAACTCTGATGACGGTGTTGAATTCTTCGGTGGTTCTGTTAACGCTAAGTACTTAGTATTAACGGGTAACCAAGACGATTCTGTTGACTGGGATAACGGTTATAACGGTAAATTACAATACGTTTACGTAGAGCACGCACGTGACGGCTCAGATGCGAACCGTGGTATAGAAGGCGACGGTGACGGCGGTAACGCAAACGATGATGGCGGTGCATTCCAGTTCTCGGCACCAATGGTTGCTAACATGACTGTCATTGGTAATACCTTTGACACTGAAGATTCAGATTCTGAAGGTTTATTACTACGTGACCAAACAGCCGCTAAAATTATGAACTTATTAGTGACTGGCCCTGAAGAAATGGGTGAGTGTCTTGAGTTTGATAGCGATGCGACTGTTCAAGGTAACCTAGACGATGGCGACCTAACTATCACATACTCTGCGTTAGTATGTAGTGAGCCTGTCAAAGGTGTAGATGTTCCAGGGAAGACCACTGAAGAATTAGTAACTTGGTTTGAAGGTCAAGTAGGTAACCAAATTGTTGATTTTACTGATGCAGATGCACGCAATGCGCTTGGTATAAACAACGATGGTTCTTTGACTTCTGAGTCTTCATTGCTAACAGCGGGTGGCAACCCTTCTACATTAGATGGTTTCTTTGCAGAAAACAGCTTTGTAGGTGCTATAGGTGCGACTGATTGGCGTCAAGGTTGGGCATTCGGATTTGGCGGTGGCCAAGTTGCGGTTGCGGCTTCTCAGTCAGGTTGTCCCGCAGGCACCACTACGATTGCTTCTGTTGACGGCGAAACAAACACATGTCAAGTTTCAGGTCGTATTACTTCAGACTTAACATTAACAGCTGGGAACATGTACGCACTTTCTGGTGCTGTATTTGTTGGTGGCGATAACACTGATTCTGCTACATTGACAGTAGAGCCTGGTGTTATTGTATATGGTTCTTCTGGTAACGATTACCTAGTGGTAAGCCGAGGTTCACAAATCGATGCGAACGGAACCGCGACAAACCCAATTACTTTCACTTCTCGTCAGCACGCACAAGACCCAAGCACACTAGTAAACGGTGCGCCAGGTCAGTGGGGTGGTATGGTTATCTTAGGTAACGGTCAATCTACTAAGTGTCCAACGGACGGAACAGCATGTGCGCTTCAAGTAGAAGGTGTACAAGAAGGTGCAGTATTTGGTGGCACTGATGATGCGGATAACTCAGGTACCTTACGTTATGTTCGTGTCATGCACGGTGGATTTGAAATTGCACCTGACAACGAGTTAAACGGTATCACATTCGGTGGCGTTGGCTCTGCAACAACGGTTGAGTACATTCAAGTGCACAAAAATGCGGATGATGGTGTCGAGTTCTTCGGTGGTGCTGTGAATGCTAAATATGTTGTTCTAACCGGTATCCAAGATGACTCAGTTGATTGGGATAACGGTTATGACGGTAAGATGCAGTTCGTACTTGTTAAGCACGCTGATGATGATTCTGATGCTAACCGTGGTATTGAAGGTGACGGTGATGGCGGAAACGCAGGTTCAGGCGAAGGCTTTGAATTCTCAAACCCAACTGTTGCAAACATGACTATCATTGGTAACGCATTTGACACAGCTGACACAGATTCTGAAGGTATATTACTTCGTGACCAAACGTCTGCGCAGCTATATAACTTTGTTATCACTGGCGCGGCTGGTGAATGTCTCGAGTTTGATAACGACGACACAGTTCAAGGTAACTTGACTGATGGTGATATCAACATTCAAACGTCAGTTGTTGCATGTGCTGAAAACTTCAAAGGTGTTGATGCACCAGGACTTGACACTGCAGGTGTTGAAGCATGGTGGAACGATGCGGCGCGTAACAATGCTGTTGCAGCTGATGAAGCGGCTGTTGTGAATGATATCTTTACTATCGCAACTGGTGTGGATGCTACAGACGTAAACGCTGTTGATTCATTCTTCACTACAACTGACTTCATCGGTGCTGTTAAAGACGCTGAAAATAACTGGACTGCTGGTTGGACTGTAGGTCTATAACCTAGCAAGTCAGTAATGCTTGATGATCAAGTGCGTTACCTTCGGTAGCGCACTTGTGTTTCAAACACTTCCAAATACAACAGTTATTCAAGCAGTGAATTGAGGTTTAAAATGAAACAACCTAATACTCAGTTTCCGTTAAAAACACTTACATTAGCAATTTTATCTTCTCTGCTAGTTACACCTGCCGCATTAGCGCAAGAGTCAGATGAAGAAATCATTGAAGAAGTGGTTGCAACGGGCACTCGATTAAAAGGGACTGCAACAGCAGTTCTAGAAGAGCGAAAGAATCAAGCCTTTGTTGCTGATATCTTAGGTGCCGAACAGATTTCACGAACGGGTGATGGTGATGCTGCCTCAGCATTAAGACGTGTAACAGGTCTGACACTTGTTGACGGTAAGTTCATATATGTGCGTGGTTTAGGTGAACGTTACTCAAGTACGCTATTAAATGGCGCTAACGTACCTTCGCCCGATCCAACGCGTAATGTTATTCCATTGGATTTATTTCCATCAGATATCATTGAAAGTTTATCAGTACAAAAATCATATTCTCCGTCTATGCCTGCCTCTTTTGGTGGTGGTAACGTTGATATTCGATTAAAGTCCATCCCTTCTGATTTCATCTTTAATGTTTCAGGTAGTATTGGCACAAATACAGAAAATTCTGGTGATGCGCTTGACTATGGTCGTGACGATAATTTCTTAGGTCAAGACGATGGTAACCTTGCTGCACCTTCAACCTTAGTAAATAGTTGGGCGACTAAGGATTTCTTGGGTAGCAACCCATTAATTCCTAGACAAGCTGACAATGCATTTACACAAGATGAAGCCGTCCAAGTCCTGAAAAGCATGAAGCGTGATTATGATCCGGTTGATGCATCAGTGGACCCGAATTATGGTTTTAATGTCTCTGTTGGTAACAACTTTGATTTGTCGGATGATATTCGTACCGGTTACTTGTTAGCTTCTGGCTACAGCCGTGGTGTGAATGTTTCTGAAGAGTATGAACTTGAGCAAGCAAACCGCGTCGGTGACACCATTGAAATCGTACGTTTCTTCGATGATGTGCTTGTAACCGAATACACGACAAAATGGTCGACCCTGTTAAACATGGGGATTGATTATCAACGCAATCACCGCATCGATTATTCATTAATTGCTTTAAGTGATACGTCTGATGAAGTCAAAGAAAAGTTCGGGAATACGGAAAACTTGAACCAGAACGATGGTCTTCGTGTGCGCGATATCAGTATCGATTATGAAGAGCGTAAAATGTATACCAACCAAATCAAAGGTATGCATACATTTCCTGAGTTGAATTTTGCTGGTTTTGATTGGAAATATTCTTTGGGTCGTTCAGTACGAAATGCGCCTGGTAGTTTCGGTGCTCGTTTTATTCTTTCCGATGTGAATGAAGATGGTGTTTTCGATGTGGTTAATGAAAGTACGCTTTCAAACTCAACGGGTGCTGCGCAGTACGACTTCCAAACATTACATGACCGTGTTGAAAATTATGGGTGGAATACTACTATCCCATTTACTACTCAAGATTGGGAAATGGAATTTAAATTTGGTGGTGATTTCTTAACAAAAGCGCGTGTTGCAGAAAACCGTCGAATAGCCATTAATACCCGTGCTTTTGCTGACGGTAATACGTTATCAGGTAATTCGTTTGCTGCTATTTTAAGTGATAGCGCTTTGGATAACGCGATGTATTCTGCTAGTCAATTCTTAGTACGTGATACTACCATCGCGGGTGATGATTACTCTGCAGCACAAAAAGTGGATGCGTTTTATCTAGAAGCGGATTTGTTCTATCAAGATCAATGGCGTTTCAGTGGTGGTGCTCGTTTCGAAGATTTCCGACAAGCCGTTGTGCCAATGGATCCGCGTACTAACCAAATTGATTTATCAGATGAAGATGATCGTGCACAGCTTGCGTTCCAAGAGGATGATTTTTATCCTGCACTTGCTGTGACATACATCAAAGATGATTCAATGCAATTCCGTGCTAGTGTTGGTGAAACCGTCGTTCGTCCTGATTTGCGTGAAGTCTCTTCTGCGACATATATTGATCCATTAACTGAATTTCCAGTGGCTGGAACGCCTGGCCTACTCACCACCTCTATCATTAATTATGATTTACGTTGGGAATGGTATCGAGAAGCAGGTAATAACCTATCAATTGGTGTGTTCTATAAGGATATGACGAATCCAATTGAATCGGTGCAATCACCTGCTCAGGATGGTCCTCCATTAATTCGCATTGCAAATGCTGAAACTGGCTCACTTACTGGTGTTGAGATCGAGTTTTTACAAGGTCTTGAAGTCATCGGTGACGGTGTATGGGATAACATGTTTTTGTCTGGTAACGTGACGCTTTCTGATTCAGAAATCGAACTTGACCGTCAAAACATTGTTGACCAAACTGGTGTTTCTGCTGCGATTACTAATACGACACGTCGTTTGACAGGTCATTCTGAGTATGTTGTTAACTTACAGCTTGGTTTTGACTCTGATAATGGAGAGCACAGTGCGTCATTGGTATATAACGTCTTTGGCGAACGTATTTTAATCCCGGGTATTGATGGATTTGATGACAATATGGAACTACCCTTCCATTCTTTGGATGCGGTGTATAAGTATTACCCAGATTTTAATACGACCATTACATTTAAGCTCAAAAACATGTTCGATGAACAAAAAGAGCTAGAGTTTGAAAACGTGTTACTGCGTTCAGAAACTAAAGGGCGTGGTGTGAGTGTGTCTTTTAAATACGACTTTTAATAACGTCATATCACTGTCATAAAAAGGAAGCCATGTGCTTCCTTTTTTATTATCTAGTGTTTTAGGCCTTATAACAGCAAATCACTGTCGAATATGACACTTTTATGAAGATGTAATCTAGTGCTAGTTTTGTAATAAAAGTGTCACTTAGATTATTTATCCTTAGCGCTGTTTTAAAGTTGCCATTTCATAGCAACCACCATCAAAATAGGTCTTCATATATGGAACGCGTAAGCTCTCTTGCACTAGTCTTATTGAGCACATTAATGGTAAGCACTAGCTTATTTGCTCAAGAAGATAGCACGGTTAAAAAAGTCATTGATAACTCGGCCATGATTAACCAATCAGCGGCAGCTTCTCAAGCTAAGATTGATAATATTGCCGATCAAATTGATAGCAAACTACAACAATTTAAAGCGCTGAACAAAGAGATTGCAGGCTTAAATGTCTACAACAGTCAGTTACAAAAGCAAGTTAACAATCAGAACCAAGAAATGGCTGATCTTAATGCCGCGATTGATGAAGTGAGTGTGATTGAACGTCAGATTACCCCTTTAATGATGAATATGATTGATGGTCTAGCTCAGTTTGTTGCGCTCGATGTACCGTTTTTGCCTGAGGAGCGTGCTCAACGTGTCACTGGACTGCGTGCCATGATGGATCGTGCTGATGTGGCACCCTCAGAGAAATTTCGTCGTGTGATGGAGGCATTCCAAGTAGAAATGGATTACGGGCGTACTTTAGAAGCATATCAAGGATTACATATTATCGATGGTCAAGAGCGCGATGTAGAATTTCTACGTCTCGGGCGTACTGCACTTATTTATCAAACACGTGATGCATCAAGTCAAGGCGTATGGAATAAACAAACGCGCCAGTGGGAAGCATTAGATTCTAGCTATCGTACCCAGATCACTAAAGGGTTACGTATGGCCAAGAAACAATTAGCCCCTGATTTATTAATGCTTCCTGTAGCAATCACAGACTAAGGTAATGACAATGAAACGATTACTTACTCCCATCATTGCCATCGTATGTGCCTCATTATTTAGTGTAGGTGCGGTGGCAGAAAATAAACAAGCATTAGATTTAGATGCATTATTACAACAGCTTGAGCAAGGACAGTTTGCGCAAAAAGCGCAAAACACAGAACGTGAGCAAGCCTTTATTCAAAAACGTGCCGAGCAAGACCAAATTCTTCGCGATACTGTGCAAGTAAGAAATCAAGCATTGGCAACTTCGGAGCGTTTAGAAACACAATTCGAAGAAAATGAATTTAAATTGGCTGATTTAAATAATGCATTAAATACGCGCCTAGGTTCATTAAAAGAGCTTTTTGGTGTCTTGCAGCAAGTGTCTGGTGATACTAAAAATAAATTTTACAACTCTGTTATATCAGCACAAATCCTAGGCAGGTCTGAGTTTTTAGATGAAATGGCGCAAACGATGGGTAAATCATCTAAATTAGCATCTATCGATGAAATTGAGAGGGTTTGGTTTGAAATTCAACGTGAAATGACTGAAGCCGGAAAAGTGACTCGTTTCACCACTTCTGTTGTGGAAGCAGACGGGAATAAAGTCAATAAAGAAGTAGTACGTGTTGGGCCTTTTGCATTAGTTGCAGATGGCAAATACCTTGAATACAACGGGGTAACAGGGACTGTGTCAGAATTGATTCGCCAACCGGCTGACCGTTTTGGGGCATCAGTAGCGACGCTTGAAGCATCTAATGGTGAAACAGTGCAATTTGGCATTGATCCAACGGGTGGATCGATTTTAGGCCTGCTAGTTCAAGCACCAAATTTACAAGAGCGCGTGGAACAGGGTGGCCTTGTCGGTTACATCATCTTAATTGTTGGTGCGATTGGTTTGCTACTTGCTTTAGAGCGCTTAGTATCTTTGACCATTATCAAAGCTAAAGTGAATAAACAGCTTAAATCAGAAACGTTTAGCAGTAACAATCCTTTAGGACGTGTCATGAAAGTGAAAGATGATTATCCCACTGCAGATAGTGAGTCTCTAGAGTTACATTTAACTGAAGCGATTTTAGGTGAAGTACCCAAGCTTGGGCGTAACTTAACCATCATTAAAATTATCTCGGTAGTAGCGCCATTAATGGGCCTACTGGGTACAGTTACCGGAATGATTAACACCTTTCAGGCGATTACATTATTTGGTACTGGTGATCCGAAATTGATGGCGGGTGGTATTTCGACCGCGCTTGTTACCACAGTCTTAGGGTTAGTGGTCGCCATTCCCATGACGTTATTGTATGCGATGCTCAATACACGTAGTAAGAACATTGTTTATATTCTGCAAGAACAAGCTGCAGGTGTCATTGCAGAGCGTTCAGAACGAGGCTAAATGATGACCGAGTTTTTTGAAGCCATTCGCGATTTTACAGAAACAGGTGGCCAAGTACTCTTGGTCATCGGATTACTGATTTTTGTGATGTGGATGCTCATTTTAGAACGTGTGTTGTATGTGTTTATATGGCACAAAGCAAAAAAACGTAGTGCTATGCAAGAGTGGCTAGCAAGATCAGATAAGTCGTCCTGGAACGCAGAACAAGTTCGCCAAAAAATCATATCGCGTTTAATCATGAATCTGAATGGCAGCACTCCTATTATTCAGGCGCTAGTTGCGCTGTGTCCACTGCTAGGTTTGATGGGTACAGTGACAGGTATGATAGAAGTATTTGATGTCATGGCTATATCCGGTTCAGGCAGTGCTCGTTCAATGGCATCGGGTGTTTCTAAAGCCACTATTCCTACAATGGCCGGTATGGTGGGTGCGTTATCAGGCGTATTCGCCTCAACATGGTTAACTCGTAAAGTCAAAACTGAACGCATGCATTTAGAAGATGCCATCGAAATTAAACGTACTACTGCATC
>Ga0233438_10000274_pt1 | contig 69880 bp, 69 predicted proteins | sample SI_123_September_FD_182720 | JGI IMG/M metagenome (GOLD analysis project Ga0233438, IMG submission 182720) | Seawater microbial communities from Saanich Inlet, British Columbia, Canada - SI_123_September2016_10_MG | ecosystem: Environmental > Aquatic > Marine > Inlet | place: Canada: British... | reverse complement strand
CGAAAGATGATGTTTTTGTCCACTTAAAAATTTCTGTGCAATTTCAAATTCAAAGAGAACATGTGTACAACGCGTTTTATAAACTTCAGAATCCACACGAGCAAATTACCGCCTTTATATTTGATGTGGTTCGTGCAGAGGTGCCAAAAATGATCTTAGATGATGTTTTTGTTAAAAAGGAAGAGATTGCGTTAGCAATACAGCGAGAGTTGAAAGAAGCGATGCTAAACTATGGTTATGATATTGTTAAAGCTTTGGTAACAGACATTGATCCAGATCAAAAAGTAAAAATTGCTATGAACCGAATTAATGCTGCTGAGCGAGAAAAGGTAGCAGCCCAACACGAAGGTGACGCACAACGTATTTTAATAATTGAAAGAGCAAAAGCAGAAGCTGAAAGTAAGCGATTGCAAGGATTAGGAATCGCTGATCAACGCAGAGAAATTGCTCGTGGGCTTGAAGATAGTGTCGATGTATTAAATAACGTTGGTATTAATTCGCAAGAAGCTTCAGCCTTAATTGTAGTAACTCAACATTACGACACTTTACAATCAGTGGGGGAGGCTACTAGCTCTAATTTAATTTTACTGCCTAATTCACCACAAGCAGGAAGCGATATGTTGAATAATATGATTGCTTCGTTTGCAGCGAGCAATCAAATAGGAGAGCAAATGAAAAAAGATAATGCGGCGAAAGGTATTGTTAATAAAAAGAACAAGCCTAATGAATCGAAAAAACCGCCAAAGACCGATTTTGATTATTGATTAAATCCTAAAAATTAAGTTTTTTTGCTTCTTTAACTAAAAGCTCGTTTTTGTCTTCTAACGCTTTTAACACAAATGCTTTAATTTCAGGGGTTATTTCTTGGTGGTCTTTTATCAAAACAGCTAATGAAATCATGGTTACAATTCGAGTGCCTGCCTTTTTTAGTGCTGTTCCAAAAAATGGAATTAACTCTTCGTAAGATATTTTTTTTGCTAATTCCTCTATTCTATGCTTAACTTCTATTTGTTTTTCAGTAGAAAGCTTGGTATACTTCTTACCAAAACGCATGATTTCGTTTAGTGGTAAAATACTAAGCTCTTGTGATGGCACTGCTTGTTTTTTAATAGCTTTTTTCTTTCCCCAAGAATCGCGCAAGCCAACTGTTTTATTAAAAACAATTATTTCGGGTGTAGAATCGTCGTCTACGTTAAAATATCCTAATCGTTGAAACTGAAAACTTTCTCCTTTTTTTGCTGAAGCCAAACTTGGTTCTATAAATGCCTCAGAAACAGTTAATGAGTTAGGATTGATAAAATCCATAAAACTTTTGTCTTTGTGACTATCAGGGGCTTCGTCTGTAAACAATCGGTCGTACGATCTCACTTCGGCTTTGATGGCATGAGGAATGGAAACCCAGTGAAGAGTTCCTTTCACTTTTCTATGGCTAGCTTCGGTCCCGGCGCCACTTAAACTAGCTGGATCGTAGGTACAATGTATTTCTTTAACAAGTCCATCATGGTCGTTAATAGTGTGATTTGCTTTTACAATATACGCGTTTTTTAATCGCACTTCTTTTCCTAGGGATAAACGAAAGAAATTACTGCTAGCATCTTCTTTAAAATCATCTCTCTCAATGTATAGTTCCTTTGAAAACGGAATCTCTCTAGTGCCAGCAGTTTTATCCTCTGGATTGTTTTCAGCTTTTAAAATTTCTTCTTTTTCTTCTTGGTAATTGGTTATAATCAGTTTTACTGGGTTTAATACAGCCATCACACGTGGCGCTATTTTGTTTAAATCTTCTCTGATGCAAAACTCTAATAAGGAAACGTCAATAACATTTTCTCGTTTAGCAACGCCAACAGCTTCAATAAATTTTTTTATGGCGTTAGGTGTGTAGCCTCTTCTCCGTAAACCGGATATGGTTGGCATTCTTGGATCGTCCCAGCCGTTCACAATTTTTTCATCTACTAATTGCAACAACTTACGCTTACTCATGATAGTGTAACTTAAATTTAAGCGTGCAAATTCTCGTTGTTTTGGTGTTAAAGGTAATTGTTTAAAATTCTCATTGTAAACCTCATCTCTAAACCAATTATAAAGCTTCCTGTGAGGTTTAAATTCTAGAGAACATAAAGAGTGTGAAATTTGTTCAATATAGTCGCTTTCGCCGTGTGTCCAATCATACATCGGATAAATACACCAATCATTACCGGTACGGTGGTGTGGTTTTTTTAAAACACGATACATGATAGGGTCTCGCATTAACATGTTGGGGTCCTTCATATCAATTTTAGCGCGCAACACATGAGTGCCTTCTTTAAATTCACCATTTTTCATTTTAGTGAATAACTCTAAATTTTCTTGAATAGTTCTGGTTCTAAACGGACTATCGATGCCTGGCTGTGTTGGAGTTCCTTTTTGCGCTCTTATATCTTCACTAGATTGAGTGTCGACATAAGCCAATCCTTTTTTAATGAAACCAATTGCCCATTCGTATAACGTTTGAAAGTAGTCGGAGGAATATACTTCTTGATCCCACTGGTAACCCATCCAAGCAATATCTTCTTTGATTGCGTCCACATATTTTTGCTCTTCTTTTGCTGGATTGGTATCGTCAAACCGAAGATTCACCGGAGCTTGATATTTTTCACCCAATCCAAAACTAATTCCTATAGCCTTAGTGTGCCCAATGTGTAAGTATCCGTTTGGCTCAGGCGGGAATCGAAAACGTAAGTCTTCTCTGGACATTCCACTATTTAAATCATCTTCTATTAGGTGCTCTATGAAATTAAGAACTACTGGTTTTTGTGACATTTTAGGATTAAATTTTTATAATCAAATTCCTTAAGCAATAAATTAAGGATTTGTAACTTTACAAAAATAGTTGAAATGAGCACGATACGATTAAAAAATATTAAAATTTATGCTTTTCATGGTTGTTTACTAGAGGAAGGTCAAATTGGGTCTGATTATTTAGTAAATCTTTCGGTAAGGGGGAATTTGAAAAAGGCTATTTCTAGCGATAATTTAAAAGACACTATTGACTATGTGGTCTTGCAAAGGATTGTGGCGGAAGAAATGGAAATTAGATCCAAATTATTAGAACACGTAGGGCAGCGCATTATTAATAAAGTGCTTTTAAAGGCACCACTAGTAAATTACGTTAAAGTAACAGTGTCGAAGGTAAACCCACCTATAGGTGGTGACGTGGCGGAAGTAAGTGTAACTTTGAGCGCTAAAAGATAAGTTGGTTTTTAATTGAAAAAATTGAAGTTTATAGTATATTTGCCTACTAATAATTAAGGCGTCGTGGCCGAGTGGCTAGGCCGGGCTCTGCAAAAGCTCTTACAGCGGTTCGAATCCGCTCGACGCCTCCAAAAGCTTCAGTATTTTACTGAAGCTTTTTTTGCTTTCTGTAAAGTTTAAAATGAGACTTATTTCACTGGGCTAAGATTGTACAAAAAAATAAACGATGTTTAGATGGGTTCATTTTTTATTGGACTCGCTCTTTTGTGTCTGGTATATAATCAAGTTGCTCTTGAATCTTATCTGGAAAAACTCCCTGTATTAACAACAAAATACCAAAACCAATTATTAAAACACTCACTAATTTTTTTGTCTTTATTATAAAACGAGGTGTTAGGTTGTTTTTTAATCTTTTAGCTAAAATAATTTTTAATAAATCAGTTATAAATAACGTAATCATTACGGTAGCTAAAAAAAGTAGTACTCCATTTTTATGAGTGGTTACAGCTTTTGCAATAATAATCGTTGCGATCCACCCTGCTAATATTCCAAAATTAACAAAGTTTAATAAAAATCCTTTTAAAAAAAGGCCCCCATGGTTTTTCTTGGTAGCTACGGAATAATGTTCTCTAACGATTTTTATAAATGATTTAGAGGTGCGTATATAAGAAATGAAACCAAAAGCAACTAATACCATACCTCCGAAAATTAAGAGTGCTGGATCGTCTTTTAGTTTATCTAGTAATTTATTAGTACTATAAAAGGCAATAACAATAAAAACCACATCAGAGAACAACGAACCTAAATCAAAAAAAATTGCGGCTTTTATTCCCTTAGTGATACTAGTCTCAATAAGAGTAAAAAAAACTGGACCGATCGCGAAAGCTAATACAAATCCATAAAAAGCAGCATATAATAAACCATCAAACATATGGTTGTAAAAATACAAAATCCTTGTGAAATGTTATTGGTAGAAAAAGTAATCCCTAGTGTTGTATAAATTCTTTTTTGTGACCTAACATTTTAAAATCTAATTGTTTTCTAACTAAATCTGCATTCTTAACTTGTACATAAACCTCATCTCCAAGCTGATAACTATTTTTTGTTCGGTCACCAACGGCAGCAAATTCTTCCTTATGAAACGTATAATGGTCGTCTTTCATTTCTTGTAGTCGAACCATACCTTCGCATTTATTATTAATAATTTCAACATAAATTCCCCAATCGGTCACTCCAGAAATAACTCCTAGAAAATTTTGATCTTGATGATCATGCATATATTTTACTTGCATATATTTAATACTTGCTCGTTCCGCTTGTGCAGCTAAACTCTCCATTTCGCTGCTATGCCTACACTTTTCTTCAAACTGTTCTTTATTAGCACTTGTTTCTTGATCTAAATAAAACTGTAAGAGGCGATGCACCATTACATCAGGATAACGTCTAATAGGTGAGGTAAAGTGAGTGTAATGATCAAAAGCTAATCCATAATGACCAATGTTTTGAGTGGTATATAAAGCTTTACTCATAGACCGAATTGCGAGAGTATCTACTAAATTTTGTTCTTTTTTTCCTTGAACATCTTTTAATAAAGTGTTTAAAGAATTAGAAGTAGTTTTTCGGTCTCTTGTGTCTATTTTATAACCAAATTGTCTAATTATGTTTTGTAAAGCAGCTATTTTTTCATCATCAGGTTCGTCATGAACTCTATAAATAAATGTTTTTTTGGTACTTTGTTTTCCTATAAACTCAGCAACGTTTCTGTTTGCTAATAACATAAACTCTTCTATTAATTTATTAGCATCTTTACTTTCTTTAAAATAAACTCCTTCTGGGTTATTATCTTTATCTAGGTGAAATTTTACCTCAACTTTATCAAACGAAATAGCACCATTTTTCATTCTTTTTTTTCTTAAAATTTTTGCTAATTCGTTTAATTTTAAAATTGCTTTAGCTATTTTGTTTTTTACTTCGTATGGTTTTCCAGTGATAGAAATACCTGAAGGAATATTTACAGTTTTTCCTTCATTAATTGTTTCTTTTTCAATTATAAATTGCGCTTCTTCATAAGCAAAACGTGCATCACTATAAGTAACTGTTCTTCCAAACCATTGATTTATGATTTCTGCTTTATTATTTATCTTAAATACAGCTGAGAATGTAAATTTTTCTTCGTTTGGTCTAAGAGAGCAAGCATTATTTGATAATACTTCAGGAAGCATTGGAACTACTCGGTCTACTAAGTATACTGAAGTGGCACGTTCATAAGCTTCATCATCTAATATAGTTCCTGGTGTTAAATAATGAGAGACATCAGCTATATGTATACCAATTTCGTAAGTACCGTCTTTTAAATCTTTAAAAGATAAAGCATCGTCAAAATCTTTAGCGTCTTTTGGGTCAATAGTAAAAGTTAAATCACTACGCATATCGCGGCGCTTTTTTATTTCTACTTCTTTTATTGTGGTATCAATACTGTTAGCATAATCTTCAACTTCTTTTTCAAATTCATAAGGTAAACCAAACTGTGCTAAAATAGAGTGTATTTCAGTATTATGTTCTCCTGGTTTTCCTAATATTTTAAGAACTTTACCATATGGTGATCCTGCTTTTTCGGGCCAATTTTCAATTTGAACTAATACTTTATCTCCGTTTTTAGCATTGTTTATATTTTCTTTTGATATAAAAATATCGGTATACATTTTCGTGTCCTGACATTCTACAAAAGCAAAGCGCTCCTGAATTTGTATTACACCAACAAAATCAGTTTTTTTCCTTTCTAAAATTTTTGTTATCTCTCCTTCTGGTTTACCACCTCTATTTCTTTTAAAAATATAAACTTCAACAATATCACCATGTAAAGCATGATTTATATTTTTTTGATTTACAAAAATATCTTCTTCTAATTCTTCTATAACAATATAAGCTTGTCCTCTAGAGGTTACGTCTGCAATGCCAGTATAATAATTTTTAGAAGCTTTTATTATATATTTCCCTCTGGATACTTCTTCTATTTTTTCTTCAGATTGAAGTTTTTTTATTTTTTTAATTATTAAATTTCTAGAACTACTATCTCTAACACCTAAAATAGATGCTATTTGTTTGTAATTAAGTGGTTTTGAATTTTGTTTTCTTAACGCAGTTAGTATGCTTTGGGTGAGATTGGAAGTACTTGATTTTTTTTTACTTTTTTTTCTTCTCGACATTTTTAAAATTTAATATTGGTAAATGTAAGGTTTATAATTTTATAGGAATATTAATAAATGATTATCTTAGTATTGTTAAAACTTTAATGAAGTGAAAGAATTTGTTACGATAGCCCGATTTACCTATCCTAGTGAGTATGTTGTTCTAAAGTTATTATTAGAGCAATCTAAAATAAATTTTATTTTCTTAAATGAAACCGCTATTAATGTAATGCCTTTTCACTCAAACGCTTTTGGAGGAATAAGACTTCAAGTACATCAAAAGGATCAAGAAAAAGCAATACAGATTATTAATAATTTAAACAACACAAAACTAGAGATTGTTTAAAATAAGAAACTATATAGTTATAAACATCTATTATATATATATTATTTTTATTTAAATAATTCTAAAAAAAAATGATTTCTATTATAGTGTGTTAATAGGTAGAACAACTTTCTTTACTTTTATTTTGTTTTTAAGTAAAAAAAATATTTAACAAGGATATAAACATAGATAATATTTCTTTATTTACTGAATTTTAGAAAGATAGTACTTTTAATTAACAGCTGTTAATTAATACTCATAAAACGATTTTTTAATAAGTTATAAATTAAAAGCAGTTAAAAAAAGACTTAAATTAACCAATAACTTGTTTAAAATTAATAACTATTTTTCTTGTTAAATTTAATTAAAAAAGTACTAGATAAATTTTAATTACTTTCCAAATTTATTTTTATTAAATCTATCAACAGTAGTTCACAGCTTATAAAAAACATATATACAATAAACCGCCTTAACTCTTATATTATTAAAATTGTACGATATTTGTTTTTAAATAATAAATCTAAAATAAATTATTATGAAAATAGCTATAGGAAATGATCATGCAGGACCTAAATATAAAGAAGCAATAATAAATTATCTTAACTCAAAAGGTATAACAGTTTCTAATTATGGTACGGATACAGAAAATAGTGTTGATTATCCGGATTTTATTCATCCAGTAGCAAACGATGTAGCTAACCAAAAAGTTGACTTAGGAATTATTATATGTGGTTCAGGTAACGGTGCTGCGATGACTGCAAATAAATACCAAAAAGTAAGAGCTGCACTTTGCTGGACAAAAGAAATTACTGAATTAGCAAGATTACATAACAATGCAAATATATTAAGTATACCAGCCCGTTACACAAGTGTTCCACAAGCAATTGCTATGGTAAAAACATTTATAAATACCGATTTTGAAGGTGGAAGACATCAAAAAAGAGTTGATAAAATTAGTTGTCTTTAATTATAAATTTTGAATGAGGGTATTTATTAAAACATTTTCAGAATTAACAACTAAAGAGTTGTATCAAATTTTACGATTACGGTCCGAAGTTTTTGTAGTAGAACAAAATTGTGTTTACCAAGATATTGATAAAAAAGATGAAAAAGCTATTCATATTTTTGGAGTTTCTAAAAATATAATAATAGCTTATACTCGTTGTTTTCAACCCGGCGCATACTTTAAAGAAGCCTCGATAGGAAGAGTGGTTGTACAAAAAAAACAAAGAAAATTAAAAAGAGGAAATCAAATTATGCTTGATTCTATTAGAGCAATTGAAACTCTTTATCACACCAAACTTATAAGAATATCTGCTCAGTGTTATTTAAAAAAATTTTATAATAATCTTGATTTTTATAGTGTTGGAGATGAATATCTAGAAGACGGAATTCCACATATAAACATGATTAGAAAGTAACCGTTTAACTCTACAATAAGATTATTTTTTTGGAATAGACTTAATTTCTTTTTTATTAAAAGGAACTTTTAACTGAAATATAAAATTTTCATCATCTGTATGGTTTGAAGAATCTAAACCATACTTTATATGCTTTGGATCTCCATAGGTAAAAGTACCAAATAAACGATCCCATATAGAGAGAACATTCCCAAAATTACTATCGGTCCAAGGTTGTTGATAATGGTGATGAAATTTATGCATATTTGGAGAAACAAATAAATAACTCAACCCTTTATCCAACCAAAAAGGTAAAGAAATATCTGCATGATTAAAATAAGTAAAAGGAATTGTTATCATTCTATAAAAAAAATAAAATGAAACAGGCATTCCCATTATTACAACTACTATTAATGCAAAACTTTCTCGTATTAAAAAATCAAAAGGGTGATGTCTAGTTCCTGTTGTAACATCTACATTCTTATCTGTGTGATGAACTAGATGTAGTCGCCACATCCACCTTACTTTATGTAGTAAAAAATGAACAAAATATTGTGAGGTAAAATCTAAAACAACAATTGATATCACAACTTTTACCCAAAGATTCGCATGTATTGTGTTAAGAATTCCAAAATCTGATTTTTTTAACCACACATCAATCAAGGTTAAAAGAATTCCAAAAAGAGCGTTAATTATAATCACCAACCCCAACAAAAGTAAATTTGTTTTAGCATGGTTCCATTTATTAAATTTACTTTTGTAAAATGAATAATACCCCTCTATAATCCAAAAAAAACTTATAAAAAAAACAATCCACACACCTTTAAACAAAAAGGATAGGTGCTCAAAGAAAAACAAAAAACGCTCCATATATTATTTTAATATATTATTATATAAAGAATCATCTCTTAACACTGTAACAGCTTTTAAAATCTCAGGATTATGAACAACTTGGTACGAATACATACCGTCACGATAAAAATAACGTTTTAAAATTTCATCGCTTAGCAAGTTTACAATTTCCTCTTTTTTATCAAACAGCATTTTTTCTTTAGCCTTATTGATTTCGGTTTTGAGTTTTTTATAACTTAAAGCCACCTCTCCCTTTAAATTTTCTTCCGAAGCTTTTTGAATAGCCTTAGAAAACAACTTTTCAGACTCTGTTTCATATTCAAAATCGTTTATTTTAAGAAATACTAAAAAATCTTGAAAATCAGAATCTTCAAAATTAAACTTTTCAAAACTTTCAAGTTCTTTTGAGTAATAGTAGTGGGTTGCATAGTTAAAAATAGCATGATTTTTTAATAGAGCAGTTGTAATTGCACTAAATTTCCCTGATTCAAGCGCTATATCTGGCATAATGCCACCACCATCATATACAGTTCTTCCGCCTCTTGTCTTAAAAGCGGTATATTTTTTTGGATCCACCCGAACAGGATCCCCGTTTTCGTCCCGATTCCAATAATCTAATGCTTGGATACATCTTCCACTAGGAGTATAATATCTGGAGATGGTAACTTTTAATTGGGTCCCATAAGTTAATTTTTTTGGACGCTGCACCAAACCTTTGCCAAAACTACGAGCCCCAATAATTACCGCCCTATCTAAATCTTGTAAACTACCCGAAACAATTTCGCTTGCAGATGCGCTACGTCCGTTAACAAGAACCACCAAAGGTATTTCTTGATCAAATGCAGGCTTTTGGGTTGTATAGGTTTTGTTGTATTTTTTAATCGCAGATTTTGTCGTGACAATAGGTTCTCCTTTAGGCACAAATAAATTAACAACGTTAACCGCTTCTGTTAATAAACCACCAGGATTTCCTCTTAAATCCAATATAATTTTTGAAGCCCCTTGTTTTTTTAAATCAATTAAAGCTGCTTTTGTTTGTTTCGTGGTTTTTTTGTTAAATTTAGACAAAACAATATAGCCAATATCACTACCAATCAATTGGTAAAAAGCAACCGCGTTCACATCAATAGCCCCCCTCGTTAAAGAGGTTTTTATTTTTTTTCCTTGGCGTAAATAAGTGAGGTTTACTTTTGAATCTGCAATTCCCTTCAGCAATTCACTAGAATCTCCTTCGTATTGTTCGATGTTAACACCGTTAACAGTAATAATTTCATCTCCTGCTTTTAGCCCAGCAATATCTGCGGGAAATCCCTGAAAAGGTTCAATGATCGTCAATTTTTTATTTTTACTTCTCACGGTTGCTCCAATACCGGTATAAATACCAGAGCTATTTATCCGCGCGTCTTCCACTTCTTGTTCGTTCCAGTAAACCGTATAAGGGTCTAAATCGTCCAGCATCCCCTTTATAGCTTTGTTCATTAAATCAGATGGAGTGGTTTCGTCCACATAATTCATGTTTAATTCTTTAAATAAAGTAGTGAAAATTTCAATTTGCTTGGCGATTTCAAAAAAATCTCCTTTAAAACTTACCGTTGCAAGTAAAATACAAAGAGCAAGAACAGGAACAAGAATTTTCTTTTTCATGGGTTTATTTTTTTTATCACATCAACAAGAGATGTGTCAATGGTGTTGTAGAGTGCTGTTTCTTTTCCAATATATAAAAAGAACAATAAATACCTTGAATCTTCATTGTTTTTTAACAAATGTTTTTGATGACGATACGCTTCTTTAATTTGTCTCTTAATACGATTTCGATCCACTGCTTTCTTAAACCGATGTTTTGGTACCGAAAATGCAGCCTTTGTATTTTGACCATTCTGTGTTGGTAAAAAAAATAACTTTATAGGGTATTTGGTAACAGTTTTACCTTCCGTAAAAAGAAGTTTAATCTCTTTTTTACTTTTAAGTTTTTCAGATTTAGGAAAACGAAAATTCATGTTGGTAAATGTATGAAATAAGGGAGAGTATCAGTAACAAATTAGAAACCAATATCTAAATTTAAGCGAATTCTGTTTACTATTTCTTTATAAGCAATAAGAGTCATAAGTTGATTTATTATAAAGTATCTTATTTATGACTTCCAATCGTGCTCAATCCTGGCTCTAAAATTTAGATTTTTAATAAAAGAAGAATCAGTCTGAGAGAAAATAGATGAGGAAAGTAAAAAAAACACTAGACAAGGCTTCACAAAAAGACCAATCTTTAAATCACATGAATTCAACTAAAAAGCAATAAGGATTTCCTCATAAATCCTATTGTTTAATATAAAGAACTATTTTAAATTGTAGGTATTATTTTCTAAATTAATGTCCGCCATTAAGCCAGAGGCATCAATCACAACACGTTTAACTTTTTTATTTCTTTTTACAATAAAAGAATAGTTGGGATTGGCCCAAGCCCAATCCGATAAAACAATCCAACTCCCATAAGAATATGGGTTTGGTTTATCTGCTCGCATCATTTGTAAAGGAATATAAAAATTATCCACTTCCCCGTCTTCATACGTTACCTTAACATCTATTGGCATAGGCATTAAACCGTTTCTTTTAATGGTTATAGTGGTTTTTCCCTCGTCTGCAATTACGTTTTTAATGCCGTAATCAATAGTGTTGGTTGTTTGTGTCCAATCCATTAAATACCAATCTAGTTCGGCACCAGATACTTTTTCTGCTACTCTTATAAAATCGTTGGGAGTAGGATGTTTAAAAGCCCACTCACTGAAATAACGTAACAGTGTTTTTTTTAAATTTTCTTTTCCAATAACATATTCTAATTGAGAGAGAAAAACAGCCCCCTTACTATATGCTGCAATTCCATAACCTCTATTTGTGTGATATCGATCTGCCTGCGTAGACTGAGGTTGTTCTTTGCCGCTAGTGGCAATATATGTATATGCGCGGTAAGAGCTTGAATTTGGATTATCTTTTCCTTCCTTCATTATTTCATTCATGGCTAGATTAGATACGTAGGAGGTAAATCCCTCGTCCATCCATTCGTGCTTACTTTCATTGGTTGCTAATAAAAACTGAAACCATGTATGCGCCAATTCGTGCGCGGTGACTCCAATTAAACTCCCTAACTTCCGGTTACCAGTGATTAACGTACACATTGCATACTCCATTCCCCCGTCTCCCCCTTGAATAACAGAATATTGTTTATAGGGATATTCTCCGATATGCTGATTAAAAAACACCATTAAAGCAGCTGTTTTTTCTTGTAAACTTTTCCAGTTTTCAATAATATCAGGATTGTTCTTATAGTAAAAGTTTAGCATAACACCATTAGGTCCTGGAAAGGTATCATGAATAAAATCTTTGTCTGCTGCCCAGGCGAAGTCATGAACATTTGGAGCTTTGAAATGCCAGGTTCTGGTGTTTCCTTTGGTTTTTTTACCTAACCCATCCTTGTCTCCATTTTGAAGATATCCTGTACCACCAACGATATAATTTTCATCAAGTTTTATTTTCACATCGTAATCCCCCCAAACACTGTGAAACTCGCGAGCTATGTATGGGGTTGCGTGCCAACCTTCAAAATCGTATTCAGCGATTTTTGGAAACCATTGTGTCATAGAATACGCAATACCTTCTGCGTTATTTCGCCCCGATCTTCTTATTTGAAGAGGTATTTGAGCGCTCCAATCCATTTTAAACACGGTTGAACTTTTAGGTAAAATAGGGGTGTTTAAATTGACTTCTAACACGGTTCCAGCAATTGTGAAAGAAAGTGGCACACCATTTTGTGTTAATTGTTCAGGTTTAATAAACCCTATCTCTGAAGGTAATAATTTTGAAATTCGACTTCCAACCCTCTTATCAGAATCTTCTATATTTCTGGAGCGAACATCCATTTCGCTACCAGGCTGAAAGGCATTAAAATATAAATGATAAAACACCCGATACAAAGTATCGGGTGAGTTGTTGGTGTATGTTAGCTCTTGAGCACCTCGGTATCGGTGCGTTTCAACGTCTAAATCTACGACTATTTTATAGTCTACTTTTTGTTGCCAATACGGTGTGTTGTTTTGTGAAAACCCCAGCCCTACAGCTAGTAAAAAAAAAAGATTTAAAACGAACTTCATAAAATTATAGTTTACTAGCTAAAATAAGTGCATTGTATAAATTTACTGTTTTTCCAGATTTTGAAATAGCAGAAAAAGCCTGTGTATTTGACTCGTCTCCACCTACAATAACCTTCGCTGTTACTCCTAAACCACTATCCATTAACACTTGTTTTACTTGTTTAGCAGATAATTTTGGATAATAAGAACGCACCATGGCTGCCACTCCTGCAACATTAGGAGAAGCCATTGAGGTTCCTTGTAAATATTCATAAGTATTTAGCGGAGTTGTTGACCAGATTTTAACACCAGGAGAAAATAAGTCCACATTAGTAGCTCCATAATTTGAAAATGTAGCAACCATTTCTTTACCATATTTATAATTCAAAGCTCCAATAGTAATAAAATTGTCACTAATCTCTTCTCCTTTTACAATTTCGTCATTAGGGTAGCTCACTACAACATCTAAATCGTTTGCGTCATTACCCGCTGCATTAACGATTAATACATCTTTCTTAGCTGCATATTTAATAGCATCCCATACCCATTCAGGGTTCTGTGAGTAGGCTTTACCAAAACTAGTGTTAATCACTTTTGCACCGTTGTCAGCCGCATATCGAATTGCTAAAGCCACATCTTTATCGTACTCGTCTCCGTCAGGAACAGCTCTTAATGTCATAATTTCAACATTTTGAGCAACCCCATCCATTCCTACACTATTACCTCTTTGTGCCGCAATAATTCCAGCCACATGAGTTCCGTGTCTTGCGTCTTCCTTTTTCGGATCTGGACCATCTACATCATTGTTGCCATAATCAGTATCATTTATATCGTATGGGTCATCATTAAGAACTCCTCTAAAGTCTGTGTCCATAGCAAAGTGATTTTTTAATCGTCCTTGAAAGTATTGAACCCCTCCATTAAGTCGATCTTTGAATTCCGGAATAGTACCTCCATAAGAAAGCATTTGAGAAAGGATCGCAATATTTTTTTGATCGTCCTCGGTAGGGTCTTCTATAGCAGCTAGATCCTCAGCGCTATAATCTTCTTTACCTATTTTTTTTACGATAGCATCGTGAGAAACGGTTACTTGGCTTAACATCTGGTTATACCTGTTGTAGTTTCCATTTATTTCGTCATATTCTTTACTATACTCGGCTTTTGCGTTCTCGTACATAACAAAAAGAGCCTTTTGTTCCTCCGTAACATCAGCAATACTCTTTCCTTCGAAATCAGCTTCGTATCTTTTTATGATACGAACAAACTCAAGATTTTCACCAACAATGTCACCAAGGAAATTCCATCCATATACATCGTCTACGTATCCGTTTTTATCATCATCAATCCCGTTATTGGGCACTTCATCTTTATTGGTCCAAAGCACGTTTTTCAAATCTTCATGCTCAATATCGATACCGCTATCAATGACAGCAACAATAACTTTTGTGCCTTTTAAATTAGGAATTAATTCTGCATAAGCTTTATCAACGCTCATCCCAGGTATGGTGTCGGTCTTTAAATCGGCATAACTCCAACTTTTAAGTTGAGCTTCTTCAATCTTAGCGTTTTTTGAAGTTTCTTCGTTTGTGTTTTTTAAAAGTGCCGCATTAATGGGCTTTACAGTACTCCCACAACTTGCTAATAAAATTGTTGTTGTAACTGCGAATAAGAAAGGTTTTAGTAATTTCATGGTTGTTTAATTAAAAAATTCATTAATCGTAAAACATTCGTTTAGACGAACTCCTCTATCCGTTTGTTTTACAGTAATAATAGGGTTATGAGCATCATGCTCTAAAAATAAATAGTAATTATTTTCTGCTGCCAAATTTAGAAATTTTTCTTTTTCTGGCAAGGTTAATAAAGGTCTTGTGTCGTATCCCATTATAAAAGGGAGCGGAAGATGACCAGCTGTAGGTAATAAATCTGCCATGAACACTACTTTTTTTCCTTTATAGTTAATGTGTGGAATCATTTGTTTCTCGGTATGTCCATCAGCAAAGAAAATACCAAAATTCATTTTTTTTGATTCTAAAAAATCGCCTTCAGCCTCTTCAATAAAATTGAGTTGACCACTTTCTTGCATTGGTATAATGTTTTCGGTGAGAAAGGAAGCTTTCTCCCGTCTGTTTGGTTTGGTGGCCCAATTCCAATGATTCTTATTGCTCCAGTAAATTGCGTTTTTAAAGGCAGGTTCGTAACCTGTTTTATTTTTGTTCCACTGAACTGCACCGCCACAATGATCAAAATGAAGATGAGACAAAAATACATCTGTAATATCATCTTTATGAAATCCTTTTTTTTTCAAAGAAGATTCCAAGTTGAAGGAGCCCCAAGGATAATAATATCCATAAAACTTATCGCTTTGCTTGGTGCCCATACCTGTATCGATTAAAGTTAGCCTGTTGCCATCCTCAATTAAGAGACAGCGAGCAGCAATATCTATCATGTTATTAGTATCAGCAGGGTTTGTTTTAGACCAAATTGACTTAGGAACAACGCCAAACATGGCTCCGCCATCTAATTTAAAATTACCTGCTTCGATAGGGTATAATTCCATAGGAAAACAAAGGTAATTAAACATATGATTAAGGACAAAAACTTAAGACATTATTAAGATTCTAGGTTAAATAGTGTTTGATAAATCAATTCCAAAAACAGTGTTGTTTTAGTTGTTTAAGATTGCAGCTAATTTTTCTCCGTAATCTATAAAGGCGATAGTCTCATCTGTCCGAGCCAATTTAATTTTATCGAATATTAAAAGCGCGTTCCCATTACTTTCAATATGATAAATCTGGTGATTTTCAAAAAAGCGAACAATTTCTTCAGTGAAAAATGAACGAATTTCAGATTCATTGTTTCCCATAAGTAAGAATTTTTTAGAAAAATCAGGATACATTTCAAAATCAATATCCTTATAGCCCGTAAACGCCATTATCCGATCAAAAATTTTCCCTAAAACCCCTTCCTTCTCCATAGAGAAAACGGGTATTTTTTTATTTAACTTTAGGACCATTAATGTGGTATTAAAAGTTTCAGCTGTAAAAGCCTGTCCTACGTTAAATGTTATGTCTGCAATTTCCCAAGACATGCTTATTCCCCGAAACGACCCCTTCAAACTATTGTATTTTCGCTCAATAGGCCTAATTTCAAAAAAATGAAACTTTTTAAAATAGTCCGTATTCCAATCCACTTGACTCGAGAATTGAAAGTCTTTTTCGGTTGCTAAATTTCTTAAGCGTTTTTGTCTGTGAGATAATTTAGCATCAGAGCCAGACAGGCATATTTTTAAAGCTCTGTTATGGTTAGATGAAGATACGTGCGAATCAAGTCCGGTAATAAAAACTTTCCCTCCAGAAGCTCTTTGTGTTTTAAGGTATTCCGCCAAGTAATCCATGTAGGTAATACCCACCAATCTAGTTTCTGATAAATCAATGTTGACATCTGCTCCCTGAGGTATTTTTGCCACTAGCTTATCAACTTTTAAAATCCCTAAAAAATTAGCAATTCCTTTAATTTTAAGATCGAAAGCATTGTCAGACACTTTCACGAGTCTGGTACGTGATTTATAGACCATTTTAAAAAATTGTGGAATAGATAGCTTCGCTAATAGCATATGTGTAACTAGCGCCAATAAAAGGCCTCCAAGTAAACCAACCAACAAATTAGTGTATAAAGTTAAAACCATAGTAAAAACAAAGAAAACAAGTTGTTCTGTTCCTTGGTTATAAGCTTGTTTAAAAACCGCGGGCGATGCCAATTTAAAACCGGTGTATACAAGTAAAATAGCAAAAGCACACAAAGGAACCTGTCTCATTATAGGGCCTAGCAATACAATAAAAATCAATAACAAAAGCCCTTGATACATGTTTGACCATTTGGTTTTTGCGCCATTGTGAATGTTTACAGTACTTCTAATAATAACAGCAATGATTGGTAAGCCCCCTATAAAACCAGCTACCATTGTACTCAAACCAATACCTATTAAGTCCTTATTTAAGTTTGTTTTTCGCCTGTACGGATCAATCTTATCAACTGCTTTTGCAATAGCTAAGGACTCTATACTTGTAATAATTAACATTGAAAATACTGTTGTCCAGAATTCAAGTGTATTAATCTTACTAAAGTTAGGGTGCATTATCGAATCCATTATCGAATCAGGGATATCCAATAGTAAATCAGGACCTATATCGTAGGCTTTTCCCAAAAAAGAAACGGTTTGTTGGTCAAAGAAATTGAATGCGTATACAAATGGGATTGAAAGAGCTATAACCCACATGGGCGCAGGTAAAATATGAAAAAACCGATAACTGGTTTTAGAATGAAACAGCAACATTAACAAGCCTGTTAAAGCGATAATTAAAACAAAGGGATTGGCTTCGGGCAGCAATAAAAAAGCATCGATTAGATTTTGAACAATACTACCACTATCAGAATGTGTACCTAGCGCAACATGAATTTGTTTTGCAAAAATGATAATTCCTATAGCTGCCAGTATACCATGAATTACAGAAGAATGAAAGACCTCTGCTAATCTTCCTAATTTCAACAATCCGAGCAGCATTTGAATTGCACCTGATATTACCACAGCTGCTAGCACATAATTAAACGCTTGCCCAGAGCCGTCGTCCATCAATACAATGCCTAAAAGAATTACCCCGATAACCCCTTTAGCGGGACCATTAACCGAGATATGACCACCCCGGTATAAGGTAGTAACAACCCCTCCAATAATTGCAGAAAAAATACCCGACATGGCAGGTGCTCCCGCAGCAAGAGCAATACCTAAAGAAAGAGGTAAAGCAATAAGCGCCACACTTATCGCAGCAATTAAATCACTGCGCCAATTTTGAATTAACCCCTGAATACCTTTCTTTGGTATGGTTTCCATTTTTTAATTTTTGATAGTTTTATTACTAAATAGCTAAAATAGTAAATATTCAGAATTATTTCTATACTACTAACACAAAGAGATGCTACAATCAGGTTTCGCTATAACTATATTTCTTCAGGCGCTAGCTCTAAAAACAAGCCCTCTAGCTCTTCGGTTATAGGTATTTGACAACCAAGCCTACTGTTTTCTTTTACATTAAATGCTTCAGACAACATCGCCTCTTCTTCATCCCCTTTTTCAGGAATAAGGTGTTCAGAATGGACATAGCATTGGCAAGAGGCACACATGGCCATGCCACCACAGACTCCAATGGTTCCCTCAGGAGCCAATTCGTATGAACGTACCACTTCCATAATATTCATAGCCATATCTGTTGGAGCTACTATTTTATGAGTTTGCCCTTCCCTATCTTTTATGGTGATGTGTACATCTGACATATTAATGACTACTGATTAAGTGACTGTATTACAGGTTTGTTAGCTTCTTTTCTGGTGCCATCAAAACCGTCAACCCCACTCACTGTAGTATATCTAAAAATATTTTTTTTACCGGGATTTATTATTTTAAATGCAGACTGGCACATTAATGTTGCTTCATGAAACCCGCACAAAATAAGCTTTAACTTTCCAGGATAGGTGTTGATGTCGCCAATTGCAAATATGCCAGGAATATTTGTTTGATAATCAAAGGTATCTACTTTTATGGCATTTTTTTCAATTTCTAAACCCCAATTACCGATGGGCCCAAGTCTAGGAGACAAACCAAAGAGCGGGATAAAATGATCCAAGGCAATTTCTGTTTGAACCTTATCCTTGGTAACGACAATACTTTCAAGCTTTTCTGCTCCGCTAAGCTGAGTGATCTCGGCTGGAGTAATGATATTTATTTTATTATTGACTTTTAATTCCCTCGCTTTTTCAAGAGAATCTAAAGCGCCTCTAAATTCGTTTCTTCGGTGAACAAGAGTAACTTCTTTCGCAATATCTGCCAGGTAAATACTCCAGTCCAACGCTGAATCTCCCCCTCCTGCAATTACAATACGTTTATTTTTATAAATAGTGGGATCTTTAATAATGTATTCCACTCCTTTGCCTTCGTAAAAACTTAAGTTGTCCAACGTAGGCTTTCTAGGCTCAAAACTTCCTAAACCCCCTGCAATAGCAATTACCGGCGCTTGGTGCGCCGTTTCTTTACTAGTGACAACCGTAAACATACCATTGTCATCTTTAGTGATTTTTTCTGCACGTTCTCCAAGGGTAAACCCTGGCTCAAATTGCTTGCACTGTTCTAACAAGTTAGTTGTTAAATCTCCAGCTAGAATTTCTGGAAAACCAGGAATATCATAAATGGGTTTTTTTGGATAAATTTCAGAACACTGTCCCCCGGCCTGAGGAAGGGCGTCTATCAGATGACACTTAAGTTTTAGTAAACCCGCTTCAAACACCGTAAACAAACCTGTGGGTCCGGCTCCAATGATTAAGATATCTGTTTTTATCATTTTTTGAACAATTTTTTTATCAAAATAGAAAATGCAAAATTACAAAGCTTTTATCTCTTTTTTTGATTTTGAAGATTTTTTCTATACGAAGCGGTCCATTAATCATCAAAAGTATTGAGTTTTAAGCTTCATAAATTTATTTTATAATAATTTTATGAAAATAGACCCCGTAGAATACCGAGATAAATTTTAGTTTTGTTTTTTTTAAAAATTCAAGTCTTGGCTATAAAAATTACAGATGAGTGTATCAATTGCGATGCTTGTGTTGCGGAATGCCCAAACAATGCAATTTATGAACCAGATCAAGAGTGGTCTTATTCAGATGAAACAATTTTGAAAGGATTGATTACTCTGCCAAACGGGTCTCAGGCAGATGCAGACACACAAAACGAACCTGGGTCAGACGAGTTTTATTATATAGTAACCGATAAGTGTACAGAGTGTAAAGGATTTCATGAAGAGCCTCAATGTGCTGCTGTGTGTCCTGTTGATTGCTGTGTACCTGACGAAAAAAACATAGAAACAGAAGCCGCTTTACTCAGCAAAAAAGCATGGATGCATGGAGATTAATTTTTTATTTAATCGTTCAGCTTGAGTACCGCCATAAAGGCTTCCTGAGGAATTTCTACGTTACCCACCTGACGCATTCTCTTTTTACCTTTCTTTTGTTTTTCTAGTAATTTACGTTTTCGTGAAATATCACCACCATAACACTTTGCGGTAACATCTTTTCGGAGCGCTTTTACCGTTTCTCTGGAAATAATTTTTGCTCCTATAGCAGCTTGTATCGGAATATCAAATTGTTGTCTAGGAATTAGTTGGCGTAGTTTCTCGCACATTTTTTTTCCTACTTCATATGCATTGTCTTGATGCAACAGAGCAGACAACGCATCAACAGGATTGCCATTTAACAACACATCTACCTTTACTAATTTAGAAACCCGCATGCCGATAGGGTGGTAATCAAAAGATGCATAGCCTTTAGAAACTGTTTTTAAGCGATCATAAAAATCAAATACAATTTCAGCCAAAGGCATGTCAAAAGATAATTCAACCCTTTCAGGAGTTAAATAGGTTTGATTGGTAATTTGCCCTCGCTTTCCTATACATAAAGACATCACCGGCCCAACAAAATCTGCTTTTGTAATAATAGAAGCTTTGATGTAAGGCTCTTCTACCCTGTTTAAGCTCGACGGTTCTGGTAAATCTGATGGGTTGTTTACCAACAATATTTCGTCGGGTTCTTTATGGGTATAAGCATAATATGAAACATTAGGAACGGTTGTTATAACCGTCATTCCAAATTCACGCTCTAACCTTTCTTGAATAATTTCTAGGTGAAGCATGCCTAAGAAACCACAACGAAAGCCAAAACCAAGCGCAGCCGAACTTTCTGGCTGAAAAACCAAAGACGCATCGTTTAGCTGAAGCTTTTCCATGGAATTTCTTAATTCTTCATAATCTTCAGTATCTACAGGGTAGATTCCTGCAAACACCATTGGCTTTACATCTTCAAAGCCATCAATACTATTTTTAGTTGGGTTTTTAAAATCGGTAATCGTGTCGCCCACCTTCACCTCTTTAGCTTCTTTAATCCCAGTAATTAAATAACCCACGTCACCAGCTTTTACGCTGCTTTTAATTTCTTGTTTTAATTTAAGAGCCCCCACCTCGTCTGCATAATAATCGTTATTGGTTGCCATAAATTTGATGTGCTGACCTTTTTTTATTTCTCCGTTTAATATTCTGAAATAGGTCTCAACTCCCCTAAAAGGATTGTAAACAGAATCAAATATAAGGGCCTGTAAAGGCTCATTAACATCTCCTTTCGGGGCAGGAATCCTTTCAATGATGGCCTCTAAAATAGTTTCAATTCCAATACCTGTTTTAGCACTTGCAGGAATCACTTCTTCCGCATCACAGCCTAGAAGCCCAACAATATCGTCTGTTACTACTTCTGGATTTGCAGAGGGTAAATCAACTTTGTTTAACACAGGAATTATTTCTAAATCATTTTCAAGAGCCAAATATAAATTGGATATGGTTTGAGCCTGAATGCTTTGTGCAGCATCAACCACTAACAAGGCTCCTTCGCAAGCAGCAATCGACCTGGAGACTTCGTAAGAAAAGTCGACATGGCCAGGAGTGTCTATTAAATTTAAAACATAGGTCTCACCTTTATAGATATACTCCATTTGTATAGCGTGACTTTTTATGGTAATCCCTCGCTCTCGCTCCAAATCCATATTGTCTAATAATTGGTTTTGTTTTTCACGAACAGTTACTGCCCCAGTGCTGTCTAAAAGACGGTCAGCAAGGGTGCTTTTACCATGGTCAATATGGGCAATGATGCAAAAATTACGTATGTTTTTCATAAAAAAATACTACTCTTATTGAGTTTGCAAATATAGAATAAAAGGAACCAATTTATAGCGCTTATTTAAAACCGTTTTTTTAGAACGAATACAAAGCAGGTGTTTATAATCATTTAAAATTCCTTTTACAGCCACTTTTAAAAATCTAAATAATTACGCTTACACGAAGTCATTAATTTACTTATTTTTGCAAACGCATGGTTAAAATTGATACTATAGAATTAGGGGACTTTCCTCTCCTGCTTGCCCCTATGGAGGATGTAAGCGATCCTCCATTTCGAGCGCTGTGTAAAGAACAAGGTGCCGATGTCGTCTATACGGAGTTTATTTCATCAGAAGGCTTGATTCGTGACGCTGCAAAAAGTGTTATGAAATTAGATATTTATGAAAAAGAACGACCCGTTGGAATTCAAATTTTTGGTGCAAATTTAGAATCCATGCTTCGAAGCGTTGAAATCGTCGAAGCATCAAAGCCAGACATTATTGATATTAACTTTGGTTGCCCTGTAAAGAAGGTGGTTTCTAAAGGTGCTGGCGCAGGAATATTAAAAGATATTGATTTAATGGTTTCTTTAACCAAAGCAATGGTTGAACACACTTCTTTACCGGTGACCGTTAAAACACGACTGGGCTGGGACGAGGAAACTATAAAAATTGTAGAAGTAGCTGAAAGACTCCAAGATGTTGGATGTAAAGCCATCGCTATTCATGGTAGAACCAGAAAACAAATGTACAAGGGTGCTGCAGATTGGGCGCCTATTGCAGCCGTTAAAAACAATCCGAGAATGCACATACCTGTTTTTGGAAATGGAGATGTTAACAGCCCAGAACGCGCCAAAGAAATGAGAGACTCGTATGGTTTAGATGGCGCTATGATTGGCAGGGCAAGCATCGGAAACCCTTGGTTTTTTAGGGAAGTGCAACAGTATTTAAAAACAGGTGAAAAAATATTAAAGCCAACGATGTCGGAGCGTGTAGAAGCAGCTAGAAGACATTTACAAATGGCAATCGATTGGAAAGGCGAAAAATTAGGGGTTTTTGAAACAAGGAGACATTACACCAACTACTTTAGAGGAATACCTCACTTTAAAGAATATAGAATGAAAATGGTAACTAGTGACGATTCCATCGATGTTTTTAAAACCATTGACGAGGTAGCTTTAAAGTTTAAAAATCATCAGTTTGACTAAGCGATTAACTTTTTTGTAACTCGAGTTGCTGCAATCTTTGAGGCCATAACGCCTAAAAAAAGAATAGTTACCAACACGATCACCACATTCATAAATTCAAGTTTAACGGGATAAGGCATGTTTGGAGCGATGGGCACAAATCCAAACTTTTGTTGAAAAAAGATTACTATTATTCCAAAGAATAGACCAATAAACAAGCCTGTAGACGTCATTATTAATCCATTGTAAAAAAATATTTTTCTAACTTCTTTTAGCGTTAGCCCCAATGAAACTAGTGTTTTAATATTATTTCGTTTGTCGATAATAATCATAATGATCGTTCCGGTAATATTAAAGATAGCAATCGCAGCGATTAGACTTACAAATATGTAAACAAATAAATTTTCGATATTTAACATTTTATACAGACTATCGTTTTGCTCCATTCTATTTTTAATACGAATATTATTATTGAATATCGATTTAATATCTGACCGAACGAGATGCTCATCTGATCCGGGGGCTATTTTGACCTCTATCGATGTGATCTCATTGGTTTTCATGCCCAATAAAGATCTTGCATAATCAATATCAGAAAAAACATATTCGCTATCCAGCTCTTCATTGACACTGTACATTCCTGATGCAACAGCTTTTCTTTTGGTAAAAGCATCTGAGGGATTTAAAATTTGGCCAGCACCAGGTTTAGGAACATAAATTTCAAGTAAGTTACTATAGTCTAAAACGCCCAAAGAAAGTTTCTGCGAAATTCCCAAACCAACCACAACCTCATCGCGATTAGGAACCAACCAATCGTTTAAAAACAAAATACTGTCAACAGCAACTACGTTTTTAAAATTTTGGTCTATACCTTTAATTTTTGCTACATGATTTTTCCCTCGATATTGAATAAAAATTCTTTCTTCTATTGTTTTTGTGTAAGCCTCAATCCCTTTAATGGCAGCGAGTTTATTTTCTAACTCTTTTGGAAATACGATGGACTTGCCTTGATAAGAATAAATTTTTAAATCAGCATCAAACACATTGGTAAACTGAAGGCTAAACTCTCTTAGGCCAGAAAACCCAGAAAGAACAATAAACAGGGCAATAGAACCAACTGCAGCAGCAGTAACAGCAATTCTAGCTATAATATTAATCGCATTTTTGCTGCTTTTTGAAAACAAATATCGCTTCGCAATGTAGAAGGGAAAATTCAATTATATTTTTTTTCGTTTGTCTAGTAAATTTGTATGCATAATGGGGTTTTCTTTTCCTTGAACGGCATCCTCTAGCTTGTTGATGTACTCTAACGAATCATCATTGTAGAAGGCCAAATCAGGCATTTTACGCAACTGATGTTTTGTTTTTTGAGCTATTTGATGTTTGATTTTTGGCTTTAACTCGTTTAGTTCTTTTACAATATCGTCTGATTTTTCTGCAGGAAAAACACTTGTGTACACTTTTGATAAGGATAAATCGGTGGTTATGGTTACTTTAGTCACCGAAATAATGATCCCTAACTGACCAGATTCGTGTAACATTTTTTGTAATACAACTGCCAAGTCGTTTTGTAAAACCCCTGCAATTTTCTTTTGTCTATTCGTTTCATTCATCCTGCAAAAATACCACAATTAAAAAAAAGAAACTTTAATTAAGCTAACAGAAGCTGCGTGGGGTCACTAGAATGCTTATTTTTGCTTAATAATAGATAAGGAATCATGAAAAAAATAGAACATATTGGGATTGCCGTAAGGAACCTTAAAGATTCAAATAAAATTTATGAAAGCTTGTTGGGAAGCCCTCCCTATAAAATGGAGGAAGTAAAAAGCGAAGGAGTTCGCACTTCTTTCTTTAAGATGGGCGAAAGTAAAGTAGAGCTTTTAGAGGCGAGTAACCCTGAAAGTACAATTTCAAAATTTATAGATAAAAGAGGAGAGGGGATGCATCACATTGCCTTTTTAGTGGATGATATTGAATCCGAGATTTTAAGGTTAAAAAAAGAGGGTTTTGTTGTGCTGGACGAAACGCCAAAAAAAGGAGCCGATAATAAATGGGTGGTTTTTTTGCATCCTAAATCTACAAATGGAGTTTTGATTGAATTATGTCAGGAAATAAAATAATAAAAAAATAGCTTGTCAAATATATAAAGAGTTCTAAATTTGCAAAAACAAAGTCGGTCCCATAGCTCAGCTGGTTAGAGCACCTGACTCATAATCAGGGGGTCCATGGTTCGAGCCCATGTGGGACCACAAGCAAAATTTAAGGTTTACATTAATGTAGGCCTTTTTTTATGGACATCATCCAGATTGATACAATTAGTAAAAGAACCCCTTAAAATTATAAAAATTGACAGACAATTGACAGACATTCGTGTTCTTTTCAACTTTTAGTAGTTTTTCAAACAAACGTTGTACCAATACCTCTGAACTAAAGAGAAATTTATTCAGCACAAAAAAAAGGCACTATAATTAAATAGTACCTTTCAAAGCCCTAAAAAAGCAAGGTGGTATTTTAAGGAAAGTTTTTTTTTAACCTTATCTCTCATAGAAATTTATCATTTTATAACAGCCAATGTCATCACAATCTTCAATTTGAATAGTTAGTATGTTATCATTAAATGTTATGATATCCCAATCAAAAGTTGCTGAATTATAATTTAACCTTAAGGTATTCGTGTTATCAATTAACTCCCAAGTACCAAAAACCTGACCATCCATACCCGAACAGTCACTAAAGTAATTTACAAATTCTAGAGTGTAATCAGTCTTTAATTCAAAATAACTTCTACACCCATTTGTTTCTCTTTCCTTAACATTATCTATATTATCAAGAATATCATCTTCATAAAACTCATATTTGATAACATACCATTTATCAATTATTGAAAGTTGATTGCCATCATTACTACTACCATAACTACTATCATCACTACAAGCAACGATTATTAAAGCTAAAAATAAATAAGTTAATTTTTTCATTGTTTTGATTTAGTAGTTCTGCTAAAGTAGTCAATTTTAAAAAAAAACCATAAAACACAAAAAAAAAGACCCTAATTAAAGGGTCTTTAAGCAAAATAAAGCACTATCCCCAATACTTTATTTATCATTCTACAAATTTAAATATAGTTTTATGATTAAAAGAAGACATCCAATGTCTTAAAAAATAGGAAGGTGCTATTTTCCGTTGGCCGAGGCATTAAACCATTAATTTACAATTATTTACATAAAAATAGTTGTTTGTAAAATAAAAAGAGTATTTTTGTTTGATAAAATGGACAAATTGATAAACAAGATAGAGGATAGTTTTACCATTCAGGATTTAGAAATTCTGACTGGAATAAAGGCGCATACCATTCGTATATGGGAAAAAAGGTACGAACTGCTCAACCCGACCAGGCTTAACAGAAACGTAAGAACTTATAACCTTTCAGACTTACAAAAAATTTTAAATGTGAGTTTATTATATAAAAGTGGCTATAAAATTTCAAAAATATCCAAACTTTCTGATAGTCAGATCGCTGAAGAAACTAAAACTTTTGCATTAAGCGATTTTTCGAATACCTATGAAATCAATTCGCTCATCATTTGCATGTATACGTTTGATCAGAATTTATTTCATGAAATATACGTGGAGCAAAGCGAAAAATTAACGTTTAGACAAATTTTTACCAAAACCTATATTCCCTTACTTACCCACTTAGGATTGCTTTGGCAAACTGATTCAATTAAGCCTGCACACGAGCATTTTGTGTCAAATTTAATTTATCAAAAAATAGCGCTAAATATTGCTAAAATACCGCCTAACAAAAAATCGAATAACCCCATTAATGTTCTGTTTTTACCTTACGGTGAAATCCACGAATTAGGCCTGCTATTCTTAAATTATTATCTTAAGCTTGTGGATGAAGAAGTTATTTACCTTGGAAAGAGTATCCCTTTTGACAATTTATTTTACCTGAATTCTCAAATCAAAAATATCACTTGGATCACTTATTTTATGATAGATAAAACGAAGGAAGAAAAAGATGAGTTTATTTTTAGTGTTGCGAAATTATTAGAACATACCAAGAATAAATGCATCATTGTTGGAAATATCTGGGAGGAATACAGAAAGAAAAATACCAACGAACAAATTGTATTTAAATCTAAACTAGAAGAGCTGGTGTCAGTCAACGAAGTAAAACTTTCCGTTATCTAACGCAGTAACAACCTTGTATAATATACCCGAGGGTGAAATAAATTTTATTTCACCCTTTTTTGTATCCCTAATACAGAACACTCATTTGAATAAGACAAACGAATCCAACTTATTTTTAAAAAATGTTTAACAAAACGTTAAATTTGTTTAACAAAACAAATATTTGTTAGACATTTGTGAAAACTTACAAAATAAAAACTATGAAAAAGTCAATTATTACTATGTTATTGTTTGCTATGACAATAACCATTACAGCTCAAACAGCAAAAGTACAAGTTATTCACAATTCTGCAGATGCAGCTGCTGAAACAGTAGATGTGTATTTAAATGAAACATTACTAATACCAAATTTTGGTTTTAGAACAGCATCTCCATTTGTTGATGCTCCAGCCGGTGTTGAGATTGAATTATCAGTTGCTCCACCAAACAGTACAGGGGTAGAAGATGCAATTTACACTGCCGCTGTTACCTTAGCAGACCAAGAAACTTATATCGTAGTCGCAGATGGAATAGTGAGCGGCTCAGGATACAATCCACCACAACCATTTGGATTGCAAGTTTACGGAATGGGTAGAGAAGCTGCTACCGATTCTGCAAATACAGACGTATTGGTTCACCATGGTTCAACGGATGCACCAGCAGTAGACATTGTTGAGACAGGAGTTGGAGCAGGAACTATTGTAAACGATATAGCCTACACTGAGTTCCAAGGATATTTGGAACTTCCTACGGCCGATTATACCCTGCAAATCAATACAGCAGACGGCTCTACAGGTGTTGTAGCTTATGGCGCTCCATTGGCAACACTTGGATTAGAAGGTGCAGCTTTGGTAGCCGTAGCTAGTGGATTTTTAGATCCTTCACAAAACTCAGATGGTCCAGCTTTTGGAGTTTACGTAGCACTTCCAACAGGAGGGGATTTAGTAGCACTTCCTTCAGCAACTTTAGGAGTAGAAGATTTTGATATAAATACGTTTGTAATCTATCCTAACCCAGCAGTGAGCGAATTAAACTTTGAATATTCAGCATTAGATGCTAGTGCATTCAACATAACTATTACTGATATGCAAGGGAGAACAGTAGCAACCAATACTATTAATGCGTCCAATCAAAGCATGAACGTGGCTAATTTGTCAAGTGGTTTATACCAAGTATTAATCATGGACGGAAACGATCTAGTTGGAACAAAGAAGCTTTTAAAGAAATAAAAAAAACCTTAAAAAATATAAAGAATTGTTGTTAGGTTTTGATTGAAGCCCCTTTTTGAAAGCAATTTCTAGAGGGGTTTTTTTAAATAATTAATTATCTATATTTGAAACATGAGTAAAACTATAAATATCCTAGGTTCTGGATTTTCATCTTTAGCAGCATCTTGTTATTTAGCAAAGGCGGGACACAAAGTGACCGTTTTTGAAAAAAACAGCCAAATAGGAGGTAGAGCAAGACAATATAAAAAAGATGGATTTTTGTTTGACATGGGGCCAACATGGTATTGGATGCCAGATGTTTTTGAACGCTTTTTTAACGATTTTGATAAAAAACCATCGGACTATTATCAATTAGAAAAATTAAATCCTGCCTATGAGGTTTACTTTGGCATTGGTGATTCAGAAGTTATACCAGATAATCTAGATCAAATTTATTCTTTATTTGAGAAAGAAGAAAAAGGGTCATCGTTGCATCTAAAAAAATTTTTAAAGCAAGCAAAAAACAATTACGATGTTGCTGTGAAAGACCTCGTTTATAGGCCAGGAGTTTCTCCTTTAGAATTAATTACTCCAAAAACAATCAACAAATTAAATCAGTTATTTTTTGATATACGCAGTCAAATACAAAAGAGGTTTAATAATCCACGACTCATTAAAATTCTAGAATTTCCCGTGTTATTTCTTGGAGCTAAACCAGGAAACACGCCCGCTATGTACAATTTTATGAACTGGGCTGATTTTGGTCTAGGTACATGGCATCCAAAAGGAGGAATGTTTGAAGTTATAAAAGCGATGGAGTCATTAGCAAAAGAACTCGGTGTTACTTTTAAAACCAATGCTAACGTTGAAAAACTAAACGTGGTGAAAAATAGTGTCGAGAGTATTGTCGTAAACGGAGCGTCTCATAAAAATGCTGACGTAGTGTTAAGTGGAGCAGACTATCACCATACCGAAACATTATTAGATGGCCAATATAGGCAATATTCAGAGTCCTATTGGAACAAGAAAACATTTGCCCCTTCTTCCTTACTTTTTTATGTAGGGTTTAATAAAAAACTAAACAATGTTTCTCATCACACCTTGTTTTTTGATGAAGAATTTGATTCACACGCTGAATATATATATGATACCCCTTCATGGCCTAAAGATCCGCTTTTTTACGCGAGCTTTCCTAGTATTTCCGACAACGCATTCGCGCCAAAAGAAAAAGAAGCCGCGACCTTTTTAATACCCATCGCGTCAGGAATTGAAGATACTGAAGCTCACAGAGAAAAATATTTTGATTTGATCATTGATCGTCTAGAAAAATTAACTCATCAAAAATTAAAAGACGATGTATTATTTGTAAAGTCATATTGTATCAATGATTTTGTTGAAGATTATAACTCCTACAAAGGCAATGCTTATGGGCTTGCCAACACACTTACACAAACAGCATTTTTAAGGCCAAAGATTAAAAGTAAGAAAGTAAAAAATTTGTATTTTACGGGACAATTAACAGTTCCCGGCCCCGGCGTACCACCCGCATTGATTTCAGGAAAAATAGCAGCAGAATCTATATTAAAACATTTTAACTCATGAACCAAATCTAAATCAACTCCAACAAATGAAACAACTATTTGACAGTATCTCCAGTGAAAGTTCAAAAATTATCACGAAAAAATACAGCACTTCTTTTTCAATTGCAGTTAATTTACTATCTCCCAACATCCGTGAAGCTATATACAATATATATGGGTTTGTTAGGGTTGCAGACGAAATAGTGGATAGTTTCGAAGAGTACCCTAAGGAAGAACTATTAGATAGATTTGAACAAGAATACAGATACTCTCTCAAGGTTGGCATAAGCACCAACCCAGTAATTAATGCCTTTCAGAGAACTGTATCCAAATACCATATTGATTATGCTCTTGTAGAATCGTTTTTAAAAAGCATGAGAACAGATTTGGAAAAACAAAATTATAACAACCAAAAAGAGATCGATGACTATATTTATGGTTCAGCTGATGTTGTAGGTTTAATGTGTTTAAAAGTCTTTGTTCAAGGGGATGAAGAACGATACAACAACCTAAAAGAGTCTGCAATGAGATTGGGTTCGGCATTTCAAAAAGTAAATTTTTTAAGAGACTTGAATGAGGATTATGAAAATTTAAATAGATCCTACTTCCCAAACATCAATCCTAATAATTTTACAGAGGCTGATAAAGCTAGAGTATTGCTGGAGATAAATAATGACTTTGAAGAGGCTTACAAGGGAATTATAAAGTTACCTAAAGAAGCGAAACTTGCTGTTTATGTTGCTTACAAATACTACTTTAATCTTTTACACAAAATTGAAAGAACCCCATCTAAAACATTAAAAGAAAAACGAATACGAGTTTCCAATCCAAAAAAAATGGCTCTTTTAGTGGAGTCGTACTTTAATTTTAAACTTAATTTAGTCTAATCTATTTTTAATATACAATAACTATAAATGACAATCGCACACTATATACTAATCACCGTAATCACTTATGCAGGTATGGAAGGAGTTACTTGGTTCGTCCATAAATACGTAATGCACGGTTTTTTATGGGTACTTCACGAAGATCATCACCAGCCAAGATACCAACATGTTTTCGAGAAAAATGATGCTTTTTTTGTGATTGGTGCTATTCCGAGTATTGCACTTTTTTATTTCGGGGTCAATCCAGAATTAAATTATAAGTTTTTTATCGGTCTGGGAATTTTGTTTTATGGAATTACTTATTTTATGGTTCATGACGTGTTAATACATCAACGGTTTAAATGGTTCAAAAACACAAAAAATAGTTATTTAATTGGTCTACGAAAGGCACATAAAATACATCACAAGCATTTAGGAAAAGAAGATGGCGAATGTTTTGGGATGCTAAATGTTCCAAAAAAATATTTTAAGAAACCTTTTTCAGTTAAATGACACCGCTCTATTTCTATATTCTTCTTTTTTCTATAGCTGTTCCTCTACTTTATACCCTATTTTTCAAGGACTTTATAAAACATTGGAAGTATTTCACTATTTCAACAGTATTAGTAGCTGTATTTTTTTTGATATGGGATTTTTATTTTACAGCAATTGGTGTTTGGTCATTTAATTATGATTACTGTTTAGGAATTGAATTGCTTGGGATGCCCCTCGAAGAATGGCTGTTCTTTTTAATAATTCCCTTTTGTAGTTTGTTTATACATTATTGTGCTATCACCGTAAATCCAAATTTCAAATTCAATAAAAAGGCTTCATTTTACCTTACCATAACCCTTATCGTTTTAGTTTTTACCCTTGCTATTACTAACAGTACCAAATATTATACTGCAGTAAATTTCTTTGTTTTAGCGATGGTATTATCTCTGGGCTTGTTGTTTTTTAGAACGTATCTTCAAGAATTCTATGCTAGTTTTATTGTTATTTTGATACCCTTTTTTATCGTCAACGGTATTCTAACAGGCTCTTTTATTGAGACCCCTATTGTTAGTTACAATAATTTAGAAAACCTAGGAATTCGACTTTTTACGATTCCAGTGGAAGACATTGGCTACGCTTTTTCAATGTTATTTGGGAATCTTATGATTTTTGAAACCCTAAAAAAAAGACTCCATAAAACTACTTAAAATGTCCTTATTTATTAAAAGTCACTCAAATATTTTTACCTTAAAATCGGAAGTTACTTTACCGATGTCAATTTCAACCGCTTGGGATTTTTTTAGCTCTCCCCATAATCTTTCAAAAGTTACTCCTCCAGAGATGAATTTTCTAATTACCTCGGGGCCACCAAAAAAAGCATATGCTGGACAAATTATAAGCTATAAGGTCAATGTTTTAAAATATTTTCGATTGAATTGGGTAACCGAAATAACCCAGGTAGAATTTGAACAATACTTTATAGACGAACAACGATTTGGACCCTATAAAATGTGGCACCACGAGCATTTATTTGAGCCTGTTGATGCTAATAATTGTAAAATGACTGATATTGTTAGTTATAAATTACCCTATGGATTACTCGGTAAATTAGGCCACAAGCTTTTTGTAAAAAAACAGTTAAGAACTATTTTTGAGTATCGAACACAGCAAATTAAAAGCTTTACAGGTTCCTAGAATACTTTAAAAATTGCATTAGCGTAAACATACCAGTTAAAAGGAAAAGGTTAATACCCCTGAGTGAGTCGTTTAATATACTTTCCAACCACATCAAATTCTAAATTTACACGAGTACCAACATTAAATTCTTTAAAATTAGTATGATGGATGGTGTACGGAATAATAGCAACAGTAAACTCATTTTTTTTAGAGTTCACTACTGTTAAGCTCACTCCGTTTACTGTAATTGATCCTTTTTCAATGGTTACATTACTATAGTCGTCCTCGTATTTAAAGCTAAAATAGGCGCTTCCTTCTAGTTCTGATACACTAGTACATATTCCAGTTTGATCTACATGTCCTTGCACTATGTGACCGTCTAAACGTTGTTGTAATTTCATGGACCTCTCAAGATTTACCAAATCCCCAACTTTTAAATCTCCAATATTCGATTTGTCTAGTGTTTCCTTTATGGCGGTAACTACATAGTTCTCGTTGTTAATTTTCACAACAGTTAAACAAACACCATTATGTGCGAGACTTTGGTCTATTTTTAATTCTTGGGTGATAGAACTTTTTACTTCAATATGAATATTGGTTCCCTCTTTTGTTAGGGAAACAATTTCTCCCATTGATTCAATTATTCCTGTAAACATAATTACATTTAGTTACATTTGTAAAACAAAAATAATGATAAAAAAAGGGATCTAGGTTAAATGAATAAGCAAAATAAAATAGTAGTTGGGATTTCTATTGGAGACTTAAATGGGATTGGCAGTGAAATAGTTTTAAAAACATTACAAGACCCAAGAATTCTTGATTTTTTTACGCCTGTAATATTTGCGTCTCTTGAAATCATGAATTTTTTTAAAAAACACTATCATATCGATTGTAATTTATTTGGAATAGACAAATTAGAAGCGATCCAAGAAAAAAAAATTAATGTTTTTAATAGCTGGAAAGAGCCGGTAACTATAAATTTTGGTACAGAGAGCCCAAAAATAGGCTCTTATGCTATAAAGGCTTTAAACGCATCGGTAGCCGCACTAAAAAATAACAAAATAGATGTATTGGTGACGGCTCCTATTAACAAATCTAATATTCAATCAGAAGACTTTAATTTTCCAGGCCATACCGATTTTTTAAATAAGGAGTTAGAGGGCGAAAGCTTAATGTTGATGATTAAAGATTCGTTAAGGGTTGGATTGTTAACAGATCATGTAGCGGTTAAAGATGTTTCCAAAAAAATTACCAAAGACTTAATAGAAAAAAAAATAAGAACGATCGAGGATAGCTTGACCAAGGATTTTGGTATTCGAAAACCCAAAATAGCTGTTTTAGGGATTAATCCTCATAATGGAGATCATGGTGTCATCGGAAGCGAAGACGACACGGTATTAAGACCCGTTTTAAAAAATCTTTTTGATGAGGGAATTTTAGTTTACGGACCTTATGCTGCAGATAGTTTTTTTGGAACCGGAAATTATGAGAATTTTGACGCTATCATAGCCTCCTATCACGATCAAGGCCTTGTACCTTTCAAGACGCTATCCTTCGGGAAAGGTGTAAATTATACCGCAGGATTAAATAAAGTCAGGACCTCTCCAGATCACGGTACTGCCTTTGACATTGCAGGAAAAAATATAGCAGACAACGCTTCTTTTAAGGCAGCTGTTTTTAACGCCATCGACATATTTAAGCAAAGAGAAGAACACGAAACACTTTCCAATAATCCTTTAAAAACGTCAACTCATAAGAAGCCATTTTATAAGAAAAAACAATAATTCGCTTCAAATTCTATTTTGTTCTTAAGCGTAATGTGCTTTAAAAATTAAATACCAAAAAAGATTTGCTAAAAAAGATATGCAGTATAATTATTTTTTTATCTTTGCAGCCGCGTTATTGAAAAGTTAGTTGTGTATAACAGCGGTGTGATTATGAAGCAATTGAAAGAATTTATAATTCCTTTTATAGGGTTAAAATTAGGAAAGCACTCGTTTGACTTTAAAATAAACAAAACGTTCTTTGAGTATTTTGAGTATGAAGATTTTAATAATTCAGAAATTGATCTTGATGTACTGCTAATTAAAAAAAATACCATGTTGGAGTTTACGTTAGCCTTTAAAGGATATGTAAACGTAAATTGTGATGTAACTAATGAGCCTTACAACCAAGACGTCACAGGATCATTTGATTTTATCGTGAAATTTGGTGACGAATTTAATGATGAAAATGAAGAGTTAATTATAATACCTCATGGAAGTTATGAATTTAATATTCAGCAATACGTCTATGAATCAATTGTATTGGCAGTTCCAACAAAGAGAATCCATCCAGGAATCGAAGCTGGGACTTTAAAATCTGACATTCTAAATAAACTTGAAGAGTTGCGTCCAACGACTGAAGGTGATAAACCCGATGCGAAAGATGAAAATACAGACCCAAGATGGGACAAATTAAAAAATTTATTAACAGACAAATAAAAAAGTAATGGCACATCCAAAAAGAAAAATCTCCAAAACTAGAAGAGATAAAAGAAGAACGCATTACAAAGCAACTACACCACAAATAGCCACAGATCCTACAACAGGAGAGTCTCATTTATACCACCGAGCACACTGGCATGAAGGAAAGTTATATTACCGCGGTCAAGTAGTTATTGACTCCGTTGAAGAAGTAGCTTAGTGCGAAAAAACATCCATAAAAAAACGCTCACATTAATGTGAGCGTTTTTTTATGGTAATCATTTTTTATAAATTTTAAAATCAGATAAAAATTAAGCGTTTTTTTCTTGTTTTTGACTATTTTTTAGTAATTTTCGACCGATTTAGAGGAATTTTGCCTCTTTTTGATAAATTAATTCAAAAATATGAGTAAAATCACAGCAGCAATTACAGCTGTAGGAGGCTACGTCCCAGATTACGTTTTGTCCAATCAAATTTTGGAAACGATGGTAGATACCAATGATGAGTGGATTACTGCTAGAACTGGTATAAAAGAACGCAGAATATTAAAAGATAAAGACAAGGGAACATCGTTTCTTGCCATACAAGCTGCAAAGGACCTCCTTAAAAAAAATAATACCGACCCCAAGGAAATAGATATGATTGTTATGGCAACTGCTACGCCTGATATGCCAGTTGCAGTAACCGGATCTTATGTTGCAACTCAAATTGGAGCAGAAAATGCTTTCTCATACGATTTAATGGCCGCTTGTTCTAGTTTTTTATTTGGAATGTCTGTAGCTGCCAAGTATATTGAGTCGGGACGTTACAAAAAAGTGCTTTTAATAGGAGCCGATAAAATGTCTTCGATAATTGATTATAAAGATCGTACAACCTGTATCATTTTTGGAGATGGGGCAGGAGCAGCTCTTTTCGAGCCAAATTACGAAGGACTGGGCGTACAAGACGAACTTTTAAGAACAGATGGTTCTGGAAGAGAGTCCTTAAAAATTGATGCGGGAGGCTCTTTGCTTCCAGCTTCAACAGAAACAGTAGAAAATAATCAACATACTGTGTTTCAGGATGGAAAAACAGTATTTAAATTTGCTGTTACTCGAATGGCTGATGTTTCCGAGAAAATATTGGAAAGAAACCAGTTAACCGGAGACGATATTCAATGGCTGGTGCCTCATCAAGCAAATAACAGAATTATAGACGCTACTTCAAATAGAATGGAGTTAGCCGAGGATAAGGTGATGAAAAATATTCACAAATATGGGAATACGACTTCCGCAACCTTACCTTTATGTCTTTGGGATTATGAGAAAAAACTTAAAAAAGGGGATAAATTAGTATTTGCCGCCTTCGGAGGTGGATTTACCTGGGGAGCTATGTACCTTACCTGGGCATATGACTCCTAATAAATAGAACAACTAAAACTGAAACCATGAATTTAAAAGAGATTCAAAATTTAATCAAGTTTGTAGCAAAATCTGGAGCTACAGAAGTAAAACTTGAAATGAATGATGTAAAGATCACGATCAAAACAGTTGATGAACAAGCAAAAGCTGACACGACTTACATTCAACAAATGCCTGCCCTGGCACCTCAAGTTGCCCCAGTACCAGTAGCGGCACCTCAAGCTACTTCCGAACCCTTAATGGAAGGGCTTCCAGAAACAGAAGACGCAAATTACATAACGGTAAAATCACCCATAATTGGTACTTTTTATAGAAAATCATCACCAGACCAACCCGCCTTTGTTGAGGTTGGAGACAGTGTCAAAGAAGGTGACGTTTTATGTATAATAGAGGCCATGAAACTTTTCAATGAAATTGAAAGTGAGGTTTCTGGAAAAATTGTCAAGTTTTTAGTCGATGATGCTACACCAGTAGAGTTTGACCAACCATTATTTTTGGTAGACCCATCTTAATTAATTAAATCTAAAATAGTCAAAATCATTATCCATTGTTTATTAATATGATTTTGGCGCATTGAAATTTATTGAAATTATGTTCAAAAAAATACTAATTGCCAATAGAGGAGAAATAGCATTAAGAGTAATTCGTACTTGTAGAGAAATGGGGATAAAGTCTGTAGCAGTTTATTCTACTGCGGATGCTGAAAGTCTCCATGTTAGATTTGCTGATGAAGCTGTTTGTATTGGCCCCGCACCAAGTAACGAAAGTTATTTAAAAATACCCAATATAATAGCTGCAGCTGAAATTACAAACGCTGATGCGATTCACCCTGGCTATGGCTTTCTTTCCGAAAATGCTAAATTTTCTAAATTATGTGAAGAACACAATATTAAGTTTATTGGCGCTTCTGAAGATATGATTAATCGTATGGGTGACAAAGCCATGGCTAAAACCACTATGATTGAGGCTGGTGTGCCATGCGTTCCCGGTAGCGAAGGCATTATTCCAGATTTTAAAACATGTGTAAAAGTAGCTAAAGAAACAGGGTATCCTGTGATGCTTAAAGCAAGTGCCGGTGGTGGTGGCAAGGGAATGCGAGCTGTTTGGAATGAAGAGGATCTTGAAAATGCCTGGAAATCTGCGAGAGCAGAAAGTAAAGCTGCTTTTGGGAATGACGATATGTACATGGAAAAACTTATCGAAGAACCTCGCCATATCGAAATACAGATTATCGGCGATAGTAAAGGAAACGCTTGTCATTTAAGCGAAAGAGATTGCTCTATACAAAGACGTCACCAGAAGTTAACCGAAGAAACGCCAAGTCCATTCATGACAGATAAACTTCGGGAAGAAATGGGACTTGCCGCCGTAAGAGCTGCTGAGTATATAAAATATGAGGGAGCAGGAACCGTTGAATTTTTAGTTGATAAACATCGAAATTTTTATTTCATGGAAATGAACACACGGATCCAAGTTGAGCATCCAATTACAGAACAAGTAATCATTGATTTTGATTTAATAAGAGAACAAATAAAAGTTGCAGCCGGCATTCCTATTATGGGGGTAAACTATTTTCCTAAACTCCATTCTATTGAGTGTCGAATCAATGCTGAAGATCCTTTCAACGATTTTAGACCTCACCCTGGTAAAATTACAGAACTACACTCACCAGGAGGTCATGGGGTTCGCTTAGACACGCATGTTTATGCAGGATATACAATACCTCCAAATTATGACTCCATGATTGCAAAATTAATTACTACGGCACAAACGCGTGAAGAAGCCATTAGTAAAATGCGCAGGGCATTGGATGAGTTTGTTATAGAGGGAATTAAAACGACCATCCCCTTTCATAGGCAATTGATGGATCACCCCGATTTCATAGAGGGTAACTTTACAACCGCCTTTATGGATAGCTTTGAAATGAGTGAAATAGAAGAGGAAGAATAAAACTAAACTCCGAACTTAATGTTCGGAGTTTTTATTTAATAACCGTATAGTGTTCAATAGTAAAAAGATGACGATTCAAGAATTAAAATTTGAATTACAACAGCAATGTAATGACTTAATTAAAAGTCGTCACAGGAGTATTTTAAATACCATATCAGATATCGAAACTTCCTTAAAGGACGAATCTAAAAGTACTAGTGGCGATAAGCACCACACGGGACGTGCTATGTTGCAAATTGAACGCGAAAATGCCGGTAAGCAATTAAATGAAATTGAAAAAGTGATTCGCCAACTAGATAAAGTCAATATTAGTGACACCTCAGAAACAATTCGTTTGGGAAGCATTATCGAAACTAACCAAGCGAATTTTTTTATAAGTATATCGGTAGGCAAACTACAGGTTCATGACACTATTTACCTTGGTGTAGCTCCAGCAGCTCCAATAGGCCGTTGCCTATTAGGAAAAGTAAAAAATGATCAATTTAATTTTAAAGGAGTTTTTTACAGAATATTAAATATCTATTAATTTAGATTAAAGGTGTAAAAAAACGCCTGGCCATCAAGACCTTACTATAGCCGCTATTTTTAGTTTTTTATAAACGCTATAATTCTTCTTGTTTTCTAATAAATATGATCGTATTCAAGACATTTTTGGATGGTGGCTCATAACGATATTGTTGGAATGATGGGTGAAGAATAAATTCTTGTTCTTTGTTTAATACTATAGTCGCAAGGGTTGTTTGATTATCATTCTTAGGCTCAACAAGTCGATATGATAAGGTTTTACCATTAGGCAGAGTTTCTGCCAATTGATTAAAAATTTCTTCTTTAGGTTCGGCATCAGACGCAATAATTAGATGGTCACATTCTTCAACAATAGTTTTAGAAAAATGATCTCCTGTAATTATGGTTATCTGATCATTTAAATCGAGGCTGTTAATTAATTTTCTGGATATGTCTGCAGTCTCTGAATTTATCTCAACTCCAATACTTTTTACGCCAAACAATTTCCAAAATAATATAAGGGTTATTGGTGCAGGGCCACTTCCTAAAAAAACAATTTTGGCATTCGATTTTAAATTTGCACCTACATATTCTTTTGTCACGAGATGTTCATAGCCTATACCAAATCTGTTATTAAAAACTTCCCATGGATTTGGAGATGCCGTTATAAATTCGGCCTGCATTCGTTCTCTTCTGACTCCATCATTAAACATTATCTTGTTCATTAATATTGATGTATTCGCAAAGCCTGGCTTTACGTGTAATTCATCAGCAAATTTTTTACTAAAAGGAATGCCAGAATAAAATCTTAATAAATTAAGTTTTTCAGTAATTTTAATATCGGAGACATTTAATATTTCATTTTCAGATAAAGTTTTTATGGAATAAAAAATTTCTTTACAATTTGAACGTATTTCTTGAAATATTTCAAACGGAACACCCCCCAAATCTCTCAACTTATTAATTTGAGAGCTAAAGTAATTAGCCTCCTCTTTTGTTTTTAAACTTTTATCTTTTAAACTTAGTAAGGAGTGGTAAATATTAATAACCTCAATCGAAGCTTCATTTTTTTTATTCATTGACTTTTGCTTTTTGAAATAGTATGTTCACCATACAATTAATTATTTCATTAGCGATACTTCATAATTAGGTTAAATATTATGCCATAAATTTATTTAAAACATATTCAGCAATTTGAATGGCGTTGGTTGCCGCACCTTTTCTTAAATTATCACTAACAATCCACATATTTAACGTGTTTTCTTGACTTTCATCTTTTCTTATTCGCCCCACAAAAACATCATCTTTATCATGCGCATAAATAGGCATGGGGTAGGTATTGGTAACGGGATTATCTTGAACGGTAATCCCGGGGGCTTCGTGTAGTATTTTTCTAATTGAACTAAGTTCAAAACTTTTTTCAAACTCAACATTTACCGATTCACTATGTCCTCCGGCAGTAGGAATTCGGACCGCAGTTGCCGAAATTGCAAATGATTGATCGTCTAGTATTTTTTGAGGTTCACGAGCCAATTTCATTTCTTCTTTAGTATAGCCATTCTCTTCAAAGTCATCACAATGAGGCAATGCATTTTTATGTATTGGATAGGGGTATGCCATTTCGGTTTTTACACCTTTAATTTCGTTTTCTAATTGTTTAACAGCCTTAACACCCGTTCCAGAAACAGATTGATAGGTAGAAACAATTACACGTTTCATTTTATATTTATGATGTAACGGAGCTAATGCCATTACTAATTGAATCGTGGAGCAGTTTGGGTTGGCAATAATTTTGTCCTCTTTGGTTAGAACGGAGGCATTAATTTCTGGGACTATTAATTTTTTTGTTACATCCATTCTCCAGGCAGAAGAATTATCAATCACCACAGTTCCTGACTCGGCAAACTTAGGAGCCCATTCTAAAGAGACGGGACTTCCAGCAGAGAATATAGCAATTTCAGGCTTTTTTAAAACCGCCTCTTCCAATCCAATTATTTTGATAGTACGATCCTGATAACGAATCGAGTTTCCGATAGAATTTTTTGAGGCAACAACTACTAGTTCAGAAATTGGAAACTTTCGCTCCTCTAATAATTTTATTATAATGGTTCCTACCATTCCGGTAGCTCCAACAACTGCTAATTTCATATAGGTGTTTACTTGAAAGTTTGATCCTTTAGTTTATGTATTAACAAAAATAAGGCATTGACGCCTAAAATTTTTTAATAGTGAAAAAAAAGATTTAACTCAACGGTTATTTTCTAGTTATAACTCGTTTTACTCTTTGTGAGATAGCCGTTAATAATTCGTACGAAATGGAGTTGATACTATCTGTAAGGATTTCTAAATTATTTTCTGCTCCAAATACAATTACTTCGTCTCCTTCTTCGCAATCGATGTTAGTAATCTCTATCATTAACATATCCATACAAACATTCCCAATAATAGGAGCTTTTTTGCCATGAACCCACACCCATCCTTTTCCATTACCATAAGACCTGCTGATACCATCAGCATGTCCAATGGGTAATGTGGCAGCAATTATAGGGCTGGCACTTTTAAAAGACCTATTGTATCCAACACTTTCACCAACGTTAATATGATGAATTTGAGATATAACAGTTTTTAGGGTGGCGATTGGAGTAAAGTTTTTCTGCTCTTCTATAATATTACTAAAGCCATACAAGCCTATGCCACACCTGACCATATCAAATTGTGCCTTGGGGAAATTTAATAACCCAGACGTGTTACACATATGTAATATAGGTTGCGAGTCAAGTTTCGAAGATAAACTTTCAGAAATGGACGAAAATAAATTGATTTGAGCCTCTGAAAAATTCTTTTCATCTAAATCTTCACTTGCTGCTAGGTGAGAGAATACGGAGGTAATTTTTATAGCTGTTGTAGTATTTAAAAGAGAGATAACTTTAGGCGTTTCAGGTTCATTAAATCCCAATCGATTTAATCCCGTATTAAATTTTATATGAACAGGATAGTTAGATTGTTTTTTTTCTGTGGCAATTTTTATAAAATGGTTTAGAGCTCTTTCGCTATATAAACTTGGTTCTAGGCATCGGTCGATGAGTGTTTCAAAATTTTCAAGCTGAGGATGTAGTACCAGTATAGGAGTTTTGATCCCTGCATTTCGCAATCTTACTCCTTCACTCACATAGGCAACTGCAAAATAATCAATCCCTAAAATTTCTAATTCTTTCGCAATCACAATGGCGTCACTTCCGTAAGCAAATGCTTTTACAACCCCTAATAATTTTGTGTCATTATTTAATTTAGATTTCAAATAACAGTAGTTGTTACCTAGGGCGGTAAGATTTATTTCTAAAACTGTTTCGGTAGTTTTTGGCATCCCTTAGGCTTCCTTTTTTTTAGAAATATCTTCAGCATCTTTAACATTGATATTTCGAACCTTTTCTCGTAACATTAATTTATAATAAGCGGACCTGCTTAAAGGTTCATATTCGTCCACTTCACCCAACAAAACTAATTCATCACTCTTAGCCTTCCGGTAACTATAATTTGCAAGATTTCCAGTACGTGTACAAACTGCATGAACTTTTGTGACATATTCAGCGGTTGCCATGAGAGCTGGCATAGGCCCAAAAGGGTTCCCCTTAAAATCCATGTCCAGTCCTGCAACAATTACCCGAACGCCTCTGTTGGCGAGATCATTACAAACTTTAACGATTTCATCATCAAAAAATTGAGCTTCATCTATCCCAACTACATCGCAATTATCGGCTAAAATAGGGATATTAGCTGCTGCTGGAACGGGGGTAGATTGAATTTCGTTACTATCATGAGACATTACCCTTTTGTCGTCATAACGCGTATCGATAGCAGGTTTAAAAATTTCAACTTTTTGCTTAGCAAACTTTGCGCGCTTTAAACGTCTTATTAGTTCCTCTGTTTTACCCGAAAACATTGAGCCAGCTATTACTTCAATCCATCCAAATTTTTCTTTTTGATTAACGGTATTTTCGAGAAACATAAAATTATTTTAAACTAAAACTAAATTCTTTGACGTTTACATAAAGGTTGTGTAAATTTATAAAAACAAAATAGAACATTTGCTTTATTTTTATAAGTTATGAAGAAGAAAGTCCTTTCCCAAATAAATGCAATAGCTCAGGGGATTGTTAGCTCAGAAAATGAGATCGATATTTCCAAATTAAAAAACGCATTGTTGCAGCTTTATGAAAAGCTAACGATTTTAGAATTCTTAGAATCCAGTGTTGAAACTGAATTTGAAAAACCAGAAAGAACCGCAACAGACTCGAAAACATATAGAGAACAAAATTGGTTTAAAGAACCAGATCCAGTACCACAAAACCCTCACGAGGAAGAACTGGTAGAACCCTTGACTGAAAAAATTAAAGATATTGTTGCCAATATGCCCAATGAAAACGAGGAAGCCATTGAAGAATTATTAAAAGAAATTATTCCATCAAAAGAAACCTCTAAAAATGATTTAGAGGAATTTGCCGCATCTTACACAGAAAACCCTGTTTTTGAAAGAAAGCAAAAGATGGAAGTTGAGGAAAAACCAAAGTCGATTAATGACAACATCAATTCAGGTCTTCAAATTGGTCTAAATGATCGAATAGCTTTTATAAAACAGTTATTTAATAATAGTACAGACGATTACTTAAAAGTGTTATCTCAAATTAATTCGATGGACACTTTTGAGGAGGTTCAGATCTTTATACAAAGCAAAGTAAGGTTAGACTATAATTGGGCTGAAAAGGAAACCTATGTCGATCGTTTTTTGTTGATTATTGAAAAAAGTTTCAACTAGAAATGAAGAAGCTTTATATCGTCCCAACGCCAATAGGAAATCTAAAAGACATTACTTTTAGAGCGATTGAAGTTTTAAATAAAGTAGACTTCATATTAGCAGAAGATACTCGAACAAGTGGAAAACTCCTAAAACATTACGAGATTGCAACCCCCATGCAACCTCACCATATGCACAATGAACATAAAACCGTTTCTGGAATTGTAGAGCGAATTCAAGCAGGCGCTACGGTTGCTTTAATAAGCGATGCCGGAACTCCTGCGATTAGCGACCCTGGGTTTTTGCTTACCCGCGCATGCGTTGAAGCAGGTATTGAGGTAGATTGTCTGCCGGGAGCGACTGCTTTTGTCCCTGCATTAGTAAATAGTGGGCTGCCCAACAACAAGTTTAATTTTGAAGGATTTTTACCACCAAAAAAAGGACGCCAAACACGATTAAAATTGCTAGCTAAAGTAGAAAGCACCATGATTTTTTACGAATCTCCTCACAAGCTAATCAAAACCCTCCATCATTTTGTTGAATATTTTGGTGCAGAAAGACCCCTTTCCGTATCAAGAGAGATCTCTAAAATTCATGAAGAAACGATACGAGGTACCGCAGAAGAGGTATTGAATTACTACACTAAAAAACCTCCTAAAGGAGAAATTGTGATTGTCGTTGGAGGATTAAGTTGAATGACAAGGCTTTAGTTAGAAAGGGTTTTTAGAACGTAATTATAAATTTCCAAAAATCACACAGAGATTTGTATTTTTCTAGTTACATTTACCTATAACTTCCCTTTAATGAGATTAATCTTAATTCATTTCCTTTATGCGCTGGACGATAAAACCAAAACCAGATCCAGATACTGTTGCCCGTCTATCTAATGAATTAGCTGTAGATTCGACTACTTCTTTTTTATTAGCACAACGGGGAATTGAGACTTTTGAAGAAGCTAAAAACTTTTTTAGGCCCGATTTAAATGACTTACATGATCCTTTTTTAATGAAGGATATGAAAAAAGCAGTCACCAGAATTGAAGAAGCGGTCGAACATCAAGAAAATATTTTAATCTATGGAGATTACGATGTAGATGGCACTACGAGTGTTGCTTTATTATCTTCTTATTTGTTGTCTTTTTATCCGAATGTTGCCACCTACATTCCAGATAGATACGAGGAAGGTTATGGCATCTCTTATAAAGGAATTGATTTTGCTGAAGACAATAATTTTAGTTTAATCATTGCTTTGGACTGCGGTATTAAAGCCATCGATAAAGTAACGTATGCCTCCAAAAAAGGAATCGATTTTATTATTTGTGATCATCATAGGCCGGGAGCTGAAATTCCGAAAGCTAAGGCAGTTTTGGATCCTAAACAAGATGATTGTGAGTACCCCTTCAAAGAATTATGTGGTTGTGGAGTAGGTTTTAAACTTATACAAGCTCTGGCATCCAAAAAAGGAGAAACCATTGAAGATTTAGTACTGTATTTAGATTTAGTAGTAACCGCCATTGGAGCAGATATTGTACCCATAGTAGGAGAGAATAGAACACTCGCTTATCATGGTTTAAAAGTTATCAATAAAAATCCCCGTCCAGGATTTGAAGCTATTTTAAAGCAAGTAAAAAAAGAAAAACTAACCATAACCGATGTCGTGTTCATTATCGCTCCTCGAATTAATGCAGCTGGAAGAATGAAACATGGAAATCATGCCGTTACATTATTATGCGAAACCGATATTAATTTAGCAGCTAAATATGCCATTGATATCGATACATACAATACCGATCGGCGAGATGCCGACAAGCAAATTACCGTTGAAGCACTTGCTCAAATAGAGAAAAATATGGAACAAGATAGATTTACCTCTGTTGTTTACAATGAGAATTGGCATAAAGGAGTGATAGGTATTGTTGCTTCTAGACTTATAGAAACCTATTACCGTCCGACCTTGGTTTTTACAAAAAGCGGTGAAATGCTAGCAGCTTCAGCTAGAAGTGTAAAAGGTTTTGATGTATACAATGCGTTGGAAAAATGCTCAGAACATATAGAACAATTCGGAGGTCATAAATATGCTGCCGGGTTAACCCTGAAACCAGAAAACTATAAAGGCTTCAAAGCCCAGTTTGAAAAGGTAGTTGAAGAAACTATCGATCCAAAATTGCTCGTACCAGAAATTAGTATCGATTCACAAATTAGTCTTTTGGATATCACTCCAAAATTTTATAGAATTTTAAGTCAGTTTGCACCTTTTGGCCCTGGAAATATGACCCCTGTTTTTATGTCGGAGGATATACGAGATACAGGGTATGGAAAACAAGTAGGAGAAGATAAAACACACCTACGATTTACGGCAACCCAACATGGAAAAGGGAACATTGTGGGGATTGGTTTTGGATTGGGAAAGCAAATAGAACTTATTGAAAATAAGAAACTATTTAAGGCTGCATACACTATCGATGAAAATGAATGGAACGGAACTGTTAGCTTGCAATTAAAGATAAAGGACATTAAACCGTAAGGATTTCATCATCTATTAATAATTCTTCATTTCGAAGCCTCAATATAATTTGAGCAACCGCTATCGTGTCTTTTTCACAATATCTAATAATACGATCAATATCTTGATTTACATAAAAAACATCCCGCACCTCACTACCATCAATATCATCTTTTGGGGATGGAATCCCTAAAATATGTGTCATTAATTTTAAAGAAGTATAGGTTTTATAATCACCAAATTTCCATAACTCTAGTGTGTCTAAATGTGGAACTTCCCATGGTTTTTTTCCAAATAAATTTAGTTTAAAAGGAATATCAATGCTGTTGACAATCATTCTTCTTGCGATAAAAGGAAAATCAAATTCCTTTCCATTATGAGCACATAATAAATGATAAGGTTTGTTGAAGTGTGTTTCTAGTAAGTTTTTAAAGTTGTTTAAAATATCTTTTTCTTCTCCAAAAAAAGATTTCACCCTAAAATTTCGGAGATTTCCTTTAAAAACAAAATATCCAACCGACATACAGACTATTTTTCCAAATTCTGCCCAAATACCTGCCCTATCGTAAAATTCTTCAGGTGTAAATTCCTCTTTTCTTTGATACTTAGTTTTTTGTTCCCAGAGTTGTTTCGCAGTTTTATCCAATTCAGAATACATGGCAAATAAAGGAACCGTTTCAATGTCTAGAAAGAGTAGATTTTCTAGTTTAATTCTTTTTAACATAGTCGATTAGTTACAATTGGGGAGTAATGTTAAAGATAGTAAAAATAAAAAAGCAATATTCATTTATTGTTCTTCAAGTACTTTTTTAAATAAAAAAGCTATCTAAGATTTTATTTGTCAAAAAATTCAGACATTTACAATCGAGAAGAATAGTATATGTTAACGACCGAAAATTTTAAATCTCTTGAAAACGGGGATATTACCAAAAAACAATTCTTAGAATTAATTAAGTCCACTAGCTCATCTTCTAAGTTAGAGAAAATTTTATACAATTTAGAATACGAAGATCAACTCTATAAGTTACAATCTGAATTGGTAAACCTTCAAGAATGGGTGTCAAAAAATAAAAAGAGAGTTTGTATCATATTTGAAGGTAGAGATGCAGCTGGAAAAGGGGGGGCAATCAGAAGAATGACTCAACATTTAAATCCTAGATCAAGACGGGTAGTGGCCTTAGCGAAGCCTACAGAAATAGAACAAGGACAATGGTATTTTAGAAGATATATAAAAGAAATGCCCAACCCAGGAGAGCTTGTTTTTTTTGACAGAAGTTGGTATAATAGAGCGGTAGTAGAGCCAGTCATGGGTTTTTGCACCCAAGAACAATACAGAAAATTTATGATTCAAGTCCCTGAGTTTGAACAGATGCTTCATGAAGACGGAATTATATTAATTAAATTTTGGTTTTCAGTCACCAAAGATGAGCAGTTAAGAAGGTTTAAATCTCGAATTGAAAGCCCTTTAAAAAAGTGGAAGTTCAGTTCAGTTGATGAGGAAGGTCAAAATAAATGGGACTTATATACGCAATACAAAGATCAAATGTTTGCTCATACCCACACTACCTCTAGTCCTTGGATAATTATTAAAACAAATAATAAAAAAGTAGCTCGATTAGAGAGTTTAAGGCACGTCCTCTCAAGATTTGATTATGGTGCTAAAGGCAATTCAGGAATAACACTTTTACCAGATCCAAATATTGTAAAACCCTATCACTGAACCTCAAAAAAAATTGATAAAAATGAAGGATAAATTTACAAGGAAAGATATCGAGCTTTTAAATAAAAAAAGAGGATTAAAGATGTTGTTGTTAAAAGATAAGATCAACATCAGTAGAGTTTTAAGGTATATACGTTATGAAAATAGATTAAAGCAATTGCAGGAAGAATTGATAAAGCTTCAAAAGTGGGTTAAAAAAAATAACGAAAAAATAGTCTTTGTTTATGAAGGGAGAGATGCAGCAGGGAAGGGAGGTGCAATTCGCAGAGTTACCGAACATTTAAACCCAAGGGAATTTAAAGTAGTCGCTTTACCCAAACCAACAGATGAAGAAAGGGGACAATGGTATTTTCAGCGCTACACCAATTTATTACCGAGGAAAGGAACGATGGTTTTTTTTGATAGAAGTTGGTATAACAGAGCAATTGTAGAACCGGTAAATAAATTTTGTACTCAAGAGGAATATGAAATATTTATGAATCAAGTAAATGATTACGAAAGAATGATTACTGAATCAGGAATTCGTTTAATAAAATTATACTTTTCGATTTCTAAAAATGAACAAGAAAAACGATTTAAAGACATCATAGGAAGCCCTATCAAGAAATGGAAATTTAGTGCGATCGATCAAAAAGCATTAGAGCTTTGGGACGATTATACAGATTATAAGGATAATATGTTTTTAAAAACGAACACTTCATTAGCTCCTTGGAAGGTTATTAAAGCGAACAAAAAAACAAAGGCAAGAATTGAAGCTATTGAATATATCCTAGGTGAAATTCCTTACGAGAATAAAGACTTAGGCGTAATCGAATCTGTTGATTATGATGTTTAGTTTATAGACTGTAGCAACAAATTATTTTAAAGATATAAAATTCCATATATTTAATAAATTTGCAATTAGAAAATTTTAACACTCTGGTGGCCAACGAGATTAAAGAATTTAATGCCCTATTTAATTTTTTAAACTTAAATTATTTGTTGGTAGACTAGACCACTAATTACATCTTTTGTTTTGGCTTGATAATTGAAAAATATAGTAAATAAAATAAATGAGTTTTTTAAATAGATCCTTAAGGTCTCGTATATTTTTATCGATGATACTCTTAGTAATAGGAGCATCAGTCCTTATTGTGGTAGTAACGGTATTTCAATATCGTGAAAATACGAATGATTATCATCGAGAACGGCTTATTAGAAAAGAGACAGCCATACGAGAAAATATCGACTATGTCATCAAAAATACTTCTTACGCGGTTGAGACAGATAAGATCCCGTTAATTTTTAAAAATAAAATTTATGAGATTAAAGACATTCATAAAATTGATCTCTTTTTATACGATCTAGAAGGTAATATCCTAATTTCTTCAAAACCTTCCTTTACTGAAGACACACTTTACGTTAACATTTCAAATCAAGTTCTAGTAGGTTTAAAAAATTCGTCCGATAAGCATTATATTGAGAAATTTATAGAAAATAAATTCGAATACCAATCTTCTTTTTCGTACATAACAGATCATCAATATAAACCCATTGCTATATTAAATTTACCCTATTTTGAAGATGATGATTTTTTAAATTATGAGTTAAAAGAATATTTATGGCGTCTTGGATTTGCATACATTTTGATGTTATTATTTGCTATTGTTTTAGCTTATTTTTTATCTAAATATATTACCCGATCTCTTAATTCAATTTCAAATACTATAAAGGAGACAAGGCTGGATAAACGAAATAAAAAGATATTAATTCCGCTTCAGTCTCAAGAGGTTTCACCTTTAGTGGAGGCTTATAACGAAATGATTGATGAACTTGAAAAAAGTGCCGCTCAATTGGCTTCGAACGAACGCGAAGCAGCCTGGCGAGAGATGGCAAAACAAGTAGCGCACGAAATAAAAAATCCGTTAACGCCGATGCGTTTGACTGTTCAGAGTTTTGAACGAAAATTTGATCCTTCAGATCCAGATATCCTAAATAAAATGAAGGAGTACAGTCATAGTCTAATACAACAAATTGATACGATGAGTTCTATCGCATCAGCTTTTTCAACCTATGCAAAAATGCCCGCACAACAAGATGAGACCATCAATATTGTAAAGATTACAAAACTTGCGTTGGATATTTTCAACGAGGACTATATTTTTTTCAATTCAGAAAACGAGGTAATCACTATTAAATTTGACAGGACGCAACTAATAAGAGTGATCACTAATTTAATAAAAAATAGTATTCAAGCAATAAGCGAGAGCCAGCCTGAAAATCCGAATATTAAAGTGAATGTTTATAAAGAAAATTATTTTGCCTTGATTTCAGTTATGGACAACGGAATAGGAATAAAAGACGAGAATAAAGCCTTAGTTTTTGAGCCTAAATTCACAACAAAAACAAGTGGAATGGGTTTAGGTCTGGCTATGGTAAAAAAGATTGTAGAAACCTACGGAGGAGATATAAATTTTACAGAAAATATTAATGAAGGAGTCACCTTTACCGTAAAAATTCCACTCGAATAAATAGGTGTTTTGTAAATTTGTATTGTACTCTAATAAAATTAAGATTAAACATTATCATATGAAATTCAATAACATTCTATCAGAAACTTCTGACCACATAACAACAATAACTATCAATAGGCCAACAAAACTCAATGCTTTAAATAAGGAAACCACTCAGGAACTACATTTAGCTTTTAAAAATGCAGAGGGAGACAGTGGCACGAAAGTTATTATTATTACCGGTAGTGGGGAAAAGGCTTTTGTCGCTGGAGCTGACATTAGTGAATTTGCACATTTCTCAGTCTCAGAAGCAGAAAATTTAGCTTCAGAGGGACAGGCTTTACTATTTGATTTTATAGCGAACCTAAGCACTCCAGTTATTGCTGCAATCAATGGGTTTGCGCTTGGAGGAGGTTTAGAATTAGCTATGGCGGCTCATTTTAGAGTGGCTTGTGATCATGCCAAAATGGGCCTTCCAGAAGTATCATTGGGAGTGATTCCTGGATATGGGGGAACCCAACGCTTACCACAGCTAGTGGGAAAGGGACGAGCAATGGAAATGATCATGACAGCGGGGATGATTGATGCTTCAACCGCATGTAATTACGGATTGGTAAATCATGTTACAAGCCAGGAGGATTTATTAGTAGTGTCTCGTAAAATTGCTTCAAAAATAATGAGAAACTCTTCGGTTGCTATCGCTTCTGCAATTATAGCAGTTAATTCAGGTTATATGGAAGGTCAGAACGGATATGATGAGGAGATACGTCAATTTGGGAAATGTTTTGGAACCGCAGATTTTCGTGAAGGAACTACTGCTTTTTTAGAAAAAAGAAAGGCTGATTTTCCAGGATAACAATTAAATTTTACCATCACATTCTTTATAGAATTGCTTTAAAAATTGTTCCATATAGTGATGCCGATTTTGAGCAATTTTCTTTCCTGTTTTTGTATTCATTTTGTCTTTAAGTAAAAGTAATTTCTCGTAAAAATGGTTAAGGGTTGGAGCTTTGGAATTTTTATATTCTTTTGGAGTCATTTTTAGATTTGGCTTGACTTTAGGATCATACAGTTTTCGATTTTTAAACCCCCCATAATTAAAACAACGTGCGATACCTATTGCACCCATAGCATCAAGTCTGTCAGCATCTTGCACTACATTCAGTTCATTTGAAAAATAAGTTTGTTGTTTATTCCCTCCTTTGAACGAAACATTCTCTATAATCGCAACAATTTGTTCAATTATCTCCTCTGAAACCCCTTCTGATATTAAAAAATCTTTTGCTATTTTTGGCCCTATCGTTTCGTCTCCGTGATGAAATTTAGCATCAGCAATATCGTGAAGAAGCGCCCCTAAAGAAACAACAAATAGATCGACTTTTTCAGTTTTCGAGATCAACAAGGCATTTTTATAAACCCGTTCAATATGAAACCAATCGTGACCTCCCTCTGAATTTTGTAATTCTTTTTTAACAAATTTGATAACCCGATTAATTACTTTAGTTTCATTCATTTGGGTAAAATATCTGATTTAATTTGCAATTCTATCTTATCGATTAGAGAGTCTACATCAAAATCTGAGACCTTCAACAAAGGGTGTAGGGTGTATTTTATTTTTACCCCTATTGGCATCGGAAACATACCGTAACGCTGTAATTTCCAGGAGTGATTTATCGTTAATGGCAGTACTTGTGCTTGTGGTATTTTTTTGAATAATAGTTCTAGTCCTTTTCTATGAAATCGTTTTGTATCTCCAGTTCGACTTCTTGTCCCCTCTGGAAATATTACGCCACTCCTATTGTTTCTATTGAGGTAGTCTGAAAATTTAATCATTTCAGAAAGGGCTTGTTTGGCGTTTTTGCGTTTTATGAGTATGGATCCACCGTGCCTTAGATTAAAAGACACCGATGGAATTCCTTTTCCTAACTCAAATTTAGAAACAAATTTAGGATGAAGTTTACGTAAAAACCAAATAATGGGTGGAATATCCCATAAACTTTGGTGATTGGATACGATTATAATAGGAATGTTTTTGGGGATATTTCTAGGTACTTTAAATTCAAACGACGTACCCAAGATCTTTAAACAAAGTAAAATAAATAAGTTTAAGATATCCACACTTTTTTTATGAGCTTGATATCCTATAAAATTAAAACAGACCCACTGAATTCCATGAAAAATAAACAGAAAAAAACCAAATATTAAATAAAATAATATAGTAAAAGGATAGCTTAAGATATAAAAAATAGGTTTCATAAAAAAGCCCGCTGGGGCGGGCGTAAATTTTAACAAACTTCGTTGTATGCGTCTTTTAAATTATCAGATATCATATCTGCAGGACGCCCCTCTATATGATGTCGTTCAAGCATATGAACTAATTCTCCATTTTTAAACAAGGCCATGCAGGGTGAGCTAGGCGGAAAAGGAATCATGTGCGCTCTTGCAGCATCTACCGCTTCTTTATCGACCCCAGCAAAAACAGTGACTATTTGATCAGGCGTTTTATCATTTTGTAAAGACATGGCTGCGGCTGGCCTTGCATTGGCAGCAGCACAACCACAAACCGAATTTACTACTACTAAAGTAGTTCCTGGCTTACTTAATGTGCTATTTACATCCTCTGCATTATGTAATTCTGTGAATCCTACATTAGTTAGGTCTTCACGCATCGGTTTTACTAATTCTGGTGGATACATTTTTTATTAATTTTGGTTGTAAAAATAATTTCTGCAAAGATAACTAATTAAAAAATTTAATTTATACGTTAAATTAACTTTGGGATATCTTTAATAATGAATTTTAGGCTACAATTTTTTTGGTTTGTTATCTTTGTGCCGTTAAATAGTAATTAGACAAAAGATTATGATTAGATGGGTTGCAGCAATTGTAGGGTATTCTCTTTTTAGGTTTCCTGGAGCTATTATAGGTTTTTTATTGGGGAGTTTTTTTGAGAAAGGGAATTCAAAAAATAGTGGTTCGGGAACTATTTTTACCCAAACTAAGCGAGGTGTTTCTCCGGCTGAATTTGAATTAAACTTACTATCCCTAGCCTCTATTGTCATTAAAGCAGACGGTGTTGTAAATCAGAAGGAATTAGATTTTGTGCGAAAATACTTTGTTCAAGCCTACGGAAAGGAGCACGCAAATGCAACTTTTAAAGTTTTTAACGATGAGGTTAAAAAAAAGCAATTATCTGCTCAAAAAATTTCTTCTTTTTTAAGAAATCGAATACGATATGAATCTAGATTACAAATTTTACACTTCTTATTTAGTATCGCCAAAGCAGACGGACAAGTAAGTGAGTTAGAGGTAAGAGAAATTAATCTAATATCAGGTTATTTGGCAATTAACCAAAGAGACTTTGAAAGCATTAAAGCAATGTTTTTTAATAAACCTGATAGAGCCTATAAGATTCTTGAAATTGACAAAACAGCTTCTTCCTCAGAGATTAAAAAAGCTTATCGAACCATGGTTAAAAAATACCATCCAGATAAATTACAACACATGGATGAAGTCTACCGAAAAGGAGCAGAGGAAAAGTTCAGAAGAGTACAGGAGGCTTATGAACAACTTCAAAGAGAAAGAGGATTTTAAATTTTTGTAAATTGAATTAACAATGCCAAATTTTCCACCTATCATAATTTACGCAATCCCTTTTTTTGTATTTGCCATGTTATTAGAGTTCGTTGTGTCCTCTAATAAAAACATGAAATCGTACACCGCAAAAGATGCTTTTTCTTCTATAGCAATGGGCTTAGGGAATGTCTTTATTGGTTTTTTAAGTAAGTTATTCGTTTTTGCGGCCCTATATTATGTATACGAAAGCTTTCGGATATTTACGATTCCTATAACTTGGTGGAGTTTTGTAATTCTATTTTTCTTAGATGATTTTTCGTATTATTGGTTTCATAGAACTTCCCACGAAAATAGGTTTTTTTGGGCATCTCATGTAGTTCATCATTCTTCAAGGCATTATAACTTAAGTACCGCTTTAAGGCAAACTTGGACAGGGGGACTTTATAGTTTTATTTTTTGGCTCTGGCTTCCGCTGCTAGGATTTCATCCAGGAATGATTCTTTTTCAAATGAGTATTAGTTTATTATATCAATTTTGGATTCATACTGAATTAATACAACAGATGCCTAAATGGATAGAGTTTTTTTTTAACACACCATCACATCATCGAGTTCATCACGGGAGTAATCCTATTTATTTAGATAGAAATCATGCAGGGATATTGATAATATGGGACCGTTTATTTGGCACTTTCCAGCCTGAATTAAAACATGAAAAAGTGAAATATGGGTTAGTTGTTAACATTAAAACGTACAACCCTATTTTAATAGCCTTTAACGAATGGGGAGCTTTATTTAAAGACCTCATAACAAGGAACCTATCTGTAACAAACAGAATTAAATACTTGTACAAACCACCGGGATGGAAACATGATGGTACGGGTAAATTATCGTCTGATTTAAAAGAGGAATGGTTAAAAGAAAACTAAGAATTAAACCTGGCTCACCCTAAGAGTGTTCACCATTCCTTTGTCAACAATTGGCATTGCAGCAAGATTAATCAAAAAATCACCCTTACTAACAAAACCTTTTTCAATGGCAATTTGGTTAACATCGCCAACAGTTTCATCGGTACTTGCATAACGATCATAATAAAAAGAGTTCACTCCCCAAAGTAAGCTTAGCCTCGATAAAATACGTTTGTTTGAGGTAAAAACGAGTATGTTTGCTGAGGGCCTCCAAGCAGAGATTTGAAAAGCGGTATAGCCACTATTGGTTAATGTACATATTGCTTTTGCCTCAATTTCATTTGCCATATTAGCAGCGTGATAACATATAGATTTTGTAATGTATCTCTCAGTTCTGATCGTTGGTGGCTCTTCAGGCACATGAATTAAAGAACTTCCCTCTACTTTCTTTAAAATAGTTGCCATTTTTTTGATCACTTCAACGGGATATTTTCCGACAGAAGTCTCCCCTGATAGCATTACGGCATCTGCACCATCCATAACCGAGTTAGCAACATCGTTTACTTCTGCTCTTGTGGGAGTTAACGAATCAATCATCGTTTCCATCATCTGTGTTGCAATAATAACGGGAATTCTTGCTTTCTTTGCGGTTAACACTAATCTTTTTTGAATTAAAGGTACCTCTTCAGCAGGGACTTCAACCCCTAAATCACCACGTGCAACCATAATACCATCACAATAAGCTACAATTTTTTTTATATTTGCTACCCCCTCAGGTTTTTCAATTTTTGCGATGATAGGAACTTTGTACTCACTATTATTTCGAATTAATTTTTCAAGTTTTTTTAGGTCTTTTGCGTGCCTAACAAAAGATAGCGCTATCCAATCTACTCCTTGTTCTAATGCAAAAAGAGCATCTTTTTTGTCTTTACTTGTTAATGCAGGTAATGATAATTTTGTATTTGGAAGGTTGACTCCTTTTTTAGAACTTAAAACACCACCCTGTATCACCTTTGCCTTTACTTCGTCAACTCCGTTTGTGTTCAATATTTCAAACAATAATTTACCATCATCAACTAAAATACGTTCTCCTTTTTTTACATCATTCGGGAAGTCGCTATAATTCATATAAACCTTACTTTTGTTGCCCGTAAACTCTTCTCCAGTACAAAAAAGAACAGTATCACCTGGACTAATTTTTACGTTTTCCTCCATTAATCCAACACGTAATTTGGGTCCTTGTAAATCGGCCAAAATAGCAATATTAGTCTCCATTTCGTTACTTAATTTTCTTACTAAAGAAATATTTTCTTTAACAACGTTATAATCGGCATGTGAAAAGTTTATTCTAAAAACATTAACTCCTTCTAAGATCATGTTTTTTAAAATCTCTTTACTTTTTGTAGCCGGACCCATTGTCGCTACTATTTTTGTTCTTTTTTGATTAAGCATTAATTAAATATTAAATTGTTTTTAGTTTTTATTCTATCATTTTCAATTAGATAGGCAGAAATTACTTGTTCAATTTGATTAATGGACGAAATTAAATTTCTGGTGGGGATTTTTTCGTAATCCGAATGAACTTTTAAAAAGTAATCTACATTTTTAAATTCTTCCAATAAAAAATTAGTTACCGTTTTTTCTGAGGCTAGTTCGCTAAATAAACCACCAGAACTCAGAAACTTAGCGGAAAGCGATTTGTTTTTATTAGTAACTAAATTATAAACAAAATAATTTGAATCATCTTCAAATTCAAATATTGCAAAAGCAATGTCCAGGCCATTGTTAGAAAAATCCACATCTAATTTTTTTCTAGCTAATTTCAACGGAACCTGCTTATTAATCATATATGCCATTTTGTAAGGCTCTTCACTGCAATGAATTGCAATTAGCGAAAACTCTTCTTGAAAATCATTTTCTAAAACAAGCTTATGATTAATCATTGTTAATTATAAAATAGATTTCAAAGTTGGAAAAAAAAGTTGACTTCTTTACAATTCTTATTGAAAATTTTGCTGTGTGTTATCAAGCTGTTTGGTTGTCTATTTTCTTTTTCAGTTTATAATAGGCCCTTTTTGCTGCAATTTCCTCCGCTTTTTTCTTTGATGTTGCTCTGGCTTTTGAAACGGTCTCTTCCTCTAATTTTAATTTAACAGCAAAATGCTTTAGAATATCATTTCCGGTATCTTCATAAACATTGAATTTAAATTGTTTTTTATTTTTTTGACACCATTCAATAAAAAGACTTTTGTAACTAATAACTTTTCCCTCTAATTTTTGAATATCTACGTAGGGTTTTATGACCCTCTTATGTATAAACTTTTCAGCAGCTGCGTATCCTCTATCCAAATAAATAGCTCCAACTAACGCTTCAAAAATGTTTCCGTGCAGGTTTTCTCCAAATTGTGTGGTTGGTATAGATGTTCTTACAAGCTTTATCAAATTTAGGTCTTTACCCAATTCGTTAAGGTGCTCTCGACTCACAACTTTTGATCTCATTTTAGTGAGGTAACCTTCGTTGCCACCAGGAACCTTTTTGTATAAATGAGCTGCAATTACAGCACCAATGATAGCATCTCCAAGAAACTCCATCCGTTCGTAATTTTTTTGATTCCCATCAGAATTTTTTTCATTTTTAGAACGATGGGTAAATGCTTCTTCAAATAATTCTATATTTCTTGGCCTGTAGAAAATGATTTTTTTTAAACTATAAAAAAAAGCCCCGTCCTCTCCGGTACGGGGTGTGAATATATTTTTTATAGAAGCCATATTTTAGAGTGTACTCATAATTCCTTAAAAACAACACAAGCGTTGTGACCTCCAAAACCAAAGGTATTACTCATTGCAATTTTTACCTCACGTTTTTGTGCTTTATTCAACGTAAGATTTAAAGATGGATTTATATTTTCATCTATTACCGCGTGGTTGATAGTTGGAGGAATGATATTATTATTAATTGACAAAATCGACGAAATAGCCTCAATAGCACCAGCTGCACCTAATAGGTGACCCGTCATTGATTTAGTAGAATTAATATTAATCTTTTCAGTATGTTTTCCAAAAACTTTTGAAATTGCTTTCAATTCTGCGGTATCGCCAAGAGGAGTTGAGGTTCCATGGGTATTTATCGCATCTACCTTATCTGGGGTAATTCCTGCGTCTTTTAAGCAATTTAGCATCACTCTTTCAACACCAATACCGTCAGGATGAGGCGCTGTCATATGATAAGCATCACTTGACATTCCACCACCGATAACTTCTGCATAAATTTTTGCACCTCGCTTCTTTGCATGTTCGTATTCTTCTAGGATTAAAGCTCCTGCTCCTTCACCTAAGACAAATCCGTCTCTTGTCGCGTCAAATGGACGTGAGGCAGTTTCTGGGCTCTCATTTCTTGTAGATAGAGCATGCATCGCATTAAAACCACCCATCCCAGCAATAGTAACAGCTGCTTCGCTACCTCCCGTTACGATGACATCACAGTGTCCTAAACGAATATAATTTAAAGCGTCAATCATCGCATTTGCAGATGATGCGCAAGCCGAAACAGTGGTATAATTTGGACCCATAAACCCATGTTTAATAGAAATATTACCAGGAGCAATATCAGCTATCATTTTAGGAATAAAGAAGGGGTTGAAACGTGGTGTTCCGTCCCCTTCTGAAAAATTGGTCATTTCGTTTTGAAAAGTCTCCAATCCACCAATACCAGCTCCCCAAATAACACCAACTCTAAATTTATCGAGTTGGTCTAAATTAAAGTTTGCGTCTGCGATAGCTTCGTCTGAGGAAACCAGCGCGTATTGAGCGAAGCGGTCTAGTTTTCGAGCTTCTTTTCTATTAAAATGATCTAATGGATTAAAGTTTTTAAGTTCGCAGGCAAATTTAGTTTTGAACTTTTCAGTATCAAAATAAGTGATATTAGCACAACCACTTTTACCAGCTACTAATGCTTCCCAATATTCAGAAACATTATTGCCAATAGGGGTTAACGCACCTAAACCTGTTACTACAACACGCTTTAATTCCATAAAAGAAATGGTTTATTTAGCTGCTTCGATATAGGTAATTGCTTGACCAACAGTCGCTATATTTTCAGCTTGGTCGTCTGGGATTTGGATATCAAATTCTTTTTCAAACTCCATAATAAGTTCTACAGTATCTAATGAGTCTGCTCCCAAGTCGTTTGTGAAGCTAGCTTCTGTTACAACTTCGTTTTCGTCTACACCTAACTTGTCTACGATAATAGCTTTTACTCTTGATGCAATGTCTGACATAATTCTTGTTTTTAAATTTTGATTATATTTTGCAAAAATAAAATATTTTAGATTAATACAACACTTAAATGTTAAAATGTGAATTTAAAAATAATCATTTTAACTTAACAAATACTCTTTTATCTTATTTTTGTAGTCTGGTTTGAGTTTGAACCCTTAATTTATTGAAGATAAGATTTATGAAAAGAATAGTTGTTTTTGCTTCAGGTAGTGGTACAAACGCAGAAAACATTATTAAATATTTTCAAAAAACAGAGATTGCTTCGGTAACACTTTTGCTTTCAAATAATAAAAAAGCAAAAGTTTTAGAACGGGCAAAAAAACTCTCTGTCCCTTTTTTAGTTTTTACAAAAGGCGAAATGAACAATACAGATCTAATAATAAAAATACTTCATCGCGAACGTCCTGACCTGATTATTTTAGCAGGATTTTTATTAAAGTTCCCTGAAAATATTTTAGCTATTTTTTCAAACAAAGTTATTAATATACACCCTGCATTGTTACCCAAATATGGCGGCAAAGGAATGTATGGGATGCATGTTCATGAAAAAGTTATTGCAAACTGTGAAAAAGAGACAGGAATTACCATACACTATGTCAATAAAAACTACGACGAAGGCGCTATTATTTTTCAAAAGAGTTTTTTGCTCTTACAAAATGAAACAGCAACCTCATTAGCGGACAAAATTCATGATTTGGAATATAAATATTTTCCAAGGGTAATTGAACAACTGTTGACTTCAAAAGTTAAAATAAATTAGCCTTTTAAAAATGAAGAAAAGACAAAAGTATTATGTAGTTTGGTTTGGGAATCCAGCTGGAATATTTGATTCCTGGAAAGAATGCCAGGCATCTATCAAAGAGGTAAAAGGGGCACAGTATAAATCATTTTTGACACTAAAGGAGGCTAAAGTTGCTTTTGGTAAAGAATATAAAGATTACATAGGCAAAAAAACAAAAAAGAAAACCTTATCTGCTGAAGCGTTAGCTAAAATTGGAACCCCTGATTTATATTCTATATCGGTAGATGCTGCTTCCAGTGGGAACCCAGGAAAGATGGAGTATCGTGGAGTGGATACTCAAACTCATCACCCGTTGTTTCATCAAGGTCCTTTTGATCATGGAACCAATAACGTTGGAGAGTTTTTAGCTTTAGTTCATGGACTGGCTTTTTTAAACAGACAAAATAGTTCTCGAAAGATTTACAGCGACTCTAGAATTGCAATAGGATGGGTAAAAAAGAAAAAATGCAATACAAAATTGAAACGAACTACAAAAAATAAAAAAATATTTGAATTATTAAATCGTGCAGAAGATTGGTTGAAAAAAAATACGTACACCACTATTATTCTGAAATGGGAAACTAAAGCCTGGGGTGAAATACCGGCTGATTTTGGAAGAAAATAAATAACGACCAGCCATATATTAGATTAAATTCGTTCCTAATTTTTTATTGATACAATCTCGTAAATTGAATTTTTTAAAGTTAAAAATGATTAAGTTTGCGGTCTAATTTAAACTTTATCATGAGTAAACTTGTAATTGTTGGTGCTGTAGCTTTTGATGCCATTGAAACCCCTTTCGGAAAGACAGAAAAAATCTTAGGTGGCCCTGCTACGTTTATCGGATTGGCCGCTTCGCAATTTAAAGTTGATAGCGCGATTGTTTCTATCGTTGGTGGTGACTTTCCAAAAGAATACATAGAGATGCTGGAAGGAAGGGGTATAAATATCTCTAGCCTTGAAGTTGTTCATAGTGGGAAGACTTTTTTTTGGAGTGGGAAATATCACAATGATATGAATACACGAGACACCCTAGCAACTGAATTAAACGTGCTTGCAGATTTTAAACCAGTAGTTCCAAAGAATTATAAGGACTCAAAAGTTTTAATGTTGGGAAATTTACAACCTTCTGTTCAATCTAGTGTGATTCAACAAATGGACAAAAAACCTGATTTAGTGATCTTGGATACAATGAATTTTTGGATGGATACTGCGCTTGAAGATTTAAATGAAGTGATTCGAAAGGTGGATGTTATTACGATTAATGACGAAGAAGCTAGACAGTTAACAGGTGAATATTCTTTGGTTATAGCTGCAAAAAAAATAATGCAGATGGGACCAAAATACATCGTCATAAAAAAAGGGGAACATGGAGCGCTTTTGTTTTTTAAAGATGAAATATTTTATGCTCCAGCATTACCTTTAAAGGCAGTTTTTGATCCTACGGGAGCTGGTGATACCTTTGCGGGAGGTTTTGCAGGATATCTTGCCCAAACGGATGACTTTAGTTTTGACAACCTTAAAAAAGCGGTAATTTATGGCTCTGCTTTGGCGTCATTTTGTGTAGAAAAATTTGGAACGGAACGCATGCTAAATCTTGATAAAAAAGAACTGAACGATCGAATTTTGCAATTTAAAAACTTGACGCAATTTGATTTGAGTGAATAAATTGATTGGCCCTCACTAAGGGGTTTTATTATTAATTATGGTACATTAATTATGAGTGACGCTTTAAAACATGAATGTGGAATTGCACTAGTTCGACTTCTTAAACCTCTAGAATACTATAAAGAAAAATACGGAACTGCGTTTTATGGGATCAATAAAATGTACTTAATGATGGAAAAACAGCACAATCGGGGCCAGGATGGCGCAGGTTTTGCAAGTATAAAATTAAATGTAGATCCAGGGGAGCGTTATATAAGCAGAGTCAGGTCAAATGCCGCACAACCAATACAAGATATTTTTTCCAAGATTAATAATCGAATCAATTCAGAATTAACAGATCGTCCTGAATTAATAAAAAATGTTTCTGCTCAAAAAACACATATTCCTTATCTAGGAGAGTTGATGCTGGGTCATGTTAGATATGGAACTTTTGGCGGCAATAGTGTTGAAAATGTACATCCATTTTTAAGGCAAAACAATTGGATGCATCGAAACTTAATTATTGCTGGAAATTTTAATATGACCAACACTACCCAATTGTTTAACGACCTTATTGAATTAGGAATGCACCCTAAAGAAAAAGCAGACACCATAACAGTTATGGAAAAAATAGGGCACTTTCTAGATGATGCTGTAAGGAAACTTTACAAGAAAGCCAAGGCCAAAGGATTAAGCAAAATTGAAGCTTCTCAGTACATTATAGAAAAATTAAACTTAGCTAAAATATTACGAAAATCTTCTAATAGTTGGGACGGTGGGTATGTAATGGCCGGATTGCTAGGACATGGCGATTCTTTTGTTTTCAGAGATCCTGCTGGTATTAGGCCGGCATTTTACTATAAAGATGATGAGGTTGTTGTTGTGGCTTCAGAAAGACCCGCAATTCAAACGGTTTTTAATGTGCCATTTGAAGAAGTAAACGAATTGGATCCAGGGCATGCACTTCTTTTAAAAAAAGATGGCTACATGTCTATTTCAAAAATACTTGAACCTTTAGAAAAAAAGTCTTGTTCTTTTGAGCGGATATATTTTTCTAGGGGGAGTGATGCTGAAATTTATCAAGAAAGGAAAGAATTAGGTAAATTAATAATGCCAAAAGTTTTAAAAGAAATTGAACACGATACTGAAAACACGGTTTTTTCCTTTATTCCGAATACAGCTGAGACTTCCTTTTACGGAATGCTTGAAGCCGCACAAGACGAACTGAACAAACAAAAAAATGATGCGATCCTTAGAGAAGAAAATGGGTTAACTGATGAAAAACTTAAAGAGATTTTGTCTCGTAAAATACGAACTGAAAAAATAGCAATTAAAGACGTAAAGCTAAGGACTTTTATTACTGAGGATAGTAGTCGGGACGATTTGGTAGCTCATGTTTATGATGTCACTTACGGCGTGGTAAAAGCGGACGATAATTTAGTTATTATAGACGACAGTATTGTTAGGGGCACTACCTTAAAAAAAAGTATCTTAAAAATGTTGGATCGTCTTTCTCCAAAAAAAATAGTGGTGGTGTCTTCCGCACCTCAAATCCGCTATCCTGATTGTTATGGTATCGATATGGCGCGCCTTGAAGCTTTGATAGCTTTTCAGGCAGCTTTAGAACTTCACAAAGACAGGGGAACAGAAGCTATTGTAGATAAAATCTATTTAAAATGTAAGGCACAAGAAGGAGCTCCAGACATAGAACAGATAAATCACGTCAAAGATTTATATGCTCCTTTCTTAGACGAGGAAATATCAGACAAAATTTCTAAAATTATATGTGAAAACACCATAAAAACTAAGGTTAAAGTTATTTTTCAATCTGTTGACGATTTACACAAGGCTTGTCCAAAAAATTTAGGAGATTGGTATTTTACCGGAGACTATCCAACACCAGGGGGGAATCGTGTAGTAAATAAAGCCTTCATTAATTTCATTGAAAAGAATCCTGAAAGAGCTTATTAAATAAGTAAAATTTTTATAAAATTTTGAGCACACAATACATCACAGGATAGATTAAATTACAAGGACAATTTATTTATTGTGATATTCCAATAAAAAATTTTCGTTGAAATAAGGGTAATTTAATTCCTCAACTAGTTTTAAATACTCATTCCGATGAAATTGTTTAACATTTTTATTTCTAGCTTGGTGATAATAAAAAATTTGAAATAATAATCCTGTAAAATCTTCATAGGAATAACGAAAAAAATCAATATTAATTAACTTTAAATATTTTTTTAATTCAGCTTTATCATTGATAGATTGATAGTAAAATAAGCACATTAAATAATACATGTTTAAGTGTACTTTTTGATAGGTGAAAGTAGAAATCCTCTTGGTCTCTACAATTTTTATGAGGTCTGCCATCAGGTGAATATTTTTTGAATAGATAGCAGTTATAAAAAGCTCATATAAATAGTCAATATAAATTTGTTGTTTTTTGGAATGAACTTTTATGTAGTTAGTTAAATTATCTTCCGTTTTTTGACCAGGCGAATTTAAATAACTTAAAGATAATAAACGGCTACATAAAATAGGATGTAATTCTTTACTGTATGCTTGCTCGTTAAAAGTATATTGAAATTTTTTTTGATTTAGAAATTTTTTTAACTGAAGAATAGCGCTGCTAAAAATAGTCATGTCTTCACTTACTCTGTTTTTTAAGACAATCTTCGCCCATTTTCCGTAATATCCATTGAGATTTGAGTAATCCACAAAACTAGAGTAAACACCGATTACAAAATTATAGTTTTTTAATAAAATATAGTTCTTGTCCATCGGGGTTTTTCTTAAGAGTAAACCAGTAGAATTGCCAATTAATAAAATATCGCTGTAAGAAAAAGTGTTAAACGCCATTTCTTTTTGGTTAAATATATCGTTTAGGATATCATATTTTTTATTGTAAATCAATTCTCGAATTAATATGATTATGAAACTCACAAAGTCCTCAGGGGTTTGTTTTATTTTTTTTACTAAGGAAACTATTTCTTCTTTATCTTCGTTGTATAAGGTTTTGTAAATGTTTTTAGATAGGTTTTTTCTTCCCCTAAATGAATAGGTTTGCGTGAAATGCACATAATTTTTAAACCCAATAAATTTCGATAAAATATCTAACGTTTTTTTATTTGGCTTTACTTTACTGGAAACACCAAAAAATCTTCGAATAGTATTGTAGCTTATTTCATTGTCTATTGTTTCTTGCACAGCATGTGCTAATAACTCAGCATCACCACGACTTTCAATATTCTGCCCTAACTTAAGTTCAAGTTCCTTTTTTAATAAATCTACCAATTATTCTTAGTGTATCAATTATGTATCAATAATACCATTTTTTTTATAATTTTGATTTAGACTATAGCTTAATTCATTTTTTAGATGTTATTAACAACTAGTTATCAGTAAAATTTTAGATAGATTTCGTCAACAAATAGCTAATCAAATTAAATCTAATAATTTTAATTTCCTGAAGAATTTCAGTTTTTTTCTTTTAAACGCTTTATCGTACAAATAGGTATTTCATCTAAAACAACAAAAAACAATAGACAATCAAAAAAAAAAACTATATTTGATTGTACCATAACATAAGTAGGTTAAGTTCATGGTAGATTTGGGGCAAAAAAAGGTAAACAAAAGTTTACCTTTTTTTATGGACCAATTTTTTTAGAATCTAAATGGAAGCCCTTATTTGTTTATTAAATATCTCCTCGAGACCTCGCCCCAGTTGATAACATTAAAAAAAGCGTTCACATAATCTGGCCTTTTATTTTGATAATTTAAATAATAGGCGTGCTCCCATACGTCCAATCCTAGAATAGGAGTTCCATTACATCCAACGCCAGGCATTAAAGGATTGTCTTGATTTGGCGTCGAACAAACTTCAAGTTTTCCACCTTGATGAACACATAGCCAGGCCCAGCCAGAGCCAAATCGTGTTTTAGCAGCAGTAGAAAATGCAATTTTAAATTTTTCAAAATTTTCAAAAGACTCATTAATTGCATCTGCTAATTCTCCAGTTGGCAATCCTCCTCCCTCTGGCGACATGACCTCCCAAAAAAGACTGTGGTTATAAAAACCGCCACCATTATTTCTGACTGCGCTATTACTCATATCCATAGTTGCAAGTATATCCTCTATTGATTTCCCTTCTAACTCGGTTCCTTCAATAGCCCCATTTAAGTTGTTGGTATATCCTTGGTGGTGTTTTCCATGATGAATCTCCATAGTTTTTGAATCAATATTAGGTTCCAATGCATCGTGCGCATAAGATAATTTAGGTAAGGTAAATGACATGATATTTATTTTTAAGATTTCTAATTATGCTCAAAAATATATAATTAAAAGCGGAATCCATAAAATTGAAATAATTTGATTCTTATAACACTATAAGTTATTCTAATCTTACGACTAAAAAAACAGGATTTTAATTATATTAGCATAAAGCAAACCGTTGACAAAATCATCATCATTTTCTATTTATAGCGCAGCTGCAGGAAGCGGAAAGACTTTTACTCTCGTTAAGGAATACTTGAAAATTATTCTAAAGGCACCAAAAGAAGAATATTACAAACATCTCTTAGCAATTACTTTTACCAATAGAGCCGTAAAAGAAATGAAGGAGAGGATTGTTTCTAATCTTATTTCTTTTTCAGCCCCTTCAATTTTGAAGGATCCTTCAATAATGATTCTTCAGATTACAAAAGAAACAGAATTAAGCGTGGCGTTAATTCAAAAAAAATCAAAAAAAATTTTAAAATACTTATTGAATAATTATTCAAGTTTTAATGTCGAAACAATTGATAGTTTTAATCATCGTTTGATAAGAACATTTGCTAGAGACTTAAAGTTATCCGGAAATTTTGAGGTTAGTTTAGACGTTGAAAAATTATTAAATCAGGCGGTTGATTTATTAATTTCAAAAGCTGGAGAAAACAATGAAGTAACAAAAACGATTATAAAATTTGCACTCGAAAAATTAGATGAAGATAAGTCTTGGGATATATCAAAAGAAGTAGCAGAAGTGGCAAAATTAATTTTTAACGAAAATTCTTTAACGCATCTTGACACGTTAAAATCGAATAATTTAAATGACTTCCAAAATTTCCAAAATAAATTACATAGCAAAAAAGACCTATTAGAAAAAAATATTTTTAAAAAGTCTTCTCTTGTATTGGATCAGATTTTTTCTGCCGAACTAAAACCAGAAGATTTTTTAAGAAAAACACTACCAAACCATTTTGATAAACTTAAAAACGGAAATTACAACGCATACGGAAATAAGCTCCTAGAAAATTTACAAAATGGAACTGCTCTTTATAAAGCAAAATCATCTGCGAAAGTGGCTTCAACAATTGATGCTTTAACTCCTTTTTTACTGGAAAGTTACCTACAAGTAAAGGCCTTGGTCTTTCAACATCATTTAATAGTAGAAATATTAAAAAAACTAATTCCGTTATCCGTAGTCAACCTCGTAAATAAAGAAATCGAATTTTTAAAAGAAGATCAAAATATATTGCCGATTTCAGACTTTAATCAATTAATAAACTCAGAAATTAAAAACCAACCTGCTCCTTTTATATATGAGAGGCTGGGAGAATATTATCGTCATTTTTTTATAGATGAATTTCAAGATACTTCACTATTACAATGGAATAATTTGGTTCCCTTGATAGAAAATGCCATTTCGCAACAATATCAAAATGACCAACAAGGTACTTTAATGTTGGTTGGCGATGTTAAACAATCAATTTATCGTTGGAGAGGAGGACTACCAGAGCAGTTTATGGACCTTATAAACGATGGAAATCCATTTTATTTAGATAAAGAAATAATTAATTTACCAACAAATTTCCGATCCAAAAAAGAAATTGTAGAATTTAATAATGAATTTTTTACGTATGTTTCAAAAAATATGGGGAGTTTGTTTCATCAACAAATTTATAAAAAAGGGAGCCAACAAAAGAGTCAACAAAATGAAGGAGGGTATCTCAAAATTGAGTTTTTGGATTTTAACGATAAACAAGAAGCAAGTCTTAAGTATTCAAAAAGAGTATTCGAGACGGTTACCGAACTTAAAAAACAAGGTTATCAAGAAAAGGATATTTGTGTTCTTACTAGAAAAAAAGCAGACGGAATTATCATCAGCAATTATCTTCAAGAAAATAATATCAATGTTGTTTCTTCAGAAACGCTATTACTAAAAAAATCTTCAGACGTACGTTTTTTAGTAAATGGCATTTATTTAAGCTTGTTCCAGCATCATGAAGAGATTAAAATTAAGTTTTTAGAATTTTTACACGAGCGCTCTTCACCTATTATGAGCAAACATTGCTATTTTAACTCTCTGATGAACCATGCAAATTTTATTCAATACTTGAACGCGGAGTATAACTTTTCCTTTGACGAAATAAAATTAAAGCCATTATATGACAGCCTCGAATACATCATAAAAAAGTTTGATTTAGATAAAAATGCAGATGCTTATTTGCTTAATTTTATGGATATGGCTTTTGATTTTAGCTTAAAACCCGGCTCCAATAAATTATCCTTTTTAGAGGAATGGGAACTAAAAAAAGAAAAAGCAAGTATTGCTATTAGTGAACAGGTAAACGGGGTACAATTGATGACTATTCATAAATCAAAGGGGCTTGAATTCCCGGTAGTCATTTTTCCTTACGCAGATTTAGATATTTACAAATTACAGGAGAATATAACTTGGTTTCCATTAAACGAGAAAGAGTTTGGATTTAAAGAATCATTAATTAATTGCGGGATCAACAAAATTGAAGAATTTGGTATAGAGGGAAAAAAAATTGCACAAAAACAACGAGAAATATTAGAGCTGGATAATATTAATTTACTTTATGTAACGTTAACTAGAGCAAAATCTCAATTGTATATTTTTTCTGGGAAGCCAACCCCAATAAATGATAATTTATTAAAGACCTATAATCAGTATTTTTGCGAATTTTTAAAAGAAAAAAAGGTTTGGGAAAACGATAAATTTATTTATGAATTTGGCCAAAAACAAGTTAGTCGATTAAACTACTCTCAATTGTTTCAAAACACTATTTCTCCGAATTATCACTCAACTTTAATTAAGGATCTCGATTTGAGTATTTTGTCAAGAGACGCAACATTATGGGCAACTGATAGTCAAAAGGCCCTAGACACCGGAACATTAGTTCATGAATTTATGCAAAAAATAGTACGCGAGGAAGACCTGATGTTTGTGATCAATGAGATTAAAGAAAACGCAACATTATCAAATGAAAATAAAGAAGAAATAAGTATCATACTTTCTGAAATCGTAAATCATCCAGAGTTGAATCAATTTTTTTGCTCCTCAGAAAAGGTGGAAGTTGAGAAAAAAATAATAACATCTCAAGGGAAAGTGTTAATTCCAGATCGATTAAATATTAATAAAGCTGGAGAAATAATAATAATCGATTACAAAACAGGGAGATATCACAAAAAACATGAAAATCAAATAAATAGCTACGGGTTAGCATTACTAGAAATGGGATATAAAATTTCAGAAAAATTATTAATCTATTGTTCCTTAGAAGAAATTGAGATAAAAAAAGTTTAATTTTGAAGCCTTAAAATAAATAGTTATGTACGGTAGTATAAAAGAACACTTTTCCAAAGAAATACTAGAAATAAAAGACAATGGTCTTTTTAAAAAAGAAAGAATTATTACCTCATCGCAAGGTGCGGTTATTGAAATCTCTTCTGGAGAAAAAGTGATAAATTTTTGTTCAAATAATTATTTGGGTTTATCTGACAATCCTGAAGTAATTCAGGCGGCAAAAGATACTATGGATACTCATGGTTTTGGGATGTCATCAGTTCGGTTTATTTGTGGAACTCAAGATATACATAAACAATTAGAGCAAAAAATAGCTGATTTTTATCAAACGGAAGACACGATTCTTTATGCAGCTGCTTTTGATGCAAATGGCGGAGTTTTTGAGCCTTTACTCACTAAAGAAGATGCCATTATCTCAGACTCTTTAAATCATGCATCAATTATTGATGGCGTTAGACTTTGCAAAGCAGCAAGATATCGCTACAACAATAGCGATATGGATGATTTAGAGCGGCAATTAATAGCTGCAAATAAAAGCGGTGTAAGATTTAAATTAATTGTCACTGATGGAGTATTTTCAATGGATGGTATTGTTGCTCCGTTAGATCAAATTTGTGATTTAGCAGACAAGTATGACGCAATGGTTATGATTGACGAGTGTCATGCTACTGGATTTATCGGAAAAACAGGTCGTGGTACTTTAGAAGAAAAGAAAGTTC
>Ga0233438_10000267_pt1 | contig 72083 bp, 77 predicted proteins | sample SI_123_September_FD_182720 | JGI IMG/M metagenome (GOLD analysis project Ga0233438, IMG submission 182720) | Seawater microbial communities from Saanich Inlet, British Columbia, Canada - SI_123_September2016_10_MG | ecosystem: Environmental > Aquatic > Marine > Inlet | place: Canada: British... | reverse complement strand
TCAAATATCTTTTTTTAAGTTAATATACAGGAACTTGCATCTAAAAAATAATAGATATAACTTCGTTTAGTTTTATAAAATGAAACTTAAATATTAAATTATTACTGTTATATAAGTTTTTTAAAAAAAACATTTTTGTACTTGAAAACTCTAATAGTAATATCACTTCAAATAAAGTAATATAAATACGGGATAGCTTTTTTATAAAGTCAATTTCGCGTTACGTTATATAATAAAGTATCACTTAATATGAGACCTAAAGGCGTTCCAAATAAACTAACATCTGCAGTAAAGTACAAGTTAGATTCAATAATAGATGAGACTATTAAGTCTATTAATATAAATGAGCTGTCTAATGCAGAAAAGATTAAACTAGTAGAGATATGTTTAAAATACGTAATGCCTAAGAATGTAGCAGACACTAATCCTCTACCAGATGATATTCAAATAAGAATTATTAAGTAGTTCTTTTTGTATTTTAGGACTTTAATATAATTATGTCCGATAATAAACAACTAGAACAACAACTGTGGAATATCGCTAATACTCTTAGAGGTAAGATGGACGCAGATGAGTTTAGAGATTATATTTTAGGCTTTATTTTCTATAAGTATCTATCAGAGAAAATGCGCTTCTTGAGAGAGAGACTTTATTAATAAGAAAGAAAACAGTAAAAAGAGTAATTGAAAAAATTATGTCATTTATAGAGACTTTTGTGGATGATTTAGCTGCGTAATAGAATTAGTGCCAAATGAGTGCCAAGAAATTGACTAACTTTAATCTAAACTTAATTGTAAGAAAAACCCCTCGATAACTCGAAGGGCTTGTCTTGATTGAGCTCGCGCTCTTTCTTTGTTGGTGGTCCCACCTGGGCTCGAACCAGGGACCAACTGATTATGAGTCAGCTACTCTAACCAACTGAGCTATAGGACCATAGTTCCAAACATTTTGTTTGGCGTGGGTAAAATTAATATTAATTATCAAATATTTGGCAATCATTTAACACTCATTTAATGATCCTAACTAAAACCAACTTCTTTGTATATTGCTGTCTATAAACCATAAAACAATTATAATGACAGAATTTGAAATTTATCAGAACGCCAATTTAAATTTTATCAATAACGCAATTTATCTTCTTTGTGTTATCGTAATGACTGTATTGGCCTTTTATTTAATTCGAAGAACCCGAGAATTAAATATGCCGACCTATGCCAAAGGGGTAATGACACTTTTTTGTACTTGTGTGATCTTTTTTGGACTTCAGGTTTCCTCTTTTCTAGTTCAAACGCAAAAAAACATGTCCTATCAATTGTCTGAGCTAGAACAAGCAGGTGTTGCTCTTTCTGCGATAGCAAAAAATACCATTGATCGGTTTGGACAAACGGCAGCTATGGGACCCGCTCCTTTTGCACCTGATGCACCTTCGATTGTGATCTGGGCTACAATTGCATTTATGTTTATTGGGGGGATTTGGTTTAAATATCCTGAAAATAAATAAAGTACTAAAAAAACGCTCCCTTGTGGAGCGTTTTTTATTTCTTCAATCTATTCCTAAAGAGGAACTTCTAGCGAAAGGAGTTTCTTAAACAATCGGCCGAAGTTTTGGTCGACAACTACTTTTTGTTTAACTTTCAGAAAAAATTAATGAACGTGGGGTTCGAGAAAAAAGAATATGTATATTTTGATGTTCGTGAACAAAAGGTAAGCTATGGCTGATACTCTTGGACAGAAACAATCAAATGGTATATGGTTAAAATATTCCGATTCTAAACTGGAGTAACTGTCTCTTCAGGTAAACAGTTGTTTTACATTTAACAATTGTACTACAAATCTTTTTCCCGCCTCCGTTACTTTATTTTAACAGAGGGAACAACTGTTTCCTAAGGCTCGCTTTTACTTGCACTACACACAGTATATCGCGATTTCAAAAAAATAAAAGATCTCATAGTTATATTCTCTATCTTGTAAAATTCAAAATCCCCTACATTATGAAAAAAATACTGTTTTCTTTTCTTTTTCTACCCGTATTCCTCTTTTCACAAGACACAGAGTACACAATCACCTCTTTTTTAAATCAAGATTTAGCACCTGAAAAAAAGGCTCCCAATCTCCATTATCTAGTAAGTGCTTAGCTCACCCGGCTAGTTGAAGCAGATTCGAGTTTTGACTACAACCTTACACAGGCCACTTTTAGCCCTAATTCTACCTTGGATTGGCACAAGCACTCCAAAGGTCAAGTCCTGATTGTCGTTGAAGGCAAAGGTTATTATCAAGAACGAGGTAAAGCAGTCGTAGTAGTCCAAAAAGGAGACGTCATTACCTGCGCCAAAAACATTGAACATTGGCATAGTTCCACACCAGAACATTTGGTTTCCTACATCGCTATCTATGGAAACAGCGAAACCCTTTGGACAGAAAAACTAAAAAGAGAAGACTACAACCGGAGTAAGAGCAATTGATTCTTTTTTCGTTTCTGCTTTACTTTAGATCGCTCTGTTTTTTGGCTTTTTATCAGGTATTCGCCCCTGATTTCCCATACCATCCAAATCGTTTAAATCGTGGATATTCATCACTTCTTTATCTTCTGTTTGGTTCTGTTTTTTAATTATGCTCAGCAAAAAATAAACATAGATTACAAAAATTACAAAACCAAAAACAAACATGACTTGATTGTTCATGCCTCAGGGTTTTTGTCATCGTTTCGCCGTTGGCGTATTGCAATAGCAAAAGCAAGTATCGTTACGGGCCAGAGCCCCACATAAATTCCTTCCATTTGATTCCCTGTAAACCAAAGATAAATGGAGTAGAGAAAACTCAAAAAAGCGAGTAGAATGGGATAGTATTTTTCTAGAAACTTCATTTTTTTCAATTAAGATACTGTTTTTTTTGAAATTCTTTTCGGGTGCGTCTCTCTTTGGCATTGCGAATTACATCCGTAAATAGAATACTTCTTATCTTTGTTAAAAAGTTGTTTTGAAGAAAAAGAAGCCTGATGCTGTGGTTTGGGATGAAACCCATGAGACGTACTTTGCAAAACTGCTCCCCTATGCCAGCTCCCTCAGTGGGCCTATCATAGAAGTGCCCAATGTAGATGCCTTTAAAAAGAAAGGAGTGGACAAAGTTTCCAAACAATTTCAAGCGGAACTCACCGACCTCCAAGAAAAAATCAAATCTTTTGTCTCTCTTGCTGCTGATACCCAACAGGTCTATAACGCTCATTTTAAATTCGAGCCCATCGTCGGGGAGACCTACTACCTTTATCAAGGTCTAAACAACACCTTTCTCTCCCTTATAGAACCCAGTCAATGGAAGCAAGAGCACCTTGGAACCTTTCGCTTGAACAGTGATTATAAGTGGGAACGTCTGTAAGCTCTTTTTTCTCCCTACTTTTGTCTTATGGAAAAACATGAAACGCCTCGGCAAGAAAAAATCGGTACAGTCCTCCAACAAGAGATTGCCGCTCTTTTACAAAACGCCATACGCAAGGGAAATGTTTCCAACCTCATGATCTCGGTCACTAAAGTAAGTGTCACTTCGGACTTGTCTATTGCAAAAGTATACCTCAGTATTTTTCCAAACAATCTAGCCTCTAGCTACTTTGAAAACCTCAAAGAGAATAAAAGCCAGTTGCGCCACGATCTTTCCCAAAAGATGAAAAATCAGTTGCGGCGGATTCCCGAACTTCACTTTTACCTAGACGATTCCTTGGACTATATCGAAGCCATTGAAAAAGAGCTGGACAAAGGTGAAAACCCCATTAAAAATCCCAATGATCTAGAGTCCAGACAGAAAAAATAAATGCGAAGCAATCTATGTCCTACACCTTAAAAATCGCCTGGCGTTATTTTTTTTCAAAAAGCAAACAAACCGTAATCAATCGGATCAATACTTTTGCTTTTTTTATGGTCGTGGTTGCTTCCGCTGCACTCTTTGTTGTGTTGAGTGCTTTTGCAGGACTCAAAGATTTTGGGCTTTCGTTTGCCAATAGTTTCGATCCCGATTTCGAAATTCTTCCCGAACGAGGAACTTATTTTAGCGTACCCGAAAGTACCCTGGTCCAACTACACTCCCTTCCGCAGATAATCGCCGCAGCACCCGAAATAGAAGAAAAAGTATTCCTCTCCTTTAAAGACAAAAATCAAGTCGCTTTTCTCAAAGCTGTTTCTCCTGACTACACTTCTGTGATCCCCATAGATCGCTTGATTGCCCTAGGAGACTGGCTTTCCTTTGAAGGACCAGATGTTGTTGCAGGATTTGGCATCGCTGGAAGTATGGGTTTAGGAGTTTACGATTACAACACCTTTTTAAACATCATTGTACCCAAAAAGAAGAAACAAACTTTGCTGAATCAAAATCCGTTTACCTCCTCGCCTAGTGTGGTTTCCGGTTTGTACCAAATCAACGAAGATTTAGACAAAAAATACCTGTTTTCGAATATGAGCTTTGGACAACAGCTCTTGGAACTCCAACCCGATCAGTTTTCGTCTGTAGTTTTAAAAACAGCACCTCAGGCCACTAAAAAAAAGTTGACTTCACAGCTAGAGCCTTTGTTTACTGTTCCAATACGTATCGTTTCCAGAGCTGAGCAGAATGCCGCTTTGTACCGCATGCTCAATGTAGAACATCTGGCGATCTATTTTATTTTTACATTGGTAATGATTATTGCTTTGTTTAATGTAGTAGGCGCCTTAATCATGATGGTTTTGGACAAACAAGATCAATTAAAAATCTTAATCGCCTTGGGTGCAGTGCCCAAAGGGATTCACAAAATCTTTTTCCTTCTGGGGCTTTTAATCTGTGGTGCAGGAGGGGTCGCCGGTTTGCTCTTAGGGATTGTTTTAGTTTTGATCCAATCTGCGTTTCCCTTTATTTATGTGCCCGGAACCAGCCTGTCCTATCCCGTGCTTTTTGAATTTGAGAATGTGATCATTGTTTTGGGAACCTTGATGCTCCTCGGTACCCTCAGTACCGCCTGGGCCACCCAAGGTCTAACAAAGAAAATAAAGGCTTACAGCACCTCCTGAGTTGCGTATACTTCTAAGATTTCGTCAAATACCGCATAAACCTCTTCTGCTAGGTTTGAAGTCACCATCCGAGTTCGGTAGGGCTTAAAATTCGTAAACCCTTTAAAATAATTCGTGTAATGTCTTCTGGTTTCTAGCACTCCTAAAACGGGCCCTTTCCAAGCCACAGACATTTCCAAGTGTCTTCGAGCAACTTCTACTCGTGCCGCTAGACCTGGTGCCGAAAGATGGGTTCCAGTCTCCATAAAATGTTTCACTTGATTGAAAAACCAGGGGTTTCCGATGCTTGCTCTACCAATCATCGCTCCGTCCAGTCCGTATTGATCTCTCATTTCCACTGCACGCTCGGGGGTATTTACATCTCCATTTCCGAAAACGGGTATGTGCATTCTCGGGTTGTTTTTTACCTCTGCAATGGGTCGCCAATCCGCATCTCCCTTGTACATTTGTGCACGGGTACGCCCGTGAACGGAAATCGCAGCACAACCCACATCCTGAAGTCGCTCCGCGACTTCCATAATCTTAATGGAATCGTAGTCCCAACCCAGGCGCGTTTTGACCGTTACCGGCAAATTGGTATGCTTGACCATGGCTTGGGTCAATTCCACCATTTTAGAAATGTCTTTTAATATCCCCGCCCCAGCGCCTTTGCAGACTACCTTTTTTACAGGACAGCCAAAGTTAATGTCAATTATATCTGGCTTTGTGGCCTCCACAATTTCTACAGAACGCAACATGGAGTCCAAGTTGGCCCCAAAGATTTGAATCCCTACTGGGCGCTCTTTTTCATAAATATCCAGCTTTTGAACGCTCTTTGCCGCATCGCGAATCAAACCTTCGCTGGAAATAAACTCCGTATAGACAACATCCGCACCCCCTTCTTTACACAAGGCGCGAAAGGGCGGGTCGCTCACATCCTCCATCGGAGCGAGAAGCAAGGGAAAAGAACCCAACTCAATGTCACCTATTTTGACCACCGGTTTTTAATTTTTGACAAAAATAGGGAAAAGTAAGGGCTTTACGAATTTATAGTTTTCAAGCGTTTCCCGAAGTTTCCTTAAACTCTCTCCCGTGAAAGGGTGGATAGATATCTGTCATAAACCGCATATAAATGTGAACTCGATATTCCCACCGCAAGGTTTGCTCCCAAAATTGGTACCAGTTTTTTGGATAAGTCCCATAAAATAAAACCGCCCAAAAAGCAAGAAAAGAGAGTATTAACCCCCATAAGATTCTAAAAATCAATAGAAATAAATGTGGAATTACTACATAAAAAATTCCGAAGAACAACCGAAGAAGCAAAAGCCCACGGCTCAAGGTTTCGGGATAAAGAATTTCAAGGTTGGTGTCCTCTTCTGCTGCAGTTAATCCAAACTTTGGATAGCCGTCACATAGATTTAATATTCGAGCATTCACCCTTAGTCGCCAACGAAGGTGTTTTTCTTGATACTCAAACATGTTTCTCGGGTATTTCCCCGTAAATAAAACAACCCAAAAGGCTACGAAAGAAAGTACTGTGCCCCAAAGCTCAACAAAAAAAAGTAAAAACGAATGGGGTAGCACGATTTAGAGTGACCCGAAGAGAAAACGAACAATTAATTCTATTCGGGAATACGCTTCCTGATGAACTATTGATAATTTCATAAAAAGTAGATTTAATAAGATTTAAAACTCAAATTACAAAATATTCTTCAGCCTTTCAAAAGTTTGTCAAAAGACAAAATCACAGAAGACAATCTCGTATATTTGTCCCTCTATGAATGACGGCGTCGTATGAAAAACATCAGAAACTTTTGCATCATTGCCCACATTGACCACGGTAAAAGTACCTTGGCAGATCGTTTGTTGGATTTTACTGGAGCAGTTACCGAGAGAGAAAAGCAAGATCAACTTTTGGACAATATGGATCTGGAACGCGAACGCGGGATTACAATCAAATCCCATGCAATCCAGATGGAATATCTCCATGAAGGAGAAACCTATGTGCTCAACCTTATCGATACTCCTGGCCATGTGGATTTTTCTTATGAAGTTTCTCGATCTATTGCGGCTTGTGAAGGTGCTTTGCTCATTGTGGATGCCGCACAAAGCATTCAGGCGCAAACCATATCAAACTTATACCTCGCCCTAGAAAACGATTTAGAAATCATTCCCGTACTCAATAAGATCGACCTGCCCTCTGCCAATCCCGAGGAGGTAACCGATGATATCGTCGATTTGCTGGGCTGTGCTCCCGAAGAGGTTATCCCCGCTTCTGCCAAAACAGGACTTGGGATTCAAGAAATATTGACCGCTATCATCAACAGGGTACCCGCTCCTAAAGGAAGTACAAAAGAACCCCTGCAAGCCTTAATTTTTGACTCCGTTTACAACCCTTTTCGGGGTGTAGAAACCTATTTTCGCGTCCTTAACGGAACCATTAAAAAAGGACAGAAAATCCAATTTATTGCCACTCAAAAAAAATATTTTGCTGATGAAATTGGGACGCTTAAGCTCAAACAAGAGCCCAAAAAAGAAATTGCCGCAGGAGATGTGGGCTATTTGATAACAGGAATCAAAGAAGCCAAGGAAGTTAAAGTGGGGGATACGATCACAGATCCCGAAAACCCCACTCAAGAAGCTATTGAAGGGTTTGAAGAGGTCAAACCCATGGTCTTTGCGGGAATCTATCCCGTAGACACAGAAGACTATGAGGAACTTCGTGCCTCTATGGAAAAGTTACAACTCAACGATGCTTCTTTAATCTTTTTTCCCGAAAGCTCTGCTGCACTGGGTTTTGGTTTCCGTTGTGGTTTTCTGGGCATGTTACATTTAGAAATCATTCAAGAGCGTTTGGAACGCGAGTTTGACATGACCGTGATTACCACCGTTCCCAATGTATCCTATCAGGCGTTTACAAAAAAGAATCCCAATGACGTTTTGTGGGTCAACAATCCTTCTGACTTGCCAGATCCCTCGGGCTTGGATCGTGTAGAAGAACCCTACATCAAAGCCTCAATAATCACCAAATCCGAATATGTTGGAAATGTTATGTCCCTCTGTATTGAAAAACGGGGTCAAATTACCAACCAAACTTATCTGACTACAGAACGGGTAGAATTGACTTTTGACATGCCGCTGGCAGAAATTGTCTTTGACTTTTACGACCGTTTAAAAACAGTGTCTAAAGGGTACGCGTCTTTTGACTACAGCCCTATCGGTTTACGTCCCTCTAAGTTAGTTAAAGTAGATGTTTTGCTCAATGCCAATCAGGTGGATGCGCTCTCCGCTTTAGTCCATGCAGACAATGCGTATTCCATCGGCAAAAAAATGTGCGAAAAATTGCGCGAACTCATTCCACGACAACAGTTTGACATCCCTATTCAAGCCGCCATTGGAGCGAAAATTATTTCTCGTGAGACCATCAAAGCCCTCCGTAAAGACGTGACTGCAAAATGTTATGGAGGAGACATTACCCGAAAGCGAAAACTGTTAGAAAAACAGAAAAAAGGGAAAAAGAAAATGCGCCAAGTCGGAAGCGTAGAAATCCCACAAGAAGCCTTTATGGCGGTATTGAAGTTAAACGAATAGTTTTATACTTAAAGAAAGTACTTCCTTTTATAATTTTCTTCAAGGTGCTTTTTTACTGTGACAATATCGTCTTTGGTTGTAAGGTCCTGAACGTGTTCCGAAAAAGGAATGCCAACAACCGTCTTGGGGTGTTCTCTTAAAAGATTCAAAAGGACTGTTGGGAGTTCTTTCTCTTTTCTTTTCGAATTTATTGGACAGTTTTTAAGATACGGATAGATCATCTTCCCGTCAAATTTGAATAAGTTCATGCTCACCCTCAATTTCCCTATTCTGTCTTTATATTTATGTGTTTGTTTGTTTGCAGGTTTCTCAATAATATCCACTAGATACCCTAGTTCATCCAGAAGAACTAAAGCAAATCGAGAAATCCGTTCTGTTGGAAAATCTAATGCTTCTCGGTCATAACTGATTAATGCATTTGGGAAGACTGTCTCTCTATATGTACCATAATTAAAAAGTCCAGCTTTTAAGTCATGTATATACGCTGCCTCGGCATAGTTGAGAGTGCCTAATACACCTGCATGAGCCATATTCAGCAACCACAATTCTTCATCCCGTGATTACCTTTGATAAAAAAAACTACCACGGCGGTTCCAAAAACAGTTTAATTGGCAAAGAAGCTACAGCAGAACAAATCAAATATTTTTCAAGCTTACAAGTTAATGCCACTACCCCTCCAACTTTTTTGCTTCACAGTGCAGATGACAAGGCCGTTCCCGTTGCGAATAGCCTACTATTCTACGAGGCGTTAATTAAAAATGAGGTTCCTGTAGAAATGCACCTCTTCCCAAAGGGCGGGCACGGCTATGCTTTAGCCCGTGACAAAGGGGCTTTGGAAGAATGGCCCGATCTACTTTACCGTTGGATACTCGACTTGAAATGACACTGTATTTACTAGAAAGTCCTAATCGTTTTTTTGGATTAATAAAAAAATTGACCTTTTAAAACAGTGTGATCTGAGGAAATAAATTATATTAGGTACGTACTATTTTTAACCGCTCTAAAAATAAAATGGAACAAAAACCAAAAGAAGGATTTAAAGGGTTTGTAGAAAATTTTCAAAGTGATCTAATCGCTGCGATAAGCGTCTCTCTTATTGCCTTGCCGCTTTCTTTGGGTATTGCTTTAGCCGCTGGTGCCCCTGCGATGTCTGGGATCCTATCTGCGGTTGTAGGCGGTGTGGTAACCACTTTTTTTCGGGGGGGACACATCTCAATTAATGGACCGGCGAAAGGGGTCATCGCTGTGATCCTGCTTGGGATTACATTGATGGATGACGGTTCGGGACAGGCGTTTAATTATGTCCTGGGTGCCATTGTTGTTTCGGGCGCCATTCAAACATTATTGGGCTTGCTCAAACTAGGGCGATTAGCAGATATCTTCCACTCTTCCGTGATTCTCGGTATTTTGGCTGCAATTGGAATTATCATTTTTGCAAAGCAAATTCACGTTGCTTTGGGAACTCATTCAGAGAGCAGCAATATTGTTCAAAACCTGATTGATGCCGTTCTTCTTATTCCTGAAGCCAACCCTTTTGTGGTTCTTATTTCTTTAACAGGATTGATCATCTTGTTGTTTCATTCAAAAATTTCCTTTCGGCTTTTTCAGTTTTTCCCCGCCCCGATCTGGGTTATTGCACTTTCTATTCCCTTTGTGTATTTGTTTAATTTCTTCGATGCGCAAACCCTCACTTTCTTTGGAAGATCTTATGACGTTGGTCCCTCGCTTCTCTTAGAAATTCCCGAAAATATTATGGACTCCATTATGTTTCCTGATTTTTCAATGATAAATAAGATTGAGTTCTGGACAACGGTATTCTCTTTGTTGATAATTACCAGTATTGAATCTTTAGCCATTGCAAAAGCGGTGGATAAAATTGATCCCTATAAACGAAAGACTGATTTAAATAAGGATTTAACAGGGATTGGGCTTAGTACAGTCGCTGCTGGTTTTGTTGGGGGCTTGCCAATTATTGCTGTGATCATCCGCAGTACTGTAAATATTCACAATGGAGCGAAGACAAAATGGTCCAATTTATACCAGGGAATTTTACTTCTCGTTTTAATCGTTGTTTTGGGCCCTTTGATGAGGCAAGTGCCTCTCTGTGCCTTTGCGATACTGCTTGTTTTTACCGGTTTTAAACTGGCCTCTCCTGGCGTATTTAAACAGGTCTATGACCACGGCCCAGAACAATTAATATTCTTCATTTTTACAATGGTTTTGACGCTCTACACCAACTTACTAGTAGGACTCGTTGGCGGTTTGTCCTTAGCTTTGGCTACACATATGTTGTTGGCAAAGTTGCCCATAAGCCAGTTTTTTAAAATGGTCTACAATTCAGGTTCCGATTTAAGTCAAATCGCAGAAGATCGCTATGAACTAAAAATCAAAGGAATTGCCAATTTTTTAAGTATTCCAAGAATTGATAAATTAATCAAAAAAATCCCAGATGGTGTTGAGGTGCGGGTCGATTTAACAGACACAAAGCTCGTCGGAATAACTTTTATGGATTACATCGTTGATTATTTAAAAATTCAAAAAACGTTAGGTGGTAATGTCGTGTTAGAGGGCTTGGGGTCACACGTTTCCTACTCTACCTACAACAGGGCGTTAAAGATCTCTTTAAAAAACGCTGCTGTAAAACTCTCTCCAAGGCAGAATCGTTTAAAAAACCTGGCTAATGAAAAGGACTGTCGCTTCAATCATGAGGTGGATTGGAATACAAGCTATCTCAAGCAATTTCATTTTTTTGAAATCCGTCCCATTGAGCGTAAATCAAACTCCCTGATAGGACAATTTGATGACACGGGTGTTTCATGGCAAATCTCTGACGTAACATTCAATGAGGGAGACGCTTTCTCTGCAGAAACATTTAACACCACTCTCATTGTGCTCAAATTGAATAAAAAAATCCCTGTCTTTACAATGGAAAAAGAGGGGCTCTTTGAGAAAATCTTTGATCGCGTAATGGCACTTACAGGATATAAGGATATTGACTTCGAAATGTATCCCGACTTTTCTAGAAAATTTCTAATAACAGGGAAAAATGAATCAGAGATTCGATTCTTTTTTTCAAAAGAGCTTGTCGGGTTTTTTGAAAAAAATCAGATCTATCACGTTGAAAGTAACGGAGAAGCAATAATTATTTTTGATAAAATTAAGCTGGCACGAACAGATGAAACCATTTCTTTGATTGATTATAGCAGAAGGCTCGTCCAGCTGTTAAATTAAAAAAAGGCGGGTTCATCTCATTTTAAATCTTGCCTTTTCAAAAGTGCTTCCAATATAAAAAACTGAACAAAGATGAAACTTTACCCCATTGAAGCGGGAAACTTTAAACTAGATGGTGGCGCGATGTTTGGTGTTGTTCCCAAGGTGCTTTGGGAACGAACCAATCCCGCCGACCCAAACAACCAAATTGAAATGGCAAGCCGCTGCCTTCTTGTAGAAGATGGGAGTAGCTTGATCTTGATCGATACGGGTATGGGAAACAAACAAAACGCGAAGTTTTTTGGTCATTACAACCTCTGGGGAAGCCATTCTTTAGACGGGTCACTTTCCCGAGCGGGTTTTCATCGAGATGAAATCACGGATGTCTTTCTTACCCACCTGCATTTTGATCACTGTGGCGGGGCAATCGTAAACTCTTCCTCAGGGGTGCTAGAACCCGCTTTTAAAAACGCTACCTTTTGGGTACACAAGGCGCATTGGGACTGGGCGACAAATCCCAATCCTAGAGAAAAGGCCTCCTTTTTAAAAGAAAACATCCTCCCTATTCAGGAAAGTGGTCAACTGAAGTTTATCGAAGGAAAAGGTCCTTTACTCACAGAAACTCCTTTTCCTTTTGCTGTGTACTTGGTCGATGGGCATACTGAGAAACAGATGCTTCCTGTAATCGAATATCAAGGCAAGCGAATTGTATTTGCGGCAGATCTGATACCAACCGTTGGGCATCTTCCCGTCCCCTATGTGATGGGTTATGACACCCGGCCCCTTCTAACATTAGAAGAAAAAACACTTTTTTTGGAAGAAGCCGCTCAGAAAAAAACACTTTTGTTTCTTGAACACGACCCCCATCACGAACTAATCACTCTTAAACAAACCGAAAAAGGCGTCCGAATGAACGAGCATTATCGTTTGGATTCTTATTTTAGCAGGCGATAAACTACCCTTTGTCAAAAAAAAACAAATTTATCATGAAACATTTCGTTCTTTCACTGCTTCTTGCAGCCTCTTTTCTTAGCAATGCACAATATTGGCAACAGGCCATCGATTACACCATGGAGGTTTCCCTAGATGCCGAAACTGCAAACTATTCGGGAATACAGTCTTTGGTGTACACGAACAACTCTCCTGAAACACTTTACAAGGTGTTTTATCATTTGTATTTCAACGCCTTCCAGCCTGGCAGTGAAATGGCAATAAGGCTAAAAAATTCTCCCGATCGCAATACCCGTTTTAATGTAGATTTGGACGGCTTGACAAAAGAACAACAGGGGTTTTTAAACGTGTCAAACCTAACACAGGACGGAATGGCCGTGAAAACTGTAAATTCTGAAACCATACTAGAGGTGCTTCTAAACGAGCCAATACCTCCAGGGGGGTCGTCGACTTTTAAGCTTGAGTTTGAGGGGCATGTTCCCGATGTAATTCGCCGTGCGGGTAAAAACTCAGCCGAAGGAGTTGCATTTTCTATGGCACAATGGTATCCTAAAATGGCGGAATACGACTTGGAAGGTTGGAACGCTGATCCCTACACAGGCAGAGAGTTCCATGGAGTATGGGGGGATTTTGATGTGAAAATCGCCTTAGATAAAGAATTTATGGTTGCAGCTAGTGGGTATCTACAAAACGCTGATGAGATCGGTAAAGGATATTCCGACCGCAAAAAAGCCAAAAGCAAAAAAGGTAAAATTACTTGGCATTTTGTTGCGCCACAAGTACATGATTTTACTTGGGCTGCCGATCCTGAATATATTCATGATACGCACCCAGGGCCTGATGGTGTCACGCTTCATTTTTTCTATAAAAACAATCCTGAAATCATTGATAATTGGAAAAAATTACAACCCCATACGGCTCAAATGATGGCGTACTACAACGAAAAAATAGGCCCTTATCCATACAAACAATATTCCGTTGTTCAAGGAGGTGACGGAGGAATGGAATACGCCATGCTTACCTTGATAACCGGGGGGCGAAACTATAATTCCCTTTTTGGAGTCACAGCTCACGAACTTGCTCATTCCTGGTTTCAACATGTCTTAGCAACCAACGAGACAAAACATGAGTGGATGGACGAGGGGTTTACTTCTTTTATTTCTAGCCTTGCAGAGAACGAAATTTTGGAACAAAATAGTACGTTTCCTCTAGAGGGTTCTTATCGAGGGTACTTCCAGTTGGCCGCATCGGGTGGAGAAATGCCGCAAAGCACCAACGCGAACCGCTTTTATCACAACTATGCCTACGAGCGCAGTGCCTACAGTAAAGGAGCCGTTTTTCTTGGGCAACTCGGCTATATAATTGGTTTTGACAAACTGTTTGAAACCTTACAAACCTACTATGCCGAATGGAAGTTTAAACACCCTTTGCCCAATGACTTTAGAAGAATTGCGGAACGGGTTTCTGGCCTTCAGTTGCAATGGTATTTAACGGATTGGACTCAAACGACAAATAAAATTGACTATGCTTTATCAGAAGTTAAAGAAAATGGTACGACCACAATTCTTCAATTGGAACGCAAAGAAGTAATGCCAATGCCGCTAGAAGTTCTTGTTGTATTAAAAAACGGTCAAAACGAATTGCACTACATACCAATTTCATTAATGCGGGGAGAAAAAGAAAACACTTATCCTTTAAATAGGGAAGTTCACCTTGATTGGGCTTGGGCCGATTTGAAATACCGCTTGGAAATCAACCATTCAAAGGATGCGATTGAAGCAATTGTTATAGATCCTAGCAATCTCATGGCCGACGTTGACAAAAGCAACAACTATTATGCACCCACAGCCGCTGAGTGATTTCAAAATAAAACGCTTAAAAGGGAAAACTACGATCGATTACCTTTTTAAAAAAGGGGCTGTTTTTCAAACGAAAAATTTATTACTTCGGTTGTCGGAAAACCCTGGCTCTAAAGACCTCTTCATTGGGGTGTCGGTTTCTAAAAGAAATTTCAACCGTGCCGTAGATCGAAATCGTATTAAGAGACAGCTCCGATCCATTGTCAAACAACTCGAACACGATCAGAAGTTCGGTTTTAGAGGTGAATGTATGATCCTTTACACGGGCAAAAGAACACCAAAAACCAAGGCGCTCTTAGAAGAGGCATCACAATTACTAAACAAAACCCCTAATTAGCTTGATCTTTTGATCATTCCAATGTGCGGTATTCCATCTTCTAAATAAGACTCCCCAACCTTTTCAAATCCGTGTTGTTTATAAAATTCCTCAAGGTGTGCTTGTGCAGAAATTTTTATGTCTTCTTTTGGATATCGGTGTTGTAGATCTTGTAAACAAAAACGAAATAAGTCGTGTCCTACTGACTTGCCTCGATGAGCATCAGCAACAACTACACGTCCAATTGCAACAAAATCGGTGTAGGAGACACCTTTCTTTAACAAACGAGCATAGGCTACTAATTTGTCTCCTTGTTTTCCAAGCACATGAAATGCATTTTGATCTTTACCATCAATGTCTTGATAAACACAATCCTGCTCCACAACAAAAACCGCAGCACGCAAGGCATAGAGATCGTGGAGTTCATTACGGGTTAATACATCAAATTTTTTAATGGAAAAGGTGACCATCACCTGCAGGGTATTTTGTCTATTCTTCCTTGGTGCCTTCCTCTTTCAAATTCGGTATTTATAAAGGCTTCTACCATTGCAATAGCTTGGGGAATTGATAAAAAACGTGCCGGTAGGCTTAAAATATTGGCGTTATTGTGCTGTCGCGCCAAAACGACAAGTTCTTTGTTCCAACATAAAGCCGCACGAATTTTCTCGTATTTATTGGCGGTCATTGCTGCGCCATTGCCACTCCCGCAAATAATAATACCTAAAGTCGTCTCTCCTGTACTAACCTCTTTTGCTACGGGATGAATAAAATCCGGGTAATCCACACTGTCTGTTGTATCTGTACCGTGATTTTTTATCTCATATCCGGCCGCCTGCAGAACTGCTACTATAGCATCTTTGTAGTCAGGGCCCGCATGGTCGTTACCTATACTTATTTTCATCGTATTGAGTTTCATATAAAAATAGAAAAAGATCGTCTCTTTGTTCACAAACGGTTCTTAACTTTATTCATTTTTTGTTGACAAACATTTATAAAATAGGCACGCCGTTTTAATTTTTTGATTGTTATAAAAATTCGTGTAGATTGTAGAAAAAAACAATCTTTTTTTATCCAACGATCTCCTCAAAAAAAAGGAGGATATGAACAATAACAGGTCTACTATGTTCTCTTTTTTATACCAAAAAGATGTTATTAACCGTTGTTTAAAAACAAACTAACTTATTGATTTTCATAATTTAGTAGTGTAAATAAAGAAAGAAAAGGTGTTTATTCTTTTCTTTTTATTAATTACAGATATTTTCTATTTTTTTTTCTTCTCGTTATAAACACACTATATACATACCCTCTATTTTAAAATTTAAATAAAAAAAGAAATATGATAATGTTAATGGTGTTGATAACAAAGAGAAAAGCTTTATTGTACCTTTGGAGTGAAGATTTATTTCATGTCTAAAAAGAAAAAAGAGTACCAAAGAATAGAACGTAAAATACTAAACCTCTTTAGAGCACAACCCAAACGCGTTTTTAATTACAAGCAACTCGCTTCTCATCTTGAAACAAGAGATACACAAGGAAGAAACAATATTATTCGTGTCCTAAATATACTGCACAAGCAGCAACAATTGGAGATGATAAAAAAAGGGCAGTACCGATATAAAGCGCCAAAAATAAAATATTACGAAACCAAATTAATTGTCCTACCTACTGGTAAAGGAAAGGTGATTTTAGAAACACATGAAGAAGAGCTTTTGGTTCCAAAAAAATACTTGAATAAGGGGCTTGATGGTGATCTTGTCTCTGTCAGTGTTCATAGAAAAGAGGAAGCCTATGTGGCCCACGTAGACGAAATTATTGAAAGAAACAAGAAAGAGTACGTCGGTGTCCTCGAGCGGCAAAAAGAGTATGGCTTTGTTTTGTGTAGAAAAGGAAGTATGTATACAGATTTTTTTATACAACCGAGTGAATTATCCGACTTCAAGGATGGAGAAAAAGTGGTTGTTGTTTTCAAAAATTGGGAAGAAGGCAGAGATGCACCCAATGGAAAAATTATTAAAAGCTTAGGTACTCCAGGAACATCAGAAACAGAAATACACGCAATCCTCCATGAGTACGGACTTCCTTACAAATTTCCAAAAGATGTAGAGCAATCAGCAAAAACATTGAACCGTGCTATTGACCCATCAGAAATAAAAAGAAGGAGAGACTTTCGAAAAGACCTAACGTTCACCATCGATCCAATAACAGCAAAAGATTTTGATGATGCGCTCTCGTTTAAAAAATTAAAAAATGGAACCTATGAAATAGGCATCCACATTGCTGATGTTTCTCATTACGTTCAACCCAACAGCATCTTGGATCAAGAAGCGTATGATCGGGCAACTTCTGTTTATTTAGTCGACCGAGTCGTTCCCATGCTGCCGGAAGTGCTCTCCAACGGTCTTTGTTCGTTACGACCTCAGGAAGAAAAATATACCTTTTCTGCGGTTTTTGTGCTAGATGAAAAGGCAACGGTTTTGGAAGAGTGGTATGGCAAAACAGTGATTTATTCGGATTACCGTTTCTCCTATGAAGAAGTACAACACATGCTGGAAAAAGAAAAGCCAAATGTAGATTTTGAAACCTCACTTTCAGGGAAAGCCTATCAAGTTCCAAACACCGTTTTTGATGCCCTCACCACACTGAACCGGTTTTCAAAAAACCTAAGAAGTAACCGCATGAAAAACGGAGCTATTTCTTTTGATCGTGTAGAAGTAAATTTTTCGTTGGACGAAGAAAACAATCCAGATTCCGTTTTCTTTAAAACCTCTAAAGATGCCAATAAATTGATCGAAGAATTTATGTTGCTGGCCAACAAAAGAGTTGCTCAATTCATCGGTAAACAGACACCTAGAATACCTTTTGTCTATCGTATCCACGACGACCCAGATGAAGAAAAACTTTTTAACCTAAAGCAAATCATCAGTTCTTTTGGTTATTCATTTAATCCGAAAGGAAAAAATGTAAGCAAAGAAATCAATAAATTATTAAGTGACTGCAATGGAAAGCGGGAACAAAACTTAATTGATACTTTGGCCCTGAGAAGCATGTCCAAAGCAGAATACACCACGGATAACATTGGTCATTACGGTTTGGCTTTTACCCATTATACCCACTTTACATCACCCATTAGACGATATCCCGATGTTATCGTTCACCGCTTACTACAAGATTATTTAGAAAAAAAGAAAAGCCCCCCAAAAACCACTATCGAAGAGGCGTGTAAGCATGCTTCACAAAGAGAACAACTGGCCACACGAGCGGAAAGGGATTCAATAAAATACATGCAAATGGTTTTTATGGAAGACAAAGTAGGACAAGAATTCGAAGGCGTTATCACTGGTGTAACCGACCGTGGGATGTATGTCGAAATAATTGAAAACAAATGCGAAGGCATGATTCGAATGGTGGACTTAAAAAATGATTTTTTCCAGTATGACATGCAGAACCATTCGATTGTTGGAAGAAAAACCAATACGGTTTATCAACTTGGAGACCCACTTCGAATCAAAGTAAAAAAAGTAAACATTCAAAGACGCTTTTTGGATTTTATAACTGCAGAATAATTGTGTTATTTTACACCATGCAAATACATCGATACGTCTTATTGTTTTTTTTTGCTTCTCTTTCTCTTTGGTCTCAAGACACTGAAAAGAAAATCCTTGCAATTAGTCCTTTTCAAGGCCTAAAAGTGTATTCCAACTTAGATGTTGAATTAATATCATCTGATGTCAACAAAGTCATTGCTTACGGTGACAATTCAGATTTTGTCGTTTTATCGTTAAAAGAAGGTGTTCTAAAAATCAGAATTTCAGGAGGAAGTTTATTAACTCCTGGAAAAACAAAAATAAAACTGTATCACAGCCGCCCACTAGATCAAATTCACATATATCAAGAAAGTCAACTAACCGCTAGCACCCCTCTTGAACAAACCAGCCTCTCTCTGGAAGCAAAGACCAACGCTGTTATTAATCTCGAAATTCAGGCGGATCGGTTGGACACCAAAGCGAGTTTAGGCGGTAGAATATTTCTAAAAGGAAAGGTGACAAACCACGAGATTCTAATTACAAGTAGTGGCTTGTGTGAAGCGGAAGAGCTTATCACGCAACAAACCAAAACAAAAAGCTACGGCGGAGCTTATAGTTATATCTACGCAAGTGCATTGATTGATGCAGAGTTGTATGGTGGTGTGCTGCGCGTTTTTGGAAACCCCAGTAAACGCATTACTCAAAAGAAGTTGGGAGCAAAAATCCTAATGGTAGAATAAAAGAGAGGCATCGAGCGGATTCGAACCGCTGTACAAGCTTTTGCAGAGCTCTGCCTAGCCACTCGGCCACGATGCCATGGCGTAAAAGTAGTAATATTAATCCAAATTCAACTCAGTTCTTTTCAGTTCTCTTCGCACTGCAACCTCTTCTACATTCCCACCAATTGGTGGATTTTGTTTGGCGACTTTTACGGAGGCTTTTGTCACTGTGGGAAAATCATCCATTATTTTTGTGATGATTCGTTCGGCAACATGTTCTAAAAGCTTCGCCCGCTGTTCCATCTCAGATTTTACAATGGCGTGCAAGGAAACATAGTCCACAGTATCTGCCAATTGATCTGTTTTTGAAGAACGACTTAAATCTGTGTCCACAACAAGATTGACCACATAGTCGCTACCTATTTTTTCTTCCTCGTCCATACAGCCGTGAAAGGCGTAGAGGCGAATATTTTTTAAATAAATTTTTCCCATAACATCGGCAAAGATAAAGACTGTTTTCTTCTTTCCATTCATTGAATGCATTCATTATCTTTGGCACAAATAAAAAAACCCATGGAGCGCCCGTTGCATTTTATAGAACACATTATTGAGGAAGACTTGGCTCAAGGGTATCAAAGCGACCAGCTGCGTTTCCGCTTTCCCCCAGAACCCAACGGATATTTACATATCGGTCATGTCAAAGCCATTTGTTTAAATTTTAATTTGGGAGAACGATACAACGCACCCGTCAACCTCAGATTTGATGACACCAATCCCGCAAAAGAAGAGCAACACTTTGTGGATGCCATAAAAGAGAATATTCAATGGCTAGGCCATCAATGGGATTCGGAATGTTATGCTTCAGATTATTTTGAAGAGCTGTACCAATGGGCGGAAAAACTAATAGCAGAAGGAAAAGCCTACGTGGATTCACAAAATTCAGAAACCATTGCAGACCAAAAAGGGACCCCCACAACACCAGGGAAAAATAGTCCGTATCGGAATCGATCTATAGAAGAAAATCAACAGTTGTTTTCCCAAATGAAAGCGGGTCAATGTAAAGAAGGAGAACACGTCCTGCGTGCGAAAATTGACATGGCTTCTTCCAATATGTTGATGAGGGATCCGGTGATGTATCGCATTTTATACAAAACCCACCACCGTACAGGTGATGACTGGTGTATTTATCCCATGTATGACTGGACTCATGGTCAGTCGGATTTTATAGAGCAGGTTTCACACTCCTTGTGTTCTTTAGAGTTCAAGCCACACCGCGACTTATACGACTGGTTCTTGGATGCAATAAACCCAGCAGACAAATTGCGGCCTAAACAGCGAGAGTTTGCCCGGATGAATTTGTCCTTTACCGTTACAAGTAAAAGAAAACTGTTAGAACTCATTCAAGAGGGCCATGTAACCGGTTGGGATGACCCTAGAATGCCCACCATTGCTGGGTTAAGAAGAAGAGGGTACACGCCGAGAGCATTGCGTAACTTCGTAGATGCTGCCGGGGTAGCCAAACGGGAAAACGTAATTGATCTTTCTCTCTTAGAGCATTCTGTACGAGAAGACCTTAACGCAACTGCTCCTCGAGTAATGGGAGTTTTGGATCCAGTGAAACTTACTCTAACTAATTACCCTGACGATCAAACAGAGCTTTTGGAAGGAGAGGTAAACCCTGAACAACCAGAAAAAGGGATACGAAGTTTTCCGTTTTCAAAACATCTCTATATCGAACGGGAAGACTTTAGAGAAAGTGCCAATCGAAAGTTTTTCCGATTGACTTTGGACAAAGAAGTACGTTTAAAAAATGCCTACATCATCAAAGGAGAATCCGTAATTAAAGACGCGTATGGAAACATTACAGAAATCCTGTGTACCTATGATCCCGAAAGTAAAAGCGGTAGCGGAACAGAAGCCTCACTGCGTAAAGTAAAGGGAACGTTGCATTGGGTAACTCAGAAAGATGCCCTTAAAGCAAAAGTGCGCTTGTACGATCGTTTATTTGACGTTCCTGCACCCGACCAAGACAAGGATAAGAGCTTTAAGTCTTTTATCAATCCTGATTCACTCACAACAATCACCGCCTATGTAGAGCCGGGACTTTCCAGCGCAAAGCCTGGTGATCAATTCCAATTCCAGCGTTTAGGGTATTTTGTCTTAGACCAAGAGAGTACTAGCCAAGAGCTCATTTTCAATAAAACCGTGGGTCTTAGAGACACCTGGTCAAAACAAAACAATTAGTTTATTTTTTGTTTTTAGCTTCAGCTCCTTTTTGTGTTTGATTTTTCATGGCTTCACCAATTTGATTACTTGCCGTGAATGAAGCGACCATATCGTTGAGCATTTCACTTCCCGCTTGCGGAGAGTTTGGTAAAAGAATCAAGTTGGTGTTGGTTTCCCCCCCAATAGCCTGAAGGGTATCGTAATGTTGGGTGACCACAATTAACGCAGAGGCTTCCTGAGAGTTGATTCCTACTTTATTTAAAACATCAACCGACTCTTCCAGACCGCGAGCAATTTCTCTTCTCTGATCCGCAATACCTTGCCCTTGAAGGCGTTTACTTTCAGCTTCAGCTTTTGCTTTTTCGACTATCAAAATACGCTCCGCATCACCGTCGTACTGAGCAGCAACCTTTTTGCGTTCCGCAGCATTAATTCGGTTCATTGCAGCTTTTACCTCAGGATCGGGATCTATATCCGTAACCAACGCTTTGATGATGTCATAACCGTAATTGGCCATAGCATCGTTTAATTCTCCCTTTACAGCGTTCGCAATTTCGTCTTTTTTCTCAAAGACATCATCCAACTTCATTTTCGGGACCACGGCTCGAACCACATCGAAGACATAAGACGTGATCTGGTCTTGGGGGTAGTCTAACTTATAAAAAGCGTCGTACACATTTTCTGCCACAACTTTATATTGAACGGATACCTTTAACTTGACAAAAACATCGTCTTTGGTTTTGGTTTCAACAATAACGTCTAGTTGGAGAATACGGAGACTCAAACGTCCCGAGATACGATCCACCACAGGAATTCGAAAATGTAAACCCGATTGACGTATAGAGAGAAAACGGCCAAAGCGCTCAACAATAGCAGCACTTTGCTGTTTTACAACAAAGATTCCTGAAAAAAGAAATAGGACAACAAAAAAGATAAGGGCATAGGTAAAAATACTCATGGGATAAGGTTTTCGTTAAGATAAATGGTTTAAAAAATCGTGTACTCTTCTTAAAGATACATCTTTTCCCAAAAGAGTGCAAATAGCAAACAAATCGGGACCCGTCAATTTTCCCACTAGGCTCAATCGAAAGGACTGCATGACCACTCCCAGGGAAATCTCATTTTCTTTTGCCCATTTGAATAAGGGTTCTTTAATGCTTTCTCCTTCTTTATGGGCCTCTAAAAGAGCTGTGATTTGTCCGAGTACGATTTGAGGGTTTTTATTCTGCAGTTTGCCCACGCTTTTCTCGTCGTAGGGATAGGGGGCTTTTAAAAAGGCCGTTTCCTCCTTTAGGTCGTCTAGAGTGTAGAGTCGTTCTTGGAACAAAGAGAGGATGTCTAAATGTTTTTCCACAGAATAATCCGCTAAAACTTCTTTCACTTTACTTTTTTCAATTAGCGTGTCTGGACTGGTTTTGGATAGGTGTTGGTGGTTCACGGACTTGGCCTTTTCATAATCAAAACGAGCCCCGCCTTTTTGTATTCCCGTCACAGAAAATGCCTCCTCCAATTCTTCTAAGGAAAACAACTCTTTTTCACCAGCGTCATTCCATCCTAAGAATGCCAGGTAATTGACCAAGCCTTCTGGTAGAAACCCCATTTCTCGAAAGCCTGCTGTATCGGATCCCCATTGTAAAGGAAATACAGGAAATCCATCTTTATCCCCATCCCTCTTAGACAGCTTTCCTTTCCCGCTAGGTTTTAATATTAAGGGTAAATGCATAAATTTTGGAGGCTCCCAACCAAAGGCATCATAGATCAGTTTGTGCATGGGCAGTGAGGGCAGCCATTCTTCCCCGCGAATTACGGTAGTGATCTCCATCAATCTATCATCTACTACATTGGCAAAATGATAAGTAGGCATCCCATCACTTTTCATCAAAATTTTATCGTCTAGTAAATTTGATTCAACCGTTACATTGCCACGAACCTCATCTGTGATACTAACCCGTCGATCAGCCACTACCTTTAGTCGAACTACGTAGTCTTCTTTTAGTGCCTCCTGTAGTTCATCTGGGTTTAGCGTAAGACTGTTTTTGAATTGCACTCTATTGTGACTTCCGTAACGAAACGTTTCTCCTTTTTTTTCAGCCTCCTCTCTAGCAGTACTAAGTGCCTCAGAAGAATCGAAAGCGTAGTAAGCAGCACCAGAAGTTAGAAGCTCTTCGATATGCGTTTTATAGATTTCCTTGCGCTCGCTTTGTCTGTAGGGGCCGTGCGAACCCCCGTTGGCGGGTCCCTCGTCTGGAATCATTCCACACCATTCCAACGCCTCTTGAATATAAGATTCACTTCCATCTACATAGCGATTCTGATCGGTATCTTCTACACGTAAAATAAACGTACCCTTGTGTTTTCTGGCATACAAATAGTTAAAAAGCGCAGTACGCAACCCTCCTATGTGTAAGGGTCCAGTGGGACTGGGCGCAAAACGAACACGTGTTTTCATTTTTTTGCTCAAAGATAAGGGCTTCTCCCTGGATTCCCGTTATCTGTACCGTGCAAATCCTTTATATTTGTACAAATTTTAATTATCGTACAGTTCAACAACATACCAGATTTTCTTGACAAAGACCAGGTCGAAACGGTACTAGTCCGCTTTGTCCACGAACATACGTATCGTATTGAGAAGCTGGTGTATAATTTTGTTTCAAAAGAAGAGTTGCATAAAATGAATCAAGAATTTTTGAATCACGATACACACACGGATATTATCACGTTTGATTATACCCTAAACAAACGCCTCTCTGCAGAATTTTTTATTTCTATGTGGGCAGTACGTCAATCTGCTCAAGACGAGGCTCAAAGTGTTGAAAATGAAATGCTTAGGGTGATTTCCCATGGAGCTCTGCATTGTATGGGGCAAAATGACAAGGATAAGGAAGGCATAGAGCAAATGCGCAAAAGCGAAACTAGATTTATCAAGATGTTCCACGTGAAACAAAAGAGCCATGTTTGATACGAAATACGATGTTATTGTAGTTGGCGCAGGTCACGCAGGATGTGAAGCTGCTGCCGCCGCCGCGAATTTGGGATCAAAAACCTTATTGATCACAATGAATCTTCAAAACGTTGCACAAATGTCGTGCAATCCAGCGATGGGAGGAATTGCGAAAGGTCAGATTGTTAGAGAAATTGATGCCCTTGGTGGCTATAGCGGTATAGTCTCCGATCGCAGCGCGATCCAATACAAAATGCTAAATCAATCCAAAGGTCCAGCGATGTGGAGCCCTAGAGTACAATCGGACCGAAGTCTGTTTACCTTAGAATGGAGATCGATGTTAGAACAAACCCCCTTGATTGATTTCTATCAGGAGATGGTTGTCAATCTGATTGTAGAGCACCAACATGTTGTGGGTGTAGTGACCTCTTTGGGAATTAAGATTTATGGGAAGTCTGTTGTATTAACAAACGGAACCTTTTTAAATGGACTTATTCATATAGGTGAAAAGAACTTTGGCGGAGGACGTGCCGGTGAAAAAGCAGCTACTGGGCTTACGGGCGAATTAGAAAAGCTTGGCTTTCTGTCCGGTAGGATGAAGACGGGTACACCGCCACGTGTAGACGGACGCTCTCTGGATTTTTCAAAGATGCTAGAACAACCCGGAGATGAACACCCAACCAAGTTTTCTTTTTCAGACCAAACAGCACCACTTACAAAACAACGCAGTTGTTATATTACGCATACCAATTTAGAGGTTCACGAGATCCTGCGCTCAGGTTTTGATCGCTCGCCCATGTTCAATGGCGCCATACAAAGTACAGGTCCGCGCTACTGTCCCTCAATAGAAGACAAGATTAATCGCTTTGCGGACAAGTCACAGCATCAAATATTTGTAGAGCCTGAAGGATGGAATACCGTAGAGGTTTATGTCAACGGCTTTTCTACTTCTTTACCTGATGACATTCAGTACAAAGCATTGAAATCCGTAAAAGGCTTTGAACAGGTTAAATTCTTTAGACCGGGCTACGCTATAGAATATGACTATTTTCCACCCACACAACTCTTCCATAGTTTAGAAACTAAATTAATTCAAAATTTATTTTTCGCTGGTCAAATTAATGGAACTACGGGATATGAGGAAGCGGGAGCTCAGGGAATCATGGCAGGAATCAATGCCCATTTGAAGCATAAGGAAAAGACCCCATTCGTATTGGGGAGGGAGGAAGCTTATATTGGCGTCTTGATAGATGATCTTATTTTAAAAGGCACGGAGGAGCCCTACCGCATGTTTACCTCACGCGCTGAATACAGAACACTACTGCGCCAAGATAACGCCGACGAGCGTCTTACCCCTAGATCACACGCTCTAGGATTAGCCTCGGACCAACGCTTACAGAATGTAGAAGAAAAACTTCGCAAGAGAAGCAGCCTGGTCACCTATCTTAAAAAACAGAGTTTTCCCTTGGAAGCTACAAATCAACTACTAAAAGAAAAATCAGCAAGCCCTGTTAACCAAACCGATAAATATGCCAAGCTCTTGGCACGACCGAACATCACGCGAAAAGACTTCAATAGTTTTGAAACGCTCAACGAGTATCTGGTCACAAATAAAATAGACGACACCATTTTTGAACAAGCAGAAATCGAAGTTAAATATGCCGGCTATATCGAAAAGGAGAAGAGAAATGCGGACAAACTCAAACGCCTTGAAAACATAAGTATCCCTATAAATTTTGATTTTGATGCCCTAGCTTCTTTATCTTATGAAGCTAAAGAGAAGTTAAATAAACTTCGTCCAAAGACCCTTGCACAGGCTTCGCGAATCAGCGGAATCAACCCGAGTGACATTAGTGTGCTCCTTGTGTCTATGGGCAGGTAATAAATTGTTTCACGTGGAACAAAATGATATTTAAAGACAATCTTATCAAAGCGAAAGACCATCTTGTGAGCGGGGAGGTTTTTGAAATTTACTGGGACCCGAGCAAAGGAATCGCTAAAACCCAAATCCCTTCGGGCCTTAATCTTTCAAGATATTACGAATCGCAGGACTATACTTCTCATAACGAAAAAGGCACTTCTTTCATTGACAAAATATATTCTGTAGTCCAAAATAAAATGTTTCGCCACAAGGCTTCTTTAATTAAAAAAGCAAGTTCAAACAAAACACTTTTTGATTTTGGAGCGGGCCTAGGTGCTTTTTGCGAATACATGAAGAATGAAGGGTATCACGTCAGTGGACTAGAGCCAATGGATTCTCCAAGAGCCATCGCAAAAGAAAAGGGGCTTACGATGTACAAGTCGCTTGAGTCAATTCCCAAAACAGCACGCTATGACATCATTACACTATGGCATGTTTTGGAACACCTTCCCGATCCTGAAAGTACTCTTGAAACTCTAGCAGTGCATCTGAATAAAAAGGGAATTATCGTTATAGCCGTACCGAACTTAAACAGCTATGAATCAAGATTCTATGCCGAAAACTGGGCAGCGTGGGACGTCCCTAGGCATCTGTGGCATTTTACTTCAAAGGGTGTCACTTCTTTGCTACAATCCAAGGGGTTTTCTTTAAAAGAGACACATCCTCTTTGGTATGATGCGCTTTACATTTCATACCTGTCTGAAAAGCATCGAGGATCTTCCTTTCCCTTTGTCCGAGGAATTGCAACCGGGTTATTGTCTAACCTTAAGGCCCGTTACACAGGGGAATATTCTTCGTTGATTTATGTTTTTTCTAAGTCTGTTGCTTCTGAGGAAGGTTGATCAGGCGAGTCAACTTTAAGGAGAGGTCTGCGAAAAGCATTTTTGCACTTCCATTTCGTACCACATGATAGTGGGTTTTTTCAAAAAGGGAGACCAAGTCTTGGACGTTTTCCGGGTGCACATAGGGTGCAAATCTGGAAAGGTCAAAATCGGTATCAGACCGAAAATGAACTATTTGGTTTAGGGGGTAGTTTAAGAAAAAGGCATCTCTAAAAAATCGGACCCCGTAGGTTAAAAATGCTTTTTGTTCTTCCCGACCTAAGGCGGCAAGCTTCCCCGCCCAACCCATTAACTCTTCAACAATTGCTTTATTTCCTTTGGCTTTAAAAGCACAGCGTAATCCTTCAACCAATAGCATCTCACGCTCTGAATTTTCACTCTGTTCCAGCATTTGACGAAGACGATAATAGTCTCCTTCTGCCTGAGTTAATAGCTGGTCCGCATTTTGAGTTGCCTCAGGTAAAGTATTTTTCAATGCTGCAGCCTCTATGGGACCTAAAGTGAGCTGTTGACAACGAGATAAAAGCGTGGGTAATACAAGTTCAGCTTCTTCAGCAATAAGAAGGAAGAAGGTGTCTTTTGGAGGTTCCTCTAGCAACTTGAGAAAAGCATTGGAGGCTTGGGCGTTCATTTTTTCCAGCCCCCAAAGAACACAAACCTTTCGTTTTCCATAAAACGCTTTGAGATACATTTTTTGGTGTAGTTTTTCAACCTCCCCAACATTGATCATGCCTTGTTTATTTCCCACCTGAATGGCATCAAACCAAGAGGTGAAATTGGCGTAAGGTTGTGTATCTAAAAATTCGGACCATTCGGAAGTGTAGTCTTGAGCAAACACCACTTTTTCATTTCCCTTTTTTACCACGGGATACACAAAATGAAGGTCAGGATATTGACTTTTTTTGCCTAGGCCTAGATTCTTATCATCAATGCGGTCAGATTTCAATAAGCCCAGAGCAAATTCGATCGCTAAAGGGAGTGCGCCATACCCTGAAATTCCAGTAAAAAGCTGTGCATGAGGTACTTGACCAGAAGAAACAAGGTGTTCCAGTTGTTTTTTGAGTCGCTCCTGCCCGATAACGTGTGACCAAATCATGAGTAAATATACAGTTTCCCTACCGCACAATTTTAGAGAAGTTTAAAAAATGACTTGTACCGCCCTCCCTTTATTGTATTTTTGAAAAAAACTAAAATGCGAACCTTAGATCAGATCAATTTTAAAGACCAGCGCGCGGTAATTCGTGTTGATTTCAATGTCCCACTTAATGACAAGTTAGAGGTAACGGACAGAACCCGAATAGAAGCAGCCCAACCGACGATCCAGCACATATTAGCTGCGGGGGGGAGTTGTGTACTGCTCTCACATTTGGGAAGACCTAAAGGAAAAGACCCCAAACTCTCTTTAAAAAACATCACCAATACGGTAGAAGAAATTTTAGGAGCCCCAGTTTCTTTTTCTGAAAACTGTGTTGGAAAACAAGCAGAAGATCTCGCTGCGGCCTTACCCGTAGGAGGCGTTTTATTGATGGAAAACTTGCGCTACCATCCTGAGGAAACATCAGGAGACCGCACCTTTTCTGAACAACTTTCCAAATTGGGAACGGTTTATGTAAACGATGCCTTCGGAACCGCACACCGAGCCCATGCCTCAACGACTATTATGGCTCAATTTTTTCAAGAAAAGTGTTTTGGAAAACTTTTAGAACAAGAAGTTTTAGCCATTGAAAAAGTAATGAAAAAAGGAGAAGCGCCGATTTTAGCCATTTTGGGAGGTGCCAAGGTTTCCTCAAAAATCACCATTATCGAAAGTTTGTTGGATAAGGTGGATCATTTGCTCATTGGCGGAGGAATGGTGTATACGTTTACCAAAGCACTTGGGGGCAACGTAGGCAACTCAATTTGTGAACCCGACTACTGCGATTACGCCCTTGAATTACTTGAAAAAGCAAAACAAAAAGGAGTAGAAATACACCTTCCTGTGGATGTTGTGGCGGGCGATGCATTTAGCAATAACGCCAAGCAAAACATTTTTGATGTTATGGAAATTCCCGAAGGGTGGGAAGCAATGGATGCAGGGCCAAAAAGCAACACAAAATTTCACGAACTCATTTTAAAATGCAAAACCATTCTTTGGAATGGGCCAATGGGGGTTTTTGAATTTTCTAATTTTGCCAATGGGACTATTTCGGTTGGAGAATCCATCGGAGAGGCTACGCAAAAAGGGGCGTTTTCATTGGTCGGCGGCGGAGATTCTGTCGCTGCCGTAAAACAGTTTGGTATGCAATCCAAAATGAGCTACATTAGTACAGGTGGAGGAGCCATGCTGGAGAGCCTGGAAGGGAAAACGCTACCTGGGATTGCCGCCTTATCTTAAAGAGATGAAAAAACACAGTCTACTTCTTATTGCAGTACTTTCGTTTTCATGTAATTCTAAAAGCGATCGTTCCCAAGCATTTTTTGCAACCTCTAGCGGGAATTTAAATCACGTTACTGTAGTGATGCCCAAGGCAGATTGGGATGCGGATTTAGGTAAAACGGTTCGAGACCAGATGAGCGTAATCTATGAAGGCTTACCATTAGACGAGCCACAATACTCACTAGATTACCTAAATCCAAAAGCATTTACGGGTTTTGCCCGTCAAAGCAGAAACATCATTTGGTTTCAAAAAGATTCTATCCCCAGGTTTCAACTGGCAAAAGACCAGTTTGCGCAACCTCAAATCGTGGCTTTGATTACTGGTGAAGATGCAGAAGTACATGCATTTTCGTTTGAAGAAAATGTGCAACTGTTAAGACAAACCTTGGCCGAAAACGAACGGAAAGAAAAACTTCGAAGAATCAATAAGTCCCCCACCACAGACACCAATTTAGACAACCGGTTTGGAATTCATTTAACCTATCCTTCTGCGTATAAAACGGTTCAAGACACCACCAATTTTGTTTGGATTCAAAAACAAATTCAAAAGGGACATTTGAATCTTATTGCGTATACCCTACCAGAAGGGGTTCTGGAGGGACGATTTAACGAAAAGATTTTAACGATCCGCGATTCTATAGGAAAGCTTTACGTTCCAGGACGCTTACCGGGAAGTTACTTGATCACGGAACGAGCCTTTCGACCGTATTTCTTTAGCGTTTCTCTAGATGGGAAACCAGGGTATCTAACCAAAGGCACCTGGGAAGTTGCAAATGATTTTATGGCAGGCCCGTTTGTGAACTACATGCTTCGGGACAGTGTAAAAAAGAGGTGGATCGTGGTAGAAGGCTTTGCTTTTGCCCCTTCAGTAAGCAAGCGTGAGTATATGTTTGAACTCAACACCATACTCAGCACGTTTAAAGAAGTAAACTAGTCTTTTTTCTCCTTTTCAACTTTTGGAGTGTCCTCTTCTTCCTTGGTTGCGTTTTTGAATTCTTTAATTCCGCTACCTAAACCTTTCATTAGTTCTGGAATTTTACGCCCTCCGAAGAGTAAGAGAACGACAGCGATGATTAAGATTATTTGTGGTGCACCGATCATACCTAAAAATGTTAAAACCAACATGATTTGTCATATTTAAAGACAAATGTACAGAAATATTTAGTTTCCTAAACATGAAAAGTAGAGAGGAGTCTTTTGAGCACTTATGGATTGCTTATCTTTGCTCTTAAGATGGCAAAAGAAGAAAAAAAGAGAAGACAATTCTTACAAAAGCTTTTGAATCCTTATTTGGTGATGATCATCGATGAGGAGACGTTTGAAGAACAAACTCAAATTCGTTTTTCCCGTCTTAAAATGATTTTTGTAGGACTCCTCATGATCGGGGTTTTAGGGACACTGATCTTTTCTACAATTGCCTTCACGCCGCTCAAAGAGTATATCCCAGGTTATGATTCTTCAGAATTGAGAAAAAAAGCGGTACAAAATTTATTTTTAACCGATTCATTAATTACCCTTTACAATCAAAACATTCAATATTTAAACTCGGTTAGAAAAGTCTTGTCTGAAGATATTTCCTTTGAGGAATTACAGCTTTCGGTGGAGCAATTGGAAAATCAAAACTTGGCCGCCCCCTCTTTTACCGAGCCAATTTTAGAAGATTCTTTATTGCGAGCTTTTGTGTCCCAGCAGGACAAATACAATCCCTTGATAAGTGACAAGGTTGAAATCAACAGCTATTTGTTTTCTCCCGCACTGGGTCCTATTTCTCAACCCTTTGACTTGAAGGAATCTCATTTTGCCGTTGATATTGTTGTAAAAGAAAACACCCCCATTAAGGCTATAGCAGACGGAACCGTGATCTTTTCAGAATGGACAGCAGAGACGGGTTATGTAATTATTTTAGAACACAGTTTAGGGATTTTATCAGTCTATAAACACAACGCTTCCCTAACAAAAAAACAAGGGGATTCGGTATTAAGCGGGGAAGTTATTGCTACTGCCGGAAATACAGGGGAGCTTTCAACAGGCTTTCACCTCCATTTTGAACTGTGGATGGATGGGTACCCTATGAACCCGGAAAACTTTTTTAATTTTTCTGAAGAATGATCAAAGCTCTGGGCGCAAAACTGTATGCCGCTTGGTCCCATCATAAAAATGAGAAGTGGATAAAGACCCCTTTAGAAACTCAGGAAAAGGTCCTCAAAGAGCTCATAAAACAAGGTGCTCAAACCCGTTTTGGGAAGGATCACAACTTCGAGAAAATTAAAGACCTAAAGACGTATCAAAAAGAAGTGTCCGTTCGAGATTATGAAGGATTTAAACCTTATATCGATGCGATATTGGAAGGCGAAAAAGATGTATTGTGGAAAGGAAGACCTTTGTATTACGCCAAATCTAGCGGAACGACATCGGGGGCGAAATACATTCCTATCACAAAAGCTTCGATGCCACAGCACATACGAGCAGCTCGGGAAGCGCTGTTGAACTATATCCATCATTCGGGGAACACCTCTGTTGTTAAGGGCAAGCACATTTTTGTTCAGGGCAGCCCAGTACTAGAAGACTACAAAGGGGTAGCTCTAGGACGTTTATCGGGTATTGTCGCGCACTATGTCCCTGGCTATTTGCAGAAAAACCGAATGCCCAGTTGGGAGACCAATTGCATTGAAGATTGGGAAACCAAGGTGGATGCTATTGTAGGGGAAACCCAAAAAGAAGACATGACCATCATTGGAGGAATTCCCTCTTGGGTACAAATGTATTTTGAACGATTGACGGCACAAAGCGGAAAATCCGTAGGGGAGCTCTTTCCAAACTTCTCACTTTTTGTTTACGGGGGAGTGAACTTTGAACCCTACCGAGGGGTTTTCGAAAAGCTCATCGGTAGAACACCAGCAAGCATCGAATTTTATCCTGCATCAGAAGGGTTTTTTGCCTATCAAGATCGGCAAGAGGATTCCGGGTTGTTATTGCTTTTGGATCATGGCATTTACTATGAATTTATTGTTGCACAAACCTTTTATGACGAACATCCTACAGTTCACAGCTTGGCAGAAGTTGAACTAGGAGTGAATTATGTCATGATTATTTCTACGACAGCCGGACTGTGGCGCTATAATATTGGCGATACCGTACAATTTACTAGCACCCATCCGTTTCGCATAATCGTCAGCGGGAGAATTAAACATTTCATTTCCGCTTTTGGAGAACACGTTATCGTAAGTGAAGTAGAGCAGGCATTAAAAGAAGCAATTGAACAGCAAGAGGAGTCCGTTCGCGTTCGGGAGTTTACCGTTGCCCCACAAATTGAACCCAAAGAAGGGCTTCCTTATCACGAGTGGTTTATCGAATTTGACACTCCACCTCAAGATAAAATTGCTTTTGCCTTAAAAATTGACCAGGCCATGCAAGCCAAAAACATTTATTATCAAGACCTAATTGTAGGAAAAGTCCTACGCCCTTTGATAATTCGAGAAGTGGTCAAAGAAGGGTTTACAAATTATATGAAAAGTATTGGCAAATTGGGAGGGCAAAATAAAGTACCCCGAGTAGCAGACAATCGGAAGATTGCGGATGTATTGGAAGCCTATTTAGTAAAAAAGTAAAGATGCCTTCTGGAAAAGTAACCCTAGTGTGCAACCTCAAAAACACCTTTGTTGTCAAGGACATTGAGCTCTTGGAACAAATGGGATATCAGGTTTTAGTAATTCACTCCCCCTCTTATAGTGATCCTTTGCGTTTTTTTTGGAATCGGATACGAGAAGTGCTTTTAAGCGTGATTTACCTTCCCCAGTCCAAAGCCTGCTTCAGCTGGTTTAATGATTACCACAGCAGTATTCCTTTGTTCTTTTCCCGTTTTTTTAAAACCCCTTTTACTTTGATTGTAGGCGGTTATGATGCGGTGGCAAGTCAACGTTTAGAGTACGGGATTTTTTTAAAAAAGAATTTTCGTCAAACTCTTGCCCGCTGGAATTACACCCGAGCGAATGCCATTTGGGTGGTTCATAAAAGCTTAGCAGAAGGATGTCCCAATGCGGAAAAAGACACGGGAGCACAGTCTGGAATACAGTTTTTTATGCCTTATTTAAAAACAAAAATCAAAGAAGTTCCTACTGCCTACGATTCAAACTTTTGGAAAAGCAACAAATCCAAAACCCCCAAGTCCGTTCTCACAGTCGCCAATATTTCTGATCAACGTACTTTTGAAAGAAAAGGAATTCCTTTGTTTATCGAGATGGCAAAAGCATTACCCGATTTTAAATTTACCCTGGCGGGAATTGAAAAAACAGCTGAACCAATGGTTATATATCCTAAAAACGTGACACTTTTAGGAAAACAAACTCGGGGAGCCTTACAAACACTTTATGGGTCACACACGTACTATTTTCAAGGCTCGCAAATTGAAGGTCTTCCCAATGTTTTGTGTGAGGCCATGCTCTGCCAATGTATCCCAATTGGCAAAAAGGTTTTTGGAATCCCAGACGCTATTGGAGACACAGGGTTTTTATTCGACTCCACCACACCCATTGAAGAGATCACTTCTTTTTTTAGTTTTGAAAAGACAGAGTTGGGAGTAAAGGCACGACAGCGAATCAAGGCGCACTACCCTATGACCAGAAGAAAAAAAACCTTTGAAACAAGCCTAATGCAAAAGGAAAACGATGGATAAAACCTTTGGTGTTTTGGCCTATCCTCATTCGGATAATTTGGGAGACTTTATCCAAAGCCTGGCAGCGGCACAGTGGCTTAAAGATGAAAAAATTCAACCATTAGATCGAGATCAGCTTCACGATTATACAGGACCCCAAATTCGTCTGGTCATGAACGGCTGGTTTATGGAAAGCCCAAAAAATTGGCCCCCTTCAGACAAAATTCTCCCTCTTTTCATCTCATTCCATCTCAATCCAACCGCGAGAAGGGAGATGTTAACCGCGGAAGGAGTTGCGTATTTAAAAAAACACCAACCCATAGGTTGCCGAGATTTTTATACACAGAACTTACTTCAAGGATATGGAATTGAGACGTATTTTTCCGCCTGCCTTACACTGTCTTTAAACCGGAGGGACTATGTTGAAAAAAATCAAAAACGCAACGGGATATATGTGATTAGCCCTATGGAACGGTTGAACCCAGAAAACGATCCTGTACCAAAAGGATTTTTAAACAAAGGTATTCAAGCGCTAAAGAAACCTTTTAAAAGAAAGCGATATTCCAAAGCGATCAGTCGGCTACAAAATTTTCTTGTCCCTCAAAGCGAAGAGATTCATTACAATTCTCAGCTGCGAGATCCCATTGTTTTTTCCGAAGAGGCGCGAATAGATGCAGCAAAACAACAACTCAAAGCAATTGCAACTGCGCGTTTGGTAATAACGTCTCGAATTCACACCGCTCTCCCAGCCGTAGCTTTTGGCACGCCGGTTTTATTTTTGTCTGACGGTCTCGAACATCCGAATCAGAAGAGCCGCTTAGAAGGAATGGAATCTTTTTTTCCAATTGTAAATTCAAGGGATTTAGATCAGTGGGAATCTACATTTCCTGAACCCAACCAAGCGCATCATCCTTTTATTGAAAAGTTCAAAAAAGAAATCCTCCGTTTTTTAAACGAATAAACCCATCCCAAAGCAGGAAGCCATTATCTTTGCAAAAACAAACAAACGAGCATGAATATATTGGTCATCGGAGGTGGAGGAAGAGAGCACACCTTATGTTGGAAATTAAATCAAAGTGCACAGTGTAAAAATCTTTTTTCGGCTCCTGGAAATGCTGGAACCGCAAGCTGCGCTACAAATCTTCCACTAGGTGTTTCCGATTTTGAAGGCCTTAAAGCCGCTGTCCTAGAACACCAGATCGACCTGGTAGTTGTAGGGCCTGAAGACCCTTTAGTTTTGGGCATACATGATTTCTTTTTACAGGACCCTCTATTGGCAAAGGTAGGTGTCATTGGACCACAAAAAGAAGCAGCCACTCTAGAGGGAAGTAAGGCTTTTGCCAAGGCATTTATGAATCGACATGACATTCCTACGGCTGCCTATGCTGAATTTACTGCCGAAACGGTTAGAGAAGGCGAAGCGTATTTAGAACAAAGCCAGCCGCCCTATGTTTTAAAAGCAGATGGACTTGCAGCAGGAAAAGGAGTGCTTATTTTGGACGAGCTCGAAGAAGCAAAAAAAGAACTGCGACACATGCTTTTGGAAAGTAAATTTGGGAAGGCATCAAGCAAGGTGGTTATTGAAGAATTTTTAAGCGGGATAGAACTTTCCTGTTTTGTTTTGACCGATGGGAAAAACTACATCACTCTTCCTATGGCAAAAGATTACAAGCGTATCGGCGAGGGAGATACAGGGCTCAACACGGGAGGCATGGGCGCCATTTCACCGGTACCTTTTGTGGACGATTTGTTCAAAGAAAAAATTGAAAACCAAATTGTCCGACCCACCATCGAAGGTCTTCAAAAAGACAGTATTCCTTATCAGGGGTTTATTTTTATAGGTCTGATCAAAGTAGCAGGAGAGCCTAAAGTTATCGAGTACAATGTCCGTATGGGCGACCCAGAAACCGAGGTGGTTATTCCACGGGTTAAAAACGATTTAGTAACAATTTTCAAAGCAGTGCAGGAAAAGCGTTTGCACGAAGTAGAATTGGAAGTAACACCAGAAACGGCAGCTACAGTGATGGCTGTATCGAAAGGGTATCCAGAGGCATATGAAAAAGGAAAAGTGATTCTCGGGATAGAGAAGGACAAAATGATTTTTCAGGCAGGAACTCAGCTTGTAGAAGGAGCAATTCACACATCAGGGGGACGTGTTTTGGCAGTAACTTCTTTAGGGGAAGACCATCAGCAGGCCCTTCAAAAGTCTTATAAAACACTTTCAAAAATAGATTTCGAAGGCATTCATTACCGAAAGGACATCGGGTTTGATTTATAAAAAGGAGTGTGCAGAAGGATCTTTGTCTTCTTCTCCATTTTTGTCAAAAAGATTCAGCTGAAGTACCCAGTAAATCAATGCGGAAAAACCAACGATCAAAAAGAGCCAGTTCACGGAATTGGCCAAGGTCCAACTCGTCTGTTCGAGTTCTCTTAAAATACTATAGGGAAGAAATAAGATTTCTTCAAACAACCACGCGATTCCTTCAAAAAAGTTTTTCATAAATAGGAGTTTACTTACCTTGCAAATTTAAGGGAAACCAAGATGTTAGCCAACCTTTTTCGAAAAACAAAAATCATTTCCCTTTCATTAGGAGCGTTTTTGATTTTTTGTTTGTTTGTCTTTTATCACAAGGGCGTTGCTTTACTATCTCATAACACTGTTGGATTTTTGACTGATTCTGCGTTGAAAACAGCACTTTTAGTTTTGGTATTAGGGAACTTGATGTGGTTAGAAGGCCGCTATCGTCATCTGAAAATTGTTCCATTACACAGCTTGAGTTTTGTACTTGTCTTGTTTTATCTTCCCCAAGGAAGCGTCGGAGTTCCAGGTCTTCTGACACTCTTTTTTTTAGGGATTGTTTTACATTATTTAAGCCTGACCCTTAAAACAGAAAACACCGTAAAATCTGTCTTTAATTTGTCCTTAATTCTCTCTGGGCTAGTTGTTTTTGAACCGCTGTTTGTTTGTTTTTTTATTAGCCCCGCGCTCTTTTTTCTAGACAAGCGTTTTCAGAATTCAAAACACCTTCTCGCTTTTATTTTACCCATAGTGATAACATTTATCTGCGTAGGAACCTTTTTTCATTTTTTCGAGAGCGAGTATTCTTTTCAAAGCACAAATACGGGGAATTTCATTGGAATTAAAAACCTGGGTAAGGAAGAAATACTATTGATTCTTTTGGGACTTATCGCCACTCTTTTCCCTTTAAAGAATGAAGTAAGAAAGGGAGTTACATCAAATCCTGCAGCTCATTTCTTCCTCATAACGTGGTTTATTCTGGGGCTTTATATTTCTTTTACTGGTGGAACGTCAAACCTAAACCCTTGGGAAATGACATTTTTTCCTTTAGCTCATTTGACAGGAATATTTTTAAAAGAAATATCTAATTGGGCAATAACTATTTTCATTTTGACCCTGATCCTTTTAAAAGTATTCAGCCTATATTTTCTGACCTAAAAAACCGTTTAAACGTCATCGTAGTCTACACAGACACGCTCTGACTGTGCAATGGCTTGACAGGTTAGGACTAACCCTTCTTCAATTTCCTCATCCGTCAGAATCTGATTGGTTTGCATTTGGGCCTTTCCTTCTGTTATTTTACCAATGCAACTGCTACAAACGCCCCCTTGACATGAATAGGGCACGTCAAGTTTTGCTTGTAGTGCGATATCGAGTAAGGTTTTTTCAGGAATCAATTCTACAGTATGAACGACCTCATCACAGGTGATCTTTAAGGTGCCTTTTCCTACTCCATCTGAGACTTCAGTAGATTGGCTACTGGCTGTAAAAAGTTCGAATAGAATGTTTTCTTTGGGAACGTTTTTTTCAATCAAATGCTGTTCTGAAAGACGGATCATCGCTTCGGGGCCACAGAGGTAAAAACGTTCAGGACTTACAGCAGCTTGATTTAAAGCATAGTTTAAAAAGGCGGTGTCAACTCTTCCAAATTGAGCACCTTCTACATTTGCTTGGCTAAAGATCCAGTGAACTTTAAATTGCTCTGGATAGGCTTCTTCAAGCGAACGTAATTCCTTGTAAAAAAGCGTTTGATCTGGGGTTTTATTTCCATAAACTAAAGTAAAATGAAGAGAAGAATTTTGATGCAAAACCGATTTTAAAATAGAAAAAATCGGGGTAATTCCACTTCCCGCGGCTACTGCCATGATCGGCGCTTGGTCTCGCTCCGCTTCATAAATAAAGCGGCCTTCAGGAAGGCCAACCTGTATGGGATCACCGACTTTAAGTTTCTGATTGACGTAGGTAGAAAACACCCCTTTTGGAACCTCTTTAACGCCCACCTGAAGAATTCCTTCATGTGGCGCAGAACAAATGGAATAGGAACGACGTACAGTTGTACCCTCTATAGGGAGTTCTAAGGATACATATTGCCCCGGGCGGAATTGGTATTTTGGCACTAAGGCTTCAGGGACCGCGATACTCAGAACAACGGCTTCTGAAGTCAATCGATCTATTACGGCAATTTGCAATGCGTGAAATTCAGACATAGCTATTTTTTTGGTAAATTTAGGAAAATGATTATCATTGATAAGTCAATTGTTGAAAAACAAATTCATGGCCTCATATTCTGTTATCGACAGTATTAAGCTTTCTAAAAAAAAATTTTTCAGGGCTCCCCAATGGGAACTAAAACTCGCCATTCGCATCTTAATTGGTTTTGTAGTATTGTACTTTCTAGCTGCCTTTTTATTCCTGGGAGTAGGAATTTATTTTATTGCTCAAAAAAGTGCACCAGAACAAAATCCAGTTTTTTTAATCAACCAATTTTTAATTTACTATTTCGGGATTGACCTTTTGATCCGTTATTTTGTCCAAAACCTTCCTATAACGGATATCAAACCGCTGTTGATCCAACCCATCTCTAAAAATAAAATTGTCCAAGGGGTCATGCTGCGGTCCTTGGGTTCGTTTTTCAATTGGATTCCACTGGTCATTTTACTCCCTTTTTGTATTGTTTATACCTTGAATGAAACTACAACTTATACTTTGTGGATCTGGCTTTTGGGAGTCCTCTTTTTTGCGGGGATCAATAATTTTTTGGTTTTTTTTATCAATAAAAGTCGCGTTGTGGCAGTGGGTCTTTTTCTGCTTTTACTGCTGGGATTAGTTTTTCAAAATGTACTGGGCGTTCCGTTGCTGTCTTTTTTTGAAAAAGGATATGATTTTCTCTTCCTAAATCCTGAAGCAGTTGCAGCCCCCTTTTTGCTATTTATTCTAACGATAGGGGTACAATACGTTTTTTTAAAAAAGCAACTGTATCTCGACAAAGGCTTTAGCGGAAAGAAAGAGCGCATAGTAGGATCTGGATTAACCGTTTTTGACCGAGTCGGGAGCCTGGGTGTTTTTATAAAAAATGACATCCGATTGATTTTGAGAAATGTTCGTGCTCGTCAAGTGGTTTTTATGGGCTTTTTGTTTCTTTTTTATGGAATCATCTTTTTTACTCAAGAGGTCTATATGGAATCCTACGCGATGCTGATCTTTGCAGGGATTTTTACAACAGGGGGCTTTATGCTCACCTTTGGACAATTGGTCCCGGCCTGGGATAGTGAGTACTTTAGTTTTTTGATGTGTCAAAACATTTCCTACAGAAACTACTTAAAGTCCAAACTGTATCTGATGATGTTTTCTGTAGTCCTCTCCCTTATTTTATCCCTGCCCTATCTGTATTTCGGTATAAAAATCATGACGATCATTTTAGCGACTGCCATTTTTAATTTTGGGATGGGTAGTTTTATCACGTTGTATTCTGGAGCGTTTAACGCTACACCAGTAAAACTAAATGTCAAAGCCAAAGCCTTTGAAAATACGCAAAACTTCAGCTTCTCCCAATTGCTCTTTACCCTTCCCAAGATTGTCTTGCCGGTCTTGGTGTTTTATGTCCCCTTTCAGTTTTTTGGATTTACGGCAGGGATTATCGGACTGAGTCTAACCGGACTTTTGGGATTGCTGTTCAACGGGTTTTTACTGAGCATAATCGAAAAGACATATCAAAAAAGAAAACATCAAACCCTGTCTTCATTTCAAAAAATATAATTATGATAAAGGTTACTAATTTATCAAAAACCTATGGGGGAACTCTTGTTCTAGAGCTCCCGGAGTTAAGCATTCCAAAAGGCCAACGTTTCGGGTTGGTTGGAAATAATGGAGCAGGCAAAACAACCTTTTTTAGTTTGCTCTTAGATTTGATTGAAAGCAGCAGCGGCCGTATTGCGATCAATGATATAGATGTCCAATCCAGTGAAGACTGGAAACCCTTTACGGCGGCATTTATCGACGAGAGTTATTTGATCGGTTATTTAACGGTCGAAGAGTACTATTATTTTTTGGGGAGCCTCCGAGGGTTAAGCACTAAAGAAATTGACGAGTGGGTGTTGGGTTTCGAATCGTTTTTTAACGGAGAAATTCTAGGGAAAAAGAAATACCTTCGAGACCTCTCAAAAGGGAACCAAAAAAAGGCAGGAATCGTTGGAAGCTTGATTGGCTCCCCAGATCTGGTAATTTTAGACGAACCCTTTGCAAACCTAGACCCCAGTTCCCAAATCGGGTTAAAAAAATTAATCGAAGACATTGCAAAAAAAAGCACAATTACCTTTTTGATTTCAAGCCACGATTTGACACATGTCACCGAAGTTTGTGACCGAATCGTCTTATTAGAAAAAGGGAAAATATTGAGAGACATCAAGACAACGCCCTCTACCTTGAAAGAACTGGAATCGTATTTTAGTTTTAAAGAATAAAGAAATATACTAAAAGCCCTCTTTTTCAGTTATTATCTAGCAAGCTTACACCGATGTTTTTAAGGCCTTACACTTTTTTGTTTACCACATTGTTCTTTTTTTCTTTGCTGTCTTGTAGTACAACAAAAAAGGGAGTATTGAATCAAGGCTATCACGCTTTGACAACCAAATACAACGTATTGTTTAATGGAAAAGAAGCCTTTACTGTAGGAGAAGCCATTTTAGAAGAAGCGTTTGAAGACAATTTTTATGAACTACTTCCTGTAGAACCGATTAATTTACGTGGGGAAAACATCGATGAAACGACGATTGTTCCTGGCTTTGATCGCGCCGAAGAAAAAGCGGTAAAAAGTATTCAGAAGCATTCCATGAACATCAATGACATCCAGTACAATAGTCAAATGGATGAGGCCTATCTCCTTTTGGGAAAAGCCCGCTATTTTGACCGTCGTTTTTTCCCAGCCTTGGAAGCTTTTAATTATCTTTTAGAGAGCGGGGCAAATCCCTCCAATTATGTAGAGGGAAAAATTTGGAGAGAAAAAACAAACATCCGTTTGCGGAATGTAGAGCTTGCTATTGACAATTTGACGCCTCTTGCACGATCCTTAGTTCCAAACAATCGATTTTATCCTCAGGCCAATGCCACTCTTGCCGATGCCTATATAAATTTAAAGCAATTGGATTCTGCATCTTTTTATATCAAAAGAGCCGCTTTGAAAGAACCTAAAAGGGAAAATAAGGCACGGTATTTATTCATTACAGGACAACTTTTTGAAAGCTTGGACAAAAGAGATTCTGCGCAATGGGCCTATTCGGAGATTCTGGCATTAAAAAGAAAAGCACCCAGAAAATTTTTAATTCAAGCGGAAATCAAAACCCGAATGGAAGAGGAGGAAATGGGTTTTGAAGAACGTATCGGAGCGATTCAAAAACTATTGAAGAACTATGAAAATCAGCCATTTGAACACGTATTAAATCGAGCGATTGCAAAGCTCTATTTACAACAAAATCAAGACAGCCTTGCGCTAGATTATTTTAACATGTCTATGACATCGACTTTTTTGGATTCGTACACGGAGATCGAAAATTTTCAAGATCTCGCCGACTATCATTTTACAAAAGGGGCCTATCTGAAATCTGGAAGCTTCTTAGATAAATTACTACCTCTTTTTGACGAAAAAACGACAGCCTATAAAAAATTAAAAAGAAAACGAGACAATTTGGACGAGGTCATCGCGTATGAAAAAACCGTTCAGGATACGGATAGCCTTTTAGGGCTTATGTCTTTGACACAAGCGGAACAGTTGGTCTATTTTGAAAACTATATTGAAGAAAAGCAACAAAAAGAAATCTTGCAACTCCAAGAAGAGAATGCCGAAAAAAGATTTCAATTTTTAAACCGTACAAAAACCGCTTTTTATTTTTACAACCCGAACCAACTTCTTCAAGGGAAACAAACCTATTTGGCCAATTGGGGAAACCGTCCCAATGTGGACAATTGGAGAAGTGCCAGTGCGATTATAAATCTAAGCCTCGAAGAAGATAATGGCGAACTTTTGAAAGAGGGTACGGCATCAATTATTCAAGAAACTCCAGAAAGATTTATTGCGGAATTGCCCAAAACAGAGAGGGAGAAAGACAGCCTGACCCTACTCAACCAAAAAGCGTATTTACAGTTGGGAATGATTTATAAAGAAAAGTTTAATGACTTTCCTTTGGCACAACAACGCCTGCAAAAAGGATTGTCCTTAGACCCGACAGATGAGATCGCTGTGCAAGCGCTCTACCACCTTTACCGAATGGAAGAGCAAGAGGAATCCACAAATGCGGATACGTACAAACAACAATTGATCGCAAATTATCCGGAGACCCCCTTTGCACGGTTGTTGTCAGATCCTGAAAATTACGATACCTCAGGAATGATTACACCTGAAACCTTATATGCCAAAGCACTGGACTTATTCGAAAACCAACAACTTTTAGAAACCTTAGAATCCCTAGAGGAGCTGACCGTTCTGGCAAGTGGGAGCCCTGTTGAACCTAAAATTAATTTGCTTAAAGCCCACACTCTTGGACGGTTAAATGGAGTTGCAGCCTGGAAAGCATCATTGAATGAAGTGGCGACAAATTTTAGCGCCGTTGAAGAAGGGATACAAGCAAAAGCTCTCTTGGCAGAGATTGAAGCGCTCAATGATTTGGAAGAAACCGGAGTTATATATAAAAATTACAAATGGGTGTTTCCTTTTCCTATAACTGAAAAGGAAAACGCACAGAAATTTTTAACCGTACTAAGAACAGAAGTTAAAACGTACAATAGATTTTGGAGTGTGAGTTTGGATGCCTACAATAAAGAGTTTGTTTTTGTAGTGGTTCACGGAATTCGCGACCCCAAAGAGATCGAAAATTGGAAGATTCAACAGGAACGCTACAACAGTACTACTGTGCAAAATGATAATTTTGTAACTTTGGCTTCCCAATATCGTGAGTACATGAAAAAAAAAACGTGGATAAATATAATTAAATGAGAGGAACAGACAATAACGGACAGTATAGTAAAATTGATAAAAACACAATTTTCAAAGGGTCGATCCATTCAAAAACAGACATCCGAATTGATGGAACTGTGGAAGGAGAAGTAGTCACCACAGGTAAAGTGATTTTTGGAAAAGACGCAAAGGTAAAGGGAACAGTATTGTGCGGTAACGCCGATGTCGAAGGAACATTTGATGGGGAACTCACGGTTTCAGGGACACTGAGTTTAAAAACGGGTTCTAATCTAAAAGGGAAAGTTCGCATTCAAAAATTAATTGTAGAGTCGGGTGCAACCTTTAATGCAAATTGTTCCATGCATTCTGCCGAAGACGGCGTTAAAAAGCTAAAAAAAGTTAATGAAAAAGAGGAGGAAGCCGAACCAGTGGCTAATATTCTCTAGTCTCGCTTTTCAAATCGCCCTAATCATGTGGGCAAGCATCCGTTTAGGGAAATATTTAGACCAAAAATTTCAATCCTCAGAAAATCAGTTTGGACTGCTTTTTAGCAGTTTGGGCCTGGTCGTGATTCTTTGGACCATTTACAAACAAAGCAAACGTTTTTGGAATTAATAATGAGAAAAAATTTAACCTACACCTTCATTTTTTTTGTCACCCTAGGACTTGTTTTTAGCATTCACCTTCAAGTGTTCCCTCAGGCTCAGACTTTTCTTATTCAAAGTTATACCATCAACGCCGTTTTGGCAATAGCAGCTTTACTTCTTTTGGGTATTGGAATGCGGAAGAAAAAAAACAACTTGGCAAACCTGTATTTGATTACGGTTGCATTAAAGTTGATTGTTTATTTTCTCTTTTTTCATCCCCAATTCCAATTGGATGGGACCTTGACACGGAACGAGTTTTTCATGTTTTTTGTTCCCTATGCCTTGGGCTTACTCGCAGAAATTATTTTGTTAGCAAGGCGATTCAATTAAATCAAAAGGGTTTTGTGAAAGACATTATCTAAAGGGCGATCTCGAGACATAGAATCAATCAAAAAAGAAGTTTAAAAAAACATTTAAAAGTTTCTTTATTTCTGCGAAAGCCTTACATTTGCAGCGCTAAAAACACGATTTAAACCAATGTTTTATGCTGTCTATGCAAATTAAAACCAACGCCAATTTAGTATTGCTCTTTGCGTTGTTTTTGACACCCTTTTTTCTACAAGCGAAAGACAGCGAATCTTCCGGAGATTTAAAGACAGAAATTAAAGAATACATCTCGCATCACTTAGAAGACGCCTATGACTTTAGTCTGTTTTCTTATACCGATGCTTCTGGCGAACACGTATACATCGGAATCCCACTTCCCGTAATACTTTGGGACAATGGGCTTCAAATTTTTTCTTCTTCCAAGCTCCACCATGGAGAAGAGGTTGCACAGGTAGGGTCGAATTATTACAAACTGGACCATGGGAAAATTTACAAAACAGACGCCGCAGGAACTATTAACTACGACGAATCGCAACACGCCACAAATGCAGCTCCTCTAGATCTTTCCATTACTAAGGGAGTGGCGAGTATGTTTTTGATTGCTGTATTGATGTTTTACCTTTTTACGAGCCTTGCCAAGTCCTATACCAAAACAGGCGGGGTGCCAGCAGGGATCGGACGTTTTTTTGAACCAATTGTTTTGTACATCCGAGACGATATAGCTCGGCCTAACATCGGGGAAAAGAAATACGGAAAATACATGAACTTCTTGCTGACTATTTTCTTTTTCATTTGGTTTTTAAATCTTTTGGGGCTTACCCCACTGGGTGTAAATGTTACAGGAAATATTGCGGTTACTTTTGGGTTGGCTTTATTAACCTTTTTGATTACAAACCTTACGGGAACAAAAGATTACTGGCTTCATATTTTTGATCCCCTAGGCGGGTCTATGAAGTGGTATGCCAAAATACCGTTGTACATTATTTTAATTCCCATCGAAGTTTTGGGAATTTTTATCAAGCCATTTTCACTTTTGATTCGTTTGTATGCCAATATGCAGGCAGGACATATCGTATTGATGAGTTTGATTGGGTTGATGTTTATTTTTAAAAGTTGGTTGGGGAGTCCCTTGTCCTTTGGACTGGCCTTTGCCATCTCAATTATAGAATTGTTAGTTGCGTTGTTACAAGCGTATATTTTCACGATGCTTTCTGCGCTTTATTTCGGTTTTGCCGCAGAAGAACACGAGCATCATTAACCTTAAACACCCCAGTTGTGTCAAAAAAGAGAATGTTTAATTTAAATTTTAGAATATGGAAATTCCAGTAATGGTAGGTGCCGGTTTAGTAGTAATTGGTGTAGGTATGGGTATCGGTAGAATCGGTGGTTCTGCAATGGAGGCGATCGGTCGTCAACCCGATGCGTACGGTAAAATTCAAACAGCGATGTTAATTGCTGCAGCTCTTGTAGAGGGAATTGGATTTGCTGCTTTATTTGCAGTGTAATCTAAGGGCCTTTAAGGCTGTATTAACCTAAGGTTTTAAACGATGGAAAAATTAATTAGTGAATTTTCATTAGGCTTGTTTGTATGGCAAACGGCAATTTTTGTAGGCTTGTTATTTCTACTGAAAAAATTTGCATGGAAACCCATATTAGACTTGGTCAATGAACGGGAAACTTCAATCAAGGATGCTTTAGCTGCTGCTGAAGAAGCACGTGCAGAAATGCAGAGTCTTCAGTCGGACAACCAACGTATCTTAAAAGAGGCCCGAGCCGAAAAAGAAGCTTTGCTTAAAGAAGCACGCAAAGCCAAAGCCGATATTATAAATGAGGCAAAGGCAGAAGCGCAAGAAGAAGCACAAAAGATTTTGACTCAAGCTCAAGAAGCGATCCAAAATGAAAAAAGGGCTGCGGTAAACGAGTTGAAACAACAAGTCGGAACCATCGCTTTAGATATTGCAGAAAAGGTTCTCCAGAATGAATTGGAGAGTAAAGAAAAACAAATGCAGTTGGTCAATCAACTGTTGGAAGACACGGATTTAAAATAGATGAAAGGAACACGCGCAGCACTTCGTTATGCCAAAGCAACGTTATCTTTTGCCCAAGACAATAAGGCAGCAGATATTGTGGCCAAGGACATGTGGCAGTTAGAGGCTTTGTTAAACGAAAATGCGACATTGCACAGCGCTTTAGACAATCCCCTTCTACCCGTTGAGAAAAAGCATGCGGTAGTCACAGCCCTGCTCCCAAATGCGTGTGAGTCGACCACTAAGTTATTTTCCCTTTTGGGAGATAACAACCGTTTGTCGTTATTGCCCGCTACGTGTGTACAATACCTTAGCCTCTTCGCGAAAGCGCAAGGGGAGCAAACCGCCGTAGTCACGTCTGCAGTACCCCTTTCTCCAGAGCTTGAAAAAAGAGTATTGGAAAAGGCCAAATCTGTTTCCAATCAAAAGATTCAAATTGAAAACAAAGTAGATCCAAGCCTTTTGGGAGGATTTATTTTAAAGATTGGCGATATGCAGTATGATGCAAGTGTTGCGCATCAGCTCAAAGCAATCAAAACATTAGTAACTAAAAAGAATACGATCTAAAGATATTGATCATGGCAGATGTAAACCCCGCTGAAGTATCAGCAATACTAAAAAAGCAATTGGAAGGCTTCAGCTCCGCTTCCGCAATGGACGAAGTAGGAACCGTCCTTGAAGTAGGAGATGGAATTGCCCGAGTCTTCGGCCTATCCAATGCCCAATACGGAGAATTAGTCTCTTTTGAAGAAGGACTAGAGGGAATGGTTTTAAACCTAGAGGAAGATCATGTGGGTGTGGTATTACTGGGCCCCTCTAAAGGAGTAAAAGAAGGGGATACCGTAAAAAGAACGCAGCGTATTGCTTCCATCAACGTAGGTGAAGGTGTGGTAGGTCGTGTGGTGAACACACTTGGACAACCCATCGACGGGAAAGGAGCAATTGAAGGCGACTTAAACGAGATGCCTTTGGAGCGAAAAGCCCCAGGTGTGATTTTCCGTCAACCGGTAAACGAACCTCTTCAAACGGGAATTAAATCTATCGATGCAATGATCCCAGTAGGTCGTGGACAACGCGAGCTGGTCATCGGAGATCGTCAAACGGGGAAAACAACGGTTTGTATTGATACAATATTAAATCAAAAAGAATTTTACGATGCTGGAGAGCCTGTATATTGTGTCTATGTAGCCATCGGACAAAAAGCCTCTACAGTAGCAGGAATAGCAAAAACATTAGAAGACCGTGGGGCTATGGCCTACACTACCATAGTAGCTGCCAACGCTTCTGATCCAGCACCCATGCAAGTTTATGCACCTTTTGCTGGAGCAGCAATTGGAGAATATTTTAGAGATACGGGGCGTCCGGCTTTGATTATTTATGACGACTTGTCTAAACAAGCGGTAGCCTATCGTGAGGTGTCCCTATTACTGCGTCGTCCTCCAGGACGAGAGGCCTACCCAGGAGACGTCTTTTACCTTCACTCCCGTTTGCTAGAGCGTGCAGCAAAAGTAATAGGGGATGACAGTATCGCCAAAGAAATGAACGACCTCCCAGACTCGTTAAAAGACAAAGTAAAAGGAGGAGGTTCCTTAACGGCACTGCCTATTATCGAAACTCAAGCAGGAGATGTATCGGCCTATATACCGACGAATGTCATCTCCATTACAGACGGACAGATCTTTTTAGAGTCAGATCTCTTTAACTCTGGGGTACGTCCGGCGATCAATGTGGGAATTTCCGTTTCGCGAGTAGGAGGTTCAGCACAGATCAAGTCCATGAAAAAAGTAGCAGGAACCTTAAAACTGGATCAAGCGCAGTTTCGCGAATTGGAAGCCTTTGCCAAATTTGGTTCGGATCTTGATGCAGTCACCCTCAATGTAATCGAAAAAGGAAAGCGCAATGTGGAAATTTTAAAACAAGCGCAAAACGATCCCTTTACTGTGGAAGAGCAGGTCGCTATCATTTATGCAGGTTCAAAAAACCTTTTGCGCTCTGTACCTGTAGAAAGCGTAAAGGCTTTTGAACAGTCGTACCTCGAAACCTTGCGCAAAAAACACAAAAAGACACTTGCTGAACTCAAGGCAGGGAAATTGACAGATGCGGTAATAGACACACTAAACGCAGTAGCAAAAGAAATCGCAGCTCAATTCGTATAAACCATGGCAAACCTTAAGGAAATACGGAATAGAATTACATCGGTCTCTTCGACCATGCAAATCACAAGCGCCATGAAAATGGTGTCTGCCGCAAAGCTTAAAAAGGCCCAGGACGCGATCACCGCCATGCGCCCGTATGCTTCGACCTTGACCGAGCTGATCCAAAACCTTAGTGGTGCTTTGGAAGGAGATGCTCAAAACCCGTACACGGAAGTACGGGAAAAGAAAGCCGTTTTGATTGTAGCCATTACTTCAAACAGAGGACTCTGTGGCGCATTCAATGCCAATATTATTAAAAAGACCCGTCAACTCATGACGGAAAACTATGCCAATCAAAAGGTATCTCTACTTACTGTGGGGAAGAAAGGATCTGAAATTTTAGCCAAAACAAATCAAGTTGTTTCCAGTCACGACGTACTCTTTGACGAATTGACCTTCAGTAAGGCTAGTGAAGTTGCTCAACAGGTGATGGATCAGTTTGAAGAGAAAGCGTATGATGAGGTTGTATTGGTTTACAATCGATTCAAAAATGCGGCAACTCAAATCGTTCAAACGGAACCGTTTCTACCTATAGTAGCTGTTTCAGAAACAGAAACCGCCTCCAGTGCAGACTATATTTTTGAACCGAGTCAGGAAGAGATTGTAAATGAATTGTTGCCCAAGTCGTTAAAGATGCAATTTTTTAAAGCCTTACGCGACTCCTTTGCCAGTGAGCATGGAGCTCGAATGACCGCAATGCACAAAGCCACAGATAATGCCACAGAATTGAGAGATCAACTCAAATTGACTTATAACAAAGCACGTCAGGCTGCGATTACCAACGAAATTCTTGAAATTGTTGGGGGAGCAGAAGCGCTGAATGGGTAGTGTCAGGATATAAATAAAAAGTTAAAGCTCCTTTTATGGAGCTTTTTTTATACAATTATTTTAACCTTTAACTTAAAATCAAACCCCAATATTTGACTGCTTATGTTATCTTTCTCACTTCATTTAAAGAAAGAGGTTATTTTCTTTAGCTTCTTTTTTATTTTTCTATTTTCAGAGTGTACTAAAGAAAATACTGTGCCCCTTTCAGAAGAATCAGCGAGTTCAACTACCTCCACCACCACAGAGAATAACAATTCAAACAGTACTCCAGACTCCACTTCTTCGTCAGAGACAAATGTTGACGTGACTACTTCAGAAGAGGAACCCTCCTCCTCGGTAAGCGTAACTGTTTCCGTGGGAGGCGATGCTTTTCCGATTGATACCCCTGTGGTTTTAGCCTATTTTCCTTCCTGGTCTGAAAATTGTGTTAGTACTGGACAAAGTTCTAAACTAAGAGACACCCCTGCTTTTGTAAATCATCTTTTTCTTGGTTTCGGAAAACCCAACCTGCGTTACGAAAAAGGAAGCTACGATTTATCTGCCACAGGAATTGAGGTTCCCTACGACGGCTGTACGCTAAAGGAGAGCGTAAGTGCTTTTGGAGACTGAAAAAGAACTAAAAAAAAGGTTTCCTAAAGACGAAGACTAGTTAACAAAAAGGGGAAAGAAACTTTTTAATTCACCAAATTAAGAAAGCTGATTTTGTAAATTGTAATTCTTACAAATTATCTAAAATGATTGAAGTTTTTGTTCAGAATGAAAGCCCTTACGACCTCCCTTCTTATGCAACAAGTGCTTCCGCTGGAGTTGACTTAAGAGCTGTTTTGGAGGCCCCTCTGGAGTTACACCCCTTAGAACGAAAAATTATTGGTACAGGGTTAAAAATAGCCTTGCCTGAAGGTTTTGAAGCCCAAGTCCGTCCTCGGAGTGGACTGGCTGCCAAGCACGGCATTTCGGTTTTAAATGCACCTGGCACCATCGATGCAGATTATCGTGGGGAGGTAGGGGTTATTTTGGTCAACCTTTCCAATGAAGCGTTTACTATTCATCCAGGAGAACGGATTGCTCAACTAGTGGTCGCCAAATACGAACAAATACACTGGAAGGTAACAGAAGAACTTTCAACGACAGAACGCGGCTCGGGAGGGTTTGGTAGTACGGGAAAAAAATAAGGCATGAAAATCATTGTACCCATGGCGGGGAGAGGTTCTCGTTTAAGACCCCACAGTTTGACAACTCCTAAACCGCTGATTTGCGTTGCCGGAGCGCCTATTGCACATCAGTTGGTGCATGAAATTGCCAAAGTGGTAGAAGAGCCTATCACAGATATTGGTTTTGTCATCGGAGATCCAGCTTTTTTTGGAGAGGAGGTTGTAACTTCTTTACAGCAACTCGCCGAAGAACTCGGTGCAAAACCCCATATTTTTAGACAGGACCAACCCTTGGGAACGGGCCATGCCATTATGTGTGCGGAACCTTTATTAGAAGGACCTACGGTTGTGGCTTATGCCGACACGCTGATCCGTGCAAAACTAACTTTAGACCCAGATGCTGATGCTGTGATTTGGGTAAAAAAAGTAATTGCCCCTGAAGCTTTTGGGGTGGTAGCGCTCAATGCAGAAAACCAGATTGTGGATTTGGTAGAAAAACCAACCGATTTTGTTTCTGATTTAGCGGTGATTGGGATTTACTATTTCAAGGAAATTCAATTTTTGAAACAAGCACTTAAAAAAGTAGTAGCGCAAGACCTTCAGCCTGGAGAAGAATATCAAATTAATCACGGGATTTTAGCGATGTTGGAGCAAGGAGCGATTTTTAAACCAGGAGCTGTGGACACTTGGATGGATTGTGGAAATCCAGAGGTGACGCTCCAAACCAACACAGAGATGTTGGAAATCAAACAAAAAGAGGGGGAGGAATTACAAGACCCTTCTGCGGAGATCACAAACAGCAACATTGTTCCGCCTTGTTTTATAGCAGAAAATGTAAAAATCAGCGACAGTATCATAGGACCTGGGGTTTCCATCGGTGCTGGAACCCAAATTCACAACTGTCAACTTCAAAATTGCTTGATCCAAAGCGATAGTAATTTGGAAAATCTGACTTTACAAAAAGCAATGATTGGAAATCAAGTACGTTATAAAGGAAACCCTACCTTTGTAAGTCTAGGCGATTATTCACAGCTTGAATGATGAAAACATATTTTAAAACAATTTTACTCTTCCTAATGACAGTTATAGTATTGACTGGCTGTAAAACCGTTGCCGTGCTTCCCACCAAAACACCGGTAAAAAATGTAAACTTGGAATCGTTGGCTTCAAAAATCCGAAGCACTTATCCAAAGGTCAACAAAGTACGCTCTCGGATTAAAGCAACTTACGACAATGGAAAACGCGAGCAGCAAGTAATCGTACAATACCGTATGGAGAGCAAAAAGAAATTGTGGCTCAGCGCGACCATGCTTATTCCCATCGCTAAACTATTGATCACCCCAAACGAGGTTTCCTTTTATGAGAAATTTCAAAAAACGTATTTCCAAGGAAATTTTGATTTAATCAATGCGCCATTTAACACCTCTTTTGGCTATACTGACATCGAAAATCTTTTTTTAGGGAAACCTTTTCTAGATCCTAGTGAAGGAAGATGGAAACAAATTTCAAACCCCCAATATTACATTTTAATTCCACAAGGAAAACGAACAGGTTTAAAACCCACCTTATTTTTTGATCCTGTAACGTTTCTTCTCAAAGAACAGCGCTTTATCATTCCTGGAAGCGGGTATAACCTGACAATAAAATACTTACGTCACTTAAGAGTAGAGGGAAAATCATTACCCAATCTAATTGAGATCACCCTTTTTGATGGCACTCAGTCACAGCGGTTGGAACTGGAATTTACACGAACGGACCTTACCGATCAGTTGAGTTTTCCTTTTGAAATCCCCCAAGGCTATTCAAAAATTGAATTTTAAATGAGAAGAAGTGCTTTTTTTCTCCTCTTATTTTGGATTGGATTGGGGACTGGTTTTGCACAACAAAACTCAAAACAACAAAAACAATTGGAGGCCCAACGGCTCCAATTAAAGAACGAAATTAAGCAAATCAACAGCCTGCTTTTCTCCAATACCAAGACGCGCAAAAATGCTCTTTCTGAGGTAGAAGACTTACAAGTAAAGCTCAATGTTCGATCCAAATTGATCAAGGTGACTAATCAACAGGCAAACTTGTTGACGCGGAGAATAGGACTGAACGAAAGAACGATAGCTGATCAAAGAAAAGAACTGGAATCACTTAAAGCCGAATATGCAAAAATGATTCAAAAGTCGTATGCCAGTAAATCGCTGCAGAACCGTCTGATGTTTTTGTTTTCCTCTGAAAACTTTTTGCAAGCCTACAAGCGCATTCAATACTTAAAACAGTATGCTCGTTACCGAAGAAAGCAAGGAATTGCTATTGCAGAAAAGACAACACTCCTGCAGGAACTCAACAAAACCTTAACTCAGGAAAAAGCAACAAAGCAAGCCTTGGTAGAAGAAAACAGAGCGGTACAAGAGGAGTTAGAAAAAGAACGCAAACAACAGCAGAACCTGATCAAAACTTTAAAACGCAAAGAACGTTCTCTTGCTGCACAGATTGCCAAAAAGCAAAAACAGCGCAAAGCCATAGACCGTGAAATCAATCGGCTGATACGCGAGGCCATTGCCGCATCGAATAAAGCTGCGGGCAAAAAAGGGAATAAAACCTTTCAACTTACCCCTGAAGCCAAGTTAATCGCGGCAAATTTCCAGGCAAACAAAGGGCGTTTACCTTGGCCTTTAGAAAAAGGAGTGGTGATTCAAGGCTTTGGACGACAGCAGCATCCTGTAGTAAAAACGACAACGATTCAAAGTAATGGGGTGGTCTTGGCGACAGAAGCCTCAGCTCAAGTCCGTGCGGTTTTTGAAGGGGAGGTGATGTCGGTAATCATAATTAAAGGAAGCAACCCTTCGGTGCTCATTCGCCATGGTAACTTTATCACACTTTACACCAATTTGGCAAAGCTTTATGTTAAAAAAGGTGAAAAGGTAGCTGCAAAACAACCCATCGGAGAAGTCTTCACAAACCAGCAAACAGGGAAAACCCAATTACAATTTGGGATATTTAACAATGTTAAAGCATTGAATCCCAAGGACTGGGTGTATCAGATGTAGTCTAGCGTTCTTCCAAATACCAGGCTTCTTCCTCTAAGGTATACTTTAGAAAATAAAGCATGTTAATTGCCTCTTTTTTAGAGGTGTATCGTCCATACGCAACGCGATAAAGACCTTCTGGATTTATTTGAGCAAGTGCGGCTGGGTAGCCTTCCGCTTTAAGGTCAACAACCTTTTTTTCTGCGTTTTCTTCAGAACGAAAAGAGCCTGCAATTACACTGAAATAGACTTGGTCCAATACCACTTCTTCGTCTAAAGGGTTTGCGGCAACAGCGACATCAATAGAAGAGAGGCTTCCCAGATCAAAAGTAGCGTCTTGGACATTCTTTTCGATCTTACTTTGAGCCTTTTCTTGAGCAACAATCCGCTGTTCTGTAACATAACGGTCGCTAAAATAGTAGGAAGCGCCTAAGAGAGCGATCCCAATTATACCAATAGCTGCATAGCGCAGAACTGGAGATTTTTTTGAATCCTCCTCTTGTTCGGGAGTAAACATTAGTTCGTCTTTATTTGTGTCTTCCATATCGTAATGGTTTTTTATGTGATTAACAGATTCCTGGATCGGTTCACGTTCAAAATAGTGTAAACCAAAGGAGTTTATATCAAAGTTGATTCTTTCCCAGGGGGTAAATTGTATTTTTCGTTCTTGGTTCAATCGAATTTCTCCTACACCAGGAAAACGCAAGGTTTGAGTTTGCATCTTTTTTTTCCAACTACTAACTTCTTTTTCGATTGTTCGCAAGGCATTTTCGTAAGTAATATTTTCTTTTGTAGCGATATAATGGGCTAACAATCCGTCGTTTGCAGTTAAAAGTTGATTGAAATTAACCTCTTTTCGAGGTGGATAGAAGAAGCCTCTTGGGTCTACCTGCGCATTAAAAGAGCGCGTCAAAAAGGCTCCGAAATGTGGAATAGTTACACATTCGTATTGGTAGAGTAATTCTTGTATAAAACGAGTTAACTGCATTGAATCAAAAATAGTAAAATAATGCCACTTTTTTAAAACGCACAGAATGAAGGTTTAGTATCTTCGTAAAATAGACCCCCAATGCCATGACAGAACTCGATGCTTGCCATGTTTTGCAACACCTTTCAGGGATTGGCTGGCAGCGCAGCCAAAAACTTCTAATGCATTTTGGAAGTGCGATTGCTATTTTTAAAGCCAGTGCTAAGGAGTGGCAAACCGTTCCTGGGCTTGGCGAATATGCCTGTAAAGGACTTGCAACCTGGGAAAAAGCGTATCCCAAAGCAAAACAGCAAAGAAAACTTTTAGAGAAGTACCAAGTTGAATATTTAAAATTTGGTACGGAAGACTATCCACTACCTCTTTCTTATTGTTCCGATGCACCGATACTGCTATTTTATCAAGGCACCACTAAATTTAAAGATCGCAAAATCGTCAGTTTCGTAGGAACTAGACAAAACACCCCCCCATGGGAAAGCTTTTTGTGAAGAGCTCATCCCTTGTTTGCGTCCGTACAATCCGATTATCTGCTCCGGCCTAGCACGAGGAATTGACATTATTGCGCATCGTGCAGCACTAAAGGAGGGCTTAGAAACCATATCCTGTTTGGCACACGGCTTGGATTTTATTTATCCGAAAGAACACAGCAATACTGCAAAAAAACTAGTAACTAAGGGTGCACTACTCACCGATTTTTTTACCAGAGACCGAATTTCATCGGGTCAATTTTCCAACGAGAAACCGCTTGATTGCGGGCATGGCTCATACCACTGTAGTGATCGAGTCTGGAGTGCAGGGGGGAAGTATGAATACAGCGGACCTTGCCCATCAATACGGGCGGGAACTCTTTGTTGTTCCAGGCCGTTATTCCGATCATAAAAGTCAGGGATGTCATCAATTGATCGTTCAACAAAAAGCCCAATTGCTCTCTGATCTCCAACAATTGGTCACTGCTTTGGGTTGGGAAAAAGACTCCCGTCCAAAAAGTGTTCAAAAAACTCTTTTTACACAGCTGAGTCAGGAAGAAAAGAAAGTAGTCGAAGGATTGCAGCAGCGGAGTAAAACGCATTTGGATGCATTGGCTTTAGAAGTGGGACAAAAAATCAGTAAGGCCGCAGCTTTGCTTATGGAATTGGAAATGAAAGGCGTGGTACGGGCACTGCCTGGAAAGTACTACGAGCTGATCTAGTAACCTAATTTGTCACGAACTCTCAGTAGTACCTCCTGGGCTACTTTACGTGCTTTCTCGGCACCTTTCGCTAGGGCAATATAAACCTCTTCAGGATGCTGGTGGAAATAGTCGTATTTTTCGCGTTCCTCGGAAAAGCGGTCTAGAATGAGGTCAAAAAGTAATTGTTTTGCATGCCCATATCCCATTCCACCCGCTTGATAGCGCGCACGTAACTCCTGAATGGAAGAAGCGGGGGCTAAAAGGGAATAAAGGGTAAAGACCGTACAGGTATTGGGATCTTTAGGATCTTCTACCGCTGTGCTGTCGGTTTGGATACCCATAATCTGTTTTCTCAGTTTTTTTTCAGGTAGAAAGATGTTAATAGTATTGTTTTTCGACTTGCTCATTTTTTGGCCGTCGGTACCCGGGATATGTTGAGTATGTTCTTGGATTTTCGCGTTGGGAACCACAAAGGTTTCGCCCATTTGGTGGTTAAAACGCGAAGCGACATCTCGTGTAATTTCCAAATGCTGCAATTGGTCTTTTCCTACCGGAACAAGTTCGGCATCGTACAAAAGGATGTCGGCAGCCATTAACATGGGATAGGTAAACAAGCCCGTATTGACATCGGCTAAATCTTCCGATTTATCTTTAAAGGAGTGTGCCAAGGTCAAGCGTTGGTAGGGAAAAAAACAATTGAGATACCAGGCGAGTTCCGTCACCTCACTTACATCACTTTGTCTGTAAAAATGTGTCTTTTCAATATCCAAACCACAAGCCAACCAAGTCGCCGCTGTAGAAAAGGTGTTTTCCCGAAGGGTTTCCCCGTTTTTGATTTGGGTGAGCGAATGCAAGTCAGCAATAAACAAAAACGAGTCGTCTGAGGTCGCTTTGGCCATTTCAATTGCCGGAAGTACTGCACCAAGGAGATTCCCTAAATGAGGGGTACCCGTGGACTGTACACCAGTTAAAATCCGTGCCATTTCAAAATTTTTAACAAAGGTACGGTTCCTCACATCGGGGCGCAACTATTTTTTAAGGGATGAATAATAATGAAGGAGCGAGGGAAAAATAAATGTCTTTTAATCAATATCTTTACTCCATGAGTAAAGTACTATTGGTCTTGTGGCGGATTTGGTTCTATTTCCTCAGTGCGATTCCCGTAATCCTTCTTTTCATTCCTTTGGCGCTGTTTTTAGTACTTCCCAACGGGTACCGCTATTTGTATTGGGTAGCCCGAAATATTTGGGCTCCTTTTGTCCTTTTTGGAACGGGGTTTTGGGTAAAACGACTCAATTCCTTTCCCCCCGAAGGGGTAAGTATGGTTTTGGTTGCGAATCATTCCAGTTATATGGATATTATGCTGATGTTTCGCATGCGAAGGACCCCATTTGTTTTTGTCGGAAAAAAAGAAATCGGTAAAATTCCCTTTTTCGGTTATTTGTATAAGCGCGCAGCAATCCTGGTCGACCGAAGTAGTGCGCAAAGCCGTCTTGAGGTCTATGATCAAGCACGTAAGGTGATTGCCAAAGGGTACAGCATTTGTATCTTCCCAGAAAAGGAGTATCTGGACGAAACGGTACTTTTAAACTCGTTTAAACGGGGTGCGTTTAAATTGGCAATTGAACACCAACTCCCTATTTTTCCAATGATTTTTTTGGATTGCAAACGAAAATTTCCATGGTATACGACCCATGGCTTTGGAGGGGCACTACGAGTAAAAGCCTTGGATTTAATTGAAACAAAAGGCATGAATGAATCGGATATTAAACCCTTAACAGAACACATGCATCAAGAAATCAAAAACGAACTTTTAGCAGATCCCAAACAACACGCAGTTAGGGCGATTGAAGTTTGGAAAAAGAGGACTGCTTAGTTACCCGTTTACCTCTTTTAGAGTAGCCATAATTTTTTGTTCCAGCTCTTCCATTAATTCGGGATTGTCCAAGAGCAAGTTTTTGACAGCATCGCGACCTTGGCCAATTTTGGTATCGCCATAGCTAAACCAAGATCCACTTTTTTTGATGATTTCGTAGTTGACGCCTAGGTCAATAACTTCTCCAATTTTAGAAATCCCTTCTCCGTACATGATATCAAATTCAGTAGTTCGGAAGGGTGGAGCGACTTTATTTTTGACCACTTTTACACGGGTTTTATTTCCCATTACTTCTGCTTCTGCACTTTTTATTTGTGTTGAGCGGCGGATGTCCAAACGAACAGAAGCGTAAAATTTCAGTGCATTTCCTCCAGTGGTTGTTTCTGGATTGCCAAACATCACTCCAATTTTTTCACGGAGCTGGTTAATGAAAAATACTGTACAGTTTGTTTTGCTGATAGAAGCGGTGAGCTTTCGTAAGGCTTGCGACATGAGTCGGGCGTGGAGGCCCATTTTGGAGTCTCCCATTTCGCCTTCAATTTCACTCTTTGGAGTCAAGGCCGCAACAGAATCGATGACTACTATATCGATGGCTCCCGATCGGATGAGGTTGTCCGCAATTTCGAGGGCTTGCTCCCCGTGATCGGGTTGTGAAATGATAAGTTCTCCTACATCTACACCTAATTTTTCTGCATAAAAGCGATCAAAAGCGTGTTCCGCATCGATAAATGCAGCGATACCCCCTTGCTTTTGACATTCGGCAATGGCGTGTAAAGTCAAGGTCGTTTTTCCGGAAGATTCCGGTCCGTAAATTTCGATTACGCGCCCTCGTGGATAGCCTCCTACTCCCAGTGCGATATCGAGACCTAAAGAACCCGAGGGAATAGCCTCTACTTCTTCAATGGCTTCGTCGCCTAATTTCATTACAGCTCCTTTCCCATAGGTTTTGTCTAGCTTGTCTAGGGTTAGCTTTAGGGCTTTTAACTTTGCACTATCTTGATCTGCCATAACTCACTTTTCAGCTAATGTACAGTTTCTTCCTCCCGCTTCCAAGTCTGTTTTGGCTGCATTATTAACAATTTTTTTTCGTAGGTTTAATGAATATTTATCTCTTATGAAACGACTTGTATTTTTACTCAGCCTGATAGCAATGCCCCTCTTTGCACAAGATATTTTACCACTGCGGGAACGCGCCACGTTAATCGATCAAATTCAAAAAGATCGCATTGAAAACCTACTTCCCCAGCTGATGGAAGAACAGGACATCGACCTTTGGGTCTTGATTACACGGGAGTACAACGAGGACCCTGTGGTCAAAACCTTATTGCCACCTACCTGGTTGAACGCTCGTAGGCGTACCATTTTGGTTTTTTCAAAAACCAAAGACGGAATAGACCCGGTAGCGATTACACGATACAACTTTGGGAACAACATTCGCTCCATTTGGAATAAAGAAGAACAGCCCGATCAGTGGAAAGCTCTAGCAGATTATATCGTGAGTCAAAATCCAAAAAAAATAGGGGTAAACATTTCCGAGCATTACGGCATTGCAGACGGCTTGGTGAAAACAGACTACGACGGGATGATGCAAGTCCTTCCGGAGAAATTTAAAAAACGAGTCGTTTCCGCGGAAACCCTTGCCGTACGGTGGATCGAAACGCGAACCCCATTGGAAATGACGCTTTTTAGTCAGCTGTCAGAAATCACTCATAACATCATTGCGGAGGCGTTTTCTACGGACGTGATTACTCCTGGGGCCACCACTACGGAAGATGTGGTGTGGTGGATGCGAGAAAAAGTTTCTGCATTAGGACTTAAAACCTGGTTCCAACCCACGGTGGACGTCCAAAGAACAGGAGCTAGTGATTTGTACGCCTTTGATGGTCAATCCAAATTTGACGTTATCAAACCAGGTGACTTGGTGCACTGCGATTTTGGGATTACCTATTTGACTTTAAATACAGACTGCCAAGAACTGGCCTATGTACTCCAGCCCGGAGAAACGGAAGCTCCCGAATTTTTACGAGAAGCCTTACGCCAGGGCAATGCCGTTCAAGATGCCTTGACGGATCATTTTAAAACGGGAAGAACAGGAAATGCGACTTTAAAAATGGCTATCGAAGCGAGTAAAGCGGCAGGCTTACGTCCCCAAATATATACCCATCCTTTGGGCTTGTACGGCCACTCAGCCGGGACGACCTTCGGGATGTGGGACGCCCAAGAAGGCATCCCCGGTTCTGGGGAACACCCTCTTTATGAAAATACGGTCTATGCTATTGAGTTGAACGCCAAGGTCTATATCGAGGAGTGGAAAAAAGATGTACGCGTCATGTTGGAAGAGCCAGGCTATTACGGTCCTGATGGATTTCGCTATGTGAATGGCCGTCAAACGGATTTAATTTTGATCCGAAAGAAAACAGGTCATTTGAAATAGGGCTTTGGTATGGTTTTTGGCTCATGTGATTTTTTAATTTCAATCCAACAGCCATGAAAACAAGCCTACTTTATTTTCCCTTCTTTTTTCTTTCACTTGTCTTTTTCGCTTGTGATACGGATGCAATCATCTTTCCCGACTTTGATCCTGATTCCATTTTAGGTCATTGGGACATTGACGGAGTCGGAACCCTCCTTTTTGAAGAAGAGAATTTTTCTGCTTCTGCAGGATGCAACACCCTTTTTGGGGGGGTTACGATCCAAGAAGAGACCCTAACCTTTTCCTTGATTGCCTCCACCTTGATTGGCTGTCCTGAAGCAGAAGGAAACCGAGAACAAGAATTGACAGCCCTTTTTGAAAACACGGTATTGACCTTTACTCTAGAAGAAAACCGAGCCCAATTGCGCAATGCCGAGGGGAATGTTGTACTGACCCTAACCCGTCCGGAAAACGCCGACTTGGTTAATGCCTGGGAAGTGGTTTCCCTCCGAACACCCAACGCGATTTCTTCTTCCATTTTAGATGAAGATACAGGGATCACCTTTTTTACCAAAGGCACCTTAGACGTCCAAACATCCTGTAACAGCGGAGGAGGAAGTTATACGACGAAAGAAGACAAGCTTACCTTTACCGACTTATTCTTTACCGAACGTGCCTGTGAAGGGGAACGCAATACTCGCGAACAGGAATTTACCAAGGCTTTACTGGAGATTAACAGCTACTCCATCCTGCGCAATACCCTTACTCTAGAAAAAGACGAGGAGGTCTGGGTAACGCTGCAGTTGGAGGAGTAAATCACAAAACAGTTTGTTTAAAAGTAACTAACGAAACACTAGATGAATAAAAATTATTTGACTAACGTCCTCCTCCAATTTGAGTACTACAAGCAGCTGGGGGAGCAAACCTTTGAGCAGTTGGAGGAACAAGAATTGTTTTGGGAAGCTGAGGAGGGCAGCAACTCCATCGCCCTTATCGTTCAGCATATATCAGGGAATATGCACTCTCGCTGGACGGAGGTATTCACTTCAGACGGGGAAAAGGAATGGCGGAATCGGGAAGGGGAATTTGAGTTATCAATCCAAACTCGGCAGGAGCTACTCCAAAAGTGGGAAGCGGGATGGACGTGTCTTTTCAATGCGTTGAATGGAGTCGGGGAAAAGGATTTTGATCGAGAAATTTTAATCCGCAACCAGCGCCACACGCTGGTAGAAGCGCTGAACAGACAAATGATGCACTACGCCTACCACATCGGTCAGATTGTACTGATAGGCAAGATGAGCAAAGGTGCCGCATGGCAAAGTCTTTCCATTCCCAAAGGAGCTTCCAAAGCGTATAATGACAAAAAATTTTCTCGTGGACTTCGGGGGGGACACTTTTCAGAGGAGAAATAGAGCCAAACCCCCTCTTTTTTTGTATTTTTCTGCTACAATTGAAAACCAAAGCCATGCATCAGGAGTATTTAAAAACCCCTTTTCCGCTAACGGAAGCGCAAATCGCGTTTTATCAAAAAAACGCCTACATCAAGATCAAGCAGTTGCTTTCCAAAGAAGTGCTGGCTTATTACAATGCTCGGATTTCAGAAAAAGTAGCAGAAATGAATCGGGTTTCTGTACCCTTGGAAGAACGGGACACCTATGGGAAAGCGTTTTTGCAACTTTTTAATTTGTGGCGAGAAGATGAGGTGATCAAGGAGCTTATTTTTAGTCCACGCTTGGGGGGAGTGGCTGCGGGATTGATGGAAGTTTCGGGTGTACGCCTGTACCACGATCAAGCCTTATTTAAAGAAGGCGGAGGGGGCATTACGCCTTGGCATGCAGATCAGTACTACTGGCCTTTGTCTTCCGATAAGACGATTACGGCCTGGATTCCCCTTCAAGCCACGCCTTTGGAAATGGGGCCCTTAGAATTTAGCGCGGGGAGTCATAAGATCCAAGAGGGAAGAGCCTTGTCCATCAGTGACGAAAGCGAAACCTTGATCGGAGACCGCCTCCGTGTCACGGACTTTCCCCACACCATTGCGCCTTTTGATCTCGGAGAAGTGAGTTTTCATTCAGGGTGGATTTTTCACAGGGCAGGAGCTAACACCACGGACCAAGTCCGGAAAGTGATGACCGTTATTTATATGGATCAAGACATCAAATTAAAAGCCCCCGAAAACGAAGGCCAACAAAACGATTGGGATACCTGGTGTCCCGGAGTGGAAATTGGAGAAACCGTAAACTCGCCCTTAAACCCTGTTTTGTTTTCAGAACAGTACAATTCAAGCTGAAAGGAGTACTTTAAAAGAAGATACAGTTCTTATTTTAAAGGAGTTATCTAATTTGTGGTGGAAAATTTCCACCGCAAAACCAAGCTTTTCCCCTACCTTTGCGTTACACTTAAATCGTTTATAGCATGCAACTGTACAACAAACTAAGTGCGCAAGAACGAGCTCAAATGTTGGAAGAGGCGGGTACGGAACGCCTGACTTTATCTTTCTATCAGTATGCGCACATCGGCAATCCACAACTGTTTCGCGATCACCTGTTTATTTCTTGGGATCCCTTAGAAGTCTTAGGACGTATTTACGTCGCTTATGAAGGAATCAACGCCCAACTTTCGGTTCCTGCTCCGCGTTTTGACGAATTTAAAGCCCATCTGGACAGTATTTCTTTTTTAGAAGGCGTTCGACTAAACATCGCCATCGAGCAAGACCTCAAATCCTTTTTAAAACTTACGATCAAAGTACGCGAAAAGATTGTAGCGGATGGATTGAGCGATGATCAATTTGATGTAACACAAAAAGGAACACATGTCAATGCACAGAAATTCAATGAATTACTAAATAGTAAAGACACCATTTGCGTGGACATGCGCAACCATTACGAAAGTGAAATCGGTCATTTTAAAGGGGCTGTCACACCGGATGTCGACACCTTCCGAGAATCATTACCCCTTATCGAAGAAAATTTAGCGGGACATAAAGAAGATGAAAACCTAGTCATGTACTGTACAGGAGGGATTCGCTGTGAAAAAGCCTCGGCCTATTTTAAGCATAAAGGGTTTAAAAAGGTCTATCAACTGGAAGGTGGGATCATCGAATATGCACGGCAGGTTAAAAATCAAGAGTTGGAAAACAAGTTTGTAGGGAAAAACTTTGTCTTTGACGAACGTCGCGGCGAACGTATTTCTGAGGACGTCATTGCTCAATGCCACCAATGCGGTGCCCCTTGTGACACCCATATAAATTGCATCAACGAGGCCTGTCATCTGTTGTTTATCCAGTGTGATTCCTGTGGAGAAAAGATGAACCAGTGTTGCTCCGATGCCTGTAAAGAAACTGTAGCGCTTCCTGAAGAAGCCCAAAAAGCACTTCGAAAGGGTACGCACAACAGCAACAAAATCTTTAAGAAAGGACGTTCGGAAGTCCTTAAGTTCAAACAGTAAATTAAGAGTTTATTAGCTTTTGATTTGTTGAAATCCCTGTATCTTTAAGGTCTAAATTTGTAATACATTCATGAGTTGTTCCAGCTGTTCCAGCACTAAAAACGGGTCTCCCAGGGGTTGTCAAAACAACGGCACTTGCGGGAGCGACAGTTGTAACAAACTCACCGTCTTTGACTGGTTGGAAAACATGCATCCTCCCCAAGGTGAGGAGGACTGCTCTTTTGTGGAGGTGCGGTTTAAAAACAGCAGAAAAGAATTCTTTCGTTTCCCCAAAGAACTAAAACCTCAGGCTGGAAGTTTGGTCATCACAAAGGTGGACCGAGGGTATGACTTGGGTACAGTCACCTTAGCTGGTGCGCTGGTAGCTGTACAAATGAAGCGCAAAAAAATCAAAGCGGAGAGCGATAAAATTGGAACTATTTTACGTCTTGCCAATCAGGAAGAAATTGATATTTGGCAAGCCAGTCGTGCGAAGGAGGCGGAGGTGCAAAAGCGGGCACGCGAGTTGGCAATTGCGTTAAAACTGAACATGAAACTTTCGGATGTTGAATTTCAAGGAGATGGTAAAAAAGCCACTTTTTATTATACGGCAAACAAGCGGGTGGATTTTCGCCAATTGATTAAAGACATGGCGCGTGCATTTTCCATTCGGATCGAAATGCGTCAAATTGGACTGCGAGAGGAAGCCTCTCGACTGGGCGGTATTGGATCTTGTGGTCGGGAGTTGTGTTGTTCTACATGGCTTACCGATTTCCGATCGGTCAATACCGCTGCGGCACGCTACCAACAACTTTCACTAAATCCACAAAAACTAGCAGGACAATGTGGGCGACTCAAATGTTGTTTGAATTACGAATTGGAGGTCTATCGCTCTGCGTTAAAATCCTTCCCTAAAGCCGAGATGAAACTGCAAACCGAAAAAGGAATTGGCGTTTTCCAAAAGATGGATATTTTTAAGGGATTAATTTGGTACGCCTACAAGGGCGAATGGACGACTTGGCACAAATTGACCGTTTCGGCGGTCAATGAAATCATTGAAAAAAACAAGGAAAACCAAAAAGTGACCAGTTTGGAAGCCTATGTAGAGGAGGAAGTCAAAGAAGAAAAAAACAAACTGTTTGACAGTGGGGTAGGACAAGACAGTCTGAAGCGTTTTGATCCCCCGCGAAGTCATTCAAAAAGAAATAAAAGAAGACGATTTGAAAGCAAAGCCAAAAAATAGTTTTTATCTAGTGCGTATGGTTTGTGCCAGTCTGCTGCTGGGGTCTTGTGCTTCCGACTCGGGTTATGTGACCTACCAAACCACAGCTCAGGAAGGTCTTTCTACAACCCCTGTAATATTTGAGCTACCGGAACAAGTCACCGATACTTTGATAAAGAATGTTTTTATACGGTTGCGCAATGACAACACCTATCCATTTGCAAATATTTTTCTAATTGCAAGCCTTACAGCGGGTGGAGAATTGGTTACCCAAGATACTTTGGAATATGCTATGGCAGCCCCAGATGGGAAATGGTTAGGAACGGGTTTTACCGAAGTAAAAGAAAGCAAGTTGTGGTGGAAAGAAGGAGTTGTATTTCCTGCGACACGTCCACTGAAGATTTCAATTTCCCAAGCGGTACGCAATAATGGAGTAGCGGAAGGCGTTTCTAAGCTCAAGGGAATTGTAGCTGTAGGAATCAGTATTGAAGATCAATAAAGATGGCAAAGAAAAAAGGGAAACAAAAGCAAAGCGCATTTCGAAAGTACATCCGTGTTTTATGGGGGATTTTCCTTCTAGGAGTGACTGGAATAATCGTCCTATTCGGAGGTGCAGCATTGGGAATTTTTGGTCCCATGCCAGACCTTCAACAGTTGGAAAACCCCAGAACCAACTTAGCTACTCAAATCATTTCATCAGACGGAACCATTTTAGGAAAATATTATTTCGACGACAACCGAACCCCCATTGGGTTTGATGAAATTCCCACGGACATGGTGGAAGCTTTGATTGCTACGGAAGACGAGCGTTTTTATGATCACGCGGGAATTGACTGGCGAGGAACACTTCGCGCTTTTATGTTTTTGGGTAAACGCGGAGGGGCCAGTACCATCACCCAACAGTTGGCACGTCAGATTTTTGTGGGTGTCCGTTCCAGAAATGTTCTTAAAACCATTTTCCAAAAAGCACAAGAATGGGTCATCGCCGTACAATTGGAACAACGCTATACCAAAAAAGAAATTATGGCGATGTATTTAAATAAGTACGACTTTGGTTATCAAGCAGATGGAATCCGCTCGGCAGCAAAAATCTTTTTTAATAAAACTCCTCAAGAACTCAGCATCGAGGAGTCTGCGACGCTTGTTGGAATGTTAAAAAATTCTTCTCTCTTCAATCCTATTCGCCGTCCTGAACGCGTCAAAGAACGAAGAAACATTGTCTTTCAACAGATGGTTCGGAATCAACGGATCACGGAGCAAGAAAAGGATTCTCTAGTTCAACTTCCGCTAGAAATCACCTTTACTCCAGAATCCCATAGAGAAGGGCTTGCAACCTACTTTAGAGCCTATTTAAAGGAATTTATGGACGAGTTGATCGACGCCAACCCCAAACCCGATGGCAGTAAACACAACCTGTACCGCGATGGGCTGCGGATTTATACGACCATTGATTCTCGCATACAACAATTGGCTGAAGATGCCGTAAGTATGCATATGAAAAATTTACAAAAGGAATTTTTTAAACAAAACACGGAAGAAGAAAATCCAACCGCTCCTTTTTTAGAACTTCGGGAAGGAGAAATAGATACGCTGTTGACCCGAACGGCCTACCGAACCGAGCGGTGGCGAAAAATGAAGTTGGCAGGAATCGAAGAAGAAGAGATTTTAGCTTCCTTTAAAAAAGAAGTCCCCATGCGGGTTTTCAGTTGGAAAGGAGAAATCGATACAATTATGACTCCGATGGATTCCATCCGCTATTACAAACATTTCCTCCGCGCTTCGATGATGTCCATGGAACCCCAAACCGGTCATGTAAAGGCTTGGGTAGGCGGGTATAATTATAAATATTTCCAATACGATCAGGTCAAACAAGGGCGTCGTCAAATTGGTTCTACGTTTAAACCCTTTTTATACGCTACAGCCATTGACCAACTGAAATTATCCCCCTGTGATTCTCTACCTGACGCCTTGTTTTGTATTGAACCGATGAAACACGGAAACATGAATGCATGGTGCCCTAAAAACTCAGGAGACAAATACGGTCGCACCCGGACATTAAAAAATGCGTTAGCCAATTCTGTCAACACCATTAGCGCTCGAATAATGGATTTAGTCGGACCCAAACCAGTAATTAATTTAGCGCGAAAAATGGGAATTACTTCCTACCTCCCACCGGTCCCCTCGATCGCTTTAGGGACACCGGACATCAGTTTGTTTGAGATGGTAGGTGCCTACAGTACTTTTGCTAATCAAGGGATTTATGTCAAACCCATTATGATCACTCGTATAGAAGACAAAAATGGCCGCGCCTTGTATGAGGTGCTTCCTAAGACACAAGACGTATTGAGTCAAGAGGCAGCCTACGTAACCATAAATTTGATGCAGGGCGTTACCACAGCAGGTTCTGGAGCACGACTGCGGCATGCGGGACTGGAGGAAACCAACTACATCTACAAAAATGTGATAACGGGCTATCCTTATATTTTTGAAAACCCAATTGCAGGAAAAACAGGAACGACTCAGAATCAAAGCGACGGATGGTTTATGGGTATGGTACCCAATTTGGCTACAGGTGTATGGGTAGGGGGCGAAGACCGTTCCATCCATTTTAAAGAAATTGGATTTGGTCAGGGTGCCACCATGGCTTTACCCATTTGGGGAAATTATATGCGTTCCTTGTATGAAAACCCTGATTTTGGAATTTCTAAAGAGGATTTTATTGCTCCAGAAGAGTTGAGTATTCCCGTGGACTGTGATGAATTGGCAGACGCAAAATCAAAAGAAAACGCAAAGCCCAAAGCAGATCTAAAGGCCTTAGGGTTTTAAACCTCTTGGTCTGAGGCGTACCATTCAGCATAAGAAGTTTCAGTTTCTCTTAAAATCAAATGATGCAGTTTGAGTTGCTCAGGTAATCGGGCTTTGATTTTTTCAGCAAAATCAAGGACCATCATTTCACTGGTGGGTTGGTATTGGACTCGCATAATTTTGTGTCCTCTGCTTTCCATGGCATCTGCCAGTTCTTTGTGCGGAGAATCGACATTCAGTACCGTAGCGTGATCAAAAGGGGTAACGATGGTTTCATTGACGATTTTTTTAAGATCGCTGAAATCCATCACCATACCGTATTTCACATGATTGGGGTCAGTGATAGGTGTTCCCAAAAGGGTTACCGAGAGTTTGTAGCTGTGGCCATGCACATTTTTACACAATCCGTCATAACCGTATAGGGCGTGGCCCGTTTCAAACTTAAACTCTTTTGTAATTCTAATTACCTTATCCATTTGTTTTACAATGATTTAAGAATATTTTGTGTCGCTTCTTCCAAAACGAGTTTTGCTGTAATTTCTGCATTTTGAGGAAGGAGGGTTTCCCAATGATCAGTCTCTTTCCAATGGAGTTTTCGAAGATTTTTTACTGCTTCAGGCGCATAGCTTGCCAAACGCAGGGCGATTTCTGTAACGTTTTTTTTAAGGTTTTCTTCGGACGAGACCACCGAACTGTAAAGCCCTTTCTCTTCGGCCCAGCTGGCGGATTTAAAGCGTTCGGCTTCTAGTGAAAGCTGGGCAAAGGCAGTTGTTCCGATCTTTCTAGAGACGGCCGGCTCTATGACAAAAGGGCCTATACCGATGGACAATTCGGACAATTTCACACCAGCACTCTCATGTGCAATAACATAATCACAAGCGGCCACTAAACCCACGCCTCCTCCGACTACTTTTCCTTGAACTTGGGCGATGACAAACTTGCTCAAGTTTCGGATTTGATTGATGACTTTCGCAAAACCCATAAAAAAGGCAGTAGCTTCTTCTACCGTTTTCAATCCTTTCATTTCGGAAAAGGAGGCTCCCCCACAAAAAGCTCTATTTCCCATACTTTGAAGAACGATAACCGCTACTTGGTCATCTTCTTCTAGGTGATGTAATTTTTTGTGGAGTTCTTCGAGGAGTTTTCCGGGCAGGGAATTCCCAGCGGGATTACCAAATTCAAGAATTCCGCAGGACCCTTCACGACGATGTGTTACATAGGCTTCCATATGGCGGTAAAAGTACATAAAGTCTAGGGCTTCTAAAACTTTTTAAGCAGAACCGACAAAAAGCAAAGGATAAACCGATGAGGTTGAAGTAAACTCTTTGGTTTTGTGGATTGGGAAACGCTATATTTTATGTTAAAATGCAAGTGGATCACACAAGTCTTGGTATTTTTGTAAAAAATTTTAGTATGCTACACATCCTTGTACCGATAGGAATTTCTGATTATGCCGAAGCAACCCTCAAATATGCACTAGATATGGCGAAAACAATGGGGAGTATTGTTTATGTGATGGATGCCTATCCCACACACGCCAGTCTGACGGCAATGACCAATGTCAATGCACGTTTAGCAAAAGAAAACATCCAGCGTATCCGGACTTTGATTGATCATATTGAACCACAAGATACTGAAATCAAACTGGTTTCTAGTGAGGAAGATTTAATAGGTTCTGTAAAGAAGCTGAATCAATCCATAGGAATTGATCTCATTGTTACGGCACCCTTGAATAATGAAATCAACGACACGGTTTTTTTGGGTAGAGTTGCAGGGAGTTTGATCAAACGAACCACGATTCCTGTTCTGGTTGCGCCCCTAGATAAAACATTTAATCCTCCCAAAAAGATGCTACTTGCTTTTAAAACAGGAGAGGTAAAAGATTTTGTTACTCTAAAGCCGATGATTGAATTTCAAGATCACTTTAAAACCATACTGAAGTTGTTGTTGGTCAAAGTTCCTGGTTTTGCAAACCGAAATCACCAATTGGACGACGCTCTGCTGCAACGCTCCGAGGGCTTGCTGTATTCTGAAAATGCGACCGTTTATCAAGGGGTTTTGGAACATTTTCAAGCGCATCAACCCGATCTGTTGGTCGCGTTTAAGCGCGAGCGTGGGTTTTTTGAAAAATTGTGGGAACCCGACCGCATTTACAAAAAGGATTTTTACTGTACCATTCCTCTATTGGTGTTAAAAAACAAAACGTAAGCTCGTTTTGTTGCGGCGCTTTGGCCTACCGATTTTACTTTTGATGACCTGGTCTTCAAACCTCATTGCTCAACGGTATGTGGGATTGAACGTGGACAATGATTTGTATTTTGGTATCGACCGCTATTACAGTAGTGGAATTTTTTTCGAATTTGGAAAGCTCCTCAAAAAACCTCAAGATTCTCTGTCAAAATGGGGTTATGTTTCTAGACATTGGACTATTGGACAAGAAATCAATACCCCTTCGTTTCGTTATACAGAATCCTTATCCAAGATGGATTATCCCTATAATGGGTGGTTGTTTTTAGGTTATAAAAAAGAACGATTTCAACATCCTGATTTAGGATATGGCTGGGGGGTTCAGTTTGGCACTACAGGTGCCGAAGCTTCTTTGGCCAAGGTCCTACAAAACACATATCACATTTATATTCTCAATTTAGATCCCTTGACCTGGACAAGTTCCCTTCCCCAGGCGTTTCATTTGAATGGGAATGCTTCTTTTTTCTGGGGAAAAAGGTTGGGAAACAAGTTGAAATGGGCGCATCATAATCAAGTACAAGCAGGGACTTTTCGGACAAGCTTGCGTACCCGTTTTGGTTTTCAAATGGGTAAATTACCGGGGCTTCCTTTTTTTGGGAACCGTTTGGAACAACTGGACAATGGGGTTTCGTTTTTTTTGGGGATGGTTTTGGAATACAATATACATGACTACTCTTTATCTGGGAGTGGGTTTCGAAACAATACCCCTTTCCAATTGACAGCAAATCCGCTGCGTAATATCTATCAAGCAGGGTTTATGTATTTTAAAACCCCTTTTAGGGTGTATGTTTTATTGAATAATAGTTCGGCATACATAAAAGGGCAACGATATAATCGACATCCTTTTTTAAATATCTCTATGAGTTACTTATTTTAGTAAAAAAACAAATGATACGCACGCTCCTGTATTCCTTTATTCTTTTGCTTTTTACTTCCTGTTTGGTGGTCAAAGTGTACCAAAGTCCAGAACCTTCAGAATTCAAAACCGAAAAACCTCAAGTGGTGCATCGGAGTATGATCCGATCTGGAGAGGTTCTTGATTTGGGTGAAAAAGGGGTTCACGACATATTGTTTTTCTCCAATGACAAAGGACCAGAAGGGGTTTTTATAGCCTCTGGAGCGTCTGATCATGGGAAAGACTCCCTTTCCACCGAGGGAAACACTTGGGTTTCTAAAAAGGCGAATCAGCGTATCAAGATAGTCCAAACGGACAGTCTGAAACCCCTTCTTGTAATTGATGGTAAAATCAATGAAGACCGGGCACTACCGGAATCTTTAGATCCCGATAAGATTGAGTCAATCAATGTTTTAAAAGGAGAGGCAGCCGAAAAATCCTATGGAGTAAAAGGAGTTCACGGAGTGATTGAAATCACGTTAAAAAAGCAGTAAGTCATAGCTTTTTTTTCGAAGCCCAAAGGGTGTAGTTGATTCCCAACTGAAAGCCAGAATTTGTATTGGTTTGAGGTTGGGTTGGAGGATTGCTCCGCGTAGCCCAGCGAAAATTTAAGTAAGCGTAGCACTTTTTAAAAAAGAGATATCCCACTTGTACAACACCTCCAAAACTGTTTTTAAAATGTTCTTTGGGATAGGGGGTTTCGCTCTCAAATTCTTCAATTCTCCGTAAAAAACGCCCTTTATTAAAGCTATTGTATAACGCGCTTAAACCTAGGCTCACCCGTTTGGTGGGATGGAGTTGGATGCCCAGAGGGATGGACCAATATCGCAATTTATCAATGCCAATGGAATCCTGCACTGGATAGGAGTAAGCAATACGTGTATCGTAAAGGCCTGTTGTAAAGCCTACTGTAGAAGAAACTCGATATTCAATTTGAAGTACTGCTCCTAGGGCCAGTTTTGGGCTGGTACTTTCCAGATCGGTATTGATGTAGTTGAGCTGAACTCCAGGAACTAACGACCAGCGGGAGTAAGCCCCATCCAAAGCAGGACCTTTCTGGTATTGTTGAATTAAAAGGTCTCCCCCTTGGGCATTCCCTTGAGGAATTTCTAGTATTCCAAACAACAACAGTACAAAAAGACAAAAACGAGAACTAGGATTCATCAAAAACTTTATAGTTATAACCCACCCTGTTGTGAAAAATTGTTTAGAATTCTAAAAAGTTCCAGATTTTTTAAAACTAGATCGTAGTGAAAATCAAATCAGAGCAAAGGTGTCTTTCGAGAAAATCATTTCAGCATTAAAATTTTGCTTAGTTTAGCAGTCAGCAAAAAGGGGATGTAGCTCAGCTGGCTAGAGCGCTTGACTGGCAGTCAAGAGGTCGTGGGTTCGAGTCCCATCTTCTCCACATTGTAAATCAAGCACTTACACTA